>OFSF01000985.1_pt1 | contig 10331 bp, 9 predicted proteins | sample 1543271 | NCBI WGS metagenome assembly OFSF01 (sample SAMN07774227, study PRJEB24372) | wastewater metagenome | isolation source: Exp Tend VB 100WW | collected 2016-02
CGAGAGCGCTGAAATTCCAGCAGTTAAGTTGGTAAGCATTAAAACTTTTCGCTTATTGAACTTATCCGCAATCTTTCCGCCAGAGATACTAAAGAAAAGTATTGGAGCAAATTGAAGGGAAGTTACAATTCCAAGATAGGTCCCGCTATCGGTTAGCTCAAGGATCAACCAAGCTTGAGCAACGCCTTGAGCCCAGGTGCCGATATTTGAGAGAAAGTTTGCGCTAAAGAGAATCTTGAAGTTGCGATGCTTAAATGATCGCAGCGTTCCCATCGGCCTATTCTAGTATGATTACCGATATGCAGAGCGCAATTAGAGTAATCATCTTTGGAATCATCCTATGGAGTATTGCTTTAATTGTTGCAATAGTAGTAAATGCAGTAGCAAAGATAATTCTTACCTGCCTACTTGCAATACTTCTAGGCTTTATTGGTATCTACTACACAAAAGCTAGAGAGAAAAAGGCTCGTTAGCCTTCAATTTCTTGAGCAATACCGCGCAAGACTTTAGCAACGCGAGCAGCCTCTGCATCACTTGGATGACGACCTTGGCGCAGACCATTACCAACGCGATCTAGCATCTTGATTGATTCTTCAATGATTACCGCTAAATCATCAGCCCCAGCTTTTGTGTGAGCAAGAGATGGTGGCGCTTCAATAACTCGAACCGATAAAGCTTGTGGTCCTTTGCGTCCCTCTGCAACACCAAATTCCAACTTAGTTCCAGGCTTAACCGTGCTAACACCTTCAGGAAGTGCTGAGGCTGCAAGATAAACATCTTCGCCCTCATCAGATGAGATAAAGCCAAAGCCTTTCTCCAAGCTAAACCATTTCACGCGTCCAACTGGCATGAGAGCAACCTCCTTATTTATAAATTCTTTTTAGGTGTCATGTGCGCCGCGCTCTGCGGACAGGGCTCTAGTTTATCGCCTCTGAATGGGCGCCGCATCCATGATTTACCGCAACTACGCGAGCATCCTCAGGGGAGATGGCATTGGCACAGACGCCAAAGGCCGCCCTAAATGAGCCAGCGATAGGTAGATAGAAGCCGCAAGTTCCACAATTCTTTGGAGCAAATTGCGCCATCGGAGTATCAGGACCGCGATCTCCGCTTATCCAACGCTTTGCCGCTTGATCGCGCCCTTCGATAGAGAGAATGCGATTTCTTCCTGCGCCAAATTCAAATAATTCATGGAGATCTAACTCTTCATCACCTGGTAGCGCGCTAGCTGCAGGAACTAAACGTGGATCATCAAGGGCTGTTGGAACAATTGTTCCCACTCCAACATCACCTGCTGTAATTCTTGAACTATAAGGAATCCAATCAGGTGCAAGTAAAGCTCCAGTACCTGGTAGCAGAACTACATCACAGACAGTTGGAGAGCTCTGCTTATCAACCTTTGCAACTGTTACAGCCCAATTCCATCCTTGATATCCCGGAAGATTTGCCTCAAAAAGATATGTTGCAATTCGCTCATCATCTGCTTCGATGGAAAGCAGAGATCCCACATATTTTTGATCTTTAGCATCCTCTAGCGCAGCGCTTCTAGCTAGCTCTTCAGCCTGGAAAGGATCAGCACCTTTTGATTTCTTTGCTTTGGACATGAGGCTAAGTCTATTGGCGATGGTAAGGCGGAAGCAAAGCAAAAGGTTAGTAAAGTACGCAGGTGCGCCTTGGAGTTTTAGATGTCGGCTCAAATACTGTGCATCTTCAAGTTGTTGATGCATCTCCTGGAGCGCGCCCAAATCCCAATATCAACCATAAAGAAGATCTCCGACTTGCTGAATACTTATCAGCCGATGGTTTTATCTCAGCAGAAGGAGCGCGATTACTAAGAGAGGCAATCAAGCGAGCCCTTGCTGCTGCAAAGAGCGCTGATATAGATGAACTGCTTCCCTTTGCAACTTCAGCGCTTCGTGAAGCAGTAAATGGCGCAGAGATAATCTCTCGAATTAATGCAGATTTTGAAATTGATCTTCAAGTATTAAGCGGCGAAGATGAAGCAAGGATTACCTTTCTGGCAGCAAGGCGTTGGTATGGCTGGTCAAGTGGACGGTTATTAATGGTTGATATCGGCGGTGGATCACTTGAACTTGCTGTTGGAGTTAATGAAGTTCCTGATGTGGCGCTCTCACTGCCCCTTGGCGCATCACGATTAACTAAAGATCACCTACAAGGCGACCCCTTTACCAAGAAATCAATTCGAAACCTTAGAGATCATATTGAGCGAGATATCGCCGAAATACTTCCCACAATAGTTCAGCACCAAGATAGCGATCGCTCTATCGCAACCAGTAAGACGCTTAGAACGCTAGCTCGAATCTGTGGAGATTGGGTTGATGGAAATGGAAAGAAATTAAAAATAGATTCTTTACGCAAAATTACTCCAAGGCTTGCAGAGATGTCGCAAGAAGATCGAGCTGAGCTTCCAGGAGTTTCAAATACCCGCGCCAAACAAATAACTGCTGGCGCATTTGTAGCAGAGGCTGTTATGCGAAATCTTGATATTGATGAATTAGAGATCTGTCCCTGGGCGCTGCGGGAGGGAATTGTTTTAAAGTGGCTTGATTGGATGGAGTCTTAAATCTTAGGAGCGGGGAGAAAATCAACGCCCACTACTTCGCGCTCAACATGGTGGACTACCCAAGCATCACCTGGCTCTAATTTAACTTCAGTAACTTCTATTCCGAATTTATCAACAAAACTTGAAAGTATTGCAGGAAGCACTGGATTATGGCTACAGACTAAAGCGCTGTAGTTATTTACCAGTAGCTTATTGACATATTTTGCTGCCCGCTCTTTATCCTTTTTATAGACATCTTCAGAGAGGCTATCTGTAAAGAAAAAATCTATATTTTGCGCTCGAGCTAATGGAGTTATGCTCTCATAGCAGCGCACTGCGCTAGAGGAATGAATCTCTTCAATGCCATATGGCGCAAGACTTGAAATCAAACGCTTTGCCTGTCGCTCACCGATAGAGCTAAGTGGACGATCGGTATCCTCTCCCGCCCATTCAACTCTTTCGATAGCTTTAGCATGTCTTAAAAGAACTAGTGGTTTGCTATCTGGATCCATCAAGAGAAATCTTTTAACTATCTCTTTATCAAGAGTGCGAGTAAGAAATGAATCGGCATCACTTGCTAGAACCCAACGAACTTCATCAACTTCACTGGGGTTGGGTGAGCCAGGGCTAGCCAAGTACTTAGCCGCCCAATAGGTAACAGACTTTGACCTCTGCCCTACTTGATAAGAGATGCTTCCTAGAGATTGACCAAAGCGAACTGAGAACCCGGTCTCCTCCATCACCTCTCGATAAGCGCAGGCGATCAGGGATTCATCCCCCTCTAACTTTCCCTTAGGGATTGACCAATCGTCGTACTTAATTCTATGGACAAAAGCAATCTCGATTTGATCGCTCTCATTTCTCCGCCAGATGAGCGCTCCAGCAGCAAGAATTGAATTATCGTCTGACACGAGACTCTCCAATCAAATGCCCTTGAATATCTATTAGCTCTTCATTGGCCTCTGAGAGTAAAACTCTCTTCCAAAGACCCTCGCTATCCATCTGCCATCTCTTTACTTCAGGGCTTAGATAAAGACTAAGTAGTTGATTAATCTGCTCTTTATGGCTCTGGGCTTGGATGCTAATCAAAGTTTCAATTCTGCGATCTAGGTTTCGATTCATTAAATCAGCGCTTCCAATCCAATATTCATCCTTACCGGCATTATGGAAGTGATAAACCCGAGAGTGCTCTAAAAACCTTCCTAATATGGCGCGCACCGTTATATTCTCAGAAAGCCCAACAATGCCAGGCTTTAAAGCACAGATTCCTCTCACGACAATTTCAACTTTTACTCCAGCCTTAGAAGCTTTGTAGAGGGCTGAAACAAATTGTTCATCTAGGAGAGAATTTAGCTTTAGGCGGATCTGTGCTGGTTTTCCAGCGTTAGCGTTATCAATTTCTCTCTCTATTTTGGCAATTAAGGTCTTGCGAAGTGACTTTGGAGCAACAATTAAGCGCTTAAACTCAATATCACTAACAAAGCCAGAGAGTTGATTAAATAATCGTGAGAGATCATCACAGAGAACTTGATCTGCGCTTAATAAGCCTAGGTCTTCATAAAGACGAGCAGTCTTCGGATTGTAATTTCCAGTTCCAACATGGCAATATCTCTTTATTCCAGATTCTTCTTGCCTGATAACTAGTGAGAGTTTGGCATGTGTCTTAAGGCCCATAAGGCCGTAGACCACATGGACACCAGCCTCCTCTAACTTTCTTGCCCAACGAACATTTGCTAGCTCATCAAAGCGGGCTCTAATTTCCACCACAGCGAGTACTTGCTTGCCAGCCTGCGCTGCTTCGATCAATGCCTCCATAATCGGTGAATCACCTGAGGTTCGATATAAAGTCTGCTTAATTGCCAATACTTTTGGATCAATCGCAGCTGCCTCAATAAATCTCACTACTGATGATGAGAAAGAGTCGTAAGGGTGATGAAGAAGAACCTCTCCTTGGCTAATGTGATTAAAGAGGGCATCCGTGCTGACATCCTCAGTATCGGCAAGGCCTCGTGGCATCTGAGACTTAAACGGTGGGAAGTGAAGATCAGTCCGATCAATATCTGCCAAAGTATTTAACCCCGTTAGATCCAGAGGACCTTGATACTTAATCACCTCTCGCTGGGAAATCTCTAGTTCACTAACCAGACGATCGAGAAGAATCTCTTGAATTTCAGAATCGACTTCAAGTCGAACTGGTGGACCAAACTTACGGCGCAGCAACTCTTGCTCCATCGTCTCTAAGATATTTTCACTATCTTCTTCCTCTAAATCTAAATCTTCATTTCTTGTCAACCTAAATGCATAGTGATCAACAATAATCATTCCGGGAAATAGCTCACCTAAGTGAGCAGCAATTATCTCTTCAAGGGCGATGAATCGTGACTTTATAGATTTCTGAGTGGAAATAAAGCGAGCTAAAACACTTGGCACCTTAACCCGAGCAAAGAACTCCTCACCACTTTCTGGGTGTTTGACAATTACTGCAAGACTTAAGGAGAGCCCTGAGATGTAAGGGAAAGGATGTGAAGGATCTACGGCCAGCGGCGTTAAGACTGGAAATATCTGAGCATCAAAGATTTCCTTTATATAGATCCGCTCAGCTTCAGTTAGATCACTCCAGTGCACTAAATGAATATCGGCTCTTCTTAGTTTAGGCTTTATTGAATCATGAAAACACTTAACCTGACGCGTGATTAATTCAGATACCTTTTCATTAATCTCCAGCAAGAGCGAATTTGGGGTATAGCCGGCAACATTTGCTGCGCTTACACCAGATTCAATCTTTATTTTCGTTGAAGCTACTCGAATCATGAAGAAGTCATCTAGATTTGAGGAGAAGATTGCTAAAAACCGCACTCGTTCAAGAAGCGGAATGCTGGAATCTTCAGCAAGCTCCAAGACGCGGGTATTAAAATCCAGCCAACTCAACTCACGATCAATAATGAATTGAGGAGGCAGGAGTTCGGTTTTTTCACTCATTGAGGCTCAATCGTTTAGGGATAAAGTAAACGCCCAGTGAATACTGGGCGTTTATCTAATTAACAAGTGCCTTCTAGAAGTCCATATCCCCACCTGGGGCTGCAGGAGCCGCAGATTTAGGTTCTGGCTTATCAGCAATAACAGCTTCAGTTGTTAGAAATAGCGCGGCAATCGAGGCAGCGTTTTGTAGCGCTGAGCGAGTTACTTTGGCAGGATCAATAATTCCAGCTTTGATCATGTCAACATATTCACCAGTTGCAGCATTTAGGCCATGGCCTGCTGCAAGATTGCGAACTTTTTCAACAACTACTCCGCCTTCAAGACCAGCATTCATCGCTATCTGCTTAAGTGGCGCTTCAACAGCAAGCTCAACAATCTTTGCTCCTGTTGCCTCATCGCCAGTAAGTTTTAGCTTCTCAAATGCTTTCTTTGAAGCTTGGAGAAGTGCTACTCCGCCGCCTGAGACGATGCCCTCTTCAACTGCTGCTTTAGCGTTGCGGACAGCATCTTCAATACGGTGCTTACGCTCTTTTAGCTCAACTTCAGTAGCAGCTCCAGCTTTAATAACTGCAACTCCTCCTGCAAGTTTTGCTAGGCGCTCTTGAAGTTTCTCGCGATCATAATCAGAGTCAGTCTTTTCAATCTCAGAGCGGATCTGATTGACCCGGCCTTTGATCATTTCATCATCGCCTGCGCCCTCAACGATTGTGGTCTCATCCTTAGTGACTACTACCTTGCGAGCTTTGCCAAGTAGATCAAGGGTTGCAGCCTCAAGCTTTAGACCAACTTCCTCAGAGATCACAGTTCCGCCAGTCAAGATAGCAATATCTTGCAGCATAGCTTTGCGACGATCACCAAAGCCTGGTGCCTTTACAGCAACAGAGCGGAAAGTGCCGCGGATCTTATTTACAACCAAGGTTGCAAGTGCTTCGCCCTCGATATCTTCAGCAATAATTGCAAGTGGCTTACCTGATTGCATTACCTTTTCAAGGATTGGCACTAGATCTTTAATGTTTGAAATCTTTGAGTTACAGATAAGCACATAAGCATCTTCCATAACTGCTTCCATGCGCTCAGTATCTGTGACCATATATGGCGAGATATATCCCTTATCAAAGCGCATTCCCTCAGTGAGCTCTAGCTCAAGACCAAAGGTGTTGCTCTCCTCAACTGTGATAACTCCCTCTTTGCCAACTTTATCCATCGCCTCTGCGATCATCTCACCGATTGTGGAGTCAGCAGCAGAGATAGATGCAGTTGCTGCAATCTGCTCTTTAGTTTCAACTGGCTTTGACATTGCAGAGAGCTCAGCTGAAATTGCATCAACGGCCTTCTCAATACCTTTCTTGAGAGCCATTGGATTAGAACCGGCAGCGACATTTCTTAAACCTTCGCGCACAAGTGCTTGAGCAAGAACTGTTGCAGTAGTTGTTCCATCTCCTGCGACATCATCAGTCTTCTTAGCAACTTCTTTAACTAACTCTGCGCCAATCTTCTCCCAAGGATCATCAAGTTCAATCTCTTTAGCAATTGAGACGCCATCATTGGTGATTGTGGGAGCTCCCCACTTCTTTTCTAAAACAACATTTCGGCCACGGGGCCCAAGGGTTACTTTGACTGCATCAGCCAAGGTATTCATTCCGCGCTCAAGGCCGCGACGAGCATCTTCATTAAAGGCAATCATCTTTGCCATAGTTCTATTTACTCCTCATTTAATTAACCAGTTTTTTTCGAGCTTCAGGTGACTTATCACTCTCACCTGCCGAGTGCTAACGCCAAGCCTAGAGGGCTCTATTCCCGTTCTCAAATCAGGTTCTTTTCGGGGCATCTGCCCCGCACAGCCCTAGAGGGATCTAGCTGAAATTCGAGCCTGGCGAAGGCGGCGCAGGCGCTTTACTAGAAGAGGAGAGGCGGTGAGGGCATCTTCTCGATCAATTAAGTTATTGAGCAGTTCGTAATAGCTTCTTGTCGATAGATCAAAGAGCTCTCTGATTGCAGCATCTTTTGCCCCGGCGTACTTCCACCATTGGCGCTCAAAATCCAGAATCCGCACTTCAAGATCTGAGAGGTTTGAGCCAAGTTGTAGTGAGGCTTCTTCCATAGGGGATATTGAACTAGAGAATTGCTAAATATTTGGGATTTAGAGGGTGGCCAGAATTACCTTGATATCAGTAATAGAAGTCCAGGGATTTACGATGGCAAATCGCAGTATCGGCTCACCTTGGTGAGATGAGGGAGTAACAAAGCCAATTTGATCTACCAATAATTTATCGCTCCATCTTTGATAATCACTTGCCTGCCAACCTTTTCTTGTAAAGGCCACAATAGATAACTCTGGCTCCATAAGAAGTTCAAGATTGGGATGCTCTTTTATTAACTCCGCGCTCGCTCTTGCCAGATCCATAGTCTTATCCATCGACTCGGCATACTTATTGGTGCCATGGGTTGCAAGTGAGAACCAGAATGGAAGTCCTCTAACTCTTCGTGTTAAGTGAATTGCATAATCAGATGGATTCCATTGACCCGATTCCAAAGGCTCTAGATATCCAGCATGTTGCGTATGAGCTGCTCTTGCAATTTCTGGGTCTCTATAAATTAGAGCGCAAGCATCAAAGGGAGCAAAGAGCCACTTATGAGGATCGACAATAAATGAATCTGCCAATTCAATTCCACTAAATAGCGCTTTGCTTCTTGGAGAGGCAAGGGCTGCAAGACCATATGCCCCATCGATGTGATACCAGATGCCTCGCTCATTTGCGATCTGCCCAACACCTTTTAAATCATCAATGATTCCAAGGTTGGTGCTTCCTGCAGTTGCAACAACTGCAAATACTCTGTGATCTGGATTTGCTTGGTGGTATTTATCTATTTCAAAGGCAGTCGTACTTCCTTGCATCTTTTCATTTTTATCTGTAGGAATTATTAAAACTTCAACATCCATGACATCTGCTGCAGATTTAATTGATGAATGAGCCTGACTTGAGGCAGCAATTACCCATCTCTTAACCCCTGGATATTTAGCTCTTGCCCCGTGGCGAGCAGCAACAAGTGCTGAGAGATTTCCTATCGTTCCACCTTGAACAAATACTCCGCCAGAGCTGCTTGGAAAATCAGCTAGATCGCTAAGCCACCTAAGGGCTTGATTCTCTGCAAATACCGCCCCTGCTCCCTCGAGCCATGAACCACCATAAAGAGCTGACGCGCCAACTACTAAATCAAAGAGCGTTGCAGATTCAGTTGGAGCAGAGGGGATAAATGCCAAATACCTTGGATGATCTGTTGAGATGCAAGCTTGAGCCAGGACATGTTTGAAGATATCTAATGCTTTATCACCGCCAAGACCTTTTGCAGTGATTGTCTCTCCAACTTCACTATAGAGCTCTTCATAACTCCAAGGCCCATCAAGTGGAGGATCTTTCTTAAGTCGTATTAATGAGTACTCTAAAATCTTTGCAGCTAGCGCATCGATCTCTTCATCGAACTCATGCATCCCCGAATAACGCCTTTCGCTTAGAGCTTCTTACAATATTTCTTAGCATTGTGGGAAATACAAAGCTATGAAATGGCAATACTAAATACCAGTAAAGCTGGCCACCTAAACCACGAGGTGAGAAAGTTGCCTCTTGAATAATTCTTACCCTATCCCCATCTTTACTGATTCTAAAATCAAGCCAAGCCTTTCCTGGCAAAACCATTTCAGCATAGAGGCGTAGCTCTTTTTCTTTCTCAACAATTTCAACTCTCCAGAAATCTAAGCCATCTCCAACTCTTAAGTGTTTTGGATCGCGCCGACCTCGCCTAAGGCCAACTCCACCAACCATTCGATCAACAACGCCTCTTGCCCACCAGAGGAAATCTGCGCCATACCAACCTGTCTTGCCACCAATTTGCTCAATAGATTTCCAAACGCAATCAATTGGCGCATCAGTTAAAACCTCGCGTTTATCGCGCAAAATCATCTCACCTGACCAATCAGGATCTCCTTGGGCTTTCTGCCAGGGAGCAGTTGGGGCGGTTGCATCTGACCAGCGAGTTTCAACAAGATTGGCGCTGGTTTTTGTAAGAGCTAGATTGATTGCAGTTGAAACATCAATAAGACCTTCTTTTGGCTTAGCAACAATTGCATCGAGGCTTTTATCTGGATCTGCAACTGTTTCATTGATAAGTGAGCCAACTAGCGGGCGAGCTAGGCCGGTGGGAACTGGAGTTACAAATCCAATCCAAAGGCTTGAAAGCTTTGGTGTTAAAACTGGCACTCTGATAATGATTCGCTTTCGAAGTCCAGATAATTTGGCAAACTTTTGCATCATGTCGGCATAAGTCAAAACCTCTGGCCCGCCAATATCAAATACGCCCGCCACTGGTTTAACTAATTCTGCGGCATGCTTTAAATACCAAAGTACATCTCTAATCGCAATTGGATGAGTTTTATTCATAACCCACTTAGGGGTGGTCATTATTGGTAATCGGTGAGTCAAATGTCGAAGCATCTCAAAGGAGGCAGAACCAGAGCCAATAATTATTCCAGCTCTAATCTCCATCACTGGAACTGTGGTTGAGGCTAGTGATTTACCGGTATTCGCTCTGGATTGCAAATGCTTACTAGTTTTTTCATCGTTGTTAATTCCGCCTAAATAAATAATTTGTTTTACACCGCAACTCTCAGCTGCCTTGGCGAAATTGAACGCCATTTCAGATTCAATTTGATCAAAATTAGGACCTAAGTTAATTGAGTGCAAGAGATAAAAAGCGGTGTGGATCCCAGTTAATGCATTCACAGTAGATTGGT
>OFSF01000991.1_pt1 | contig 10291 bp, 9 predicted proteins | sample 1543271 | NCBI WGS metagenome assembly OFSF01 (sample SAMN07774227, study PRJEB24372) | wastewater metagenome | isolation source: Exp Tend VB 100WW | collected 2016-02
CGGCCGCGGACGGCGGCCGCGGTCCCGTCATCCCCGCGCAAAGGCTTCGCCTTTGTCGCTGGAGGAGCGCGGAGCGCGTCTCGAAGGATGTACGGCCCGGATCGATCGGCGGGCCGTTCGCCCTTCGAGACGGCCGCTTCGCGGCCTCCTCCGGGTGACGGGTCTGGCAGGGACGAATTCATCAAGAGCAAGAAAGAGCGCACCTCGTGAAAGACAACGACAACCTCACCATCGAACGCCCGACCTTCGTGACCCATCTCGAATGCGCGATGGAGGGCGATCATTATGCAGCCGACCAGGTGCACAATCTCTCCAAGGCCGGTAAGCCGCTCTTGGTGCGCTACGATCTGGCCGGGGTGAAGAAGGCGCTCACGAAAGAAGCGCTGGCCGAGCGACCGGCCGACCTGTGGCGCTATCGCGAGCTGCTGCCGGTGCGCAAGTGCCAGGACATCGTCAGCCTCGGCGAAGTCACGACGCCGCTGATCCGGTTGCCGAAGCTTTCAGCGCGACTTGGCGGCGGCGAGATCATCGTCAAGGACGAGGGGCGGCTGCCGACCGGCTCGTTCAAGGCGCGCGGTCTCGTGATGGCGGTGTCGATGGGCAAGGCGCTCGGCATCAAGCACATGGCGATGCCGACCAACGGCAATGCCGGCGCGGCGCTCGCCGCCTACGCGACCTCCTGCGGCATCAAGACCACGATCTTCTGCCCGGCGGATACGCCGGAGGTGAATGTCAGCGAGATCGAGCTGCAGGGCGCCACCGTCTACCGCGTCAACGGCTATATCGACGATTGCGGCAAGATCGTCGGCGAGGGCAAGGCCAAGGTCGGCTGGTTCGATACCTCGACCCTGAAGGAGCCGTACCGGATCGAGGGCAAGAAGACGATGGGCCTCGAGCTCGCCGAGCAGCTCGGCTGGGACGTGCCCGACGTGATCTTCTATCCGACCGGTGGCGGCACCGGGCTGATCGGGATGTGGAAGGCGTTCGACGAGCTCGAGAGGATCGGCTTCATCGGCTCGAAGCGTCCGCGCGTGGTCGCGGTGCAGGCCTCCGGCTGCGCGCCGATGGTGCGGGCCTATGAGGCCGGCACCGAGCATGCGGCACGCTGGGAGGACGCCCACACCATCGCCTCGGGCATCCGCGTGCCGCAGGCGATCGGCGACTTCCTCATCCTGCGCGCGGTGCGCGAGAGCAAGGGGTTTGCGATCGCGGTCGATGACGACAAGATCAGCAACGCGCTCAACGAGGTCGCCCGCGAGGAGGGCCTCCTGTTGTGCCCCGAGGGTGCTGCGACCTATGCTGCCTACAAGCAGAGCCTTGCCGACGGCCGCGTCACGAAGACCGACCGCGTGATGCTGTTCAATTGCGCCAGCGGCCTGAAATACCCGCTGCCGCCGGTGACCCGCGCGCTCGACCGGCACAAGCCGATCGACTTCTCGCAGTTCTAACCTGTTGTTGCAGTCGTCATTGCGAGCGCAGCGAAGCAATCCATCTCACCGCCTGCTGGACCACGGATTGCTTCGTCGCTTCGCTCCTCGCAATGACGGTGTCATTTGATGGAGTGAACGATGCGTCGAATCCTGTTGGCTGTTTTGGCCGCGTTTGTGACGCTGGTCGGCCCTGCACACGCGGAAACCTGGCCCGCGCACCCGATCACCATCGTGGTGCCGTTCGCTGCCGGCGGTCCGTCGGATGCCATGGCGCGCATTCTCGCCGAGCGGATGAAGCAGTCGCTAGGTGAGGTGGTCCTGATCGAGAACGTGACCGGAGCGGGCGGTTCGCTCGGCGTCGGCCGCGCGGTGCGCGCGGCGCCGGACGGCTACACCGTCTCGTTCGGCCATCTCGGGACCCACGTCGCAAACGGCGCGATCTACAAGCTCGGCTACGACCTCGTCGATGATCTCGAACCGGTCGTGCTGCTGCCGAGCAACCCGATGATCATCGTCAGCAAGAACACCGTGCCGGCGAAGTCGCTGAAGGAGCTGCTGGCGTGGCTACAGTCGCTGCCGGCGCCGCCGACCGCGGGCACCGCCGGCGCCGGCAGCGGCAGCCATATCGCCGGGGTCTATTTCGAGAACGTCTCCGGCATCAAGCTGCAATACGTGCCGTATCGCGGCACCGGGCCCGCGCTGAACGACCTCGTCGCCGGCCAGATCGATATCATCATCGATCAGACCTCGAACTCGATCAATCAGGTCCGCGCCGGCAACATCCGCGCCTATGCCGTCACCGATTCCAAGCGGGTCGCGAATGCGCCGGAGGTGCCGACGGTCGACGAGGCCGGCCTGCCAGGCTTCCACATGACGCTGTGGTCCGGCCTCTGGGTACCGAAGGGCACGCCGAAGGAGATCGTGGCCAGGCTCAACACCGCTGCGATCCAGGCGCTGCGTGATCCCGCCGTGAAGAAGCAGCTCGAGAATCTCGGCCTGCAGATGCCGCCGCAGGACCAGCTGAAGCCGGAGGCACTTGGTGCCTGGCAGAAGGCGGAAATCGCAAAGTGGTGGCCGATGATCAAGGCGGCGAATGTGAAGGTGGAGTGAAGACGCAACGTCGTGCCGGCCTTCGCCGGGACGACAGCATCTACTGCGACGGGATTGCTGCACCCGCCGGCGCCGCGTTGGTCTCCTGCGTCACGACGCGCTCGCCGCTCTTTGCCGCGATCGCCGTGCCGGCGTCCTCGAAGCGCGCCCGATAGACCACGAAATTCTCCATCACGCGCTGCACGTAGTTGCGCGTTTCCGAGATCGGAATCCGCTCGACCCAGTCGACCGGATCGACCTTGGGATCGCGCGGATCGCCATAGGCCTTGATCCAATCGCGGACGCGGCCGCGGCCAGCGTTGTAGCCGGCAAATGTCATGATATGGCAGCCGCGATACTCCGCCAGCAGCGCGCTCAATTCGGCCGCGCCCATCTGGGTGTTGTAGACCGGATCGGACACCATCCTGCTCCAGTCGTAGCTGACGCCGAAGCGCTTGGCGGTGTCGCGGCCGGCTTCGGGCGTCACCTGCATCAGGCCGACGGCGTTGGCCGCCGACTTGTCGCGCTGATCGAACGCGCTTTCGGTGCGCGCGATCGAGTAGGTCATGCTGCGTCCGATATCGGGCGCGATCGGGCTGTGCCTGGGAATGCCGATGACCGGGAAGGCGTAATGGTCGAAGGCAAAGCCCCGCGCGAGCGCGATCTTGCCGATCTGCAGCATGGCGCGGGCATCGTTGCGGCGGCCGGTGAGCTCGCCGAGTGCCTCGAGCATGCCGACGTCAGGGCTCTCTTCGGCAAGGTCGGCGGCGAAATAGAGCACGATGTCGGGCTCGCCGATCGTATAGAGCATATCGGCGGCGCGAACCCGTTCGTCCGCGGCCATGCTGTCGGCGTTCGCAGCGGGCGAGGGCGCGTGCAGCTCGACGCCGTCGCGGCCGAGCCTGGCCAGCGCGAGCTGCCCGTAATAGGCGGTCGGGTAGCGCGCGGCGGCCTGGTAGCCGGCGCGCATCGCCACGGAGTTGCCGAGTGCCTCGGCGGCGCGGCCGCGCCAATAGGCGGCGCGCGCCAGCACGGTCGGGTTGGTCTGGCCCTCGTCGATGTGAGCGAAATGCGCCGCCGCGGTCTTGGCATCATCGAGACAGCGCAGCGCGATCCAGCCGCGCATGAAGTGCATGTCGGAGCGATAATAAGGATTGTCCGGCGCCGCAGCGCCCCGGATCACGTCGTAGGCCGCCTGGTACTCGCCCTGGTCGAGCAGCTTGCGGGAGAGGATGCGGCGCTCGCGCCACCATTGGTCGGTGTCCTGCTGCGCCATCGTCTCGGGCGCGGCCGCAATCGTCACGCGCGCCGCATCATCGATCCTGTTCTTCGCGAGCAGCCATTGGATGCGGCAGAGCGTGTAGCCGAGGTCGCTGCGGGCATCGGCCGGCACGTCGTTCAGCATGTCCTCTGCCTTGCTGGATTGGCCGCGGACCGCGCTGCAAGCCTTCACGATCGCGAGCTCGTCGCTGCCGAGGTGCTGCGCCGCGCGCCGCGCGGCGGCGAGATCCTTGGCGCCGATCCGCTTGTCCATGCGCGCGCGATGGTCATCGCGCGTCAGCAGATCCTTGAACGCGTCGTAGGCGTCGCTCTCGGTCCGGTCCAGCAATTCGTCCGAGCGCCAGGCCTCGCGCACCAGCCGCGCGGCGCCGTCGCGGTCGCCCTCAGTGAGCAGCGTACGGGCGAGCGCGAACTTGCCCTTGGCGCTGATCGGTTGATCGAGGGTGAAGCCGTGCACCGTGGCCGGATCGCTGCGCTCCTGCCACATCCGCGCTTCAGCCCGCTTGCGCAGCAGCGTGACGCTTGGCCAATCCGGGTTGGCCGCGACGAATGCCGCATAGCGGCTGAACGGCGCATTCGACTCCGAATGGCGCAGCAGGTACCACTCGACGAGCTTCCGCCCGACCGGGTCGGCAATCTTGGCCTGGATATCGGTCGCGTCGCTGGTCTTGCCCTTGCGCGCCGCCGCGATCGCATCCCTGACCGCGGCGAGATCGCCCGACAATTGCGGCCCGGCAGATTTCTCAGGCTCGGGCGCCTTGGTGGTCTCGACCGATTTGGACGGAGCTGATTTGGCCTTGGCGGATTTGCGTCTATCGGCGCCGTGCCTGGCGTGCCGGCGCTTGCCGGAGGCGTTCTCTCGCACGGCCTTGGCGTTGGTCCTGGTGTTGGTCTTGGTGTTGGTCTTGGCGCCATGCGCCTTGTTGTCACCGTGGCCGCTCTTGGCCTGATGCTGGTGATGCGGCTTGGCGGTCGCCTGGATCGGAAGCAGCGCGAGCGCAGCGACGGTGGCGAAACACGCCAGCGGACGTAGGCACCGGTTCATTCTCTGGTCCCCCCTGAGAAACCACGAGGCACAAACAGAACGCGTCATACGGCGGCACAACCGCCGCAGGTTATCACTACCCTCGATTCTCGAGTGTTAATGCGGCCGCAACTCAACAGGGAAAACGCGGCGAAATATGGAATATGGCCTGTGGAATCCGCGGGAACCGGGGTTTTGCGGGCAAAAATAGCGGCATATGCACCGCGTTTTGACCGATTCCCGCCGAGATGTATCTTCGGTGCAACCGCGCTGTGGGGGAACCGATGTCGTCGACAGATCAGTTTTTGCCGGCCCGGACACCATGACGGCTCGCCTCAGAACCGTCCTGGACGGTGGCCGCTATTTTGAAGGTCCGCGCTGGCATCGTGGGCGGCTCTGGTTCGTCGACTGCATGGCGCGGACGCTGCTCAGCATCAGCCCGTCGGGCGAGCGGCAGGAGCATGCTGCGGTGACCGACGACACGCCCTGCGGTCTCGGCGTGCTGCCTGACGGCGATATCGTCGTGCTGACGATGTTCAGGAAGCGGCTGCTGCGTTTTGCCGACGGCGCGCTGTCGCTGTATGCCGACCTCTCGGCGGTCGCGAGCGGCACGATCGACGACATGATTGTCGACGGGCAGGGGCGGGCCTATGTCGGCGACCTCGGCTTCAATCTGCCGCCGCCGGAGGGGCGCGGCGCGGTCGGCCGGATCATCCTGGTGATGCCCGACGGCAGCGCCCGCGTCGTCGCCGACGGCTTGCGGTTTCCCAACGGCATCGCGGTGTCCTCCGACCATCGCCGGCTCGTCGTCGCGGAAATGGATGGCGCAGGTCTCGCCGACTACGACATCGCGCCGGACGGCGGGTTGAGCCTCCGCGGGCGGTTCGGTCGCCTCAACGATCCCGACGGCATCTGCCTCGATCGTGATGGAGCGGTCTGGGCCGCCTCGTTCACGGAAGACGCTTTTGTCCGGATAGATCGCGACGGCGTGGAGCTTGAGCGCATCGCGGTCCCGGGCCGCCGCGCAGTCGCCTGCGCACTCGGCGGCACCGATCGCAGGACATTGTTCTGCTTGAGCGCGGAGACATCCTACGAGGAGCTGCGGAAGGGCAAATCGGTGCCGCGGATCGATGTTGCCGAGGTCGGCACGCCGGGCGACGGCTTTCCCTAAGCAAAAGCGGACTGACCTTGGGTCTTGACCTTGGGGGTCTTGAAATTTGTTCCCGTTTCGTTCATATTGCGGCGCTTCGGGAGCACGCCGCCATGGACGCCGAACGAGACCGCGAAATCATCAGGCTCTGGAACGAGCTCCGCCGGCTGCAGCGCGCAGGACTTCCGACTGCGTCGATCGTCCGGCGGATCGAGCAGGCGCTGGCCGCACGGGAGCAGGAGGCGGCCTGACCCGCCTCTAAAGCGCGATGAGATCAGGTTGAATCGTCATCGCGCCTTGGATTCTTGTCTAAGCATGATCTTTTCGGAAAACCGCTTCGCACTTTTCCGGATCATGCTTTAGCGCCCGCCGTCGGGCCCCATCACCAGGTTCGGCAGCCAGGTCGATATCTCCGGGAAGAAGCAGAGCAGGAGCACCGCGAACATCATCAGCAGCACGAACGGCAGCGTGCCCCAGATGACTTCGCTGAGGGGAATGTCCGGCGCGACGTTGCGGATCACGAAGATGTTGAGGCCGACCGGCGGGTGAATCAGGCCCATCTCCATCACGATGGTCATGACGACGCCGAACCAGATGATGTCGAATTCGGCGGCCCGGAGCGGCGGCAGGATGATCGGCGCGGTCATCAGGATGATCGAGACCGGCGGCAGGAAGAAGCCGAGCACGATCACCATCACGAGGATCGCAAACAGCAGTTCCCAGCGCGGCAGATGCATCGCGACGATCGCTTCCGCCGCCGATTGCGAGATGTGCAGATAGCTCATCACGTAGGAATAGAGCAGCGACATGCCGATGATCAGCATCAGCATGGTGGATTCGCGGATGGTCGATTTCAGGATCGGCGACAGGTCGCTGGGTTTCCACACGCTGTAGATCACGGCGACCAGCGCGAGCGCCAGGAGGCCGCCGAGCCCTGCGGTTTCCGACGGCGTGGCGTAGCCGCCATAGAGCGCGATCATCACACCGGTCAGCAGCAGCACGAACGGAATCACCCGCGGCAGCGCGCTGAAGCGCTCGGCCATGGTGAACTCGTCGTGCTGCAGGATCGCGGCGTCCTTGCCGGTCGCGTCATAAGCGGCCTTGGCCATGGCGTATTCCTTGCGGAAGCGGAACACGGCGTAGAGGCCGAACAACGACACCAGCAGCAGTCCCGGGCCGATGCCGGCGAGGAACAGCCGCCCGAGCGATTTCTCGGCCGCGACGGCGAACAGGATCATCGTGATCGAGGGCGGCAGCAGGATGCCGAGCGTGCCGCCGGCGGCGATGATCCCCGCGGCAAAGCCGCCGGAATAGCCGCGCTTGCGCATCTCGGGAATGCCGGCCGAGCCGATCGCCGAACAGGTCGCGGGCGACGACCCGGCCATCGCCGCGAACAGCGCGCAGGCGAACACGTTAGCGACGCCGAGGCCGCCGGGCACGCGGTGCAGCCAGGCGTGCAGCGCCGAGTAGAGGTCCTGGCCGGCGCGCGATTTGCCGATCGCCGCACCCTTCAGGATGAACAGCGGGATCGACAGCAGCGTGATCGAAGCCATTTCCTCGTAGACGTTCTGCGTCACCGTATCGAGCGAGGCCGCCGGCATGTAGATCGCCATGAACACGACCGCGACCGCACCGAGCGCGAATGCGATCGGCATGCCGGAGAACATCGCAAACAGGGTGGCAAGCCCGTAGGAGATGCCAATACCAAACACGGTCATCGGCGCGCGCCACCGGTCAGCGGAATGAGGATTTGCAGGAGGAGCTGCACGCAGAGCAGGGTCATGCCGAGCGCCATCAGGCCATAGGGGATCGCAAGCGGCGGCGACCACATCGAGTTGGACACCTGGCCGTCGACATAGGCCTCGTGCGCCAGCGTCCAGGATTTCCAGGCGAAGAAAGTGCAGAATGCGAAGCTCGCGACATCGACGAGCCACAGCCTGATGCTGTTGGCGCGGGTCGAGAGCAGGCCGACGAACGCCTCGATGCTGACGTGACCACGCTGGCTCTGCACATAGGCCGAGGTCATGAAGGTGGCGCCGACCAACAGGAACACCGCAGCCTCGTCCTGCCAGTAGTTCGGGCTGTGGAACAGGGCGCGGCCGAGCACGCTGTAGCTCAGGATCACGCAGGCCGCGATCAGGGCCAGCGCGGCGAACACCACGATGATGTTGTTGCAGACGGACAGCGCGCGCCCGAGCAGCGCCACGGGTGTGTTGCCCGCGGCGCCGCTCGAGGTTTCGGCCTGATCCGCGATCGGACCATGCATCATGCGGCGACGTCGCTTGCGAGCTTCAGCAGGTTGGCTGCGGTCGCCGTCTTGGCGCCATAGTCCTTCCAGGCCGTGTCGCGCGCGATGTCGCGCCACTTGCCGACAATGGCGGCGTCGAGCGCGCTGACCTTGGCGCCGGCCTTCTCATAGACCTTGGCCACCTCGGCATCGTCGTCCTGCGCGCCCTTGCGGCCGAAAGCCTCGAGTTCGGCGCCGACGGCGAGGATGATGTCCTGCTGGTTCTTCGGCAGCTTGTCGAAGATCGCCTTCGACATCATCAGCGGCTCCAGCATGAACCAGTAGGAGGCGCCCGCGCCCGAGGTCAGCGACTTCGCGACCTCCTCGAGGCGGAACGAGATCAGGCTGGTGGAGGAGGTGATGCCGGCATCGCAGGCGCCGGTCTGCATCGCGGCGTAGATCTCGTTCGAGGGCACCGACAGCACCGCGGCACCGGCGGTCTGCAGCACCATGTCCATCTCGCGCGAGCCGCCGCGCACCTTCATGCCCTTGGCGTCCTCGGGCGCCACGATCGGCTTGGAGCGGCTGGCGACGCCGCCGGCCTGCCAGACCCAGGAGATCAAGAGGATGCCCTTGTCGGCGAGGAAGTCGGAGAGCGCCTTGCCGACCGGCTCCTTCTTCCAGCGCAGGCCCTGGTCGTAGGTGGTGACGAGGCCCGGCATCAGGCCGATATTGGTCTCCGGCAATTCGCCGCCGGCATAAGGCATCGGATACAGGCTGAGATCGAGCGCGCCCTTGCGCATCGCCGAGAACTGCGCGTTGGTCTTGATCAGCGAGGAGTTCGGATAGACCTCGGCGGTGAGGTCGCCGCCCGAGCGCTTGGCAACCTCGGCCGCGAACATCCGGCACAGCCGGTCGCGGAAGTCGCCCTTGTCGATCGTGCCGCCGGGAAATTGGTGCGAGATCTTCAGCGTGGTCGCGGCCTGCGCGGTCCCGACGCCCATCCGTACGACTGCGGGCGCGGCGAGGGCGGAAGCGAGAACGTGGCGGCGTGTGAGCATGGGTTCTTTCCCTGAAGGGCTTCTTGAGTGGCTGTTAGACCGGCGCGGAGTTGCAGCTTAGCCGGTCTTCGCGTGGGTTTTCTCTCATCTGATAGTTCGAGGCGCCCTGATAGTGCGAGCCGATACGCGGCCGCAAGCGTTGCCGTTGCTGCGGCGCACACTGCGCGCCGACCCGGCGCGTGCGCGCGGGACGCTTCAAGAATTTGTTATTGGAGGTAACAACGGGCGGCGCAAGTGCGTCGAGGAGAGAGCGGCAAGTCGTCGCGCTCACACTGGATCATACAAGGGATCATCATCATGACCACCAAGACCCGCCTCGGCCTCTCCGCAGCTTTGCTCTCGTTCAGCCTGGCGCTCGCGCCCGCTGCCTTCGCTCAGGACAAGATGGGCCACGACGATGCGATGAAGAAGGAAGGCGCGATGTCCAAGGATGCCATGTCCAAGGACAAAACACGCTTTCCTTTTAAAGAATCCGGTACCTCACCAGACACGATGCGCTGAGCAAGACCTTCAACAATGGCAGTCTTTCCAACGCCTGGCTCGCCAATAAGCACAGGGTTATTTTTACTGCGTCTTTGAAGGACTTGGATAGCTCTGCGAATTTCATCATCACGTCCAATGACCGGATCGAGCTTTCCCATTCTGGCTCGCTCAGTCAAGTCAAGTGTGTATTTATTGAGAGCACCTCGCTGACTCTCTTCATCAGCAGACTTGACCATTTCACCACCCCTTAAAGACTCGACAGCTGCTCCCAGGTTTTGCCTGCTCAAGCCGTGCCTTCTGGCAAGCTGTCCCAAATCAGACTTTGAATCGGATAAGGCCAGCAAAAACATTTCGCTGGCTACGAATTGGTCTCCCCTCTTGAGGGATTCCTTTTCAGCAGACTGCATCAAAGTGACCAAATCACGCCCAACTTGAACTTGGTCTTGACCGTGAACTTCGGGTAACTTTGCAATTTCCTCTTCACTGTCCTTCAAAAGTCCAGCGATATTGACGCCTGAGCGCATCAACAAGGTACGCGGGCCATCG
>OFSF01000995.1_pt1 | contig 10279 bp, 11 predicted proteins | sample 1543271 | NCBI WGS metagenome assembly OFSF01 (sample SAMN07774227, study PRJEB24372) | wastewater metagenome | isolation source: Exp Tend VB 100WW | collected 2016-02
CGAGAAGGCCGGCGACAGACGTGGCGATGACGACTGCATGCCTCATGCCCCGACGGTATCGCGCCGGGGGCCGGAGGCAGGCGGAAGAGGTGCTAGTTGACCTCGGCCGGCTCGATGACCGGCTGCACCACGCGGCTCACCGTCACCGGCAGCAGGCGCACGAATGCGTTGAGCTCGGGAACCGAGGCATCGCGCTTGATGCCATCGACCAGCGACTCGCGGCAACCGTAGAGGTTGTCGAACTTGCTCTTGGTCACACTGTCGTTCACGTTGATGGCAGGAAACAGAAGTTCCTTCTTGTCGAACATCTTGTACAAGCGCTTCACGCCTGTTGTGGTTTCTTCGGTAACACGCTTAATTGATGCTGCCATTTGAGTCCACTTTTGAGGTTCGGTCTTCAATGTGCGCTGCAAGAGACCAAGAATCAATGCGAGTTCTGGGTTTGATGCCGATGTTGGATCTGGCACCGCGCCAGCCTTTTCGTATTCAACGCCCTTGTGCACCAACAACGTGGCATCGCCACCATCGTCGAGAATCATATTGGTGTAACTGCCATCATTCCATTCAAAAATACGATGGGTATATTCCCAATATTGATCGAGCGTTTCGCCTTTAAAAGCAAAAACTGGCGTGCCGCCTTTAGCAATGGCTGCGGCTGCGTGATCTTGGGTTGAATAGATGTTGCAAGACGCCCATCGCACTTCAGCACCCAGATCTTTAAGTGTTTCGATAAGCACTGCTGTTTGGATCGTCATATGGAGCGAGCCACTGATGCGAGCACCTTTTAATGGTTTTGTTTTTGCATATTCTTCACGAATAGACATTAAACCTGGCATTTCAGTTTCTGCAATGGTGATTTCTTTGCGGCCAAAGTCAGCCTGATTAATATCGGCAATAAGATAGTCTTGTGTATTTAAATTTTGGTTAGTCACTGTATTCATTTTAAATTCCTTTTGAATGCTAAGTGACCAGCTGGGATGTTTCGGTATCCACCAACATCCCGTGACTGGCACGGTTATAAATTGGTGAACGCCGTTTACAAGTAAACTTGTAATCTGAGCCTGGGATTTTATGAAAAAATCTCGCAGCGTTCCTCAGAAGAGTTGCATTATAAATTAAAAGTAATTAGGACTCAAATACTTACTAAAGTTCAAATATTTAACTTGCTGATTTAAGGATTTGAGCTTTATCTGCTGCTTCCCATGAAAATTCTGGCTCGTCACGGCCAAAATGCCCATAAGCCGCTGTTTTCTTATAAATGGGACGTAATAAATCAAGCATTTGCACAATGCCTTTAGGTCTTAAATCAAAATGCTCTAGAACTAATGTGGTCAATTTGTCGTCTGCAATCTTGCCTGTGCCGTAAGTTTCCACCATAACTGAGGTCGGTCTTGCAACGCCAATCGCATATGAAATTTGAACTAAGCAGCGAGAGGCTAAGCCTGCTGCCACAATATTTTTAGCCACATAGCGCGCAGCGTATGCTGCTGAACGATCAACTTTGCTCGGATCTTTTCCTGAGAAAGCCCCGCCACCATGAGGTGCAGAACCGCCGTAGGTATCTACAATAATTTTACGCCCAGTAAGCCCACAATCGCCTTGGGGTCCTCCAATGACAAATCGGCCAGTAGGATTTACAAGATACTTGATGTCGCCTTTCATAAGCTCTTTAGGCAAAGTAGGCTTAATAATTTCTTCAATCACTGATTCGCGAATGGTCTCGAGTGACACCTCTGGGTCATGCTGCGTTGATAGCACAACTGTATCAATCGATTGAGGCTTATGGTCTTTATACTTTAAAGTGACTTGTGCCTTAGCATCCGGACGCAGCCAAGGAAGTCTGCCGTCTTTTCTTAAATAAGACTGTCTTTCCATTAAACGGTGAGATAGCCAAATAGGCATAGGCATCAACTGTGCTGTTTCATCACAGGCATAACCAAACATTAAACCTTGATCACCTGCACCCTGGTCTAATGGGTCATCTAAAGCGACATCCACACCATGAGCAATATCAGGTGACTGCTTGTCATAGGCAACAAGAACAGCACAGCCTTTATAATCAATGCCGTAATCCGTATTGTCATATCCAATGTAACGAATCGTATCGCGGGCAACTTTGATGTAATCCACATTAGCTGTCGTGGTGATCTCACCTGCTAATACAACAAGCCCTGTATTTGTAAGTGTTTCAGCTGCAACACGAGCAGTAGGGTCTTGCTCTAAAATAGCATCAAGAATCGCATCGGATATCTGATCAGCTACTTTATCTGGATGACCTTCGGAAACAGATTCCGAAGTAAATAGATGCTCGCTCATAGTTTTTTCCAAGTTCTAAATTACGTAAAGCGTTTAGAATAGCAAAATATCGCGTTTAAAGACAATTATGCTTTCAAGACTATCCTTATTTTTCATTGCTGTATTCTTTCAGTTACCTCTCTTTATCTTGCATGGATTAGGGGGATTTTTAGGTCGAGTCGCTTATCAATTTGATCGTCGATTTAAAGAGCGTATAGATGCTAATTTAAAACGTGCTTCTATTTCATCCGATGAAAACGATTTAAAAAAACTTACACAATTATCGATCCGCGAAATTGGAAAGTGTCTTATGGAAGCCCCTGCGATTTGGTTTAACTCACCTCAAAAGAATTTTCGCTGGGTCAAACAATGTTACGGATGGCAGCATGTTGAAACTGCTCTCAAAAAGAAAAAGGGTATTATTTTTTTAACACCTCATTTAGGCTGTTTTGAAATTACTGCTCAGTACTACGCGCACTTTCACCCCATCACTGTTCTATTCAAGCGTCCAAAACTAAACTGGCTTGCAAATATTGTTTTATCTGGAAGACGTCATTCCCAAGTTCATCTTGCTGAAGCTAACCTCCATGGCGTTAAGCAATTAATGCAAGCATTAAAAAAGGGGGAGGCAATTGGCGTATTACCTGATCAAGTTCCCAATGAAGGCCAGGGCGTATGGGCTCAATTTTTTAATACGCCCGCCTATACCATGACGCTTGTTTCTAAACTTGCAGAATCTTCGAACGCAACTGTTCTCCTTGGTTTTGGCCATAGACTTACGCGTGGCCGGGGATATGACGTCTATATTGAGCCTTTAGGTCAAGACCACTCTCCCCAAGGCATTAATGATCGACTCGAGATGCTCATTCGAAAATATCCAACACAGTATCTTTGGAATTATCAGCGATTTAAAAAACCAAACAAATAAGAGACAATCATTGTATGAAACTTCATTTTACAAAAATGCATGGAATTGGTAATGACTTTATAGTGCTCGATCATACAAAGTCACCTTTCAAGCTATCTAAAGATGCGATTCGATCCTTGTCTCATCGACAACTCGGCATTGGGTTTGATCAGCTTCTCGTTGTTGAGAATACATTAATCGAAAACGTTGATTTCAAATATCGTATTTTTAATCAAGATGGCGGCGAAGTTGAGCAATGTGGCAATGGTGCGCGTTGTTTTTATCGATTTGTAAAGGATAAGCACTTAACGCATAAGCAATCCATTCGCGTAGAGACAAAATCGGGGGTCATTGAACTCACTGAAGATAATGAGCATATGATTGAAGTAAATATGGGTGAACCTATTTTTAATACTAAACTTATTCCATTTATTTCAGATGTCGAAAAGGATGAATATCCCATTTCAATAGATTTACCTCATCAAAAAGAAACCATAAATATGGCAGTATTATCCATGGGCAATCCTCACGCAGTGATCACTGTAAAAGACACCCTTCAAGCTCATGTTGAAACATTAGGTGCTTATTTGGAATCACATGCACTTTTTCCAAAACGCGTTAACGTTGGATTTATGGAAATTGTATCGCCCCATCATATTCGTTTGCGTGTTTTTGAAAGAGGTGTAGGTGAAACACTTGCCTGCGGAACAGGAGCATGCGCTGCAGCAGTATCAGGGATCAAACGTCATTTACTTATATCACCAGTGAAGGTTGATATGCCTGGCGGGTCGTTATCCATCGATTGGAAAGGGTCTTCATCTCCTGTAATGATGAAAGGCCCGGCCGTCAGTCTCTATGAGGGAGATATTGAGATCACTTAAAACTTATGGAACATAATCACTTCCAAAAAAGCTATATCGATTACCTTACCTTTGAAAAAGGTCTTAGCAGCAACTCAATTAAAAGTTACGTGCATGATCTTGCCCAGCTTGTAGTCCTTATTGAACATGATCGTTTTGAATCCTTCACTATCCAAGACATCAGACGTGCAAGTGCTAAACTGAATAGCCAAGGACTCCATGGCAAATCAATCGCACGTATGTTATCCGCATGGCGAGGATTTTTTAATTACCTAATTGAGCGCCACCAGTTTAAAGAAAACCCCGTCAAAGATGTTCATGCACCTAAGAGCGCTAAGACATTGCCGCAAACTTTATCGATTGAGCAGATAGTTAAACTCGTTTCGATTGATGACACCTCATTATTAGGCCTAAGAGATAAAGCCTTTTTAGAATTATTTTATTCATCCGGATTACGTTTAAGTGAAGTAGTGAATGTCAATATCAACGATCTCGATCTTCAAGAAGGCATCATCACTGTCATAGGTAAAGGCAATAAAACGCGTATGGTCCCCATAGGCCAAAAAGCTATCCATGCCATTCAATGCTGGATTGAAAAACGTGCGGCTATCAAAACAGAAGATAAATCGGTGGATGCTTTATTTATTACCGAACGAGGAAAACGTATGTCAGCCCGAGCTATTCAGTATCGCATTCAAATGTGGGCTATCAAGCAAGGTATTGATAGCACCGTTCACCCTCATTTATTAAGGCATAGTTTTGCCTCACACGTGTTGCAATCCAGTCAAGATTTAAGGGCTGTTCAAGAAATGTTAGGTCATGCCAATATCAGTACCACACAAGTTTATACCCATCTAGACTTTCAGCATCTTGCAAGTATTTACGATAAAGCACATCCAAGAGCCAAAAAGAAATAGTGATACATTTAATTTATTTGTCCGCTATTGACGCACTTCAATTCTTTAAACTATAGTGAAGGTATGGAAGCACAACTCATCGCATTAGAAAAAAAAATTAAGCAGCTCATTAGCTTAATTGAATCTGCTCAGGGAAAAAATAAGGGGCTTGAAACCCAACTCGCATCGACCGAAGCAACACTTACAAAACTTCAATCCAATATGAAAGAGGCAAGTATTCGTCTCGAAAAAATGATGAAGCAACTTCCTGAGAATAATCGATGAGCTCAAAAAATATTACTGTCACTATCATGGCGCGTGAATTTATCGTTGCTTGTCCAGAAGGCCAAGAAAAAAGTTTATTAGATTCCGTGCAATATTTAAATCAGAAAATTGATCTCATCGAATCTCAAGGCTCTATTGTAGGGATCGATCGCATTATCATCATGGCAGCGCTTAATATCACCAATGAACTTATCAATTCAAACACTTCCGACGGTGAAGGCTTATCTCAATTCCGCCATAAAATTTCATCGATTGAACATCAAATCGACGAAGTGCTTGCACAAAACTAAAGATCTGCCTATTCTTTACTAAACATTGCGATGAGCACGTTTGTTTTTTTAAGTGTTGCTTAGGCTAATAATTCCTTGAACTAGTCTATAGCATCGGTTTTAGCTCATCAGGTTGCGGTGTGAGCGATCTAAATTGGGTGCTCTTTTAAGACACCCTTGGCGATTGCACCTAATGCACCTTAGGCTTTTACCCCTTGAACCTTTGGTTCAGGATGCTGGTCTAGGCAACACTTAAGAAAATCAACACAGCTCTTTTATCCACTTTATATTTGACTTAAAAAAACTATGCGTTATTGGCTCATGAAATCTGAACCATCTGATGTGTCTATAGATGATTTGGCAAAGCTTCCTAAACAAACCATTGATTGGTACGGCGTTAGAAATTATCAAGCAAGAAACTTTATGCGAGATTTAATGAAAGTGGGTGATCTTGCATTTTTTTATCACTCAAATTGTGATGTCCCTGGGATTGCCGGTGTTGTTAAGGTAAGTCAGTTAGCTTATCCGGATCGTTTTCAATTTCAAAAAGGTCATAAGTATTTTGACCCCAAATCAACACCTGAAAATCCACGCTGGCTCAATGTAGATGTAACCCTTGTTAAAAAAACAAATTTATTAAGTCTAAAAGAACTAAGGGAGTTTAAAGCGCTAGAAAATATGCGCATATTGCAAAAAGGAAATCGTCTCTCCATTACGCCGGTTTCAGAAGATGAGTGGAAATTTATTGAGAAATATTTGAAATAAAAAAAGCCCAATACATATTGGGCTTTTAAAAATGAAAAAACTATTTTTTATTTAACGGTGTCTAAACTACCCATAGCTTTTGGATAAACAACAATACCCCATGGAATTTCTTTATTTGGAATCCGCTTAGTCACTTCTAATTTATCTGCGTCAATGACAAGTACTTCATCAGATTTTCCGCAAGCAAGTAAAATATCTTTGTCATCTGGTGAAAAACTAAAATGCCAACAGCGTCGACCCGTTGGAATATCTTTAATTTTCTCAAAGTTAGCGGTGTCATACACTTCTAATGTTTTTGCTTTTGAAGTTGCGACAAATAAACGCTTACCTTCTCGATCAAAACTAACGCCATATGGCGATTCTCCTGTCGCCACAGTTTTAAGATGTTTAAATTGACTGTCTAGGACAATGAAGTTATTTCCATACTCCAGAGTTGCCACATAATACTTTCCATTCGGCGACACTTTAATGCCTCGTGGACGATCTCCGTATTTTTTAGTTGAAATCGTTTTTAATAATTTACCATTACTGAAGTTATGCACTGTGATTGTATTGTCAGCCTCGTTGGTCACAATAATTTCTTTTCCACTTTTACTAAATTCAATACCTTCTGTTTCAGGGCCACCGATAATATCTCTAACTTTTTTACCCTTTACTAAATCAACCACTGCAATTCGCGCAGGGATTTTTGGTTCATCTTTATCATCATCTTCTTTGCCCGCCACAGGTGGTTTGCCGGTCGACGCTGGCTCGGTTGACACAAAAACTTGTCCTTTAAATACACGAACAAATTCTGGATTTTTACCAACTGAAATATGTTTCACAAATTGATTCGTTTTTAAATCGAACACAGACAAATTTTCATCATCTTTATTTGCAGTAATTAAATAATGGCCATCTTCCGTGATACCAATACCGCGTGGATTTTTAGCCTGAATATCGATTGAGTCTTCTGTTTCCATAGTGTTTAAATTAATAACACTCACACCGCCTTCTTGATTGGATACATAAGCCTTACCTCGATCTTCAGCATTGGCTATCAAAGATGAAATAAGTAATCCCAATACGACAACTGATTTTATAACCTGCATTCGTTTCTCCTAAAATATTTTACTTTTTATTATTAAATACTTATTCACAATCTTCCAGGGGATTTCTCCCTTTAACGCCTCATGAAAATAACGAAGCATTAACCTAAGAAAAGTTTATAGGCTGGATTATCTGTTTCATCCCAGAAGGGATAGCCCAATTGATTCAAAAAGACTTCAAAATTAATCTCATCTTCTGGCGGCACTTGCATGCCAACTAAAACACGACCGAAGTCAGCACCATGATTGCGGTAATGAAATAAACTGATGTTCCAATTGTGTCCCATCGTCTCTAAAAATTTCATGAGAGCGCCTGGCTTTTCTGGAAATTCAAATCTAAAAACCATTTCATTCTTAGCTTGGGGTGAGTGTCCGCCTACCAAGTGTCTTAAGTGAAGTTTTGCCACCTCATTATTTGTGAGATCAATGGTAGGCAAGCCTTCCTTATCGAGCATAGCTTTAATCTGTGATGGCTCGTCTTTGTCATTGGTTGCAAGACCGACATAAATATGTGCTTGCTTAGGATCTGAAAAACGATAATTAAATTCAGTAATATTGCGCTGGCCTAATAACCTACAAAAGTTTTTAAAGGCTCCTGGAGTTTCAGGTATGGTGACTGCAAGCACAGCTTCTCTTTTTTCACCAATCTCAGCTCGCTCGGCTACAAAACGTAAACGATCAAAATTCATATTAGCGCCCGATGCAATGCCTACCAAAGTCTCATCTTTTAAATTATGTTTCTTAATATAAACTTTCATACCTGCAACCGATAAAGCACCTGCTGGTTCTAAAATAGAACGCGTATCCTCAAAAACGTCTTTAATGGCAGCGCAAATGGCATCGTTATCCACCACAATCATTTCATCGACGTAAGCCTGACAAAGTGGGAAGGTCACTTGGCCTACTTCTTTCACAGCTGCGCCATCAGCAAAAAGCCCTACTTGATCCAGCACCACACGCTTGCCTGCTTTTAAAGATAAGCTCATAGCTTCTGCATCTTTGGCCTCAACACCGATCACTTTAATTTCAGGTCGCATCGCTTTGATATAAGTTGCCATGCCTGCAAGAAGGCCGCCGCCGCCAACACAGCAAAAAATTGCATGAATCGGTTTTTTAAAGTCATCTAAAATTTCTTTAGCGATCGTTCCCTGCCCTGCAATTACGTCTGGATCATCGTAAGGATGCACAAAAGTGAGGCCCTCTTTTTTCTCAATCTCAAGCGCATGATGGTAAGCATCTGAATAAGAATCGCCCCATAGCACCACTTCAGCGCCACGATGTTTTACAGCATCAATTTTAATGAGGGGGGTTGTGGTCGGCATTACAATCACAGCGCGACATCCTAGTTTTTGTGCACTTAACGCAACGCCTTGTGCATGATTGCCCGCAGAAGCTGTGATGACGCCCTTGTCTAGCTGCGGTTTAGATAAGCCCGCCATCTTGTTATAGGCGCCGCGTAGTTTAAATGAAAAGACAGGCTGCAAATCTTCCCGCTTTAAGAAAATCTGATTATGAAAACGACTTGAGAGATGTGTCTGAAATTCAAGTGGTGTTTTCTTTGCCACGTCATATACACGCGCCTCATTAATACGTTTTACGTAGTCATTCTTCATATGCTAATTTTCAAGAGTCGCCTTGGCGTGTATAGTAGATGTTAAAGCATCATTATAAATAAAATATAAGGGTTTAAGTAAAAATGGCATTCACGCAAGACGAATTAAAACAACAAGTTGCAAAGGCTGCTATTGAATATGTAAAGTCTGGCATCATTGGTGTAGGGACTGGTTCTACTGCAAATTACTTCATCGATGAGTTAGCAAAAGTAAAACATAAAATTGATGGTGCGGTTGCAAGTAGTGAGGCATCAGCAGATCGTTTACGCAAACATGGCATTGAAGTTTTTGACTTAAATAGTGTGAATAGCATGGATATTTATGTCGATGGTGCGGATGAAATCACAGAGCATATGCATATGCTCAAAGGCGGTGGTGGTGCTTTAACGCGAGAGAAAATTGTTGCGGCAGTTGCTAAAACCTTCATTTGTATATGTGATGAAACAAAATATGTGCCCGTCTTAGGCAAGTTTCCTTTGCCTGTGGAGGTGCTCCCGATGGCCAAAAGCTATGTGGCCAGAGAACTGACCAAATTAGGTGGGCAGCCTCAGTTACGAAATTTTACGACCGATAATGGGAACGTCATCTTGGACGTTCATGGTCTTGTCATTAAAGACCCTGTCGAAATGGAAGCGACTATCAATCAAATGGTAGGAGTCGTTACTAACGGTTTATTTGCGGCTCGTCCAGCCAATATATTATTATTGGCCACAAAAGACGGGGTTAAAACTATCAAAAAATAAGCTTATTAAGTCTTAAAAATGTCATATATAAGTAATAATATATATGGTGTGAAATTGTAAGTGTTTATAAGGATTACTAAAAATGGCTTCAGAACATAGTTATAAAGAGTACGACCTAGAATTAGAAGCGGTAAGAGCGAAGGTCTTAAAAATGGGCGGCTTAGTCGAAGAGAATATTCTTTCTGCTATTGAGTCTCTTAAAAAGGACGATGTCGAACTAGCGAATAAAGTGATTAAAATCGACGAAAAAGTCAACGGCCTTGAAATGGAAATTGACGAAGATGCATCTCGCATTATTGCGAAAAGGCAGCCTGCAGCAGGCGACCTTCGTATGATCATTTCGATCCTTAAATCCATCACAGACTTAGAGCGCATTGGTGATGAAGCAACAAAAATTGCACGCACAGCTATTCGCGTTAACGAAAATCCAAATATTAAAAAAATCAAAATCGGTGAAATTAAACTGATGGTAGAAGCTGTTCATTCGATGCTTAAAACCGTATTAGACTCATTCGCGCGACTTGATATTAGCAAAACAATTGAGATCGCAAAAAAAGA
>OFSF01000996.1_pt1 | contig 10270 bp, 10 predicted proteins | sample 1543271 | NCBI WGS metagenome assembly OFSF01 (sample SAMN07774227, study PRJEB24372) | wastewater metagenome | isolation source: Exp Tend VB 100WW | collected 2016-02
TGAAAAAACATTCAAACCAATCAAGCACGGACAAATGTTTTTTCTAGCAGGTGGACAAGGCAGTCTGCAAGTGTTGCGCGACATGGGCTATCGAACATTTGATAGAGTACTAGACAATCGATATGATCGAGAATCTAACAACACCATGCGCTGGATTAAATTGAGCGAAGCTATTGCACAAGCACATGCACAAGGCCTGAGCAAGTTGTTTGAACAGTGTCGAGAGGACATTGAATACAACCAACATTTATTCATGCAGATCAAAACTCCACGCTTAAATACCCTTATAGAGCAAATCAATGAACAACACTGTTAATTCTTTCACCAGCTGGCAACCACTCGAAGAAGTTATTGTGGGTCGTGCATATCGCCCCGACTACTTTGAGTTTTTAGATGATAGTCAAGTACGCAATCAACTGCAACAGATTCTTGCAGAAACTGAAGAGGACTTGGACAATTTATCTCGTACTATTGAGCAGTTTGGTGCGCGAGTACGCAGACCGGACCTGGTTGATAAAGAACAATTTATTATTGGTCAGATCCACAGTTCGGGTGCGCCGCTGCCGCCACTCACACCAAGAGACTGGCAAATCACACTAGGTAACAAACTGTTGCGTGTATTGCCCATGGACGAACTCACTAACTTGTGTGCTGAATACGAAACTGCACAGCCAGGATCAGTTGTGGATCCACACGGTGGTAAGTGGAATCCAAATTGCATATTGAATGGTGCATCAGCATCATGCATTGTGCGTGTGGGGCAGGATATATTCTTTGATAATTCAGATTACTTGCGTCCTGATCAAACTCGTTGGATTGTGGACAATGTGCTGGGCCCTGAGTATCGCATACACGAAGCTGTAACAGATGGACATGGCGATGCTGTGTTTGCTATTCTCAAGCCTGTTGTGATACTGTCAAGCAAACACGATCAGAATCTAAACTTTGACAGAGACTTTCCTGGTTGGGAAGTGTGCAAGGTGTGGGACAGTTCAATTTGGGCTGCAATTGAAGTTGGCAAGTTCAAAGCAGAATCAACGCCTGGTGCGTGGTATGTTACTGGCCAAACCCCCAGCGACCAGTTTATTCGATTTGTGGATACCTATCTTTCAAAGTGGACTGGCTTTGTGCAGGAAACTGTATTTGATGTCAACTGTTTAGTGCTTGACGAAAGCCATGTTATCTTTTCGGCCTACAACAAAGATGTGTTTGACTTCTGTAGAAAGCACCGGATTGAACCTATCATCAGCGAACTGCGTCACAGCTACTTTTGGGATGGTGGTATCTCATGTTGCACACAAGACATCCGTAGACGTGGCGGATTAGAGACTTACCTTTAACTGCAAACTTGAACACCGTATAGCTGTTCAAATCTATCAGCATCTGCGCGATCGTTGACCATGGGCTCACCGCGTATGTTTAATGATGTGTTGAGTAGCATGGGGCAGCCAGTTCGAGCATACCATGCTTCCAACAATTTTCTTATGCCTGATCTATCACGTGGCACAGTTTGTACTCTACTGGTACCGTCCACGTGAATGATTGCCGGATACTTTTCTGGGAATCTACAGTGTGCAACCACTTGCATGTATCTACTGTCACTCCAACAATGAGGCATAACAAAATAATGATCGGCTAATTCTTCTAGTATAACAGGAGCAAATGGTCTGAACTTTTGTCTGCGTTTGATTTCATTCACACGATCCTTTATGTCAGCACCTCTAGGATCTGCCAATAGACTTCTATTGCCTAGGGCTCGCGGTCCGAATTCCGCTCGGCCCGATGCCACGCCCACAATACAATCGCTGAGAAGAGCAGCCAAGGCACGCTCAACAGGATAAGCACCAGGTATATTATGGCCAAGATCAGCACCAGTCCACAGAACACGACGGCCGTGTGCAAGAGCGGCGGCGCCCAAGCTACTGCCAGCGTCACCAGGACAAGGCATAATCCATATGTTATTAAAGTATTCACCTAACCTCCTATTGGCCAAGCAGTTGAGTGCTACCCCGCCCATGTAAACCAAATTGTCACTCCAGCCAAAGTTTCTGGCTCGAGTCATCACTTGATGTATTAGATACTCTGTGAGCTTTTGTGCAGAGGCAGCAATATCTTCGTTGGTTGCACAGCCCAAGAACTCAGGATCAAGTCCTGTATGTAAGTTTGATTTAAAACGAATTTCTGTTGGATCTTCTTCTATCAACACATCACGCATGACTTCAGTCCACTGTGGACTTCCCCAACCGGCCATGCCCATTGTGATGTATTCTTCGTCTAGTGGGTGTAGGCCAATGCGCTTAGTAATAGCACTGTAGAATAGTCCAATTGAATGCGGATAACTCTGCGACCAAAGTTTTTTATATGTTGCACGATAGTTCTTGTCATACATTGCTCCCCAGATTGACACAGTGTCCCATTCGCCCACAGCATCTATTACCACAACTGTAGCTATGTTGTAAGGGCTTGTTTGAAATCCAGCAGCCGCATGGCACAAGTGATGATTGTAGTTGTACACACGCTCTGGCTCAATCCACTCGCCTAACTGTTGACGTAATATTTGTCTAGTAGTAAGTTTGTTCCACTCAATACCCTGTCCTGCATACCATTGGCGCAGTTGTTTCAACCATGGACGCTCATAGTACGCAACCACCTCTGGACCATGTTCCAGCACATCATCCAACAGCCCTTGACAAAAGTCTGGATCGTTTTTCTTTTTTGAATAACGTTCTGAATGTCCAGCAAACAGTATCTCGCCAGACGGTGAGATCACTGTGGCGGCTGCATCATGAAAGCCTGCTGAAATGCCTAGGATATTCATTTGTAAATGAAAGGATCTCTTTTGCGTAGCTCTTTTAATTTTTTACGATAGCGATACTCTAGTGTGATCCTATCCCAAATGCGTCTAATCCATGTCATTTCAATCTCCTTATTTGCTGTTCAGCATAGTCTGGATCGCTCCAGCGATAGTTGTATGTAGCCTCTCCCCATCCAGTGCGTATGCTCAACACATCAAGATGCTGGGCCAACTGTGCCCAAATCTTTTCGTAATTTTCTGTGCCAAATGATCGCATTAGGTTAACCTGTGCCACCTTTGGGTGACCAATGGTGAGACTTTTGTCCTCTGGATCAAACCCATTGTCCAGTAACCAGGTACGGAATTCTGCGAGCTTGACAATCTGCCAGTGATAAGCGCCAGGGTCACGGGCCCATTCGATATCAAAGTCTCCAGCGGCTTCAGTTTGTGAGCGCAGTCCTGTAGTAACAAGCTCGCTAATGCGACTATCCCTACCTTCATCATTGAACACCTCCCAGTGATGTTTGCCAACTGCTTTATTTACACCCAAATAAACACCGCCTAGAGTTCTATTGATGGTTTCTATGCCAAACAGTTCATAGTCTGATTCTTCTAGTGCAAAACGTGGTGCATTAAGCCAGCACATCAACTGCGAAGGTCTGCGCCATTCAGGTGCTTGCACAATCTTACGCATGGATAGCACAAGGCTTTCTAATTCATGACACAGCAAATTCAGCTGACGTATGTGCCAACGTGTAGCAGGATCCGCTGAATTATAATAATTACTGATGCCGCCCGACCATCCTTGTAAGTCTTCAAAGTACCTGTGCAGCTGATTCATGCGTTCATGATTGACATCTAGATCAGGCTGTACGGTATTTTCTACTGTGTAAGCATCACAATCAATGTGATAGCCAACACCACTTCGATTGATGTGATCAATACTAGCATTAATTTGCTCACAAAGGTATCGTGCATTTCGTTCACTTTCTGTCCATCCCATCCAACAGTAATTCTTTTCCAAATGCAGATCAGTTCTAATGACGTCATTTAGTGCAGCCAGCCATTTACGTCCCAAGCTGTTGTCATCTACATCTATATGTAGCGTTAGCAAGCTGTCCGCACCGCGTAGGTCTATTTCAATATGATCAAGCAATTTGATCCCACCATTCTTTAACTGCTGGTCGCGCACTTAGTATTTCTGCCATAGTAATCTTCTGTGTGCGAATGCTTTCTAATTGTAACACACGAGCCCGGCCTTTTGCAAGCCCTGCGCGATATGTATCCGGCCATTGTTCCTCAAACGTTGGGCGGTTCTTTAATTGTAGCAGTACATCACGCATGGCACCTGCGGAGCGGCCTGCTAGTTCATCTATCCAAGGATCCAGTATTGTTCTGGGTAGTGCAAGTGGGCTCATGATAATATCAGGGCTAAAACTGAATATTACTTTGGCTAACAGTTGTACCCCATACGTCTGTGATAACTTTTCCATTGCGCCAGTCTCGAACATGCCGGGCAGTGTGAGGGTAAAATCAAGACGCATTTGTCTTGGGTTGGTAGCGTACTTGAGTCCGTGTTCAAAATTACGACAGAACTGTTCATAATCCAATCCTGTGCGAACATATTCCCCGATCTGCTGAGTTCCGTCCAACGAAGCACATATTTGCCAATCGCGAATGTGCGCAAGGATATCATCAAATAGATCCACACCGCCGTAACGCACACGGCTGAGATTAGTATTATATCTAGCATAAACACGTGGTCCATCTCCTAATTCAACAATTCTTTTCATGTAGCGCCAGTGCTGTTCGTACATTAGCGGCTCACCGCCTACCCAGTATATCTCTTCTACTCTGTGCTCTTCTACTGCGCGACTGAATTCTTCTTCAATTTGTGTGTCTTGAAACTGTGTGATCTCTCTGCGCACATCCGGTTGCATCCATGTATTTTTGGCGTTAGACCAGTCAATCATTTGATGCTGGCGCTGTTCAGTTTCCCATGAACTTGATAACATATCGCCGCAGGTTCTGCATTTAAAGTTGCACAGGTTTGAAAAGCGATAATCCCAGCTTACAGGCAGCATACTTGTGCGCCCATTTAGATCTGTTTTGCCAATCACATCGTCATATTTGTGTTTGAACAGATGCCAGAAGTATGTGCGATAAACATCTGTGTTTAACAGTCGATCATTGCATACTTCGCATTCGGGTAAGATTTCGCCGGCCAACATGCGTCTGCGCACACTCTGCATGTGTGGTGAATTCCAATGTTCTTCTAGTGTAACGGGGATATACCGTCCGGTACCTGACCGAGTGTCTATATACTGTTCAAAGTTCTGCGCAGGTTCACGCGAAGCACAGCACATGCGCCGTTCAGTTTGCGGGCTCAAGTATGTGTGAGTCCAAGGTGCCATACATAGTGTTTCAGGCTTGTGCATTTAGTTGTTGTTCAATCCATTTGTAAGTTTCCGCAAGACCCCGTTCTAAACTGTCCGGAGGAGCCCATGCCAATACTTGTTTGATTAGGGTGTTATCGCTGGTACGGCCCATTACGCCACGCGGTCCATCAATATTCTTAATTTCGACTGGGCGATTGTTCACTTGACTTATTAACTGTACTAGATCATTTATGGCAATCATTCTGTCTGAGCCAATATTAATGGGCTCAGTATATGTGCTGGCCATCAATCTGTGTATGCCTTCGATGCAATCATCTATATACATGAAGCTACGAGTTTGTGTGCCCGGACCCCAAACTTCCACAACATCTGACTGTATGACTTTTCTGCATAGTGCAGCTGGTGCCTTTTCTTTTCCGCCCGCATACGCACCTTCGGGACCAAATACATTGTGCAGTCTGGCCACACGCACGTTAATACCATAGTTTCTGGCATAGCTGGCATACAAGCGTTCACTGAATAGCTTTTCCCAACCATACTCACTGTCGGGATCGGCAGGATAAGCTGACGCTTCGCTCAGTACAGGACGATCAGGATCCTGTTGATTGTGTGCAGGATACATGCAGGCTGAACTTGAGTAGAATATCTTGGATATCTTTTTAAATGTCATTTCATGCAGAATATTCAAATTGATAATGGCTGAATTGTGCATGATGTCTGCGTCATTGTCCCCGATAAAGATATAGCCTGCGCCGCCCATGTCTGCTGCCAGTTGATATATTTCATCAATATCTTTTTTAATTAATCGTGTGACACTGCGTTGATTGCGCAGATCCACTTGATAGAACTCATCACATGCTGTGATTGAAAACTCTGGAAACTTTAAATCAGCGCCAATCACATAATGACCCTGCGCTTTTAGGCTGCGCACAAGATGTGTGCCAATAAATCCCCCTGCACCGCATACCAATATCTTTTTCATTTTGCTATTTCCTGTGCATAGTATTCAGCAACCTGCTGATGTATGTGACTGTGAGTGACATGATAGTACGGCCGGAACTTGCGTACATTTGCATGATCCCACAAGTTGTATTCACTGCGATATTGCGTGTACTGTGTAAAATACTGCCCTGTGCCGCTATAGCTTGAGTGCTCAAACCCGCCTTGATCAAATCTAAATGGTCGATTGTTTTGTACTAATTTTGCCAAGGTATGTTCAATTGTGATGGCGTTTTGATATATAGCAAGATCTAAATCAAAGAACTCTGTGTAGTATTCTTTTAGAATTCTCAAAGAATTTGAGTCAAATGGTGTGGTAATTTCGCTGGCAGTGTGATAGCTGAACGGCACATAACGGCCTGCATGTGGCTTTTCTCCGCGTGTGCAGCTGGTGAAATGCACTATCACAAACTCAGCACCGTCCCGGGTGGCCTGATCTACTTGGCGTGCTATCAGTAAATTGGTGGCGGTGCGCTCGCTGTAGTTGCGCACTTCACGATCAGCAGCCAACAGATCCACCCACATTGGCCCGTAGTCTGGGTCTGGCACACAAAAGCTATCACCACACACAGCTATCACAAGAACTCCTGTATCACATCAATGATTTCAGTTTGGAAACGCTGGTGAATTAGTGCAGTGTCAAAGTAATGATGTTTGTTGTGCCGGAGCTTCTGTTCAGTTAGTGTATCGTACTGTGCTGTGCTGTAGTTCTTTACTGCATCAAACACCACTGGCGTTACTGCTTCGAAGCGTTGATTGTCATCTAAGATATTGTCGTAATCTTCTGACCAGAGGTTTGAGAATGTTTCAAACCCTTCGCGCTGTAGGTATCTGCAGGTGCCTTCGCTGCCATAGCACACAAAAGGATGATAGTATGCAATGGGTTTGAAAATCTTTTCGCTGACTTCTGTTCTAAAGTTAGGGTGTCTGGGACTGTCTACCCATCGATCAGTACGCATCCAGCTTTCTACCACTACTGAAAATGCAGCAGTGTCATACCAGTTGGGACTCATGTACAGATGCCAAATTTTAGTGGGATTATTTTCGCCAGGGTCACCGATGTCTCTATTGCGTCCTACATAACTCCATCTAGCATGTGGCAGCAACGGCGCTAGATCTTGTGTGACACGATCTTTGTGTTCGCGTATTTTATTCATCAGCATGATAAATGAATATTTGACATCACGCTGCGGCTGATATTGATTGTATCCAAATTGCTCACTGGCCAAGGCACTGTTATACCACAACCAATTGCCACAGCGCAATTCCAGCTGGAGTGGATTGATCCGTCTGCTCACAGTATCTACATCACTGTCGTACAAATGATCCACTACCATACGAAATCCCTGCTGTTGATAATGATACCACCAGGCTGTTTCAGGAGTTTTAGCACGCCAGAAAGTTGTTAAGATCACAGTGTCTGCGCTGTTATAGGTTTCACCTGGCTGGTATTGCACTAGATCAAAGTGCGGCTGCACAAGGCAAGCAATAACCCCTTGTGAAAAATTAGGATAATCTTCCTCCAAATATAACAGTTTAATTTTGGTTGCAGTCATAGTCTAAGATGTTTGTCAATTTATGTTTCTGCATAATTCAAAAGAGGTTCAATGATTTGTTCAATGATATACTTGTGAGTGACAGCAGGATCAAAAAACAGCGCATGATTATGTTGAATTTTTTCCTGAGTTAACCTGTCGTAGGGTTGTTTTTTAAATTCTTTTACGTTCTTTACTAGACAATCTAGACGAACACTCCAATTAAGTTCTGTATCGTATCTTTCATCAAACAAGTTTTCAAATGTTTCAAATCCTTGTTGCTTTAAAGATTTCAAAGTGCCCGGCATGCCCATTATCACAAAAGGATGATAAAAAGCAATAGGCTTGTAGGTTTTTTCTGTCATGAAAATTGGGGTTTTATTGGATAATACACTTGATTCAGACACAAAACTAAAACAAGTGCTATCGTACCATTCGGGACAAAACAGTCTTTGTACACTCCAGTCGTTGAGTGCATCTCCACCATTGGGCAACTGTCTACCTTGTTCTACGTAACTCCAAAGAAAATCATCCAGCCAAGGTTGTAATTTTTCTACTGCTAGAGTTCTGTGCGGGTTGGTCCGCCGCATGGGCATGAACGCAAGTTTTTTAAAAGTTTTATTGGGTTGGTAAGTGTGATAACCAAGATGTCGATACCATAAACTTTCATAGTGTCTAAACCAATCACAATGTTGCAAAATGTATTGTGAATTGTTGTCAACCACTGCTTCCCATAAATTATCATATACAATTCGAAAACCCTGCTCAACAAATTGTTGCTGAACTGGTGTGGGTGACTTGTAGTAATTTGCGTAAAATACAGTTGAACGTTTGTCATAAGTTTTTTCTGCATTGTATATTTCTAGATTCACATATTGATCAATCTCAGGCACAAGCCAGTGGCTGTGCAATGTTAATAGTTCTGTGGATACTAGCGTTATTTTATTGATCATAGCTGTAGTTTAAAATGTCAGCCAGCTCAGGTGCTACGCTACGCAGATTTTGTCGGCGCTTGCGATCCAAGTCTTGTATCTTCATGTTGGTCATAAAGCCATCTGTTGACGCACCATTATTCATAAAGTCCGTGATTCTGTCAAATTCCCCGCGATACTGTACTGGCACATCAGCTGAACGTAGGTGTTCTGTGATAGCTGCTTTGGCAGAGTCTGGCAGCGTGGCAATTGAAAAGTACCAGGCGTCGTGCATCATGTTCCAGTACACAAAGTCAAACCGTTGCAGTGCTATCCAATGCGCCAGTTGATCAATGTAGCGCACATTAAACACATTCACAGTCGAACAGCATTGTAAACGCAAATTGGGCATGTGATCCCGCAGGTATTGAAAACTTGTAATGTTGTCTAGTACCGCAGCCCAATCTGCATTGGTGCGTTGATATTCAAATCGTTCGCCCAAATCATCTATGGAGAAAGCTACTTCTACTGTTTTGAAATGCTGCCAAATTGCTTCAGCTTCTGCTGGATAGTGTGTGCCATTTGTGTTGTAGTGTATTTCCACTTGATGTGCAACGCCGCGATCCACAATGCCCTGTAGCATCACAAAGTGTTCCTGAATCATAAATGGCTCGCCACCTGTGAATTCAATATAGCGTATGTCATTTAAACAGGCGTCAATTTCGTGCCAGAATGATTCATTTTCTCTGGGCCAAGCGCCAGCACGTAGCATTTGATAGGGAAATGATTTCTTTCGGTCCTGGTCTGGCGGCATGTCAGCGAGTTCTTCTGTGGCAAATTGACTTGATGACCATGACCCGCATATACGGCATTTTAAATTGCAGATGTTGCCCAGTTTTAAATCCAAGAACATTAAAGGCTTGGCATCCGCAGTCCATTCACCTGAAATGCCCATGTGCTTCATTCTGTCCAAAGTGTGCATGCGTTTTGAAGTGCGCCCTGCTCGTTCTTCCATCCAGCACTTGCGGCAAGTCTGTGGTTTTTTGCCTGCTAGGAATTCTTCGCGCAGTTGCATCATTGCTTGTGAGTTCTGTATACTTGCAAAGTCAGCTGTAAGCAGTGAGAACTTGTTGCCCTCATCATCTACTAGCTCGTCGTCGGCCAGACAACATGGGCGTACTGTGCCAATGGGAGAAGCTTCTAAACTCACCCAGGGTAATACGCAAAATTGATCGTGTGGTATATTCATATTATGTATTTTTTAAATTCATCAACCAACCAGGGAAATACTGTGGGCCAATGTGTGTTGCGTCTGTGATCCATTGTATTTAAAAAATCAAACAGTTCTCGTATTTGTTCTGGTTTGGGTCCGCCGTGGCGGCTTTGTTTTGCTATGCCTATTAGATAATTCTTGCTGGCAATTTCTTCTGGTGTTTGTGCAGGTTTTAATTCAATGGCACGATCAAAGTCTGTCTGAAATATGCCCCCAAATAAGTCAATGAACATGTGATCAGGAGCGTTTACGGAATTTTGATAGTGATAGACTTTTCGTTTAAGATTCCAATGGTTTATTTTTTCCAATAAGTCTGGCAGTGTTTTCACAGTCAATGGAGTCACAGTTGAGTTTATGAT
>OFSF01001000.1_pt1 | contig 10224 bp, 25 predicted proteins | sample 1543271 | NCBI WGS metagenome assembly OFSF01 (sample SAMN07774227, study PRJEB24372) | wastewater metagenome | isolation source: Exp Tend VB 100WW | collected 2016-02
GTTAAAACTGTCGCCTAGCCGAATTTCAAACGGTGTGTCATGAGTGTGCTTCATTAGTAATACTTATTATCGTGCCCATTTCAACTGATAAAATGTGGCCAAGGCTGGATCATGGAATCGAAATTCTGCATGTTTCTGCCGTGTCCATCCTTCTACGTTGTTGTATTCAGCAGTAATCCAAGCCCATTCAAAGTCTTGCTCTATAATCAAGCCCGCCTGGAGCAATTGATTCTTTAGGTCAATTGCATCAAAAACTTCTATGTTGTGGACTCTAACTGTATGCATCGAGCCAGGCCGTTACGTAAAACAAACAGGGTTTGATCACGTGGATCCTTAAACCACCAGGTCATATCGTTGATATTGATGTCAGTGACATAACGATCGCCAGGCAGGCCAAAAAACTCTACACCCCAGGTGGCAATTTCGTCCCAGGCTGTGATTGTGTCATACGATCTGCCCCATGCTATTTGGGCACCGTGTGGAAAGTTAGGATCTTGCAAGCCATTCTCGCTGAATCACTGTGTCACAAGTTTGCCAGTTTCGCTCAAAGAAGATTCGTTGATCTGTGATGCCAAAGTAGTTGCAGAAACTTTGTCCATATCTAATATTGACCAAGGCGTCCCAAGTGTATTCACGCTTCCATTGTTCATAGTCCTCTATGCTGACACTATTGTCTTCGGTTGGTAAGTGATATTCCGTAGTCATGTCACTGACCATATTTGCAAACACAGTTTCGCCCATACACACCTTTAGAGTTAAAAAATCAATCCCAGAGATTCTGATAGTACCGACCAAACAAGCGGAAGCCGTTTTGAATACGCTCCTCTACTTTTTTCATACCATCGTAATCGCATTTGTAGGTGTCGTTAGGACCATGTCTCATTTCAGTGTACTTGTGTTCACCTTTGGGCACTTCATTGCCGTCTTTGTCCACAGGTACCCACAGTATGTCATGTTCGCCTTCACGGAAAGCATCTTGCCAAGAGTCATCTACCTTGCACTCAAACGCAAAGATCATTTCGTCCATTGCCCAGTCCCAACGTTTGAAGTGATTCTCATCAGTATCCCACTCGTTTTCTTTGGCAGGCGCCGAAGTTGATTTCAAGTGATCAGGCACATCTTCATCGTCCACAAACGGAGCACCGTGTTTTTTTTCTTTCAGTTGTTTCAGCATAGGCAACACAATATCAGCAAGAGTGTGATCCATGCTCCAGGTGTCATAGCGATCAATCTTCACATACTTGATAGGAGGATGTACACGATCCCACACCCATTGAATGGCTCTGCTGATGGGTGTGAGTCGGTCACTCCAGCGTTCAGTCCATTCTGGACGTTCAATGTATTTGTGTTTGCGTTCTTCTTCTAGTGAACGAATTACAGTTTTGTCACGACTGCACTTTGACCAGTCAGTCCAGAAAAACGCATAGTCTAACATGGTGTAAGGTGAGATCCAGTGATCTCTGTAGTCGCTAATGTATACTTTCATTTTTTAACTCCGTAATTATTTACACTTGTGATTTGAATGCCAGGTTCCGTCCCGGAACATTTGAGAGAATCGATCCCAACACTTGGGACAATACATTTTCACAGTGTGATACTTCATTCTTTTACCTTTTGCGGATGATAATAGTGGCATTCATGTCGATAAGGAAACCAATCTCCTGCCATACCGCCCAAGTGTTGCAAAGCACATCTAGCTCGATCTTCTACGTGATTCATTTTGGCAATCCAGGGCGTTTCTTTTTGAGACACAATATACTGCTTGAGATAGCAAAAACTTTGTTCACGAGGCAACATTACCAACTCCCATCATCTACCCAAAAACGCACAGTCAAACACAACCATGACGCACGCCAGGTGCGTTCGTTGGGGCTGGGCCAGCCATCATTATACTCACGGCAAGCCCGCGGCACCAAGCTCCAATGCAGTGGGTTCAGTGAAACAATCACCGAAGCACCACTGTATCGAATCCACTTTAGATATCTACTGTGATCAGTTGCCATCTGTCTGCTGACTCCTCATAGTTGATATAGCCTCTAGGGTTGCACACCACACGGGTTGACCCGATCCGATAGTCAAAATCGTGATGTGTGTGCCCGTGTGTCCACAGTTTGATCTGCGGATGGTCAATAATATAGTCATCAAGACTGCTTGAGTAGCCGCCATTCATCACAGTATCATCTGCATAGCGAGCATGGGTTGATAGTCTGCTGGGTGCATGATGTCCTGCTATCACAAACTTTTGATCAAACTTGCCTTCGACAATCTGCTGAATATAACCGGTAAACTTTTTAAATTCATCCACAGCGTCTTCGGGCGAAAACTTGCCCACACGCTCACGGAATATGGGTCGCTCTCTGTTGTCAACGCCATTGATCTGCTCATAGGTTTTGTAGTTGACAACTCTGTTGCTGTTGGTCACACATTTAAAGTCATTCATCATGCTCTTCATGTGATACAGTGTGATGGGATCTTCACGGTTCATGTCTGTCCACAAGGTGCCACCAATGAATGTGACATCATCAATCTGTTTAATTTCATTGTCCAACAGATAAACATTGCTCAGAAAATTAGATTCCAACATGCTTTGGATTTTGTTGTAAGTGGTAGCAAAGTCTCCATGATAGTGTTCGTGGTTGCCCAAGACATAAATCACATGCGAAAACTGAAACGAACAACGTTTGAAAAAATCCACAATTCTATTGCTACGGGCGCCTTCCATGATGCCGTGCGGGTCCGGGCGGCCAATATCAGCCGCAACACAAATGTCGCCTGACAGGATTAACACATCGGCATGGTCCTTGTTGTCAAAATACAAGTCTCCAAATTCAAGATGCAGATCCGACGCTACGGCTATTTTCATTTAGTTCTTTCAATTGCTTTTTAAGCACTTCTACAGCTGACTCATCACCATTATAAATTGCGGCGCTCTTGCTAGGGAACCGTTCACGGAACCGTTCGCGTATTTCTTCCAAGTCCCGACCTTGACACACAAACGTCATGGTCTGTGCATTGTAGCACAAAAACTGATCTCCGTCAACCTCTACTGTGAGTGCAATTAGCTTTTCCTCTTCAAGGTCCTGGGCAATGTCGCCCAGTTCTTCCGCCATTCGGGCTTCAATTCGAGCCTCAATTCGTCGGGCTATCCAAAACACCAACAAGTTGAATGCCATAATAACCAGAGCCGTTACCATTGCCATTTCGCCCAACCACATTAAAAATTCAGCAATTTCCATGATATATTTACTTTCAGCCTCGCATAGATTCTAAGGTGATCATCTTACCCAATTCACGTTCAAAGTCCAGTTCATCGTGAATCACATACAGTCTGTGCGTGTGGCGATCTGTTTTGTGATCATATTGACGGAATGTTACAATCTTGCCGCCCATGGCGTTGCGCACTGTGATGTTGAGCCCTTGCTCACTGTCTATATCATCGGATCCTCGTATCAGTCGAGCCTTAGCAAGGCCACGAGAGGTAGCCACTTGCGAGCCATCATCATCACGGAGATTGTGATTGAAATCCCAGCCCCACTTCATAAAACGTGACCAAATCCACCTAATCATACGCCAGCCTTTCTGTTTGCCAAATATTGTTCCCACTGCACCCATTGATTGCGAACCAAGAAGCCCCAGTCTCGTTGCTTGATACCGGGCATGAACAAGGTCCAACATTCCACTGCTGGATCCAACTCCACTCTGTGATAGGTGTTAGCGCCTGCCCACCTAAAACTGCCTGCACCACACCAACGAGCCACTTCGTTGATTTTGTTGCCATCGGCGTCAAACTGCGGTCGCCATTCCCAGTAGCCACCTTTCAAGATCAAGGTAGCATAGGGCCATGGATGGTCATGCACATCGTCAGGATCCGACTTCAAAAACTTATGCACAAACACATTGAATGGGAATCGCTTCCTATCTCGGAGAAACACATAGTAGCGTTCCAAATACGGCTCACCATTCACACGGTCCATGATTACGCGATATCGACCCAAACGCTGGAAGAGTTTTTTAAGCATATGACAATTATACAACAAATTGCAATTTCAGTCAAGAAAAAACCCTACTGAGAGTAGGGTTTTTGTCAGTGTGTCCTATGTGATTAGAACAGCGAGTTTGGATTAAACAAGGCCCATGGCCATTGCTTTGTAACCAGCAGCCACGATTTTACGTGAAGGCTTGCCCAACACATACTCGGTCACTTGCACGCCATTGCCAGCTTTACGGCTGTTGGCATAAACTGCAAAACCTGCTTGGCGAACACGGCTGACTTCAGCTGAAATGTTCTTGATGCCAAAACGCTTTTCAGCTTGGCTGGCAGAGATTGCATCACCGTTACGCAGAGCGTTGAACAGTTTAAAAGTTTTGGTTTCAGGATTAAAACGCATCATAATAAAATACCTTTCTTTAATGTAGCTGTGTTGCACAGCATTTCACTATTGTACGGAGTTTGTGTTGTAAACGCAATACAGTTTGGCCCATCTTTTGCCAAAACAAAAGTCTTTGGCAATCTTTCCAAAACAAGTAAACTCATTAGAGGGCTGCCGCGTTGTATATGTGTAGCAAGAAAGTTCTTGCTACAGTTTCAAATCAAAGGAGATTACCATGAAACAATCAATCGCTATCATTGCCACCATGTTTGCCATTTCTGCATTTGCTCAAGCACCTGCTGCCAAAAAAGAAGAAAAGAAAGTTGAAGCCAAGCCTGCTGCTACTGCTCCTGCTCCTGCAGCCAGTGCTCCTGCCAAGGCCGATCCCAAAAGCGCACCTGCCAAGGATACCAAAACCGAAGCTGCTAAGAAGTAATCCCAACAGGTTTACATCAATCCGGTTGCAGGGCACCAGCCCATATGATGCACCGGATGATGAATACCTGTGTTCTAGCATTGCACGTAAACCCAGGCTTGTTCAGCATCGTCCAGATTTGGATGATGAAGAACTAAGTGACTACGTGAAAACTAGATTACTCATAGCCCGGGTACGGGCTGTAAAAAAGTATCAAGAAACTCAGGGCTAATGGCCCTGTTTTTCTTTTTCCATATGCAATCAGATAAATAGGTTTGCAAGCATATAAAGAGCGTAATATGTTACACACCATAACAACCATAACTGAAGAAATTGTAAAACTTCTCAAGGACGATCCTGTTCGCCCTGAGATTCCTGTGACCGATCGCATCAATTCTAACAGCCGAATTTACATGCTTAAAGATGGAGATCAAACCAAGGCAATCACTTGTGTGAAGTTTTTGGAGGCAGTTCCTGCTGCCGTAGAGGACATGGCTGGGTTGGTCGAGAGTGCCACAACTGCGGTATTTTACACCATTTGGTCGTACACTGCTGGTGCTGGTCGTGACTTGATTATTGCTGCCCAAAAATCAATTGAATCAGAGTTTCCAGGCATTGACACGTATGTGACGCTGAGTCCCAAGACCGAAATGGCCCGACGCTTTCACCTGAAGAATGGTGCTCGAGAATTGCGCGAAAATCTCGACACCATCAATTACATCTACAAGTGACACCAAATCAAAGCATTCAAGTCACAGATTACTTGACTTGGGAATCCTGCAATGACTCAAGATTTGATTACTTTGACTGCCCGCCACCTTTACCTAGCAAAGATTATCTGCCTACTTGGGTAAAAGAGTTAAGCGGTAATTTGCGAGAATACCTGCCAGATGGATTTGCAACCGATCACACCATAAGACATTGCTTGGGGTTTCGTGGGTTAATGGACATGGGATATACCATACCGTTGCCAGAAAATATTGGCGGAAATGACAGTGCCTTTTCCACAGGAAGATTGCATCCCGAAATGGTTCACGGAACTCGATGGGCAAGACAAGGCGGAGGGCCGTGGGCAGATGCAACTAGTGCTACAGGATTTGACCCTAGCCCATACCAATACAGAATACGATTGTTGCACTGGCCTTGGCGTGCTAAAATGGCACCAGGATGGCGCATGTTGACCTTGCCTAACTTGTGGGACTGGAATGAAGATTTCAACACATTTTCTGGCGCACAGTCTGCCAATTTAGCAAGCAGTGCCTGCATTTACAGCATTCCAATTGATCCTGCCTATTGTTACTACAACATAGAAACTGTGATGGCCATACGTAGAGATCGAGTGGTACCTGCAGGTGCTATTACTTTTTGTGTGGTGCCAATTTATCAGCCATAAGTAAAATGCTCGTGTAGCAATCTTGTCCTGCAAGGGGCGGGACTTGATCACACACACATTACACAGGAGAAAAACATGAGCAAAACACCTTACGAGATCCGTCTCGAACTTCTTAAACTGGCCAACGAAATCTTGTTGACACCAGTCTACCAAAAACGATCAGCATTAGAAATGGAATGGAGTCACAAGCGAGAGCATGATTCTACCACTCCGTTTCCGACCATGCCAGAGTTTCCTGGAACCGCTGACGTAATAGTCAAGGCTGAAGAACTCAAAAAGTTTGTAGACCAAGCATAAAAAAAGCCCCGCAAGGGGCTTTTTAGTTTGTGCTATTGGAGTTTACTTCTTGTTGAAGGACCAATAGATCACTGCCAGGGCCACTAAACCAACCAAACCTTGAGAGCCAAGGGCACCCACGAATTTGATAAGACTTGCGGTCACATCAATTGCCAAGAACGGAACTGCGGCACCAAAAAGGATTTGCAGAACCACGCCAGCGGCAATCAACTTGATGCCGATATCGATGATACCGACCAATAGGCCATTGGCCTTAGATAACACATTGTCCATAAAATAGACTCCTTAAAAAAACAAGCCTCAAAGGCCTGCGGACAAATATTTAAGGAAGCAAAAGAGATCTGGTGCGTTTAGGCCAGATTATGGTGAGGTTTGGTCATTAACTGCGCAGTTCTTTCACATGTTTACATTCACCACGGAATTTGAATCCCGAGCAGGTGCAAGACCAGTTGCCACGCACCTCATTCACTTGGTAGGTGTCTCCTTTTGATCCTGTTACTGTCCACACACGACCTTCAGGTTCGGGTGCAGACACTTGGGTCGGAAACTGCACAGGGTTCACCATGAACTTGCGCCCACGCATGTCCATGCGGATGGGATTCCGAAACACTTTGATGCTGTCGGTCACTGGACTGCGGAAAGCATACATTTTGCTCTTGGAGTCATCCAACAGGTAAACGCCGTTCTTGATGGCATCCCGGTAGTCAGTTGTTTCGGCAAACCATTTCATACCAATTCTCCTGTTGCATCGTTGACCTTGCCGTAGTAGACAGCCTCGAATCCGTTGCCGTTCTCAAGCCAACCATTTATGTTCCAGTTATCACGGTGCTGGTTGTAGAATCCCGTCCACATGAGTGCATCTTCACGGGTGTTAAACTCTTCCTCACGCTTGACCTTGTACAGGTTGGGTTCACCAAGTTCCACGGGGTGGACATAAACGATGTGTACGTATTTTGTCATTCTTCAACTCCATTTAATGAGATGCATTAAAAAATGCTGCTCGGACATAAATTCAACAGCTATTGACTCAGAGGACCCTGCAAGTATTTTTATATCAAAATGCTTTTCCCACAAGCCATTACGCTCATCATCGGTTAACCCAGGAGCCCAATCGAGGCCCTTACCTGGATAGAGCTTGCACAACTGCTCTTGGCACTTGTGCATGATTGAACTTGATATCGCACCTTTAGGTGTAGGAAGTTTTCTGCTTAACACAATACGATAAGTCATTCTTCAACTCCATACTTGGAAAGTTCTTCAAAGGTATCAATGGTGCCATCTTCAATCAATGCAATCAAGCAATCAAACTCGTCGCGCTCACTAGAGCCAAACACTTCATCTTCCTGCTTGTAAGCAAGGGCTAACAATTGTTCTTTCATTTTCTCATGATCCTTTGCAATACTGCCTGCGCCGCGCTCAAGTCTGTAATAGGAAACTCCAAGGGTTCCCAGGCAGTGTAGGGCTGTGTCCAGCGGATGGTGTAAAGTCTCATTTTACAATTCCTACAGCATTTTTAATTTCATAGCGAGCAATCTTTTCGTCAAAGTACATGCGAGTACCTTCCATGAAAGGACTTGCTACTACGATTTCGCCTAGCTCGGTGGCCAACTGTTGAGCAAAGCGAGTCAGAATACTCTGTGTGTCTTCCATCTGGTCCATGGGATCTCGGTCCAGAATTGCCTGATAATCGTTGATGAGTTTTTGTATGTTTTGATGAATCATTTTAGACTCCGGTGTGGAAAGGGTTACGTCGACGCAGGTGGGCCAGTGCCGCTTCCTTGGTTTCAAATCTACCACTGATGGGTGTTTGGTGTGCGCCGCGCACAATGAACCAACCTGCCAAAATGCTGTTATAGATAACTTTCATATCACATGCTCCAGTAGGATTCTGACGAGGGCGAGCAGAAGTAAGGCGTGTTCACATCTTCCATGAACTTCTTGCCAGTCATGATGTTGGTGCGTTCCACCATGGGGGCCTGGTAGTGCTTGGTGTCCACAATGGTCAAGTCATTCACTGACCACCCTGCTTTGTTGCACAGGCGAGTGCGGGTGGCGCGAGCGGCACCAAAAGTCTTGTATGCACGGGTTTTGTGGGGACCGTCTGTGACAATGAGTCCGGTACCTTTTGCAACGATGTAAAACATTCTGGCTCCTTTGTTGTCTATGTGTGTATTATAGCAGTTTGGGAAATATCGGTCAACCAAAAGTGTATTCCCGCACCCAATCAAACCGGGTAGTGGCTGGCATCCACTTGAATTCAGCCCGCTTGGAAAAGGGCTTTTCAAAGTCAAAGCACACCATAACCCACCCGGACTCAGGGCTGAACCTAACGGTGTCAGCAACCCGGACAACTTCGACCATCCGGCCGTCCGTCATCTTTGCTACTTTGATCATCGTGTGCTCCTTTGTTGCTGTCTATGTGTATATTATAGCAAATCGGGCATTATTGGTCAACCAAAAAAAGTAGTACTAAAGTATTAGTCTATAGCCCTGCGAAACACAATTTCCTGCTGGGCAAAGGCTTGAATTTCCCAGGGTTGTTGCAGGTATGGCGTTTTCTTTGAGTAGAATTTGCCCTGCCACGTGCGGCCTTTGGGAGTGATTTTGAGCACCCCTCGGGCCAACTGCCGTACATGCACCAGTTCGTGGGCCAGGGTAGAGCCCAGTACATGCAGGCTCCGTGTGGGTTTTATCACCACAAGATAAGTGTCAATGCCCGGCATGGGCACAGTGGTCCCCATGTCCTTGAGCTCCGGGTCCATCTTGATCATTAACAATTTTTTACTGTTGGTAAGTCCCAACTGACTTAACATGCTGGGCAAGATACTTTCAATAAACTTTTTGGTCTTGGGACCTGCTTCAACATAAAATTCCATAGGTACCTTTGCGTTGTAAGTGCTGATTGTAGCAAATTGGGATTTATTGGTCAATTACAACCAAAGTTTTACCACCAGTCCAGTGGTGTAAATCACCAGTACTATAGCATTAACTGCTATCAAACTGGCTTCACGCCACATTATGCTCACAATCAGCCACAGCACCGTTCCAATGTTTAGCAAGATTGGACCCAGGGGATAGATGTTGAGTGACGTGCAAAGTGCCCCTGCACAAATAAATGCAGTGGCAGCCCACTTGATATACCAATCTAGTTTTTTCATTTTAATAAATTTCGTTGTTGCAACATTTTCATGGCTGTGTTTGCGCACTGAGTCCATGAAAAATTTCTGCGGATAATGTCACTGTTGGCCACAGCGTGTGATTTTAGCTCCGGAAAAAAGTCACAGGCATATAGTAATGCTTGGACGATACTCTTGGGCCTGGGCTGTGCCCACGTTCCCCAGTCCTTGTCTTCGGTGGGATAGAACAGCTGATACTCTGGGCAGTCTATGGGCACCATGTCATATTCTATGGGCACCACGCTGTTCTTGATTGGGTTGAGGAATTCAGTGTTACCACTCCACATTGTGGTTATAATTGGTAAGCCTGCGGCTGCGGCTTCAATCATGGGCAGTCCCCATCCTTCGCCTTTGGTAGGCAGTACAAATACATTGTGTCGCTGGTACAACAACGCCATTTCTGTTGTTGGCAAATTACCGTACCAAACATTTACATTGGTCAGCTCAAGTCTGCGTACATGCTCAGTAATTTTTTGCTTGTTCTCTTCATGATTCATGATGTGATTGGTTTTGATCGACAGCTCTACAGAGCTATTATTTCCAAACACTTGGGCCCAAGCATCAATAGTTTCG
>OFSF01001002.1_pt1 | contig 10218 bp, 9 predicted proteins | sample 1543271 | NCBI WGS metagenome assembly OFSF01 (sample SAMN07774227, study PRJEB24372) | wastewater metagenome | isolation source: Exp Tend VB 100WW | collected 2016-02
TGGCGGTGCTTGATGAGACCGACTCTGGCCTTGACATTGACGCGCTACGTATCGTTGCGGAGGGCGTGAACACGATGCTCTCACCAGAACTCGGCGTGCTGGTGATCACGCACTACCAGCGACTTCTTGATTATTTGAAGCCGCAGTTCGTCCACGTCCTGGCGCGTGGTCGCATCGTGACCTCTGGTGGACCAGAGTTGGCACACCGACTTGAGAAGGAGGGCTACGCGCCGATCCTCGCCGAGAACGGCATCAACCCAACAGCAGATGAGGCGGCGGCACCGCCGGTGGCACCAGCCGGAGCATGACCGCCTGGCACACCCCAGCTGGGCAACTTGATCCAGCAAAGGTTCGTGCTGCATATCCGATCCTTGCAACGAAGCCTGGTGGCCAACCGCTGCACTACCTTGACTCTGCCGCAACGGCGCAGCGACCGAAGTGCGTCATTGATGCGGTCTCCGAGTTCTTGCTCACCGCAAATGCAAATCCGCATCGTGGCGCATACACGCTCGGCTCCATGGCAACGGAGGCGTATGAGGCGGCGCGCACGCGCACCGCAACCTTCCTCGGGGTTCCTGCAACGGAACTCGTGATGCTCGGTAGCGCCACGGAGGCGCTGAACCTTGTTGCACGTTCATGGGGCAAGGCCAACCTTTCTCGCGGGGATGTGGTGTTAGTGACGGAGGCGGAGCATCACGCCAACCTCATCCCGTGGCAGCAGGTGACGCGCGAGGCGGACGCGGACCTTGAGTTCATCCCCGTTGATGATGTGACTGGCGAAATTCTTTGGGATCGTTTAGATGGTCTACTGAAGTTGCGCCCGAAGATGGTTGCCATTGGACACGTCTCTAATGTGCTCGGCTCCATTGCGCCGCTCGCGCAGATCGCACCACAGGTGCACTCCGTTGGTGGCCTTCTTGCTGTTGACGGATGCCAAGCAGTAGCAAATATGACAGTGAACATCTTGGAGACCGGCGCTGATTTCTATGCGTTCAGCGCACATAAGATGGGCGGACTCTTCTCTGGCGGCGGACTCTGGGCGCGCGCGAATCTGCTCGACGCTATGGCGCCGATTGAGACGGGCGGCGACATGATTCGCGAAGTGCGCCTACGCGACGCAACATTTGCGGAAGGGACGCAACGCTTTGAGGCGGGGACGCCCGATGCATCTGGCACGGTGGCGCTCGCCGCCGCCTGCGAGTTCCTTGACGAACTCGGGCGCCAGGAGATTCATGATCATGAGGTGCGCATGCTTGAGCGCGTGCTGCGCGAACTCCCGGAGGCGCTTCCAGATGCGCGCATCCTTGGGCCAAAGGACGCGAAGGATCGCGCAGGCTTAGTGAGCTTCTCGAGCGACCTGGTGCACGCGCACGACCTCGCCACCATCCTAGATCGCCGCGGCGTGGCGATTCGCGCTGGGCACCACTGCGCCATGCCGCTTCATGAACAGTTGGAGCTCTCCGCCACGGCGCGGGTGAGCGTGGCGCCGTACACCACGGATGAGGATCTTGATGCCCTCTTTGAGGGGCTGCGCGATGCGCGGAAGATCTTCGAGCGATAGGAGCGGCTGCTGTGGGCGGTGTTGACGATCTTTATAGAGAGCAGATCCTTGAGCATCACCGTGCGCCGCACAACTTTGGTGCACTCGAGCAGCCGAGCGTCAGCATTGATGGCCGCAACCCGAGCTGCGGCGACCTGGTCACGATGCAGTTGAAGCTGGACGACGCTGGCGTGATCACGGACGTTGCCTTTAGTGGTCGCGGCTGCGCCATCTCGCAGGCTTCCGCTTCGCTCCTCACGGACGAACTGCGCGGCAAGCGCGCCGATGAGATCACCGAACTGGGGACCCCGTACGTGACGGAGCTGCTCGGGATTGAGGTGGGCCCAGCTCGGATCCACTGCGCCCTGCTTGGCCTGGAGACCACGCAGAAGGCAATTGCAACGTGGCGCAACAAGTCGTGATGCTGCTCCTCGGGTAGAGTTACAGCATGAGTGCAGCAGAACTAATCGCGTCCGTAGCCGGGGAGCCGTCCATCTGTCGACGGCCGTCGTCTCCCGCCCCGCGACTTCTCGCGCGCTAAGCACCTCGCAGAAGTCTCCCGGGTGGAAGGGACGCCGGCTGCGTCCCAACACATGGCCCCTACGGCCATCCACCCCGAACTTCAACTGATGAGGTGAACCAGATGTCTCAGATGACTGACTCACGAGGATTCCGCACCGGCGCCGCGATCAGCGTGCTGCTCCTTGGCGTTGCGGCACTGCTCCACGTCAACGAGCTAACAGGGAGCGCATCTGCGCTTCTTGTCGCAGCGATCGCCGCCGCAATGCTCCTTAGCGCCGCCACCGGGCTGCGCGTCAGCCTTCTCGGCCTACCGTTCCGCATCCTTCGCGAACGCAGCGTGATTGGCGCACCTGCACCGAAGGACCTTCAGCCTATACCAGGACTTCGCCTCGCGCAGGTGATGGGGGGCACGATGCTTCTCCTCGGCGTACTTGCCGATACTGCGTTCGCCGCGGATCTCGTTGCGCTTGCACTCGTGGTGACTGTTGCTACGCTGCAGTCGTTCCTGGCGATCACAGGGATCTGCGTGGCGTGCAAACTTTATGGTGTGGTGGTCTGGTTCCAGAACCGCAGTCTTCCGCAGGGTGCAACAAAGATTGCACCGCAGAAGATTCGCATGACGAAGGGGAGTGGGCGCTGATGACAACGAAGCTTTTCACTGAGGTGGATGCGAAGGCGGCGCAGCAGCTGCTCGATTCGCCAACGCCGCCACTGCTGATTGATGTACGCGAACAGAACGAGTGGGACGCTGGCTACCTTCACGGTGCAACACACGCGCCGAAGGGGATGATCAGCTTCACCATCGCGAACATTGCGCCAGAGAAGAGCGCGCCGATCCTGCTCTACTGCGCGGGTGGTGTGCGCTCCGCTGCCGCGGCAGAGACGCTTGCTGGACTCGGCTACACCAACCTCACGTCAATGGCGGGTGGTATCAACGGTTGGAGCGCCGCTGGCCTCCCCCTTGTTGAGACGACCACGCTGACGCCAGAACAGAAGTCGCGCTACTCGCGTCACCTCCTTCTCCCTGGCGTTGGTGCTGACGGTCAGACAAAGCTGTTGAACTCACGCGTGCTGATGGTTGGCGCAGGAGGACTCGGCGCACCGGCGGCGCTCTATCTTGCGGCGGCTGGCGTTGGCAAGTTGCGCATCATCGACTTCGATTCTGTAGAGGCATCTAACCTGCAGCGTCAGGTGATCCACACCACTGATCGCGTTGGGATGTTGAAGGTGGAGTCCGCTGCAGTGCAGATTCGCGCACTCAATCCAGACGTTGAGGTTGAGCCGATCAACGACATGCTCACCACCGAGAACGTTGCATCTCTGTTGAATGGCGTGGATCTCGTCATTGACGGCACCGACACCTTTGAGGCACGCTACGCGCTGAATGATGCGGCGGTGAAGCTCGGCATCCCTGTGGTGCATGCAGGCGTCTTCCGCTTTGAGGGGCAGCTCACCGTCCTCGCGCCGGGACGTGGCCCCTGCTATCGCTGCCTTCACCCAACACCGCCACCGGCGGAGATGGCGCCGAGCTGCGGCGTTGCTGGCGTGCTTGGCGTCCTTCCGGGCGTGATCGGCGTGCTGCAGGCAACTGAGGCGCTCAAGATGCTGCTCAGGATTGGCGAGCCGCTGATCGGCCGCCTCCTTCTTTGGGATGCACTTGAGGGGACCTTTACGGAGCTCACAGTGAAACGAGATCCGCACTGCGTTGCGTGCGGCGACGGCACAGCGAAAGGGGGAGCAGCATGAGCATCAGCGTCAGGATTCCACCAGTACTCAGGACTCAGACCGGCGGCGCAAAGCTCGTTAGCGTTGATGGCGCGTCGCTTAGTGCGGTGCTCACCGCTCTGACTGCGGCGCACCCAGATCTGCGCGAGCAGATCTTCGAAGCGGACGGCACGCTGCGCCGCTGGGTGAACGTCTACGTTGATGGCGCCGATGTGCGCCATCTTGCAGGACTTGAAACGCCAACTCAGGACGGGATTGAAGTGGTGATCCTTCCAGCGATGGCGGGCGGCGCACTCGGTAGCGCGCGCTAGTGCGCTACGAACAGATCGGGGAGGTGATCGGCGGCACGCCGCTCATTCGCGTTGACGCGCTTCTCCCTGAAGCGGCGCGCGCGAAGGGGATCCATCTCTTCGCCAAAGTGGAGCTCCTTGGGCCAACCGGCTCCATTAAGGACCGCACCGCCAAGGCGCTGATCGACGACCTTCTCTTCAAGGGGCTGCTCACACCTGGGAAGGAGCTCCTTGAGCCAACGAGTGGGAACACTGGTGCCGCGCTTGCCGTGCACGCCGCGGCACGCAGCATCCCGCTCACGCTGGTGATGCCAGCAAACGTGACCGAAGAGCGCCGCGCCTTCGTGCGCGCGCTCGGCGCCACGATCATCGACTCCCCAGCCGATCAAGGTTCGAATGGCGCCGTTCTGCTCGCACGCGCCATGGCGAAGGGAGACACCAAGTACGTCATGCCAGATCAGTACAGCAATCAGGCAAACCCGAAGGTGCACGAGGTGACCACCGCGCCAGAGATCCTCACCGATCTCCCCGAGGTGGATGTTGTTGTTGCCGGTCTCGGCACTGGCGGCACCGCCACGGGCCTTGCGCGCTACTTCGTGCGCGAGAAGCCGAGCGTCAAGATTTGGGCCGCTGAGCCGATGCCGGGCGAGAAGGTCACCGGACTCCGATCGCTTGAAGACGGCTTCACGCCCGAGGTGATGGAGACCGAGCTGCTCGCCGGACGCGTGCTGGTGAACAGCCGTGACTCCATTATGGCGGCGCGCGCACTTGCGCGCAGTAGCGGCATCCTTGCTGGACCATCAACTGGCGCAACGCTCGCCGTTGCGCTGCGTGTTGCGCGCGACGCAGCACCAAACAGCAACATCGTCTTTATCGCCTGTGATGCTGGCTGGAAGTATTTCTCTGCTGGACTCGGTGATGGAAACCTTGACGAGATGGAGGACGCGCTCGAGGGCGATGTCTTCTGGTGGTAGCGCAAAATTCATGAGCGCTGCGAAGTGAGCCTCGCTGAACGTCCAACACAGATCTCGCTGCCACGAAAGATCGCTGATGCGATCCGCGCACATGCGCGAGCCGAGTCGCCGCGCGAAGCGTGCGGAATCATCATTGGGGGTGCGTCGGCTGCATCAAGCGGCGCGCCGTTGCGATGGGAGCCAACCATGAACGTGCTCGCCTCCTCAACGCTCTATGAGATTGATCCGGCACAGCTCTTGCGCATCAGCATCGCCGCGGATGACGCGGACGAGGTGATCTGGGGGATCGTCCACTCCCACGTTGCATCACCGGCGAAGCCGTCGGTCACGGACACTGGCGTGGCCGGCTACCCCGACGCGCTCTACCTGATCGTCTCCCTCGCGCAGAGCCAGTCGGCTCCAGACGGTGAGCCAGGGATTCGCGCCTGGTGGATCGTGAACCGCGAGGCAACCGAGGTGGAACTTCGCATCCAGGGGTGAGCCGTTCAGTAGTAAGATGCACGTAGAACCCTCAAGTGAATCGCGCGGAAGAGTTCGTGGGGTGATCGGGTCACACTGATCGCAGCTGCGGCGCCGACGGAGCAACGGTCCGGAACCTCTCAGGCAGATGGACCGCGCGGGGATGGGGACGCTGGAGAGCGTTGAGTGGAGTGATCCGCGCAGCGCGCCGACGGAGGAACTTGCGAACGCTTGTTGCGTCGCAGGGATGCTCTCAGGCAGAAGGACAGCGGGGCACCGAGGGGGTGCCGCCATGTCCGGATCACAGCGAACACACAACTTTGCTGATCGCCACATTGGCCCTGACGCGTCTGACGCTGCCGAGATGCTGCGCGTCATCGGACGCGACTCACTCAGCGCGCTGATCCACGACACCGTGCCAAAGAGCATCCTTCGTGCTGAACCACTCAACGTTCCCGCCGCGCGAACCGAGGCGGAGGTTGCCGCCGCACTGCGCGAGATGGCAGAGCGCAATACGCCGCTGAAGAGCTTCATCGGCGCGGGATATCACAATACGATCACGCCGCCAGTCATTAAGCGCAACATCCTGGAGAATCCCGCCTGGTACACCGCCTACACGCCGTACCAGCCAGAGATCGCGCAGGGTCGCCTTGAGGCGCTGCTCAACTTCCAGACCGCCATCTGCGATCTCACCGGCATGGAGATCGCGAACGCGTCACTACTTGATGAAGGAACTGCGGCCGCGGAGGCGGTGACGCTCGCGCATGCGGTGAGTAGCGTTGCTGACGGCAACCTGGTGCTCATTGATGCAGATACGCACCCGCAAACAATTGACGTGCTGAAGACGCGCGCTGAGCCGCTTGACATCATCCTCGTGATTGCGCCGGTTGCCGAGTTGCTGCAGCGCGCCGCATCGCCGCGCGATGGCGAGCGACCGTTTGTGCTGCTCATCTCAAACCCAGGGAGTAGCGGTGCAGCGCGTTCGATCCGCGCAGATGTTGAGGCGGCGCATGCCTTGAAGCTGCTCGTGATCGTTGCCACTGATCCTCTCGCCGCCGTGCTCATGGAGAGCGCAGGCGCACAAGGTGCCGATGTGGTGATCGGGAGCAGTCAGCGATTCGGCGTGCCGATGGGGAACGGCGGCCCGCACGCCGCCTTCATGGCCACACGTCACGCCTTCAAGCGCTCCCTTCCCGGTCGACTTGTTGGCGTCTCTGTGGATGCAGACGGTAGCCCTGCCTATCGGCTCACACTGCAAACGCGCGAACAGCACATTCGTCGCGAGAAGGCGACCTCAAACATCTGCACCGCGCAGGTGCTCCTCGCCGTGATCGCCAGCATGTACGCCGCCTGGCACGGACCAGACGGGCTGCGTGCAATCGCCGAACGCGTGCACGCGCACGCCGCAACGCTCGCCACGGGTGTGCGGAGCGTGTCTGGACTGACACTGCGACACGAGCATTTCTTTGATGCGATCGCAGTTGAGACGGGCAGCGCCGCGCGCACCGATCAGATCCTGGCTGCTGCTGCGAGCGCCGGCTACGAGCTGCGCAGGATTGACGGCACGGGAGTTGGCGTTGCGTGCGATGAGTTGACTTCGGACGCGGACGTTGCAGCACTCTTAAAGGCCCTCGGCCCGTCAGGTTCGCCAGCTGGCGCTGCGGTTGATTCACTCCCCGCTGCGCTACGACGCAGCGACGAAATCTTGACGCACCCGGTCTTCACGCTGCACCGCTCTGAGAGTGAGATGCTCCGCTACATCTTCCGACTCGCCGAGAAGGATGTGAGCCTGACGCGCTCCATGATCCCACTCGGTAGTTGCACGATGAAACTGAACGCCACCACCGAGATGGAGGCGATCGGTCATCCAGGATTTGCCAACGTGCACCCCTTCTCCGATCCAGCACGGCTCCCTGGCTACGCGCAGCTCACAAGTGACCTTGAGGCGTGGCTCGCGGAGATCACCGGCTTTGCTGCGGTGAGCCTGCAGCCGAACGCGGGCTCGCAGGGTGAGTACGCAGGACTCCTTGCGATCCGTCGCTGGCACCGTTCGCGCGGCGAAACGCAGCGAACTGTCTGCCTCATCCCGAGCAGTGCGCACGGGACGAACCCGGCGAGCGCCGTGATGGCCGGATTCCGCGTGGTAGTGGTCGGTTGTGACGATCACGGCAACGTGGACATGAGCGACCTGAAGGCGAAGATTGCGGAACACGCCGTATCACTCGGCGCGCTGATGGTGACCTACCCGAGCACACACGGTGTCTTTGAAGAGTCGATCCGCGAGATCTGCGACGCGGTGCACGCGGCCGGCGGCCAGGTCTATATGGATGGCGCCAACATGAATGCGCAGGTCGGCCTCTCGCAGCCGGGAGCATTCGGCGCCGATGTCTGTCACCTCAACCTCCATAAGACGTTCGCTATTCCGCACGGCGGCGGCGGACCGGGGATGGGGCCGATCGGCGTGGTGCAGCACCTTGCGCCGTTCCTCCCAGGTCGCGCACTTGGTGAGGAGGGACGCGTCTCGTCCGCACCGTACGGAAGCGCAAGCATTCTGCCGATCAGCTGGGCGTACATTGCGGCACTCGGTGCAGAGGGGATCCGTTCGGCAACGGAGATCGCCATCCTTAATGCGAACTACATGGCGGCGCGACTCCGCAGCGACTTCCCAATCCTCTACACTGGTCGAACCGGAACGGTGGCGCACGAGTGCATCTTGGATGTGCGTGCGATCACCGAAGAGAGCGGCGTAACGGTAGAGGATATTGCGAAGCGACTGATGGACTTCGGCTTCCACGCGCCAACCATGAGTTGGCCAGTTGCTGGAACGCTGATGCTCGAGCCAACCGAATCGGAGTCAAAGGCTGAGCTCGATCGCTATGTTGATGCGCTTCGCGAAATTCGCGCAGAGATCCGCGAGATCGCCGCGGGGAAGACGCCAGTCGAGCAGAGCGCGTTGCGCAACGCGCCGCATACGGCGAGTGATCTGCTGCGAAGCGATTGGGCGCGCCCGTATTCGCGCGAGCAGGGGGCCTTCCCACTCCCATGGGTGAAGGCGCGGAAGTACTGGCCGCCAGTGCGCCGCATTGACAACGTCCACGGCGATCGCAATGTGGTCTGCGCCTGTCTCCCTGTTGATGCCTACGCGGAGGCTTCTGGCGAGACGGCGCTCCTCACAGCAACGAGCTGAACAGGACGGCCACGCGGGGGGCCTGCGCGCTAGGCTGCACCCATGAGTGAACGAGGCACAAGCGTCTGGCTAGCGGGGGTCCGCACACTCCTTGATCAACTCGAGGCAACCCAGGGGGCGGCGATTGGATCGCTTGCGATCGCTGGCTGCGACGCCATTACCGCTGGCGGCATCATCCACGTTGCTGGGACCGGACACTCGGCGATCATTCCGCTGGAGGCCTTCCATCGCGCTGGCGGACTCGCAGCTATGAACCCACTCTGGGATGCCGCCACCCTTCCACCAACTGGCGCACCACAGGCAACGCAACTTGAGCGCGACCCTGCGCGCGGCCGCGCTGCAGTGAACGAGGCGGGGATCAAGCCAGGCGAACTTCTTATTGTGGTGAGCCAGTCTGGAATTAATGGCGCACCGGTTGAGACGGCGATTGCTGGCGCAGAAGCGGGCGCCGTTGTTGGCGCATTTGTCAGTCTGCCGCACTCCAACGGACTGACAAGTCGTCACCCTTCAGGGAAGACACTCGCCGAAGTCGCGAGCATCGTCATTGATACGGGCGTGCCGCGCGGCGACGCACTGCTGCCGCGCCCGGATGGGAGCAGCGCACTTGCGGCGAGCACGATGCTCTTCACCGCCGCTTGGTACCTCTTCCTTGAACGACTCCTCGCACGACTCGACGAAGCGGGCGTGGAGACGCCGATCTGGAAGTCGTCTAACGCACCGGGTGGCGACGACTGGAACGCGCGCTACTTTGCGCGCTACGCCGACCGCATCGCTGGACTACGAGGAGAGGACTGATGGCGAGCGCTTCGGTTACAGCGCGCGGCATTCGCGGCGCGGCGCTGATCAACGGAAAGATTATTGACGATGCGATTATCGGCATCGATCCCGCAGGTGTTGGCAAGATTGTCTCCGTTGCACGGGCACGGAACGGCACAGCACTCGCAGCACGCGCTCGGCGTGTCACTGGGCTGATCGTCCCAGGCTACGTTGATATTCACCTCCACGGCGCGGGCGGGCACGATGTCCTTGGCCCTGGCGGCGCACATGAGCTGCTGATGTCGTCGCGTGGCGTGCGTAATCCGGAGCGTGACATTGTCGCCTCACTCCGTGCACTCGCCGTTGAGGCGGGCAAGCACGGCTACGCGGCGATCCTCCCGGCATCGGTGAGCCTCCCAGTTGACAGCCTGCGCATTTGGACGCGCGCCGTACGTGTTGCACGCGATGAGCAGAGTGCAGAGTTGCAGCGCGGCCGCGCGCGAGACGAGGCGATCATTCTCGGCGCTAATTCCGAAGGTCCAGCGATCAACCATTCGCGCAAAGGGGCGCATGATGGGACGGTGCTTATTAGCGGCGTTGAGCTCCTTCGCGCGCTAGAGGATCGCCCAGAGGATTGGTCGGCGCTGCGTCTTGTCACCGTTGCCCCTGAGTTGAAGGGGGCAGAGGAGCTGATTCGCTACCTTGCCAAGCGAAAGATCGTTGTATCTGTTGGCCACAGCAGTGCAACGTATGAGCAGGCTGACG
>OFSF01001008.1_pt1 | contig 10190 bp, 6 predicted proteins | sample 1543271 | NCBI WGS metagenome assembly OFSF01 (sample SAMN07774227, study PRJEB24372) | wastewater metagenome | isolation source: Exp Tend VB 100WW | collected 2016-02
TCACCGTCTCCACCGTCGTTGCCGCCCCCGTGGCGGAAGTCTGGCGCGCCTACACCTCGCCCGAGGACATCAAGGCCTGGAACGCCGCCTCCCCGGACTGGCACACCACCGCCGCCAGCGTCGACCTGCGGGTGGGCGGCGCGTTCTCCTCGCGCATGGAAGCGAAGGACGGCTCCTTCGGCTTCGACTTCGCGGGCGAATACACCCGGGTCGAGCCCGAGCAATGCCTCGAATACCGTTTTGGTGACCGGATCGGGCTGGTCGAGTTCACGCCAGGCGACGCCGGCGTGACCGTGACGGTGACCTTCGACGCCGAGACGACGCACTCCGAGGAACAACAACGCGAAGGCTGGCAGGCCATCCTCGACAACTTCGCCCGCCACGTCGGCTCGCGCCCAGGCCAGCCGGGCTGAGGCACCGCGCCGGCTCGGCAGGACCGGTCGCTCAGCCCGCCGGCGCCGGGCTGCCGGGCAGGGCGCGGGCCGCGCCTTGCGCCAGGCCGGTGAACTGGGCGCCGCCGATGTCGGCCGCCGACCAGCCGCGGTTCAGGTCCAGCCCGGTCAGCTGCCAGTCGTGCATCGGCAGCAAGGGCACCGGGCGGCGCATGCGTTCCCGGAAGCGGGTCGGCCACTCGACGCCCTGGAAGTTCTGGAACTCCGACACATCCACCTCGACCACGGCGCCGCGGGTGACCGCCGCTCCGTCCATCGTGAAGCGCACGCGCCGCATCAGCCGGGTGCGCCGGTCGATGCACAGCACGAGCTGCTCCACCGGCGAAAGCCCCAGCCCGGGCACCATCCGCACCATCAGCCGCTCGCAGGCGTGGTCACCGACCTGCTCCAGCCCGGCCAGCTTCATCACCTGCGGCCGGTCGACCAAGGCCAGCGGGCCGAGCAGGCACAGGCGCTGGGTATCGGCCACCATCGCCGAGGTGTGGCGCAGGGGTTCGTCCGTGGTCGCACGGCCGCTGTACCAGACCTCCACGCTGCCCGTGGCCACGCCCTGGCCCAGTCGCCGCAGCACCTGTTTCTGACCCGCGGGGCCGGTGTGGGCCTGGGCGATCAGCCCTTCCGCGGGCAGGAGGCGCTCCTGCAGGCTGTTGCGGAAACGGGTGTCGGTGCGCTCGGGCTGGACACGGCTGGCCAGCGTGCTCCACTCGCCGCGGTAACCGACGTTGACGTCCTTCACGCGGCGCCAGCCATTCAAGCCGTGTGCAGCCGCGCACTCATTGAACAAGGTCAGCGCAGCAGTGTCGGTGGTTTCCTTCGCCTGGATCGGCGACAGCGGAGCCGAAGCGCAGCCGCCCAGCACGCCCAGTGCTGGCAGCAGCGGGACGAGCGCTGCGGTGGCCAGCAGGTGTCGGCGGGAGGGTTCGGCGGTGTCTCGGTTCATGCGGACCTCTGGTGTGGGTGGGGTGCCAGTGTGCCCATCTGACATGGGCCTGACCAGCCGGGTTCCTGAAAGAATCCCGCTATTCCGTATCTGGAACGCTTGGGAACCCGGCGGCGTGCACAGGCGTGCGGCGCGCAGAGGGGATTTGCCGATTTCGCCGACGCAGGGGCCGTCGGCGCCCCGTCGCTTCTGCCGCGGCATTCAGCCGACGCGGAGGTATCGCTTCTACACTGAGGCTCGCTGCACCCAGACCGAGGAGACCCGCCGATGAAGCTCGCCCTGATCACCGACATCCACGCCAACCGCGAAGCCTTCGAGGTCTGCCTGGAGCAGGCCCATCTGCACGGGGCCGACCGGCTGGCCTTCCTGGGGGATTTTGTCGGCTACGGCGCGGATCCGGCCTGGGTGGTCGAGCGGGTGCGGGATCTGGTGTCGCAGGGGGCCATCGCCGTGCGGGGCAACCACGACGAGGCCGTCGCCCGCGGCCCGAGCGACTACCTGGTCGAAGACGCCCGCCGCGCCATCGAGTGGACCCGCGCGCAGCTCACGCCGGAGCAGCTCGACTTCCTCGGCGCGCTGCCCTACACCCGCGAGGAGCTGGGCTGCCTCTTCGTCCACGCCAATGCCTATGCGCCGCCGGCGTGGGACTACATCCTCGGCCGCAACGAGGCCGTGCGCAGCATGATGGCCACCGAGGCGCGCCACACCTTCTGCGGCCACGTCCACCAGCCCGCGCTCTACCACCTCTCCAGCACCGGCAAGATCGCCAACTTCACGCCGGTGCCGGGCGTGGCCGTGCCGGTGCCGGGGCATCGGCAGTGGCTGGCGCTGCCGGGCTCCTGTGGCCAGCCGCGGGATGGCAACCCGGCCGCTGCGTGGGCGATGTTTGATCTGGCGCGGCTGACGCTGACCTTCCACCGCGTACCGTACGACCACGACGCCACCGCGGCCAAGATCATCGCCGCGGGACTGCCGCGGGCACTGGGCGATCGGCTGCACCAGGGGACGTGAGATGAGCGGTGGCACGGTGAATTTCTCGGCCGGCGAGATGGTCGACGGCTTCCTGCTGGAAGAGCGGCTGCACCAGGGCGGCATGGCCAACCTCTGGCGCGTGACCCACCCCGAACTCCGCGGCCCGATGCTGATGAAGGTGCCGCGCATCCAGGGCGGCGAGGATCCCGCCACCATCGTCGGCTTCGAGGTCGAGATGATGATCCTGCCGATGCTGCGCGGCGTCCACGTGCCGCGTTTCATCGCCAAGGGGGATTTCGCGACCCGGCCCTACATCGTCATGGAGCACATCGCCGGCGACTCGCTGCGCCCGAAGCTGGACGCCGCGCCGCTGCCGATCGACGAGATCGCCCGCATCGGCGCCCGGGTGGCGACGGCGCTGCACGACCTGCACCGCCAGCACGTGATCCACCTCGACATCAAGCCGAGCAACATCCTGTTCCGCCCGAACGGCGAGGCGGTGCTGGTCGACTTCGGCCTGAGCCGGCACGACCACCTGCCCGACCTGCTCGACGAGGAGTTCAACCTGCCGATGGGCACCGGGCCGTACATGTCGCCCGAGCAGGTGCAGTTCCTGCGCAGCGAGCCGCGCTCGGACCTGTTCGCGCTCGGCGTGATGCTCTACCACCTGACGACCGGCGAGCGCCCGTTCGGCTCGCCCGACAGCGTGCGCGGCCTGCGCGAGCGGCTCTACCAGCAGCCCATCGCCCCGCGCCGCCACCGCCCGGACTGCCCGCCGTGGCTGCAGGAGATCATCCTGCGCTGCCTGGAGGTGCAGGCCGACCAGCGCCACCCGAGCGCGGCCCACCTGGCCCACGACCTGCTGCACCCGGCGCAGATGCCGCTGATCGAACGCGCCGCCCGCGACCGCGCCCCCAGCCGGCTGCAGACCTGGAAGCGCTGGTTCCGGGCGCTCGGCGCGGAGCCCTCGGTCCGCGGCAGCGTCGGCGACCAGCTCAAGCGGGCGCCGATCATCCTGGCCGCGGTCGATGTGGAAAACGCCGCCGAGCCGCTGCTGGACCTGCTGCGCGAGACGGTGCGGCGCATCGTGGCGACCGAGCCGGGCGCGCGGCTGGCGTGTGTGGCGGTGATGAAGACCAACCGCATCGGCATGGACGAGCTGACCGACAAGTCCGGCAACAGCCTGCACGTCAAGCAGCTCGTCGGCCTGAAGCACTGGGCCCGGCCGATCGCGCAGGGCCTGGGCCTGGGCACCGGCCTGCTGACCTACCACGTGCTGGAAGCCCCCGACCCGGCCACCGCGATCGTCGAGTTCGCCCGCCGCACGCAGGTCGACCACATCGTCATGGGCGCGCGGGCCAGTTCGGTGCTGCGGCGCTACCTGGGCAGCGTGTCGTCCGAGGTGGTGGCGCAGGCGGATTGCACGGTGACGGTGGTGCGGGTGCCGCCGGCGCAGGGCGAGGTGGAGGAGGGCTGAGCGCCGTCCTCCGCGGCGCCATCAGGGCAGCACGATCTGCCTCGGCGTCAGGCTGTCGCTGGTCGTGCCATCGCCGAACTGGCCCCAGGCGTTGCTGCCCCAGGCCCAGAGGGTGCCGTCGGACTTGATGCCGAAGACATGGTCGCCCTGGCCCAGCAGCTTCGTGTAGCCGGTGCCCAGCAGCTGCGGCGTGTTCGGGCTGGGGGTGGTGGTGCCATTGCCCAGCTGTCCCGCCGCGTTGGCGCTCCAGCCCCAGGCGCTGCCGTCCTTCTTGAAGCCGAAGGCGATGTTCGGCGCGCCGCTGGCGGTCACCTCATCGCTCTGGACCGAGGCGAAGGCCGGGTCCAGCGGCATCGGGCTGTAGAGGTGGCCGCTGCTGCCGATGAGGGCGGCAGCGCCGTTGCCCCAGGCCCAGAGGTCGCCGCTGGTCTTGGCCGCGATGACCCGGTCACCGCCGACGATCGCGGCGGTGCGGAAGTCGGTGCCGACCTTCTGGGGCACGAGCGAGGCCGTGGCGGTGCCGTTGCCGAGGAGGCCGGCTGCATTGCTGCCCCAGCTCCAGACGCTGCCGTCCAGCTTCAGCGCGACGGCGGAGCTGCCATTGCTCTGGACGCTGGCGAAGCCGGTGCCGATGGTCTTGGGGGTCAGGACGTTGGCGGTCGTGCCGTCGCCCAGCACGCCCGTGCTGTTGCCGCCCCAGGCCAGCAGGGTGCCGTCCTTCTTCAGCGCCAGGATGCCGGGCGCGGTGGCCGTGTGCGCATAGCCGCCGGTGCAGACGATGCTGGCGTAGCCGGAGCCGATCACCTTCTCTTTCACGACCGGGAAAATCGTGCCATCGCCCAGCTGACCACTGGTGTTGGCGCCCTTTACCCAGATCCGGCCGTCCTTCTTCAGCGAGACCGTGCTGCTGTCCGGCGCGGGCGTGCTGCAGACCTGCGTGCTGGTGTCCTTGACGAGGGTGGCGGTCCACTTGGCGAGCCGCGTGTTGTAGACAATCTTGGCCGTGCCCGCCACGCCGCTTTTCAGCAGCACGCGGACCTGGCCGTCGCTGTTCGGCAGGAAGCGGGTGATGGTGGTGTCCTTGAACAGGAAGGTCGGCACGCCGCGGGTGCTGGCGTTCCAGTACCAGACGCTGCCGTCGCCGCGCAGCGCGTAGACGGCGGCGTTCTTGCGGTCCTCGGCCACGGAGTTCTCGTAGACATCGAGCACCGTCCGGGCATCGATGACCCCTGTGACGGAAATCGCATGCTGCGCCAGCCGGGTGAGGCCGGTGGTGGGCAGGGTCGCGGGGCAGTTGCCGCCCACCGGCGCGCTGCGCTGCAGATAGCCGATCGCCTCGGCCTGCGTGGGCGAGCCGGTCAGCCCGATGGCGTATTGCTCGCCCTTGGTCGCCTTGACCGTGGCGGTCGGCACCAGTTGTCCGTTCCGGTAGAGCTTCAGGCCCGCCGAGGCCGACAGGCACTGGCCGTTGTCGTCGCTGCCGGCGACATAGGCGGGCGACTTGCTCTCCGCGCTGACGGCGACGTTGGCCGACTCGCTCTTGAAGCGGTCGATGACCATGTCGACGCCGCCGGAGGTGTCCACCCAGCGCGCCAGCGACTCGGCGGTGTAGAGCGTGGTGTTGTAGAAGCTGTTGAGGGTCAGGGCGAGCCGGTCGAAGTCGACGGCCTTGCCGGCCGCGTTGATCTGCGGCGCCAGCGGCGTGGCGAACTTCGGCGAGTTGTTGAGCAGGCCGTCATCGGCCAGGTCCTTCTCGAACTGGTTGATGAAGCGCGTGATGCCACCGCCCGTCACGCCGATCTGCGTCACCACGGCCGACAGGGCGGTCAGGGCCTGGTCGGCGTTGCGGTTCTTGCTCAGGTCCAGCTCGCCGAAACTCGCGGGCTGGGCGCCGCCGGCCAGCAGTTCGGTGCTGTTGTAGATGGAAAACGCCGCCAGCACCTCGCGTTGCGCCTGGGTCCGCGCAGCGGCAAAACCGAGCGGCGCCGCGGCCCGCGTCATCAGCGTCCGGATGCGGGCGTTGGACAGATCGGTCAGCAGGTTGACGTTGATGGTCCGGTCGACCGAGAGGTCGCTCATGCCGCGCAGCGTCACGGTGTCCGTGGAGACCTGGCCGGTGAGTTCATCGAGGTAGTAGCCCGACGCCGTGGTCTCCAGCAGCCGCTGCTTGAAGACGGTGCCGGCCGGCTGGAAGTTGCCGAAGTCGTCGCGGATCTCGAAGTCGTAGCCCGTGCCGAGCGGCACCAGCGTGGTGGCGTTGAGTTCGTTGATGCTGACCGAGGAGCCCATCGTCAGCGGCCCCTTCTGCGCGACGCCGCTCACGACCTGGTAGCCCGTGTCCGTCTGCACGGCGGTCTCCCCGGCGCCGCCGCCACAGCCGCTGAGGGCCGCGCCCAGCACGAGGGCCATGGACGCGCGCGCCGTGGGCCGGAGTGGGGGGCGTGGCTGGTCTGTGTGAACGGGACGGAATGCGGGTTTTTGCACGATGGTCGCTCCCAGGCAGTCTGAAAAACAGAGGTCTGGGGCTGTCTATCGGGGAAACGCATTCAATCTTGAGTATTGCAGTGGGTCATCCGGCCTGCTGCCACGCCCGGATCTGCGCCAGCGTGGCCGTCGCGCCACCACACACGATGACCAGCACCCGCTGACACCCCGCCAGCGCGTCGGCGTGTTCCGCGTCATAGACAGCGGCCAGCGCCGCCCCGCACGCCGGCTCCACCAGCACCCGGTGGTCCTCCAGGAACTGCTCGCAGGCCCGCAGCGCGCTCGCGTCCGACACCCGCAGGCTGCGCACCGGCCGTTCGCGCCACCACTGCACCGCCTGTTCGCAGACCTGCCGCGCGCCGAGCGAGGTGGCGACGCTGTCGATGCGGTCCAGTGGCACCGGCCGGCCCGCCAGCGTCGCCGCATGGAAGGACGCCGCGCCCTCGGTCTCGACCGCCAGGATCGGCACGCCGTCCCACCCATGGCGGCGCATGCCCTCGGCCACGCCGGACAGCAGCCCGCCGCCGCCCACCGCCAGCACCACGGCGTCCGGCACCAGCCCCGCGGCGGCCACCTCGTCGACCATCGAGGCGTGGCCCTGCCAGAGCAGCGGGTCGTCGAAGGGGTGGAGCATCGCGTCGCGGGCGGGGTCGAGCAGGGACAGCGCGTGGGCGTGTGCCTCCTGCCACGAGGCGCCGTGGACGATCACCTCGGCGCCTTCGAGCCGGAGCAGGTCGAGCGCCCGCGCCGTCGTCGTCTGCGGCACCACGACCGTGACGGGCACCCCCAACTGCCGCCCCGCATACGCCACCGCCAGCCCGGCATTGCCGCCCGAGGACGAGACGAAGCGGCGTGCGCCCCGCGCCTGGTAGGTCTGGCAGGCCAGGCCGATGCCGCGCAGCTTGAACGAGCCGGAGGGCTGCAGCGCTTCCATCTTGAGCCAGATGCTGCGGCCGGCGGCGAGGCTCAGGGGGCGGGAGTCGAGGAGGGGCGTAGGGAGGTGGAGTGGGGCGGACATGGAGCGTGCAAGGTCGGTGGCCAGGGAGCCCCGATTCTGCTCAAGCTCGCCGCTGCCCGTCAGCGCACCAGCGTCGCGACCCGCTCCCCATCCAGCAACTGAATCGTCACCCGCCCCTGGTTGGCCCGGATGATGTGGCTGACCCAGGTGCTGCCGTCCGCGCGGCCCACGGGGTTGGGCACCACACAGCCGTCCTCGAACTCGGCGACCGCGTGCAGCTCGTCCACCAGCAGCCCGCAGGTGTGCGACCCGACCCGCAGCACCAGCACCTGCCCGTCGCCACGTACCGACGCGCGGCCAAGCAGTTGCGCCAGGTCGTGGACCCAGACATAGCCGGACTCGCCCGCCGCCTGCCGCGCCACCATGCCGACGCAGGTGCTGCCGCGGGTCATCGAGACACGCCGCAGGTCATTGGCCGACACGGCTTCGAGCACGTGGCGGGCGTGCAGCGCCATCAGCTGGCCGTCGAGCAGGAAGGTGGCGTATTCCTGCGCGGGGCCGCTGCCGCGCTGCGCGGTGTCGAGCAGCACGTCGCTGTCGCGCTGTGCCCCGCCGTGGGACTGGACCGCGCCGAAATGGCGGATCACGACCGCTTGCACGTCATCGCGGTGGCCGTCCGAGGTCTTGAACTCGCGGTAGCCGGCCGAGGTCGAGGTGGCGACCACGGCGTACTGGCCGGCGTGGACGCCGATCTGGGTGTCGAACTGGCCGCGGGCGACCTGGGTGTTGGGGACCGGGTGGGTCCAGGCGCTGCCGACCGGGTGGTCCGGGTGGGTGCTGGCGAGCACGCGGCCCTGTGGCGACACGAACAGCGCGTGTGTGTCCGCCTTGTGCGCGACCGCGCCGTCCAGCATCGCGCGCAGCTCCGGCGCGCTGTCGAAGACGAGGCCGATGCCGCCGATCACGCGCTTCGGGTCTTGCGGGTGGCGGATCGCGGCGTGGTAGACGTAGGTGGCGGCGTCGGCGTAGAGCGGGTGCGGGCCGAAGCCTTCGACGTGGTAGCGCTGCGTGTCGCTCAGTGCCCGGACCTGCGACAGCGTGTCCGGCGTGACGCGCGCGCCGTCGGGCAGCGGCGTGCCGGTGCTGACGAGGATCGCGCCCTGGGCGTCGTAGAGGTAGAGCCGCGTGTAGACGGTGTAGAGGCTGTTGATGTAGTCGAGCACCTGGCGCATCGATTCGCAGGCATTGGCGTCCGGCGCGGCCATGCCCTCGCGCAGCTGCGGGTTCAGCGCCCACCAGCGGCAGTCGTCCGCCCGCTCGTAGAGGTTGCGGTCGAGCAGGTCCACCAGCAGCCGCGCCGTGTAGCCCGCCTGGGTCAGCCCGGTGCCGAGCACGGTCTGGTACAGCGCGTCGATCGACTCGCGGAACAGCTTGCTGGAGCGGTGGCCGGTCTCGCTGATCTGCTCCAGCACGGTCTTCAACTGCGACATGTCGCGCTCGCTGCCGGCCGTCATCACCTGGCCGTTCCAGACGATGCGCTGGATGCGCTGGGCGGCGACCATGATGTCGTGCAGCGGCGGGCAGAAGGTGCCGGCGTGGGACAGCAGGCCCTGCAGCAGCGCCGGGGGCAGGGCGTCGGTGCTGGCGCTGCCGGACTGGTCGAAGGCGACGTCGAGCGGCATCATCACCTGGCCGAGCCAGCCGGTCGGGCCGGGGTAGCCCTGGTAGCCGGGCGAGGCGTGGGTGGCGATCAGGTAGAAGCGGCCCTGGTGGATGAACGCCCCGGCGCGGCCTTCCCGGTTCACCGGCACCGTCAGGCCCAGCGGCATCCAGCCCTCGTCCGAGCTGGCGATGACGCGGTGCTGCGCGTCGAGCAGCAGCATCACGCTGCGCCCGGACGGGTCGCCGTGGGAGGCGAAGATGCCCTGCATCTCCTGCTGGAAGTTGAAGCTCATGCACAGCACGCCGACCGACTGCCCCGCGCCCGGCCGCTGCATGCGCCGCGAGTAGATCAGCGCCTGGGGCGAGCCGGGGCGCAGGTCGGTGGCGCGGAAGGTTTCGAGGTAGGTGCCGCTGGCCAGTGACGCCTGCACCAGCGGGTCGCGGCTGGCGTCGACGGGCGAGGCGCTGTCGGTCTGGGCGAGCACACGGGCGTCGGTGTCGAGCAGCAGGATCTCGTCGTAGACGGTGTACTTGTGGCGGTACTCCTGCAGCCGCCGGCCGATGCGGCCCTCGTCGTCGACCGGGTTGGCGACGAAGTGGCACAGGTCCGGGTCGGTGGCGAGGAAACCGACGTCGGCGGTGCGCTCGTAGAGGTTGCGCACGACGATGTCGATCACGTACTGGGCGCGGGTCTGGACCTGGCCGATGGCATTGCGCAGTTTTTCCAGCACCAGACTGGACACGAGGTCACGCTCCATCTGCCCGAACTGGGTGCGGGTGGCGGCCATGGTGGGCAGGATGGTGCGCGCGTCCTGCGGGCAGTTCATCTTGGCCGACGCCTCGATCAGGCTCCACATCAGGTTCAGCTCCCGCAGCGACATCTCGCAGCGCGTCACGTCGCGCATGTAGGGCAGCAGCGTTTCGACCTCGGTGCGGCTCAGGGTGATGCTCATCTGGACGGCTCTCATTTCTGGGGTGAGGGCAGTCTCTGCGCAAGTTGTGTTCCGGGATCGGGGGTGGTGGGGGCGGAAATCACGGTTGCGAAACGTTACTGGTTGGCTCCTGCCGTTGCGCGAAGATGGCCATGGGCGTTTTCGGTACTTTGTCGCGAGCTATGACTAAACAGGATTGTGAATATTTTATGAAGTGAGGGGCGCGACGTAGTGATCGATATTCTGGTGAATTTGGTATTTGTTGGGGAAAAGGTTTTGGTGGGTTGTCTGGTCGTTTATTGCCATGAGTCAA
>OFSF01001009.1_pt1 | contig 10175 bp, 10 predicted proteins | sample 1543271 | NCBI WGS metagenome assembly OFSF01 (sample SAMN07774227, study PRJEB24372) | wastewater metagenome | isolation source: Exp Tend VB 100WW | collected 2016-02
AGGCTTGAAGAAATACATTCAGCAATAATATCTTTTAGCTTTGCACCTTCTACATTTTTATTGATGTATAAAATTTCAGCATTATTTTCATTTTTTTTAACGATGCCACTCAAGGCTTTTTCGTTTAAGCCAATAGCATGTAATTTTTTTAATAATGCATCAGTTGGTTTTTCTGAGGCATCAAATCCAACTGATGCAGGCATTAGTTTGATTGATACATTCTCGTTATCTGCTTCATCTTTAACATTTTTTAAATGTAAGCCGATTCTTCTTGGCGTTGAAAAGATTAAATCTTCAGATATTTCATTTACGAGATGATGTTTTGCAAGAAATTCTTTTATATTTTTTGCGAACGCAATGCCAAGCTGCTTTTGTGATTTTGGAGGAAGTTCTTCAGTTAAAAGCTCAATAAGTAAATTATCTAACTTCACGATTTAACCATCTTTTTTGTATTGAGTTGGTCAATAATTTCTTTCGCATGATTTTTATCAGCTAAGGGAAAGCCTAAATTTGCCCGACTTAGTAGGTAGCTGCTAGCAACATTACGAGCCAAATTTCTAATACGACCAATATATTCTGCTCTCTCAGTGATACTAATAGACCCTCTTGCATCTAGAAGATTAAAAGAGTGTGCTGCCTTTAATACTTGTTCGTAAGCAGGAAGAGCTAAATGCTTGCTTATGAGATGATTGGCTTGTTTTTCATGGGCAGTAAACGCTTGAAATAAAAAATCAGCATCACTATGTTCAAAGTTATATGCACTTTGTTCAATTTCATTTTGAAGATATACATCTCCATACTTTAAATTATCAGTCCATGTGAGATCGTAAACATTATCGACCCCTTGGATATACATAGCCAGCCGTTCGAGTCCGTATGTGATTTCTCCTGTGATCGGTTTGCAGTCAATGCCACCTACTTGTTGAAAGTAAGTGAATTGTGTAATTTCCATTCCATTGAGCCAAACTTCCCATCCTAAACCCCAAGCCCCAAGCGTTGGATTTTCCCAGTCATCTTCTACAAAGCGAATATCATTTTCTTTAAGATTAAAGCCGAGCGCTTTGAGTGAGCCTAAATAAAGCTCAAGAATATTTAATGGAGAAGGCTTGAGAACAACTTGTAACTGATAGTAATGTTGAAGTCTATTTGGATTTTTACCATAGCGCCCATCTTTTGGACGTCGACTTGGTTGAACGTAAGTTGCCTTCCATGGCTCCGGCCCAAGTGACCTTAAAAAAGTTGCAGTATGTGAAGTACCTGCACCCACTTCCATATCATAAGGCTGGAGAATGGCACATCCTTGGTTAGCCCAATAATGTTGGAGTTTGAGAATAATGTCTTGAAAGGTTAGTTGCATAATGAGTTGATCTTTAATTCAAGCATTCTACTTCTTTTTCAATACCCATAAAAGCTTTGAATGCCTCATGAACCAACCAAGAAGCACAATGAAACATAAAATAATGACAGGCCAATTGCCACAAAAAACATAAGGCGTTGTATTTTTAAATCCTTGTACATAACCTTCGAGGATGCCTTCAGTAAATGCGGGCAATATTTTCTTAACAATACCATGTTCATCAATAATCGCCGTGGCACCTGTATTTGTTGAGCGAATTACCATTCTTCCTGTTTCGATCGCCCTTGCTTGAGAAAATTGCAAGTGTTGATAGGCGGCAATAGATCTTCCATACCATGCATCGTTACTGACATTGGCTAAAATTGTTGCAGAAGGAAGTGCTTGAATAATTTCTTCACCAAAAACATCCTCATAACAAATATTAAAAGCAATTTTCTGATTTTCAATTGCCATGGGCTCTTGACGATTACTGCCTCTCGACAAGTCATTCATAGGCATATTGAGATAATGCGTATAAATATATGTAAAGATAAATTTTAATGGTATGAATTCGCCAAATGGCACTAAATGTGATTTTCGATAAACCTGAGATGAATCATTGCCTAAATTTAATACTACATTAAAGTATTTTGTATCTTGGCGTTCAATCGCACCAATAAGAACGTGACCTCGTTGTTTTGCGGCATGAAGTAAGGTAGATTTTTTAAATGTTTCCGGAATATATTCGACAAGGAGTGGCAAAGCAGTTTCTGGCAGAAGAATAATTTGACCTTTTGTTTTTTGAATAAGCTTTTGATAAGTTTGTAGCGTTTGTATAACAGTTTCTTTTTGCCATTTAATATCCTGAGCAATATTGCCTTGAACAAGCGATATAGATATAGGTTCACCTGTAGGCTCAGTCCATTCAATATATTTTAAAATCTGACCCGATGCCAATACAGTAGCGACTACACCAACCTTTAAAAGCTTTGAGCGTTTGTCTTTACTGAGTAATGTAAAGCTGAGCAGTAGTGCTAGAGAAGTTAGTATGAGAGTCAGCCCGTAAATACCAATAATAGGGAGGAACCCCACTAGAGGGCTCGAAGGTACTTGTGAATATCCCATGGTGAGCCATGGAAAGCCAGTGAAGAGCCAGCCTTTAATCCATTCAAAGAATGTCCAAATAAATGGGATTAAAAAAAGGCTCGATTTTCGATGCAAAGAAAACCATCCAATAATCCCAATAAAAGAAGCACAGAAAAGGCAAAATAAAAAAGTACTCAAACAGGACAGCCATGAGGGCATACCGCCATATGTATTGAGACTTATATAAATCCATGAAATACCGAAGCCAAATAAGCCCAGACCAAAAAAAAGACCTGAGAAAAATCCTTGCCTGGCACTCTTTAGTTTATGCCAGATGTAAAAAAGACCACTTAAAGAAATAAGAGAAATGAAATGATGGTTAAAGGGAGCAAAGCTCAGAACTGAAAGAGCTCCGAGCCAAAAAGAAATAACTAAATAGAAGAGAGGATAAAGTTTATTCAATATACAAAAGCCGTTTAAGGCAATTGTACTGAATTATCAAGAATAAAGCCTTAAAGTAATTAAGGCTTTTGAATTTTATAAGTTTGAGAAGGACTTTTCGAGGTCTTATCAGTGTCATTTTGGAAAACAACTGTCTCAACGAACTCATCTAGAAAATCTAATTCTGTTGTTGGGTAATAGCTCCCATCTTCTGCAGTATTGATATTGTGATATCGCCAGACGGACCCTACAATCTGCTCAGAAGATTTCACCTTAATATCTTCTTTGGAAGCCGGCTCCCCAAGCGCCTTAAGAATTTCATCCTTATTAAAACGACTGATAGCTTCAATAAAAGATTTTTCGTCTACCGGGAGCATGCTTCTATCCGTATTAATCTCCATAGCGCATAAATATGGCGATGTGATTAAACATATAGCTAAAAATAGTTTTTTCATGGAAGACTCCTAATACTTTTGGAAAAAAAATAAGTCGATTAGTTCAAAAAATTACACGCTATTAATGGGGTTGTCAATTTCAAGAAGGACAGAATAGAGTTTACGACTATCAGCCCTTAGTATTGTGATCTTAAATCCCTGAAAAGTGATTTTTTCATCTCGCTTCGGGAGGTGACCAAACGCTTGAATAATTAAGCCACCAATGGTTGAAAACTCATCATTGCTAAAGCTGACATTAAAGTATTCATTGAAATCTTCGATTTCTGTTGATGCTTTTACTCTGAAGTGACCATTTTTGTCTTGAATAATATTGTCTTCAGTTTCATCAAAATCAAATTCATCTTCAATTTCACCAACGATTTGCTCTAATACATCCTCGATCGTGACCATACCAGAAACACCGCCGTATTCATCTACGACGATAGCAATATGATTTCTACTTCCTCTAAACTCTTTAAGAAGGACATTCAGTCTTTTAGATTCAGGAATAAAAACAGTAGGGCGCAGCATATCTCTAATTTCAAAGTCATCACCTGCATAGTATTTAAGAAGATCTTTAGCAAGTAAAATGCCTATCACATCATTTTTATCATCTTCAATTACAGGAAAGCGAGAGTGAGCTGTTTCCATAACAAAAGGGATAAATTTTTCCGGTGAATGCGAGATATCAATTACATCCATCTGAGATCTTGGAATCATAATATCTCTTACTTGCATTTCGGAAACTTGGAGCACGCCCTCTATCATTGAAAGCGAATCAGCATCCATTAAATTTTTTTCATATGATGATTTGAGTAGCTCAAAAAGCTGTTCGCGATCTTCAGGCCCCCTCAAGAGAAAGTGACTGAGGCGCTCGATTAATTTAGACTTTTTTAATTCGCTCATTGCGATTTACTCTCTTCTATAAGATAAGGATTTTTATAGCCTAAGCCAGTTAAAATTTTTATTTCCTTAGCTTCCATAATATCAGCATCTTTTTTGTTTTCATGGTCGTAACCATATAAATGAAGTGCGCCATGAATAATAAGATGAGCGTAATGGGCCTCAAGTTTTTTAGATTGTTCAAGCGCCTCTTTTTCGATGACTGGGGCGCAAAGAACAATATCTCCAATTAAACGAACCTCATCATCCACAAGAAAAGAAAGTACATTTGTAGGATATTTTTTTTTACGATATATATTGTTTAGGTTTTGTGACTCAGCATTATCTACGATTCGAATCGTTATCTCAGCATTTTTATCAACGACAGACGTAAGCCATTTTAGGCATTGTGTTTTTTTTAAGATCGGTTTTGTATGCACCATATCTTGTATCGCAATGATCGGTTTTGATTCCATTTGAAGTTAATTACTTACTTTCTTTTTTCTCGAAGTTTTCATAAGCATTGATAATTTTTTGGACAAGTGGATGCCTGACCACATCTTCAGATAAGAAGTGAGTGAATGCAATACCCTTAACTTTAGATAAAATTTTCTTTGCTTCAATCAGCCCACTTTTTTGACCTTTTGCTAAATCAATTTGTGTAATATCCCCTGTAATGACAGCTTTTGAACCAAAGCCAATCCGCGTCAAAAACATCTTCATTTGTTCAGGTGTTGTATTCTGAGCTTCATCTAAAATAATAAAGCTTTGATTTAATGTACGCCCCCTCATGTAAGCCAAGGGGGCAATCTCGATGATACTTTTATCAATCATTTTATGAACATTATCGTAACCTGCGAGATCATAAAGCGCATCGTACAGAGGCCTTAGATAAGGGTTTACTTTTTGTGCTAGGTCGCCTGGAAGAAAACCTAATCTCTCCCCAGCTTCTACAGCAGGCCTGACCAAGACGATGCGTTTAATTTTATCTCGGTTAATGGCATCCACAGCACTTGCAACAGCAAGATATGTTTTGCCTGTGCCTGCGGGCCCAATTCCAAAAGTAATATCAAAATCTTGTATATTCTTTAAATATGCATTTTGTCTTGGTGTTCTACCTCTTAGGTCACTTCGTTTTGTTTTGAGCTCATTAATTTTTGCAGTTGCTTTTATCACTTCTTCAAATTTATTTATTTCGACAAGGCCTAATTGAATATCTTCCAATTCAATAGGATCGCCTGCTTGTTTATAAAATTTTTGAATAAGCATGGCCGCAGCTTTTACATTTTTTGAAGAACCGTTGACAACGAAATTTGATCCGCGTCTTACAATATCGACTTCCATAGCCGCTTCAATTTGTTTTAGGTTTTGATCCAATGCACCACATAAATTAGATAGCTGCCTATTATTGTCAGAAGGTAAATTGAATTCCATACCCATATTAAATGATTTCTCCGCGAAGCCTTTTCGAAGTTACCTCAGTAATTGTTACATCTACAAATTGGTTGATAAATGATTTATCAGTTTTAATATCTACCACTCTATTATTATCTGTTTTACCAGCCATTTCAGCTGGATTTTTCCATGACTGACCATCAATTAGAATGCGCTGCTTAGTCCCTAACATAAGGTGGCTAATCGCCTTGCCTTGAGCTTCGTTTATTAATTGTAATTCATTCAATCTTTTTAATTTTATCTCATGTGGAATTTCATCATGAATATATGAGGCTGGAGTTCCAGGTCTTGGACTGTATAAAAAACTAAAACTGAAGTCAAATTGCACTTCTTCCATAATTTTTTTTGTCAGCTGAAAATCTACGTCTGTTTCATTGGGGAATCCGATAATAAAATCAGAGCTTATTGAGATTTGAGGACAATTCTTTTTTAACTTTCTTACAATATTTTTATACTCCAACGCCGTGTAATTTCTTTTCATGGCTGACAATATGCGATCTGAGCCAGATTGAATTGGCAAATGAAGGTGAGTTGCAAGTTTTGGAAACTTTCCAAAACATTCAAGAAGGCTGTCATTCATTTCATTAGGATGGCTTGTTGTGAATTTAATACGTTTAATTTCATCAATCTCAGATATATATTCTATAAGTAAAGCCAGATCAGCAGGCGTTCCATTCTTAGTAAGTGATCGATAGGCATTCACATTTTGTCCTAGCAAAGTTATTTCTTTTGCGCCCAAGGAAGCTAGATGAACAACTTCGGCTAATACATCCTCAAACGGCCTCGAGATTTCTTCACCTCTCGTGTAAGGGACGACACAGAACGAACAATATTTACTGCAGCCTTCAATAATTGAAACCATGGCTGAAGCACCGGTAAAACTAGGAGGAGGTAAATAATCAAACTTTTCTATCTCAGGGAAAGAAATATCAACTTGTGACAAGCCAGCCGATCTTCTTTTGCTTACTAAATCTGGTAATCGATGAAGCGTTTGTGGGCCAAAAATAAGATCCACAAAAGGGGCTCGCTTAAGAATATTTTCTCCTTCCTGGCTTCCAACGCAACCACCAATTGCAATTAGTAGGTTGGATTAATTTTCTTAAGGGCTTCATACTCGCCAAGATGGCTGTATATTTTTTCTTCAGCTTTTTCTCTTACGGAACATGTATTTAAAATAATAAGATCTGCTTCTTCGGGATTTTCAGTTTTAGAGCTTGCGTGGGCCTGATTTAATATATCTTGCATTTTTGATGAGTCATACTCATTCATTTGACAGCCGAATGTTTTAATAAAAACTTTTTTAAGCATAAAGCTAGAGGAATAGATGGTGGATCAAAATTAGAATATTTTAAGTATAGTGGCTTTAAGTGATTAAGAATACAGGTAAATTATTGCATTTTAGATAAGATTTACCTTTCAATGAACATGTAAAATGATGCTATGAAAAGTTTCCCGATTTTTATTAATTTAATACATAAGCCGGTTTTGGTTATTGGGGGAGGGGATGTTGCTTTAAGAAAGATTGATATGCTTCTTAAGGCTGATGCAAAGATTACTGTCATCGCTTCTAAATTATGTACTGAATTAAAGCATTATCAAAAGTTAAAAAAAATTCAAGTCAAAATAAAGCCTTTTGAGAAAAATGATATAACTCATTCGGTACTTGTTGTTGCAGCGACTGATAATAAAAAAGTTAATTCTCTAGTCTCTAAAACTGCTCAAGCCCTTAATATTCCAGTCAACGTAGTTGATGAGCCCGCGCTTTGTTCATTTACAATGGGGTCGATTATAGATCGATCACCATTATTAATTGCAATTTCTAGCGAGGGCAATGCCCCTGTATTAGCTAAATTTGTTCGTGAAAAAATTGAAGCCTTAATTCCTCATAACTTTAGTAAGCTTGCATCTATCATGGGTTCCATGAGAGATAGCATCAAAGGGCGATATGAAACTACGCAATCGAGAAGAATCTTCTGGGAAAATTTTATTGATCATCCTTTAGTCAGGCAGTTTCTCAACCAAACTAAAAAAATGAGTACTCAGCAATTAATAGCATTGGTAAAAAAGAATGGCATACAAAAAAAACAGGGAGAAGTTTTCTTGGTTGGTGGTGGACCTGGGGACCCAGATTTGCTCACATTTAGAGCTCTCCATTTAATGCAGCGATCAGATGTATGTGTTTATGACAAGCTTGTCAGTAAGGATGTATTAAATCTTGTGAGACGTGATGCAGAATTAATTTACGTTGGCAAGGAGAGAGATAGACATACCTTGCCACAAGACAAAATTAATCAATTGCTCGTAAAGTTAGCAAAAAAAGGCATGCGTGTTTTGCGTTTAAAAGGTGGCGACCCTTTTATTTTTGGCAGAGGCGGCGAAGAAATAGAAATGCTCATGGAGCATAAAATTCCATTTCAAGTTGTGCCAGGCATTTCTGCTGCCAATGGCGTCTCAAGTTATGCAGGTATTCCCTTAACGCATAGAGATTATGCGCAGTCTTGCACATTTGTTACAGGGCATATGAAAGATGAAAGATTGACACTTGAGTGGGATTCGCTAGCTAAACCAAATCAAACTATTGTGATTTATATGGGCCTTTTAGCGCTTTCACAAATATGTGTTGAATTAGTAAAACATGGTGCCCCTAAAGATTTACCAATCGCCGTGGTTGAACAAGGCACAACCTCGCAACAGAGAGTGATAACGGGAGCTCTTTCTAATATTGTGCAAAAGGTGAAGAGAGAAAAATTAAAATCACCCTCTCTTATTATTATTGGAAATGTAGTCAAACTTCGAAAGAAATTAAATTGGTTTAATTAGCTTTCACTAATTAAAGGCAGTATGATTTTCACTTCTAAACCTTTTTTAGCGCGATTTGAGATTACCAATTTACCATTATAAGCTTCAGTAATTTTGTCAACGATTGCTAATCCAAGCCCACAACCCTCTCGATTATTAGCTACTTGTTTTTTATTTATTGATATCACATCAAATCTTTCAAAGGGCTTTAGAAGTCTTTGGATATGATCTGGCGGAATACCTGGGCCATCATCGAGAACAGAAATTGAGATACTTTCTTTATGTTTTCTAATAGTGATTACTACTTCACCCGAGGAGTAGGAAAAAGAGTTATTAATAAGATTATCAAATAACCTTCTAAATGAGATTGGTTTTATGTCATAGAAGATTGGTATTTTTAAATTACTCACAAGAACAATATTACGGTTAAGTATTTGATGTTGATTTTTCATATGACTAAAAAATTCATTGAGATTTGTTGTGACTGTTGCCTCTTGATTAAATCCTCGAACATAATCTATAAATTGATTAAGGATATTATCTATTTCAAAGATATCCTCCTCCATGCTTTTTTTAAGCTTACTCGCAATTTTTTCAGGCAACATTTCAATAGCAATTCTTAGCCTGGTAAGTGGGGTCCTTATGTCATGAGACACTCCTGCTAAAAGAACTTTTCTCTCTTGATCTACCTTGCTCAAACTCTCAGCCATTTCATTAAAAGTTTGGCTCATAGTGCGGAATTCAGTCACGCTATCCAAAGGAAGTTTTTCAGGAAATGTACCTTTTTTTAGTTGCTCTGTAGCATTGATTAAAAGATTTAGAGGTTTATTAATTCTTGTTGCAGTAGCATACGCACCAATGATTGAAAGACCGGCAACAATAATGCCCCAGCCAATCCAGTGCCATGGGAAAGGCCTATCTCCAGGTGTAGGAATCACTACCCAAAACTCATCTTGATCAATAGCAAAGCTTACCCAGAGACCTGGGATACCATAGTGATTAGTAACTACAATAGTATTCTCACCGAGCCTTGCTTTAAGCTTGCTTACGATAACTTGCAAGAAAGGGTCTGGAGCTAGCGGCTCAATATCTTCAAAGTAATAAGCAGGATAAATTCTAATATCACCTTTGGTTGATAGCTCAGATAGAAGCTCAAGTCTTTTATCTTCTCTTGAGGATATAAGGGAGACTCTTGTAAAATTAACTATGGTTTCAATTTCTTGAGCTACAGCTTCGGCTCTGGGGCCTCTTTCAAAATAGTCAAATATTCGAATTGACACAACTTGCGCAATAATAAGCACTGTTGCGATAAGAATAAGAAATCTAGCGAGAAGTGTATTAGGAATAAATTTCAATGCGCGGCATCACCATCTGGAACGAAGATGTATCCAAAGCCCCACATCGTTTGAAGAAATTTAGGACTCGTATGATCTTCTTCTAGAATTTTTCTTAGTCTTGAAATTTGAACATCAATACTTCTGTCAAAAACATCAAGTTCACGCCCTTTTGCTAATTGCATAATTTGATCTCGAGATAAGGGTTGGCGGGGGTGATCAATAAATACTTTTAATAATTCGAATTCTCCAGATGTAATACTAATAGGCACACCATTTTTTGTGAGGCTTCTTGCGTCTGAACTAAATACAAAAGGGCCAAACGCTAAGCTCTCGGAATTTGAGGCCTGCGCTTGTTTTAAATCATTTCGTCTTAAGACTGCATTAATACGCGCCAAAAGTTCGCGA
>OFSF01001014.1_pt1 | contig 10165 bp, 10 predicted proteins | sample 1543271 | NCBI WGS metagenome assembly OFSF01 (sample SAMN07774227, study PRJEB24372) | wastewater metagenome | isolation source: Exp Tend VB 100WW | collected 2016-02
AATAAATCAAATTTTTTCATTTCTAAACCTCCTTCCATGTAGTACTTGTAAATGCTATTTTTTGTAAAATTTGAATCATCTTCTTCTGGGCCAGATATTTCGCCAGCAGGCTCTTGACCTTCTTCTTCTCTTTTGCTACGTCCTTCTGGACTTGGGTTGCCAGAGCCACCCGATCCACCTCCAGAGCCTCCTGTAGAGCCTCCAGAAGCCCCTCCAGTGGCTGCAGCCGCGGCTACGGTAGCAACAGCAGCTGTAGCCGCTATAAGCGTTCTACGGCTTCCTGTGTCTATATCTGAGCCCAAAGCGACATATGTATCAAACACGCCAGCAAAAACATTTATCTCTTCTTCAAAAGATTCTTTAACTTCTACTGGGGCTTCCGCAAGTGCCTCGGCAATTTCAGCACCCGCTTCTTGCGAGACCTCGGCAACAACGATTGCGGCAAACACTTCTGTTGCTTGCGACCCGTCAATGCTTTCAAGCACTTTGGGGCTCGTTGCCAGTTCCGTTGCTTGGTCACTAGGAATACCACCTTCCTGTTCAATTACCAATGTGACAACCTGTCCAACTTGCTCGCTAGTAATCGTGTCTGACTCAAGGACATCCACGATGACAGCGATTGATTCTTTGTTCAACTCATTACCCAATACTGCGGTAAAGGTTTCAACCAAAACCTCGGTGCTTACTTCTTCGTCAAAGACCGCTCCAAGAGCAGCGCCCAAATTTTCTGCGGTTAGACCGTCTTTCAATACGTCCACGATTAGGTCAATGGTTTCTGCATCTGAGAGGTCATCATCAAACACATTGTCAAAGACTGCTTCTGCTTCTGCTTGGCTGAGGTTTGTTTCAAGTAGGTCACCAAGCACGGTCATAGTGTCCGCAAATGAAATGTCCTCGTCAAACACTGCGTCCATAACTGTTGTCAAGTCGCCCGAACTGATTGGACCATCAAAGATTGATTCCAAAGCCGCAACCATATTCTCAGCAGAAGTATCTTCAGAGAACGCAGAAGCCAAAACTGCCGTCAGTTGCTCACTAGTGATGTCTGCATCTAGCATTGTTGTTAGTGCTTCGGTGAACACATCTGCCGCCACATCTTCGGTGAACACGGCTTCTAGGACATTGTCAAACTGAGTATCAGTAAGTTCTGCGCCAAGGAGTGTGTCAAGAACGGTGCCAACTTCTTCAACGTCAACACCAGTCGTAAACGTATCTTCAAGAATGTTGTCTAATATGACTGTTGTGATTGGCTCGTTGTCTTCTATATCGACGACGGTATAATCATCTGGTGGAATTATTACTACTACCGTTTCAGGTTCTGTTGGGTCTATTTCAATTGGTAATAAAGTTGTTACTGTTGATTCCCACTCTTCTGGAATGGTTATGGTTGGCAGTTCGGTTCCAGGCAATGTTTCTGTTGGAAGCGTCACCGTTGTGGATTCTGTTTCAGGCAATGGGGCTATGTATGGTGGCTCTGTTGTACCAGTTGGCGATGAGACACCATTGCCGTTATCGGATTGACCAGAATCATTGGGACCAGGAACGGGCTGATAGGGAACTGTTGTAGTTGTACTACTCGTAGTTGTAGTTACTGGAGTCGGGTCAATAACAGTTGCATCAACAGTTACTTCAGGACCGTACACACACGAACCTACGCCCTGATTAGAAAAACAACGTTGACTTCCTGCTTTAATACCGAAACGAACTGGTCCGTATCCAGTCGTGACAGGGTTACTACCAGAGAACATCCCAGTGCTTAACGAGTAGTTAGTTCCCTGATTGGTCCAAACTCCCCAGCCACCTGATGTTGCTCCACCAATTACTGTAAGGTCGTAGAAACTAACTGAGTAGCCGTAGATGGCGGTATTGCTTGCCGCTGATGCATCCCAATCAAGGTCAACACTTCCGTCTGCGTTTGCAACAGCCGTCAGATTTGTGACTGCATTGAGATACGCCGCAGTGATTGTATTGTTGGACTCCAAGTATCCAGAGCCTGAGAAATTAGTTGCGTTTGATGCAGTAGAACCAAATGTGTTTCCTGTGGCAGTGGAGAACGAGTTGGAACTTACTCCGTTATATGTGGTTGCACCGTTATTCCAATTGTTGTCAAACTGAATAGCGGTCGTGTTGCCATTGAATGTGTTGCTAGAAACCGTTTGGTTGCCAGCGCCAGGTGTCCATGATGTTGGAATCCATGAGGATAAGTACACACCAGTACCGTTTGAAGTAAATGTTGAGTTAGTTACTTGCTGACGGTTGAGCCCGCCTAAGGAAGCACCAGCCTGTGAGTTGCTTGTAAATTGAGTGTTGTTTATCTTAAAGAATCTTTCTCCAGATATTCCGTAAGAGTTGTTAGAAAACACAGAGTCGTATACGTATGTACGGTTTGTGTAGTCAGAATCCGTTTGACTTAAAGCAGAAGGTGTTGAACCGTAATCTCCAGCGATACCTACATATAGATAATCAAATGTTGTATTTGTAAGAGTAGATACAGAGCCTCCTCCATTATTGAACACAGCAGAGCCTGATGTCATTCCCGTAAAGCGAACATTGGTCGCAGAGAAAGTGCCTGCGCTATTATTTACAAGACCGCCGTCAGTTGCTTGACCTTGCTTGAGTGTCATATTGGAAATGGTTAACGACTTGGTTGACGCAATATTGAATGGGCGATACAAATTGTTTCCGTCAATAATGGTGGAAGTCAAACCAGCACCAGTGATTGTTAAGTTATCCGAAATTGCAGGCAGAGCAGAAGTGAGCGTGATTGTTCCAGTGTTGCCTGAAGCAAAGGTAATGGTGTTAATAGTGGCTGAAGCGTTTGCTGTAGTTATAGCCCAACGCAAAGAACCCGAGTCAGAAGTATCTGAAAGATTTGTAACAATGGCAGATGTTAGAGCAGGGACTGTAATTGACGCAGAAGAGTTTGCCGTTAGTGACCCAATTGAATTGGTCTTAGTTACGGCTACTCGTATTTGTTTTGCAACATCATCTGAACCAATTACGTATGTTGAAGATGTTGCGCCAGATATATTGACCCACGTACACGAAGAAGGCGTACATGATTGCCACTGATAAGTTGTCGCAGTTACGGCAGAGCCACCATCACCCCATGTCCCATCAACTGCGGTCAAAGTATTTCCGTAGGCAACAGTTCCAGACATTGATGTTCCACCAGATGTTGTTGGAGCCGTAGACCCTGCAAGGAGAGTAAACGACTGGGTCACCGTGGATGCTGCTACATATGAGTTATTAGAAGAACTATTTGCAGAAATGGTGCAGGTTCCTGTTTGACTAGCCAACACCGTCACTGTTGCAGTTGAGGTTCCACTGCTATCGGTTGATGAACCAACGGTGCACTTGCCCGTAGTGCTGGATGTAAAAGTAACCGACAACCCAGAAGTGGCAGTAGCCGAAACAGCAAATGTTTGGTTTGACGAAGAAGTAACTATGTCAGAAGGCTGAGCAAAAGTAATGGTGTTTGCACTGGCTACAGATATTGCTGAGTCAATATACATGGCTGCACCAAGAACTTGACCGCCAGTTGCGTCATAGGAACCATTGACAAATCTGAATCTGTAATAGCCAGTAGATGGAACTGTGCCGCTAGATGTAACCCAACCTTGGTTTTGCCCACGTCCGTATGAAACCAAGGTTGAAGTAGCACTAGAGCCATAGTCGTATGTGTTTCCACTTGCCGAAACCTTAACCAAGTATCCGTATGCTTCGTAGTCGTCACCACCACCAGCAGCAGCCCAGTCAAAAGAAATTGATTGATTTGCTGTAGCAGGAAACGGCTCAGTCCATATCTCTGGTCCAAACGCCGAACCGTATGTTCCATGACCGTTGCAAGAGTTGGCATAGGAAATAGAGCCAGAAGAGAAGAGACGAATTACTCCACTACGTCCACCGTATGATTCTCCTGTAGACGTAGAGTAGGACAGGTACTGAGTAGTCGCTTCTTGGCCTTCGTATAACTGCTGCTCTCGCGTGTAATTCTTATCGGTCACATAGGAGTATGAATCACCAGATGTGGCGTCGGTGCCAGTCATTGTGTATGGGCCAATCCCCTGTTTGCCCAGCGCCGCACATTGGGTTCGGCTTGCCAACGAACCTAGGGTTACCTTTGCTGCCGCAGTTGACTCAAAAACAGGAGACAATGCTTGGGCTGGTGTAGCTACCGGCATAAACATGGCTATCGAAAAAGCTGGAACTAATATCCAAGCCCCTTTACGAAAGCGTATGCGACTACCACGATCATTAGTTTTAATTTTTTTCAGCGCAAAGCTGAGCTTGTTAATAATATTCAACTGATCACCCCTTCAGGTAGACATACCTAATAGTAACTAAGGGGTAATAAAAAAGATCCCCAACTTAATTAAAAGTCAGGGATCTTTTACGCTACTGAGCGTCGGTTTCCGTAAGGTTATTATATCACCAAAAGAAATTATATGTACTCTCCAAATTTTTTTATTTCTCTTCCCGGAACACCAACTACAGTAGCACCGTCGCTCACATCTTCTATCACAACAGTCCCTGCTCCAAGAGTACAGTTTTTGCCTACATTTTTAAAGTTTATGATAACACTACCCGCCCCTATAGAAGTAGCTTCCCCCACATTAACATCTCCACATATTCTGGCTCCAGGACTGACGGTACAAAAATCTCCTATTGAACTAGATTGGTTTATTGACGCTGCTGTATTTATGTGCACGTGTACACCCAATGTGACCTTAGTTGTTAGCACTGAATATGGGCCCATAGTTAAACCATTACCATAATTACATTGTGTTCCGATTATGGCTGTTTCATGTATCAGGTTGGCAGCACGGTCGATTCTATTTATGTTTGATTCTATTTCTTTTCTTACCCTAGAAGAGTTAATAGCTATTGTGTACTTTAGTTTTGGATATTTTTCTAACAAAAAATTTATAAAAGATATATCACCAAGCAAATTATTATTGCTCACCGATGAATCATCATCTAAATAGCCTATAACGTTCCAGTGCTCATTCTTATCAGAATAAGCTAAGTATTCTAAATCTTTAGAATGTCCACCAGCTCCGGATAATTACTAAATCTGTTCGCATTTATAGAAACCATCCTTCACTTCTTCTCCCACCTATGTGTGTAACGAGTGGCTTATCGTATATCTGTCCATAAAAACCAAATTTGTAATCCTGATTTATAGAGTGTACCTTTGCCGTAAACTCAGACTCTCCACCATGATCTGGCCAACCCATCTTAATGGTAGACATAGGATACAGGCATGGGTTTAATGTAAATAGTCTACTATGCTCAAAGTAATCATCTTTTTGATAATAGTCCTCAAGATGTTGAAAGACAAATCCACCCACTTCTTCCTCTGGTGGGTTAACTGAAGCACGAACTAAAGCCATTTGAACAAGGTATGGATTTATTTTTAACAAAGATGCCATGTGATCTATGTCTATTGATTTTTCAAATAAAAAATCATCTTCTAAATGTAATACATAATCAACTTCTGGATTAACAGATCCCCAAGCTGATTGTACTGCGCCAGCTAATCCTCTTCTTCTTTCATGTGAGACTACATCAAATCCAGGGAACCTATTAACTAAAAATTGATGATACCTAGGATCTCCAGAATCATTAATTATTAACTTTTCGAAAAAGGTATAGTTAATAGTTTGGTTAAATCTATCTATAGTTTGCTCTATGCAGGATTGTCTTCCATCAGTAATTACCACTAAAGATACTTTATTCACAATGGTAATTCCCTTATTGGAGTAGGGCTAAATATTAGTGAACCAGTATTTCCCTTAACCAAAACATTATCTTCGTAATACTTAGCCAATCCGTCAATACCATCTGATTCATATATTTTAAAATGTTCTGCCCAAGCAGCACCGTTGTATAGATCAGCTCCAGGACCAAGAGCCTTGCACGATTGATAAGCATTTAGTATTTTTTTCATAAAGTGATTTAAAGATCTCCATTGAAAGTGTCTTATTTCTATAAGCTGTGGACCAAATATAATTTTATCATGACCGTAATCATCTATCACTGTTTTTATATTTGAACCAGTATCCCAACCATTGTGTTGTACAAAATGATTTCCATTAGAAATTCTTACAAAACTATCACTGTTTCTAAATCTAAAACAGCTCTTGTGATTAGTTGGCAGTGACCACTTCCAATTCATTGTATGAAACGGTGACAAACCTTCTGGATCACTATCTGTAATTGAATGGTTGGTATACAAAACCTTGTACGCGTCAACTGAATCTTGCGTTAGTAAATCAAAAGCTTCTTGTAATGTCCTATCATGCGCATGCCAAATTTCGTCAATGTCAAAAGGGATTATCCACTCAGCTCCATGTTGCTTTGCTATAGACGCCAGGCTGCTCATCTTATCAGATTGGTTATAGGCCACTATATTATCTTCCAGAATTATTATCTGTATATCTGAATTATATTTTGCAATATTTTCCTTGGCTTCTTCCATCTTCTCTTTAGTATCATCTCTAGAAAGATTATCAGCAATAATAATTCCAGCCGCACCATTCACCGCAAGATGATACATAGTGTGATCAATTATATCCCCTTCATCTTTAGCCATTCCTATGGCCCAAAAATTAGTTGCCATTTAAGACTGTTCTCCAGTTGGACTTAATCCATTTGTCATATTCCATTGAACTGAATTTTCCCTATACATCTTGGCCTGAAGAGGTTCATTTGTATCTATTGGATAGAATAGATATCCAGCTTTTTCTAATCTATCATAGAAAGCTGCGTCTGCTCCTGACCAACACCATGACTCATCATTCCAACCACCTACATCGTAGAAGGCTTTTTTGCTAGTCATAACCTGATTATGATCGAGCTTATCAGCACCTCGTGTTAAGATGGTAGAAAAAAATCTTACCCCCCTACCTTCTATTCCTCCACCATCAATATTACCAGAAGTGTCAACTATATGCTGTGCGCAAAAACATACGTCGTAATTAAATTTTAATGCGTATTCCATCATTTTCGTAATCATTTTTGGGTAAAAGTAATCATCATCAGCAAGATAAAATAAGTATTCTCCAGTAGAATATTCTCTAACAGCTATATTAATTTGAGTTGCATAGCGTGCAGTTTTTAATCTATCTTCATCTTTAACAAAAGAATTAAATGAAATAATTCTTTGATCAGAATATGAATTTATAACATTCCAAACATCAGGATTTGGTGAATTGTCATCAGCAATAATGATCTCAAGATTAGCGTAGTCTTGAATAAGACATGATTCTATCGCTCTCTTTAGATATTCCGGCTTGTTATAACTGGTTATAACAACAGATGCTTTAATCCTAGACATAAATTCTATTATACCATCTATGCAAACTTCGTTAAGATTACATGACCATTGATTTGGTCAGCGGGTGGTAGTTCTTTTCTTACTAAGATTCTTTGGACCCATCTATCAGTGCCATCGTATCTTGGTTGAAACGGTTTGCGTCCGTGTATTGTTTTATTATTGTCTATGACTAATAGATCACCGGTCTGCAAGGTTATTTCCTGTATGGAATCTTCAACAGCCTTATGCAATATCTCAAGTGCTGCTCGTCCAAGTTCGTCATTTGCTTTTACAAAAGTATAATCATAAATAAAATTATAACCATCTTCGGTTTTTTCTAAAATTGAAATAGGAATACTCTTATCTTTTTCACCCTTGGTTCTAAAAGATATGTCTATGTTTGTAGTGAACCATTGTTTGCTAAGCGTCGCTATAACCCATAGGTCTAATTTTTTTACTATATCATCTACATTAGCGTAGGTAGTCACAGCATTTGTATCGCCTCTTAGACACAGTAACATAACGTAATCTGGTTTGTATGGATGAAAAGCTTCTTCAGTATGAAGGGCAAGCTCTACCTTAGACGAGGTAGATATCTGTTGACTTTCAGTTTTGTGGACTGGGACTATGTTCTGTAGTAGCTGTCCACCCTGTTCCTGGGCATATGAGATTGGATGGCCAAACATCCAGGCATAGTCGAGCAGAGTACCAACGGCTTCTTTGGAAGAGTTTCCCTGAGGAGAAGATGGGTACGGGGTTGCAGGCGTGTTAGGTACGTGGCCAATCTTAACATTTTTAAAAAGAATTATACCCATGACAAAAATTATATCATAAAGCCTTGGGTATGAGGAAGTATAGTTTCATTAAATTTTCAGCAGTTATTGAAAAAACATAGTCAGTCCCATCAACAACTTTTATGTTAATTGAATGAGCTTCTACAAGCTCCCCTTGCGTGTTAATCATCGTTGCTATCTGACCAATAGTTATGTTCGAAACCATCGGCATAAAGCCACTAAATGAATTATCATTCATCATAATAGGGCTTTGATTTTCCTATTTCTACTTTGTTTAAAATTCTAGACCCAAGTGTAAAACCACCCATGAGACAATGAGCTGTACATCTATTGTCCCAGATAACTAAATCGTTTTCTTTCCAATCTAAAGAAAAAATATTATCCTGCTCTTCAAATAATTTCATTAGTAGATATGTATAGTCAGACCATTTGTCTTGGTCTTTACCAACCGTAGTTAAACCTGGATAGTAGACTGAAGTGTTGCCAGTTTCTGGATGAGTTCTTAATGTGCGGTGAGAATGAGATTCTGTTGCAGCTCTATAGTTTGGATCACTCTTGTTATCGGCGCTCCATTGAAGAGTAACTTTTATATTCTTGATAAAATCAATAGTAGTTTCATCTAAAAGAGTATAAATTTTTTCTAGATCAACCCACCTAGTTTGACCACCATTAACATCACCATCAAGCTTGAACATATGAATGCAATTAATATCTACTGTTTCTTCTAACCAAGAATCATCAGTATGCCAACGAGCAAAGAGTTCTTCAGGACCAGGGATGGGCAAACCTTTACCTTGGAACAGATCGAATAAAGGCTGATGGTCTACCTTTTGTAGGTTTCTTACATAGTCAGTAGAAGGATAAAAATGTTTCATCAATGCTGCTTGAGCATCGTAGTCAGTTTCGATACCTCGAAAAACTAATACCTTATACTTTAAAAGTTCTTGGTAGATACCTTCTGAGCTATCCCAGATATCCTGATAGGTATTACCCTCATAAATTTTTCCAAAAGTAGTCATAACTATAAGTATACCACCTCGCGGGGAGATAAACTTCTTAAAGTTTTGTTATGATAAGATAGATTTGAACAGCATGTAGTGCAAGATACATAAAGTTTAAAGACCAACCCTTGAAGGAGGTCTTATTGATATGCCAATGCATGTTATGCGGGCTTTCAACTCTGCTATTTTGTTCTCTTCTGTCTTGGCGATGCTCATTATTCGGTGAGCATTCTTCGCCGTTATCTTGATGGTGTTTTTCATTCGTGCAATGCATAATTATTTTCCTTTACTAATTTTTCTGAGGGTCTTTGCAAGAGAAGCTTGCTTGCGAGTGAGTGGGCTGTACTTACCTGGGTTCTTTGATACAGCAGCTGCCATACCCGCTACAGACTTACCAGCCTTCTTTGCCTTAGCTGTAAAAGCTCCTGGTCTTTTAATTGCTCCAGCAATCCAATTCTTATCTGACTTTTTACTTGCCATCTTTAACTTTTTCTCCTGTTTTAAACCTTACATCATCTATATCAAATCCGCCTAATGCGTGATCCCTAATATGAGTATCAAGCTTACCCTCTATTCTATCAACAGAATCATTTGTTTTGTCGATTGAACGGCCGAGGCTTTTGCCCAGCTGCTGGATCATTGATACTACAGTTGCATGATCTGCTTTGTTCTGTGCCCATTCAGACTTTGCTTCTTCACCACGTTTTTTACCCGCTCTAAAAACAAACTGCAGATATGCTACCGCAACAAGGCTGCTTGCAGTAATTAAAGCTACAATAATATTTTGCCAGTTGGTCATGTCAGCCGCTGGAGTAATGAATGTTTCAGATGCAAAGATCACTTAAGGCCAAGTAGTTCTTTGACTTTTGGACCAACAACCGAGTCAGCTGCTAGCTTATTGGCTACCTTAAATGCTTTCACTGCTGCATCTGTGGCAGCATCTTTTGTACCATTGATTTGACCCTTGTAGAACCCTTTGGCCTTCAGAGCCTCTTGTAGGGCTTTGTGGTCGTGAATAGGAGGTGTTGTGTTTAGGTTGACAACTGGTG
>OFSF01001015.1_pt1 | contig 10159 bp, 15 predicted proteins | sample 1543271 | NCBI WGS metagenome assembly OFSF01 (sample SAMN07774227, study PRJEB24372) | wastewater metagenome | isolation source: Exp Tend VB 100WW | collected 2016-02
TCTAGCTTTTCTAGATTACCCATGGCCCGTATCCTGCGGTAATCAATGATATGAATACGATCATCAATACGTCCACCCAAGACCATTACGGTGTAGTCATTCTTTTCTTTAATGCCAGCAGATAAATCTACCCCTATGCCAAGTGTATCAAATTCAGTTGCTATCTCCGCCTTTACTATCAATTCTGGTGCCAGGGAGAGCTCACCTTGTCTGACAATCTGATTCATGTATTGAAAAGAGAATGCAACAGGTGCTTGTCTTTTCTTTTCTTTTAAGTAATCCAGTGACCACATTTCAGGCCAATAAGAAATCTCATCTCCTGTTTTAGGATCTGTTTGGATAGCAGACAACACAATTTGTTGCCAGTTATTTTGTTCATTAAAAGTAGTGGCGTGTATATCATCATGTCTAAATCTGGTACCCAAACATATTGCTCTCCCTCCTTCAAACATAGTTGGTGAGATAACCGCATTCCAGTTATCTTGCATTGCTTTACGTATGTCAGGATTAGCTATATCTGTCGCTGATTTTATACAGTCATCAATTAAACATAAATGACTACGTTTAGATGTAACAGAGCCTTTTAATCCAGCTGCACAAAGAGTAAACATCTCATCACCGATATTATCAATACCGGCAAATTTATGATCAATGGACCAATATTCATTACTTGTTACGTTCTTTAATAGACGGACTGCCGGAAATACTTCTTGATATTTACGACTTTCTATAATACGTTTAATTGCTGCTGATTTAGGACGTGCAATTTCAACTGTATAAGAAAGATAAAGAATTTGTAAAGGTAGCTTAGCTGTGGTATGTACACCAATAGCCCATGCAGTAAACAAACCTAAGGTCGTTGACTTTGCCGAATTGTGACTAACAATATAATCTTTAGTTAAGAAAGTATGACAGTTGTCGGCTACTTCAATACAACGTACTTTTTCTGTTGTTGATGGGCAAATATTTTTAATGCTGCGGCAAGGAAGATACTTGGTGCAAGGAGAATATCTTTGGGCTTTACGGTGTAAGTGAAAAGGTTTAATGCTATCTGGTAATTTGATACCTAAGGTAACTGATGGTGTTGTCGTACGTACGCGCTCTTGATGTTTGTTTAGGTATGTATTCAGTTGTGACGCACGTTGTGTTGCTATCCCTCCAAGGGATTGAACTAGCTCTGTTACATCTCTAACAAGAGCTGTAGATGTTGTACAAAAAGACACCCCTCCTGTAGATGCAACAGTACCATCTGTGTCTAGCAACCCTTGTAGCAAGGCTTCTCGATCAGGTATCGATGCTATCAAATAAGACTTAGGAATAAACTTATCAATTGATGTTTTACCATAGACCCCAAGTGTTTTTAGGATCTCTCGCACAATACTTGGTTTTCCTCCAGCAAGAACCCCTTTAACATGTGAGATATTATATCCATATTTTGCTACTTTTTTAAAACGATAATCTTCTGGTAATCCTAGGGCACAACGTTCAACAATCTCTGGATCTGCACTGCATAAGGAAAGGTTATTAGAACTAAGAGAACCATCACCAAGTAATGCTCCTAATAAATATGGATCAAGAGGAAGTTCTGTTGCTGGATATTCAACTGGTTGTGTGACAGGAATCTGATAACGAGGATACCCTCTACTGTCTAACCAAGGTGTTTCTCCTGGCTCACAAGTTGCAGTAACTCTTTGGGTCAATGCTCCAGGGCGACCATTCCCTTTAATCCCTACTGTTTTTTGTGTACGTATTTCATTAAGTGTCATGCTGCGCCAATCTCCTTTTCCGTCTGTTCCCATTCGTCGCACCTTCCATAGGTGTTGATCGTCACAACGAACAGAAGAACCATCAGTAAAGACGACTTCCCATGTAAGTGATTCTTCGTAATCTGAAATACCTACTACTTCAGTTAATTGCCCGTGTTCAGAAAAGACAATATCACCAACTTGTAGTTCACCTATAGGTACCCATCCATTAGGAGTAGCTACTGGTGTAGATACAGCTAATGGCCCACGGGGACCAAGTAGATCAATATTAGGACCGGCTATATTTTTTAAACAGACACTATCCTCACCTGTTACAAAGTGTCCGTGCCAATCCTTATGGTGGGAGGCTGGTGGTTTATTAGCAACATATTCACAAAAGAAACTAAAATCTTCTCTAGCTTTTTTTACTGCTTCTTGGTTATCAGATGGTTTAACTGTGTAGTTTTTTGCAGCCGCCCTTGCGTTGCGTCGATACGCAAGATGTAAATATGAGGGCATGCCAAGAAACTAACTAGATCAAATATAGCCTAAGATTTAGATTTTTGTTCTTTATATTTACGAGCTTTATCTAAAGCAGCCTTACGTTTTTCTTTGTCTGTCATATTAGAACCGTCTTCTTTTTTTGCCTCTTTATTCTTGAATATCTCAAGAACTTCAGGAGGCATTGATTTTTTAGCCATCCTATTAACGCATCTGTCTTTGTGAACGAGCTGCCATTTGAGCACGTTGCATTATTTCCTGAGCTTCTTCATCTGTGTAACGAGTAGATCTACCTGGTCCCATGGAGATACCACCTTTAGCAAGCATATTAAGTGGAGCAGTAGGATTAGCTGCTTCTACATTAGATCTGTTCTCAAGACCGCTATAACGATTGTTGGCTTGCATGTCACTATAATCTGGTTCTAAGCCAGGGCGAAAATCAGCATTTACTGGGGATCTTTGAGCATTTGTTATTTGCTCTTCTCTTTGTTTACGCATCATGGCTTCCATCATGGTTCGCTTTCCTGCATCAGCAGTTCTGCCTTCCATACCTGGTAACCCACTATTGGCTCCCATAACTACCTTACTTACCCTTTAGGGCACGTAAGCGATCCATCTTAGTCTTCATATCCTCTTTCTTGTCCACAGGCTTTGCAGCGCCTTTAGCACCAGGCTTACCGCCCTTGGGTGGATTAGGCGGGATAGCCTTCTTGCCACCTTTCATTTCTTCTTTCCCTTTAGGGGGTACTTTGCCAGCCATGTCATTCACTTAAGTGATAAATTTATTTTAGTACATTATTCTTCTAATTGCATTCTTGCCCATACACTCATTGCTGCTTCTTTTAAAGGACCTTCTATTGGGTCATCTTTAAATATAAAAGCTAATTCACGTATGGCACGGTCTGCCCCTGCCATCAACAAGCCTTTCCTATCTTTATTAGCAGTAAACTGTTCTACTTGATTGATGGTACCACGGAGTTCTTTTTCCATTGCTGCAATACGTGCTACCCCTGCTTCTCTCTTTACACCCATATTTTCAATGTCATCACGCAACAAACGGATGTCATCTTTCATGTAGCCAATTTCATCCAATAGTATCTGCCTGTGGTCAGGTTTCTGATACTTTTCTTTTATCCACTCTTCACATGCAGTGATACTACCTAGGTAACCAAGGAAACGAGCATACAGAAAACATTCAATTGTTGAATAGTTTTCAGCGCAAAAAGAACAGAATGACTCGTGGGTGCCAGGATCTAAACCTTCTGCCCACGCATCAAAGACTTCAGTATTTGTAAGCTCCACGGGCCTGGGCAGCATCCCTGGCTTCGTCGCTTTCACTGAACTCTTGTTTCTGCTTAGCTCCTGCACGTTCTTCTGTAGCTTGCTTTCCAATAGTTTCTCTTGTTTGTTCACCTGTATCTTTATATTTCTGTTTGGCAAAATCATACGCAAGGCCAACAGATTTACGATATTGATCTAACTGTTCATCGGTATAAAGATTATCGTCTCTTTCAATGACCGCTATTCTTTTTTTCCCTGAATCATCTTCATATGTTCCAGGGGGATCATTTTTATCAATTGCCATGATTCAATTAGAAATTAGACATCATTTGAGCAATACCTTGACTATAGATGTCACCCCTTCTAGCACGGTTGGCTTGTTCTGCCTGCTTCATTTTGGAACCTTCTAACTTACCAAGAAGAGTTTCAAATTGAGACAAGTCTTGTTTAGGTGCATACATCTCATCTTGATATCTTTTTCGTATAGCGTCATATTCAGCTTGAGTAAATTTACCAGTTCCTGGTGTATACACCTTACCTGTCGTATCATAACCTCCTTCGTCCCTTAAAAAATCCTCGTATGTCTTGTTAGCCATGGTTTGTTACTCCTTTTTGTTAACTAAATTAATTATAGCAAGTTAATCTTAAAAATTACGCATCATTTGAGCAATACCTTGACTATAGATATCGCCTCTTCTGGCACGGTTAGCCTGATCAGCTTGCTTCATCTTAGAACCTTCTAGCTTACCAAGAAGGGCTTCAAATTGGGATAAGTCTTGTTTAGGTGTGTATTCAGCGTCAAGATATCTTTTCCGTATAGTTTCACGTTCGTTTTCAGTAAGGTTATCTGCCCCTTGAATATAATCATTCTTAGCTACAGAGCCTGTTGAATTCCCAAAATCAATATCAGCACTACCGTTGTTTTCCTCAACAAAAGCGTACTTAACAGTCTTTCCATCTGCTTCATACCCAACAGGTTTGTATAGAATAGCCATTTTTTTTGTCTGTAGTTGTTCTTATTCTACGTGATAACAATGTAAAAAAATAACACTTAAATAGATTATTTAAAAGGGTTGCCTAGAATCCTGTCTCTCTTTTAAAGTTTTTAGCAGGTCTTTAAATCTATTCACATCAAATTCTGTTTTGTTTTGTTCTTGTTCAAAGTCTTGTTCTTTATCTGTTTCCTGGTTAAAATCTTCCATTATGAAAAGTTAAACGCCCCTACTAATCCTTGCATTAAATTCTGGCTTCCTTGTTCTCTGGTAAGTCTAGACTTACTTTCATTCTGTTGTTTGTCCAATTCCATTGAAATAGATCCCTCCAAGGATTTTAAACCTGAATTATATATAAAACTTTCATAGCTACTAAGCTGTGATTTTGTTAGTTCAAGATCTTCTGGAGAACCCTCTGTTATAAAATCAGGAGCTGTGATCCCTGTTTTTGTACTTATATCTTTTGATAACGTTGGTCCTTTACCGATATTTAATTTATATTTACCTGTTCTCCAACCAGCTCCTTTTGTATCATTTGCTGTTGTTAATATAGGTCCGCCGTAACGCGCCTCCATTTCAGCTTGGAAGGCATTTGCAGGAATACTTTTCTTGTATTCATCTTTAGATTCTAGCGCTGCTTTAATATCATAATTTGGATCAATACTTAATTTTCCTGTTAGAGGATCTATATAATCCTTTAACTCTTCTTCTGTAGGAGCACGATTGTAAACATTTTGAAAAAGAGATCTGACTTTTTGTTCTTTTCGTTTAGGTTCATATACAATTGCCTCAGCATCTAATGCTTTATAATCGTCTTGTAATGTAGCTCTAGATAATCCATGTGCATGATAATAATCGTCAAGTGCTTGTTTTCCTAACTTAAGACTAGTATATCCAGTTTTATATTCGCTTAGTAGATTTGCTAATTTAGCAGGACGCCCTGCTTCGCCTGATTCTTTCAGTTCTTTCTTCTCTAGTGCATCAGCTTCTTCTTTTGCCTTGATTTTTGCATCTGCGCGATCAAGAATATTTTGTTGAAAATCCCTTGCGTCTCTTCTTTCATTAGCCGCGTTTTGTGCGGATAGGTTCATTAAATATACAGATAGAAAATCCATAAGTTACCTCCTATAAGCTTGGTAATACAAAATTACCAAAGCGGGCTCTATCTTCTAATGTTGCTGTAAATCTTTCTGCAAGTCTATTACGTTCAGCAGCATCTTTTAAACCTTGTTTAAATAAAGGTGTTTGATTTTGTTCCTCTTCTAACTCTCTCTCTTTTCTTGCTAAAGCAAATTCTTGAGGTTTAAATTTGTACAGATCTTTTTCTTTTGCTGCTTCTTGTAAAGCAGCATCCATAGGTGCATTATATAAAGAAGTACCTAGTTGTCCAAATATATTCATTGCTTGTGCTTGTGCTCTTCCAGCAGAAGCTTCCGCAGACGCAAGATAATCACCAAACATCTTATACCGGCTTTGTTCTTTTGCTTGTTTTCTTGCTTGAATAGCTGCTGTTTTGGTACCTTCTCCTTGTATTGCAGAACCTATTAATCCTATTACGCTACCTGCTATCGGTCCACCAGCACCACCCCAGAAACCTGACGACGCAGCGGCTCCAGTAGCTCCAAAAGGTGTCATTGCCATGGTTTATCCTCCTGCGCTTGCATACAGTCTACTTCAATCTTACGTAATAAAGTTAAGTTATTTTGTTTTTTATAAAAGCTATTCATAACTAAGCATAGTATTGTCTATTTGGTAATGGCTGTGGAGCAAATACAGGTATTTCTTGGCGTGGTTGACCTCTTCGTGCACTTAAATATGCATCTGCATTTCTTATTGGCGCATCAGCTAGATATGCAAGCATTTCTGGACTACCTCCAGCAATACTTGTTTGTATTCCTCTTTGTAAAGAGCCAAATCCTGCAGCTAACATTTCTTGTCCGAATTTACGTTGTGCATTTCTATCAGCTAAATCAGCTCTATACTTATCCAGCCTTTCATATAATGGTATAATAGTTTCTAGGTGTTCTGCTGTAGTTGGAGCTCCATACTGATTCATAAACATGGCTCCTGAATAGGAATTTGGATCTATTCCTGATTGTTTTAATTGAGTTAGAGCATCAAGTGATCGGTTCCTTTTTGTTGACGGTACTTCTAATGAACCAATGCCAAATCTATCTGTTGTATCAAAAGCAACCCCACCTGGACCAAAAACTTTTTGTAATTGATCAGGAGTATAATTAAAAGCTGCGCCTGCGAAATTTTGTGCCATGATTAACCAAATTGAATATTAGGTGATTGGCGAACAGCAAATTGAGCATACGGATTAGTGCCTGCAAAAGTACGGGCTAATGCTCCAGCTTCTGCTTGTGCTCCTTTAGCTAAAGCTCCTTGTGTAGCTAACATACCAAGACGTGCATCTATATTACCTCCTGTATTCATTAGAGCTTGTGTACGCACCATATCTTTATCTTTAGACTGTTGAATAATTGGATCAAGACGTTTAGAAAGTTGTATTTGTGTTTCCATACTGTGTTGAATAATATCTTTCATTCCTGCTCTCTCTGCTGCACTATAGCCTTTATACAGATCAAGTTGTTGATTACCTATGGCTTTTTGACTTTCAAGATATCGTGCTGTTTCATTTAATGGGATATTAGTACCGGGGATATAAGCAGGAGGTTCGGTACTACCAGGAGCTGTTCCTTTACCCGCACCTGTAATAGCTGCTTTAGCATATTCTGCACCTTGACCAGCAATCAAACCTCCTGCTACAGAGCCAAGAGCACCCCCAATTAATCTACCAGGGGTACCAAATACTCTACCCATAGAAGAACCTATTCTTCCACCTACAACACTGCCTCCTAATCCTGCAACCGCACCAAGAGGCTCTCCTCCTAAAAACTGATTAGCAGCAACTCCTAAACCTGCTGCTCCAGCACCAATCATTCCTGCACGACCTTTTAGAGCAGTAGGAATGCCAGCGTTGGCAATTGCACTATAACCTCGTCCTATTTTTTCTTGTCCTAGAACACTAGCAGCTGCAGCTTCAGGCGAAAGCATGCCTATATCCCTGCTCATTCTATTAGCTAAATAAGTCTGTGCAAATTGTTCTGGAGATACAAGAGCCATTTATTGTTCAGTCATTTATTTATATAGTTAAATTCTATCAGATATTATCTTATTGTTGATAATCTGAAAGTCTAGGTAATTGTGGTCTATTAGCAGAAGCTATTATTTCATTAGCTATTAAACCAACAGCAGATCCTGCTAATGAGCCAATAGCGGATCCTGCAATGCCTCTGCCCATTCGTGTTCCTTTTGGTGCATTTGCTTTTAGTGTATCAGGTGTTTTACTAAGTAAATTAAGTTGTTGAGGACCTTTCATTCTATCAACAGAAGTAACACCCATTCTTGCTCCTGCTATTCCACCGGCAAGCGCTGTTACACCTGGTATCGATACAGGATTACCTAAGATACGCATCTCTGGCTTACCTTCTAGATTCTCACCTGTTACTTTTACAATGCCCATTGTGCCAGGGATACCTGGATCATTGTGTAGATAATTCATATAATTAGCGTATCTTGCATGCGTTAAATCAGGAATCTCTTCTTTTGCTGCGTCATATTTCAAAGGACGTCCACGTCTCCCCTGGAAAAAGCGTTGAAATAATTCTGCTGCCGGATCGGTTGTTTCCCTAGGGTCTTCTTCACTAGGTAAGTTTTGCTTATAGCCTGCTGGTCTACCCAATTGTGCAATGTTAAGTGGGTCATATGCACCAGAAAGGGCAGTAGCCGTCTGTACAGCAGTGATTCCTACAGCAGCTCTTCCATAACCCCCTAGACGATCCTGTGGGTCTACTAGCTTTTGTACTAACTCATCTGCTATTGCATTAGGGTGATTGTATTTCCAATAGAAACGTCTAGTCTCATCATTTAAAACATCTCCTAGAAGGTTGGCACTATAAGCACCAAGAAAAGCAAGAGGAGTTTCAACAGGTGATACGCCCTGCGCTTTTAAACGTTTATAGAATTGTGGATCACGTACACCTTTTCCGTAACCTCTTTCTTCTGCAATCTGTTCTTTTATATACGCACCAACAGCAGCGCCTTGTTTCACGCCTGTTGGTTTACCATGCTTACCCATATGGCGTGAATAGTCCCAGGGGGTTTTTGCCATTTTATTACCCTAAAAGACTTGCTTGTTGTGCTAGATAAGCTTGATGTTCAGGCAGTAATTCAATACCGTGCATATTTAATAATGATCGATTAGGTAAACCTTGCATTTGAAATCTTGTACCTTGAGCAAGAGCTTGGGTTGCACCATTGTTTAAATTCTGGAATTGCATCCCTTGATGATATAACTGTTGTTCTTGTGATACTACAGTAGGTGTTACTTGTGGAAGTAAACGTCCTCCTGTTACCATATCAACAGCTACTGGTGACAACAAGGAAGCACCTAGATTAACACCTTGCTCTATAGCGGATGGTGCATGGTAAGGTTTACTTATAAGTTTACCAGTTGCATCTTTTACTTGTAAAGTTCCTTTTACACCGGGGGAAAAATGTCTTGCAAGTCCTACTAAAGGCAAGTTAGTAGCAAAGTCCCCTAAGCCATATGCAAGTCCAGCCACCGGTCCCCCTGTAGCCAGACCAAGTAAACCTGATATTCCAGATTGGATACCTACATCTTTTGCTATTTGCCTTCCTACTCCATCTTTAGCAAAATATTTACCTGCTAATTTTGCTATTCCACCCAACATTTTATTTATCCTATATTATCTTTATTTTATACGAACTATTTTTGGTTTGGCTCCAAGGGGAGTTTGTTTTCTTCTTGTATTGTTTTAGTGCCTTCTTGTTGTTCTTTACGTACTTCACTACTGGTTTGTTTAGAAGGAAGTAAGTCAGCTACACTCATCTTTCCTTCTGCTTCATCTTTTGCACGTTCATCTGCTGTTTCCATTAAGAAACCTCTTGGGTCTGGATTATTCATTGTAGGCATTGGATTCTTAGCTCGTTTAGCAGGATTTACAGTTGGACTGAGTTCATATGCATCCATCCAAAGAGGTTGATAATCAGGTTGCTCTTGTGGACGTTGTTTAGTGAGAGCCCGTCCCTCCACAAAATCATAATCTTCTCTACGTTTAAACCTACCTAATCCTTTGAATAGTTCATAATTACTATTAACTTCTTTATTCTCATCAAAGAACGGAGAATTAGAAATAAAATTAAGATCTGGGTTTAAATTAAGTTGTTTGGTTTTAACACGATTTAATAAATCTTCTTCTGTAAAACGAGACGGTGTCCATGGTGCCCTGTTACTACTTGCTTTTGTACGAAACAAATCATCAAAAGAAAGTTTCTTATGGTCATAATTACCCCTATTAAAAGGGTTGGTGATATAACGACCTAGATCAAGACGGGCATCCTTTGACATTAGCTAGCCTTTTCTTTTTTACGGTTATTTAACTTTACCAAAGTTTTACGCAGGTTGGCTTGCTTAACAGTTTTTTCATCATACTTGTCCGGCTCAGAGAGAACATTCTCTTGTAACTGAGAAGAAGTGATACCTTTTCGTTTGGCTTTTGCTGTAAAGGTTCCTTCTTTTATCTCAGCTTTTTGAATCCATTTTTTTTCTTT
>OFSF01001021.1_pt1 | contig 10112 bp, 9 predicted proteins | sample 1543271 | NCBI WGS metagenome assembly OFSF01 (sample SAMN07774227, study PRJEB24372) | wastewater metagenome | isolation source: Exp Tend VB 100WW | collected 2016-02
ACCAGCAGTAGTTACAGGATCAGCAGTGCCCGTTAAGAGAATGGTTGGGATATCAATCTTTCCAGAGTGCGAAGCAAGTGACTTCAACTTCGCTACTGCAGCTGGACTTGCCTTAGCGCGTGGTGATGCAGCAAGAACACTGAGAAGACCACCTGTTCCTGAGTTACCAGAAAGTGCTGAAGCCCAGATGAATTGCTCCTCTGCAATACGTGCTGCATAGTCAGTAGCGGTGTTATCAAATATTGCACCACCAGCTTGTAGCTCAAGATCATGCGTTGCAAGAACTGCAAGTGCTGCAGCGTTTGCTACGTTCTCAAGAGCTGCGAACGCAGGGTTAATTGCAACCTGGAACGACAGCGTGCTTGAAGCCGACAAACCTGCAGGTGCTGAAGTTGAATCAAAGTGTGCAGATTGCATTGGAATTCCAGACATCAACGCAACCATTACAAGTGCGCTTCGTGAAGGAATTCCCTTGATTGCATCTGGAACCTTTGATGTTGCTGGCCAAGCTGGAGTGCTTGGGTTGGCTGCAAAAGCTGCCTGCAATGTTCCGATAACTGTGAAGACCTTTACTAGGTCACCCATCGCCTCGGCATAACCTGCAGCTCCAGCTGAGTAATTACCGCCCTTGATTGTTGGATCAAAGAAAGTCTTCATTCCCCAGAGTGCATCTCCTGCCATTGTCATAAGCGGAGTGACATCGCTAGCCATACATAGTGGTGCTGCAGCACTGAAGAGATCTGAATGCTTCTCTGCGAGCGCTTGAGTAATGAATCCACCAAGTGATTCGCCCCATGCAACAACTTTTGTAGTCTTTGTAAACTGCTTCTTGAACAGTCCTACAAGTTCAACGTTGGTTTTGATAGCTGAATCTGCATTCCAACCTTGGCGTGCAAATCCTGAACCGACAACGCCATATCCCTTAGCCAAAAGCGCACCAATTACTGTTGCGTTTGGACCAGGTTGAGGCGTATTGGTAACTGTGTATCCACCATATCCAGGAATTCCAGCAGGAACTGGAACGTTTGGACGATATCCATGTGAATAGAGATAGACAGTTCCGTTGAAGTTTGCAGGAACCATCATTGCGTACGGTGCACCATCAGATGTCGCACCACCACATGTCTGAACTGGACTCTTGCCATCACAAGCAGGAGCTGCTTGTGCGACCGTTGGAATTGAAACGATGGTAATTGAGAGCAGTGATGTAACTGCTATGAGCGTTAAGGAACGCTTGAATTTAAAGTTTCTCATGAGTTACTTGGTAATCCTTTCGCTGGCATTGCCGGACGTTTGAAGGTAGATACCACAACTGGACCAGAGCCACTATCAGTGGTGTAAAGCGTTACTTTTCCACCGAATGGCTTTCTATCTCCGTTGGCATCCATAACTGCCATGTAGTAACCGGTGTGACCAACGTTGCTGGTCTTTGAAAACCCGAGAGGAGAGTAGGCAACAGATGCAAAGGTTGAACCCTTGGCTTCCATAGCGCTAATCAATTTCTTACGAGTTGGGTTTGATCCTGCAGCCCGTAGACCTTGAACTGTCATGAGGGCGATGTTCATACCCTGAAGTACATAGTCATCAAATGCAGTACCAGTGTTGTACTTGGTATTGATCTCTTGGAACTGCTTGACGTACTCATCGCTAGTGTCATTTGGTGATGGATTACCAGCTGGAGTTTGTGCGCCATTGAGAACTGCTAAAGGAACACCGAGTGCACGTAGAGTTAATGGGTCTGCACCAACTGATCCAAGGATCCATTGTGGTGCGTACTTAGCTGCTGCAGCTACTGCAAGTAGCGGAGCTGTTGCTGAAGTTACGCCAAAGAAGACAACTACTTGAGCTCCACCTGCTGCAAGCTGGGAGACCCAGGTCTGTGCAGTGGCTGCGCTCTGAGTACCTGATGTGTAAGCCACAGATACATCAAACTTTGTACCAGCTGCCTTAAATGCACCCATTCCATCAATTCCGAATTCATCGTTCTGATAAACAATGCCGAGTTTCTTTCCAGCATGATTCTCTTTGAGGAATTTTGCGATGATCTTTGCTTCCATTGCGTAGGAAGGAAGAACCATGAAAGAGGTTGGATAGGTTTTCTTATTTGCAAATCCACTAAATCCAGTGTTGAGGAAAAGACTTGGAACGCCGCGCTTGGCAATGCCTACAGACTTATGTACTGATGTGTAGTTTGCAGTTCCAAGTGGGCCGACTAGTGCAAAAACTTTATCCTTTAAAATTAATTCATTTGTCTTAGCAATCGACAACTGTGGGGAGTACTCATCATTTTTCTGGATAAGGGTGATCTTTCGACCATAGACTCCGCCGTTGTCATTGACATACTTGAAGTATGCGTTCATAGCATTGCCGATCTTGTTATAGCCTGGCGATGCTGCTCCAGTGAGCGGAAGAGTGATACCGAGTTTTATCTCGCTGCTGCTAACTCCCGTCTCTGCGTGTGCTGGAAGCGCTGTTGCAAATAGGCTGCCAACTGCGAGCACCGTGGCGGCGAGCCAGGTCCCCTTTGCACGAGTCTTTCTGATCATTGTTTTCCTTCCATCGAGGGTTGTTAAACTTCTCGTAATCTACTAGTTAACCTCTAGTAATTTAAGGCACTCACGCTTTTTTATGGTGTCGGCTTTTGAGCTTCTCTCCTGGACCATTTGGGGTAAAAATCACTGAAAGGATGAGCAAAACACTCACAATCAGACCTGGGAGATAGTTGTTTAAGCTCTCATCACCCCCTAGTCGGGTGGCCAAAACATCTGCGATCTCAGGTATTGCAACCAGGATCAGCGCTCCGAAGACCACACCCGGCAGGCTAGAAACGCCAGCGAGCACCGCCCCGGTAACCAGTGCAAATGAGAGTGAGAGTGTGTAGGCCCCTGGGGCGACCAGACTGATAGTCATGGCCAGCACCGCACCAGCTAGCCCAGCAATGGCTGAGCTGATGGTGAAAGCAAGGATCTTCATCCGCCCAGCATGGACCCCCGATAGTTCGGCGGCCAAAGCATTACTTCGGATCGCACGCCAAGTTCGTCCGTAGCGCGATTGAAGGATATTAGAGGTGATAAATAAAGAGAGTAGGGCTAAAAAGGTAGCGATCCAAAAGAACCACTTATATTGAGTGAACTCTTCTCCAAACCTTTCAGGAGGAAAACCAACATCAAAGAGAAGTCCAGGCACTCCTCCAAGAAAATTAAATTGATTGGCAATTTCTGGAAGACCCACAGCTAGAGCCAGCGTTGTTCCCGCCAGATATGGTCCGGATAATCGGGCAGCTGCTACTCCAAGGAAAGCGCCAAAGAGAGCTGAGACAACTACTGCCATCACAAATGCAAACCAAACCGGGCTCCCTAGATTATTAAGAGTCAGTGCAGCGGCATAGCCACCCACGGCCATCATCGCGCCATTGCCAAGTGAAACTTGGCCGGAGTAACCAGTCAGTAAAACTATTGATGAAAGAGCAATCGCATACATCGCAATCTGCGCTCCTTGATACACACGAAGTTCATCGATGCGATCACCGATTAAAAGCAAGATCCAACCAAGGAGAATGAAGAGAGCTAGTTTTTTACGCACGGCGCGCCCTGCCTCTGGCCATTATTCCATCTGGCTTAACAAGTAGCACCACGATGAGAACTAAAAATCCACCGATAAATACCAATGAGGTACCGACGTAGTTCAAAATAAAAGTTAGGGCAATTCCAAGGATTAAGGCTCCAACAACAGAGCCGACCATACTTTCAAGACCGCCAATAACCGCTGCAATAAATCCAAAGACCAGTAATAGATCTAGCGAATAAGGTGAAAGGAAGTTAGAAGCAGTATTTAACATTCCAGCGACTCCACCAACTCCACCAGCAATCGCCCAACCAATAGTCCTTGTTCGCGCCGTCCTGATACCAGCTAACTGCGCAATCTCTGGTGCATAGGCTGAAGCACGCAAAGATAGGCCCAGATTCGTGCGTTGAAATATGATCGCTAGAGCAATGAGAATTACGAAAACCGTCACGATAACAAGAAGATTTAAAGGCGAGAATGGAATTGTCGTTTCGCCTATGGTGAAACCATCTGTGGATGCTGGCGCTTTAATTGATTTGAACTCCCCGCCCCAGACCAATCCCACAATACTTCTAACTAATCCGAGTAAGCCCAGAGTGGCAATTACTGGAGCTACTACAGCAGCAGGGCCTGAAACAGCGTGTTTGAATAAAACTCGCATGAAGAAATAATCCACGCCAGCTCCAAGTAGAGCACCAGCAGCGATTGCAAATAACAAGCCAATCCAGAATATTTCAGTTCGGGTAGCTATCTCAAAACCAATATAGGTGGAAAGCATCGCCTGACCTGCTTGCGCAAAATTGACTACACGAGTTGATCTCCAGACCAACACAAGAGCAATTGACATGAGGGCATAAATAGAACCGGTCGATAGTCCTATAAGAAAGGTCTCTAGTAATTTTTGCATCAATACCCCAAATATGCCGCGCGCACGGCAGGATCATCAATCAGCGCTTGAGCATGGTTCATTGTGACTACTTTTCCAAGATTAAGGACAATTCCAAGGTCTGCAATTTTTAGCGCTCCCATTGCATTTTGTTCTACTAACAATACTGTTAAATTCATTGAGGTTGCTAAGTCACGAATTGTTTGGAAAATCTGTTCAATAACTAATGGCGCAAGACCTAGGGATGGCTCATCTAAAAGTAACAACTGCGGCTTAGCCATAATCGCTCGCCCAATAGCCAACATCTGTCGTTCACCGCCAGATAAAGTATCTGCACGCTGTTGTATGCGCTCACCTAAACGTGGAAATATTGAAACTACTTGATCAATAGATTCTTTTGATTCTTTGGCATTGCGCCGCCAAATAGCACCTAACTCTAAGTTCTCTCGCACAGTCAACTCTGGAATAACTGATTTACCTTCAGAGACATGTGAGATACCTCGGCGAACTAGCGCTTCAGGTTTAATTCCAGCAATCTTTTCACCCTTCCACATGATTGAGCCATTGGTTGGTGTTTTAAGGCCAGAGATCGTGCGAAGCAAAGTTGTTTTGCCCGCTCCATTTGCCCCAATAATGGCTGCTAGCTTGCCTGTTGGAACAGCTATTGAAACCTGGCTAACTGCACATATCGCACCATGGTGAACAGTTAAGTTGGAAACATTCAGGCTCATTTAGCACCTGTTCCTAAATATGCAGCCATTACTGCAGGATCTCTGCGCACGGTTTCGGCGTTTCCACTGGCAATAACTTCACCAAAATTAAGAACATATAGTTTGCTACATACTGACATCACAACATCCATATGGTGTTCAATGAGTAGTACTGACATAGAGGCACTTAAATTTCTAATTAAAAGGTTCATCCACTCAATATCTTGTAAACCTAAGCCGCCAGCAGGTTCATCTAACATCAAAATCTTTGGTTCACTTACAAGTGCACGTGCAATAGCAACTCGCTTCGTGTCAGGATATGACAAAGTATCTGCACGTCGATTAGCTAAGCCACCTGCATACACACGCTCTAGCGCGCTAAATGATCTTGTGCGAATTTCTTTTTCATCTTTACCGCTTCGCCCTAACGCTGCAGAAAGTAATCCTGAATGTGCAAGGTGGTGCGCACCAACCATGACATTTTCAAGAACGGTTAAATCCCCAAACAAACCAACGCCTTGCAATGTACGAGATATACCTAAATCAACTAAATTTGAAGTACGTGGGAAATCTTGTTCTTTTCCATCTAAGAATAACTTTCCAGAATCTGGCTTTACTAAACCGCAGAGTGCATTAAATAAAGTTGTCTTACCGGCGCCGTTGGGACCAATTAATCCAACAACCTCGTTCTTACCAATCTCTAAATAGACATCATTGAGGGCGCGAAGTCCGCCGAAGGAGACATTGACACCTTCGACACGCAGCGCTGCATTATTAGTAGACATGAGGTGCGTAGATTCTAGGGACTCGGGGACCAATTCTTGTCACAATTTCATAATTTATTGATAACGAAGCCTTACCCCAGTCATCTGCTGTGTATTCACCGTGAGAACCATCACCAAAAACGATCACCCAATCACCTGAATTTGCAGTAGAGCTCACCCCTAGATCAACAACAAATTGATCCATAGAAACTCGCCCGATTATTGGAGCCTTCTTGCCATCAATAAATACCCCTGCACCTTGTGCAATACGTGGAATTCCATCGGCATAACCCATTGCAACTACACCAAGTTTTGTCTCTTTTTCTGTGACTGCAGTTGCGCCGTAACCGACAGGTGAACCTGCAGGAACATGCTTTACTAAATATAATTTAGCTCGAAGTTGCATAACTGGTTTCAAACCTAGTTTCTTACTCTCCCCCATAGATTTAACATCTGGACTCAACCCATACATTGCTATTCCTGTGCGCACCATGTCAAAGGCGGAATCACCATCTAGCAAGGTGGCCGCTGAGTTAGATAAATGCTTGATTGGTGGATTAACGCCAACTACTTTTAACTGCTCAATCTTTTTCTTAAAATCTTTGAGTTGATCAAGGTTTTGCTGCTGCCCAGCTTCATCTGCTCGTGCAAAGTGCGAGAAGATTCCTACAACTTCGACTTTAGAAAAATCTGTTTTAAGTAGCTCATCCCACTCATCTAGAAAACCACCACGTGTCATTCCTGTATCGACCTCAATATGAATACGGGGCTTGTTAGGTAGTTGTGAAATTTCCTTTAAGGTCCCAAGGGATGCAACTGCTATATCGATGTCATGTTTTACAGCTGAATCAAAATCTGATCCTGGTGGAACCAACCATGCCAAAATAGGAATGCGAACTCCGTGAGTGCGAAGTGAAATTGCTTCTTCTAGCAATGCAACGCCTAACCAATCAGCACCACTTTTCTCTGCCGCCAGTCCAATCTCAACTAACCCATGACCATATGCATCTGCTTTAACAACTGCTAACAGATCCGTTTTGGAGGTAGCTTTTAAAATTGAAATATTTGAAGCAAGTGCAAGCAGGTCAATACGAACTTCGGCGCGATGTTGCATTACGTGCGCTCCACAATCACCATGGCAGATGCAATACCGGCATCATGCGAAAGAGAAAGATGAACATGCGCACCATCTACTAAATCAGCTATCTCACCGCGAAATAGAAAGGCAGGCTTTCCGCTCTCTAAATTAACCACTTCAGCCTCATGCCAACTAAGGCCTTTTCCAGCGTTTAAAGCTTTAGCCAACGCTTCTTTTGCTGCAAATCGTGCGGCAAGTGAATAGATTGGTTTTGTTTGTTCATTGATTGTGAACAGCTTTTCACGTAATCCCGGAGTTCGCTCTAAAGAGGATTTAAATCGCTCGATATCAACGACATCAATGCCGATTCCATCAATCATGTAGTTAAGCCTAGTGCAGTTGGCTCTTTGAGGGAACGTAGCGATCCACTGCAATGACTGCCACAAGTAAGGCACTTCCAATAAAGAGGCCCCCCAATAAATCAGTAAACCAGTGGGTATGGCGAATGAGTGAAACGATGCACACAGTTAATGAAATCGTTATAACTCCAGCACTTGCAAGGCGGCCTTGGTATCTATCCACCTTTGCATATCTATAAATTAAGTAAGCCAAAATCCCCCAGGATAAGACAGCGTTCGATGCATGTCCGCTTGGATAAGACATTCCACCAGCATGTAATAAATCGAAGCCATCACGCGGTTTAGTTCTTCCTAAGACTAATTTAGATGTTCCTACAACTAAATTCAGCAGTATTAAAGAAAGAAAAGCTAAGTTCAAAGGTCGCCAAGTTTTGAACTTATAAGCAATAAAAGAGGCGGCTAGGATTAAAACAGTTGCAGTTAATCCACGTAGCCCTAAATCATCTAATCTGCGAAGAATGAATCCAGCAAAACCTTCAAACTGTGGTTTGGGATCACTATTAATCTTCTTGTCATACCCAACTAATGGGCCAAAAGTGAGTACTTGCTGAGTTACTAAAAGAAAACCCGTAAAGAGCAATAAAGACCAGCGCAATGCGCGATCCATCTGTTTTCTTCGGTTTTGAGTTTCTGTTTGCATTTACTCAACTGTAACTGATTTAGCCAAGTTTCTAGGTTGGTCAACGTCATTGCCTCGTGCAACTGCCATCTCATATGCAAAGACCTGTAATGGCACTGTGGCCAAGACTGGCTGGAAAAGAGCTGGAACTACTGGAATGCGAATAATGTGCTCTGCGCCTTCAACATGTGCGCCTTCTTCAGCGATAACAATGACACGAGCACCACGTGCTTTCACTTCTTGGATATTACTGAGCATTTTTTCATCTAGCGCATGTTCATGTCCTGCAGGCAAGATTGCAATTACTGGTGTGCCCTGATCAATTAAGGCAATCGGACCATGCTTGAGTTCTCCGCCAGCAAATCCTTCGGCATGAATGTAAGCAAGCTCTTTTAACTTCAGCGCACCTTCGAGTGCAACTGGGTATCCAATATTTCTACCCAGGAACAAGACAATATTGTTCTCAGCAAAGCTTCGAGTAAGAGCGCGCAACGGCTCTACTGTTTCTAGAATCTGTTCAATCTTTCTAGGAAGTTCCAGTAGCTCTTTATACAAACTCTCTACTTCAGCATCTTTAAGCGCTCCATTTACTTGGGCTAAATGCAGTCCAATTAAGTAAACCGCAACCATCTGCGTCAGTAGCGCTTTAGTAGAAGCTACTGCAATCTCAGGACCAGCGTGTGTATAGAGGACCGCATCAGATTCACGTGGAATTGTTGAAGAGTTTGTATTACAGATTGCTAATACTCGACCACCAGCAGCTTTTGCATGGCGCACAGCCATCAAGGTATCCATCGTTTCACCTGATTGTGAAATAGCAATGACTAATGTGCCAGCATCGATGATCGGATCGCGATATCTAAATTCACTAGCAATCTCAACCTCAACTGGAATCTTTGCCCACTTTTCAATTGCATACTTAGCAACTAAACCTGCGTGATAGGCAGTACCGCAGGCAATAACAACAATTTTTTCTAGTGACTTAATCTCTGCAGGAGTTAAGGCAATCTCATCGAGCACTATCTGCTTGTTATCACTAAGCCGCGCGATCAAGGTATCTGCTACTGCTTTAGGTTGTTCAAAGATTTCTTTAAGCATAAAGTGCGCGAATCCACCTTTTTGCGCAGCACTCGCATCCCACGTTATTTCATACTCTTTTGGGGTAACAGTTTTGCCATCTAAATCTGTAATTGAAACCGTTGTGGGGGTCAAAGTCACAACCTGATCTTGTCCCAATTCAATAGCACGCTTTGTGTGCTGAATGAAAGCTGCAACATCGGATGCCATAAAGTTTTCATTCTTGCCTAAGCCCACAACCAGTGGTGAGTTTCGACGGACTCCAACAATCACATCTGGAGTATCGGCATGAATTGCAACTAGTGTGAATGATCCACGTAGGGACTTAACTGCCTCACGCATTGCAGCAGATAAATCTCCACCATGCTTTTTTCTTAAATCACTGAGCAGGTGAGCCACAGATTCGGTGTCAGTATCTGAAGAAAAAGTGTGGCCCTTGCTTTCAAGCACTGCTTTTAGTTCAGCATAATTTTCGATAATTCCATTGTGAATGACCGCTAATTTTCCATCGTTATCAACGTGTGGATGCGCGTTGCTATCTGTTGGGCCACCGTGGGTTGCCCAGCGCGTATGGCCAATTCCTGAATGTGCGGTTGGAATTGCTGAAAGTGATTGTTCTAAATTATTTAGTTTGCCTGCACGTTTTTCAATGAATAACTGATTTGGTGTGCCGAGTGCAATACCAGCAGAGTCATAGCCGCGATATTCCAGGCGACGTAATCCTTCGATTAAGGGCGTGATTGCATTGTGTGGCCCTGTGTAACCCACAATTCCGCACACGTGCCTACCTCAATTCTTCTTTAACAACTGCGGCAAGTTTTTCTGCAATTTCTTTGGCGATATTATCACTTTGAGCTTCAACCATGACTCGAACAAGTGATTCTGTGCCAGATGCGCGCAAAAGAATTCGCCCGGCATCACCTAGTTCTGCTTCATACTTGGCAACTGCTGCTTTTATTGCTGTTGATGAATCAAGTTTTTCTTTTGCAACTCCC
>OFSF01001023.1_pt1 | contig 10107 bp, 2 predicted proteins | sample 1543271 | NCBI WGS metagenome assembly OFSF01 (sample SAMN07774227, study PRJEB24372) | wastewater metagenome | isolation source: Exp Tend VB 100WW | collected 2016-02
GAAGTTTTTCTTTTAGGTAATTGGAAAAATTACGAAGAACTAGAAGAAAATCTTTCAATGCCAGAAATAATTCAAACCTTTAAATCTATGCACAAAACGGAAGATGAAAAAAGAAAGTTTTTAGCATCTTTGCAAGGGGTTAACTTAAACGAAAGCTCCGTAGAAGAAAGCAATAGTTTTGAGGATATAAAAAGAAAGGCTCTGGGTATACAAGCAAGTGCAGACGACGTAGTCTCACTACAAGGAAGTTATGCTACTGAAGCAGGCTTTGGAATTAACGCAGGCTTAGGATACTCAAGGGTGTAAAATAATATAGATGGCTGAAGATCAGATAGTAACCAGAATAGTCGCTACGGCAGACTTTTCAAACCTTATCGTAGACTTGAACAAGGTTTCTTCAGCCTTAACTAATTTACAGACAAAGCTAAACGCAACAAACAAAAACCTTTCGGCACAAGCAGCGGTAATGAACCGTTCTTTTGCAGAAACGATGAGAAGCACTGGGCAATTTTCTACCCACTTTGTAAACCTTCAATCTGACGTAGAGAAATTTGGATCTCAATTAGATAAAGGTCAAATAAAATTAAGACAATTTTTTCAAGTATATCAAGGCCATGTAAAAACAAATAGCGGAATTGTAAGACAATTAGCTGCTCAACAAGTACAATTACAGAATGCCATATTGCAACCATTAGGAAAAAACTCTGAAGGATTAATGCAATACAATGTTCATATTCCAACGGGATTAGACAAAGTAAAAAATAGAACAGCTCTAGCAAGACAAGAGCTGCAAATTATGAACAGAGTAATTCAAGAAGGAGCAAACTCTTTAATCAATTGGGGTAAGAATACTCAATGGGCAGGACGTCAGTTAACAGTAGGATTAACCATACCACTTGCAGCATTTGGTAAAGCTTCAGCAGATGCATTTAGAACCGCAGATCAAGAATTAACTAGATTAACTAAGGTTTATGGAGGACTAACTGCTAAATCTTCTTTAGAGTTAGCAAAGATAAGAGCAGATGTTTCAGCAACAGCGTCAGAGTTAGCAAAAGGATATGGAGCATCATTTAAAGAAACTCTAGGTCTTGCAGCGGACATTGCTGCAACTGGAAAAGAAGGAGACGATCTTTTAGGATCTATTAAAGAAACAACTCGTCTTGCAGTTCTTGGTGAAGTTGATAGACAAGACGCAATGAAAGCCACTCTTGCAATTCAGTCAGCTTTTAAACAAAACACAGATGAATTAGCAGAATCAATTAACTTTTTAAACGCAGTTGAAAACCAGACATCAACAACTCTTGGAGATTTAGTAGAAGCAATTCCTAAAGCGGGACCAGTAATAAAAGGCTTAGGAGGAAGTGTTCAAGATCTTGCTTTGTATTTAACAGCAATGAGAGAAGGCGGAATTAATGCAACTGAAGGAGCAAATGCTCTTAAGTCTGCACTAGCTTCTTTAATTAACCCAACAGATGTAGCTATTGCTAAATTTGCAGATTTTGGAATTAATTTAAAAGCAATTGTAGATGATAACGCTGGAAACGTTACTGATACATTGCTAGCTTTACAAGCAGGATTAGATAATTTAAATCCTTTACAAAAATCCCAAGCAATTGAGCAGTTGTTTGGAAAATTCCAGTTTGCAAGAATTAGCGCTTTGTTTGAAAACTTAGGAAAACAAGGAAGTCAAACCTTAGAAGTAATGGATTTGATGAAAGCAAGCTCTCAAGACTTAGCTAATATTGCTGGTCGAGAGTTAGCAATGGTTACAGAATCTGCTTCTGGAAAATACAAGAGAGCTTTAGAATCACTTAAAGCAGAACTTGCTGGAGTTGGAGAACAATTTTTAACAATCAATACCCACTTAATAAATATCGTTAGTGGAATTTTAAAGTTTATAGATAAACTACCTGCCCCATTAAAGTCATTGCTGGCTTTCTTTGGAGGGCTAACAGCAGTTGCTGGACCTTTAATTATGCTAACTGGTGTTCTTGCAAACTTCTTTGGATACATAATAAAAGGAGCTTCTCAATTCAGAGCGTTATTTAAAGGTGGTGCTGGGTGGAAACTCCTCACACCAGATATACTTGCTGCAAATAAAGCGGGAGCTTTAGTAGAGGCTACCTTCTACAGTGATGCAAAAGCAGCAGATATTCTTCAGCAATCTATAACTAGACTTTCTGCTTCTTATAATAAACTTGCAGCAGATGCTAATAGTGCAATTATAGCTACAAACCCAGGCGTATCAACAATGGCAGGAAATTCTGTTATTGCACCAGGAGGAAGATCTGTAAATCCTAATAGTCCTTACATTGGAGCAATTGGAACAAGAGCGGCAGCACACCATAATCCAGTTTCTGCAATGAGCAAAGATCAAAAAAATACTCAAACAATTCACTCATTTACGCCACAACCAATTCCTGTAAATCAAAAAATAGGCGCTGTTCCTCAAATATTTTCAACAGGAAATTTACCAGAAATTGAAGGATTAACTACATCAAGAGGAGTATCAACTGGAATAGTTGCTGGAGAAGCAGCTAAGTGGCACTCATTAATGGGAACTTTATCTATGATGTCAAAAAGAGAAGTTGCTGATTTAAAGAAAGAAATTGCTAGAACTGGTACATTTAGCGCAGACATAAATAAAACATTCGGTCAGTTGCTTCCAGCAATGACTCAATTAACAACAAATGCCGCAACCCAGTCAGCAGCAGTAGTAGCTCAATTAAAAGCAGGAAAAATTAATCTTGACGCTGCTCGTGCAAAAATAATTGCTATTAATGCTGATCTTGAAATGTTAATGTCTCAAACAACTTCCCAGATGGCTGCTAGTATGAATAAGACTGCAAACCTAACACAAGTTCCGTTAATAAATCAACCAGTTGTAAGCCCTAAAGGCAAAGCTAATATAAAAGAAATTTTTAGAGCAAAAAGGCCATCTGCTCAAATAATTGATAAAATTGCTAGAGCCCTTGGAGTTAGAACTTACGGAGCAGGATATTCTAACGAAACAACTATTCCAAAAATGAAAGATGGCGGTATTGTTCCTGGAACTGGCAACACAGATACTTATCATACAACTCTTCCAGAAGGCTCATTTGTTGTAAACAAACAAGCAACAGCAGAAAACATGGACATTCTTGGGCCAATGATGGGAATGAATAGGGGCGGAGAAGCCACAGGAGTTCCAGTAGTTCTTACTCCTGGGGAAGCAGTAATTGATCCGTACACAGCACAAAATAATATAAAAACTCTTTATGCCATAAATGGTCCAGGAGTTGGAGGAAATAAATTAAATGCAGGAGGACAGTTCTTGCCAGCAACAATGCTTTGGCAAGGAAGCAAAATGAATGCTATTCTTGCACACCCAGATCAAGAGGGAAGAAGAGCTGGCCTAGGTCTTCCGCCAGGAGATACAATACCTGGAAAAATGTTTGCAGATGACTTTATGCAAATGCGTAAAAAAGGTATGCACCCAGGTGGCCTTTTGTATGAAATTGGAACACAGTTAGGTTACGATAAAAAATCCTTACAGTTTGCTATTAACCCTATGGAAAAAGAAATAAGGACTGCACTAGCGTCAGCTGGGAACATAACTCCAAAACAATATGATCAAATAGTTTCAGGTATTATTCACAAACATATATCTAAAGTAAAAAGATTTAGTCAAGCAAAAGGGCGACCAGTGTCTTTCTTAGAAGAGGTAGCAACTTTAGGATTTGCAAGAAATGAAAAAAATAAAGGTGTCAAAAAAGGTAGTGTTAGAAATATTGGTTTTGATGGACAAAAAGTAGCACAACCATTTATTTCAACTGGTGGTGGAATACCTCAATCAATGGCAAAGACACATTATGAAAAAATGCAGGAACTTTACCCAGAGTCACAAAGAAAACCATCCCCAGCTTTTGGAGTTGGCAAAACAATAAAATCAGTATTTGGTGCAGAAAGAGGACACGTTGCAGCGGGACTTCCATTTGGCGGAATGAAATTTAATCCTGCCGCAAGAGGAATAAGTCCAAATAATTATTCAATGCCATCACATGGAAGAAAAGCATTTTTAGGAATGCCATTAAAAAAATTAGCACAAGGATGGGCTAACCCAAGATACATAGGTCCTGATCCACGCTCAGAAGCATTAACTAGAAAATGGAAAATGGGGTATAACAGAGGCGGAATGGTAGGTGGCTCACAGACCGCTCCTAGAGGATATAACATTGGCGGAATGGTTGCACAAATGGCACTTGGCATGGCTGGGTCTCAAATGCTTGGAGGCGTAGGGCAAAACATAGGTGGTGATGCTGGCGGAATGATGGGAAGCATGGCTGGATTTATGCTTCCAGGAATGCTTATGGGCGGAGCGGGGGCAGCCAGATCAAAGATAGCGCCAGGATCCGATGAGGCATACGAAAAGTATGCAGGTAAATTAGATAAAGCCTATAGAGCAAATAATAAATATGCATTGTCTTTAGCAAATTCAGCAGCACAAGGATCTAAAGTTTCTAGAGTGCTTATGGGTCTTGTTGGTGGAATAACTAAAACAAATTTAGTTTTGGGTGTAGGAACAGCAGTTGTATATGGAGCTTATAAAGCATATAAAAAACACGAAGAGGGTCTAAGGCTAAATGCTTTATCTTATGGCTTAACTGGAGAAGCAGCTAAAAAAGCTGGATTAAATATAACAGAATATAAGACTTCATTAACAGATTCTATGTCTATTCTAAAAGATACTATTGAAAGAAATCAAATGCTTTATGACAGCATGAACTCTGCTGGAATTCCAATAAAGATGACTATTGAGGAATACAGAAAGTTAAAAGAAGAAGTTAAGAGCAGCATGGCTGATTCTATCGCAGCAATTAATAAAATGAAAGAATCAGACCTAAAAGATTATGCAGAAAGATTAAAAACCCAAATGATTGCAGGCGGTATGGCAGCTGAAGAAGCTACTAAAAAAATATATGCTGCTTTTGCAATGTCTGAAAAATTTGCTTTGGCAGGATCAAGTACTGTTGGAAATTCTTACTTTAATGATATTAAAGACGCAGCAACCGCAGCCACAGAAGCCTTTAAAGTTTTAAATGAAGTTTTTGGTTCAGAAGATCTTGCAAGTCAAAGAAATGCACTAACAACAGCATTTGCTGCTGCGAATGCGGCAGTAGAAGAATCGATATCAAATAGTAAAGATAAGCTATCCCTAATTCAGGCTGAAAAAATAGTGTCTGACAACATATCTAAAAATGTTAGTTTCCGAAAGGGAATTACTTCGGATATATTAAAAGATGCAATAAGTCAAAATAAAGAGGCAGAAAAATTTCTTTCATTGCAAGACACTGGGCTTAGCATGTGGCAAAAAATAAGATTACAAGCTCAAGGATATACAGGAGATTTAAATAAGGGCGCAGCGGCAACAAATGCACTATTTACTTTAAGAGCAATGATTTCCGAAGATGTTGAAAGGGATTCAATTGCTGAAGGTGGGGCTTTATTTGGACTTAATCAGAGTCTTATCGAATTAGAAAAAAGAAAAGCTCAAGCAGCGGCTTCGTCTAAAGGACAAAGCGCAAAAGCTCAAATTGATTCAAGAAAAGCAATTGAAGCTATTGATGAAAAAATTAGAAAAATTAAAGAAGAGGCCGACGCTAGACGAAGAGCCTTATCTAATCAACAAAAAGATGAAAACTTCCTAACAGCAATAAAGAAAAAACAACTAGAATACCAAGATGCCCTAGCCGCTGGAGACATGTCTAAGGCAGCAATGGCTCAGCTGGACATAAAGTCTCTTAATAAAGAAAAACAAACAGACGTTGCAGTAGCTGCTATTGACAGCAAAGAGTCTGCTGATATTAAAGTTTTAGAAGAACAAAAGAAAAGAATAAGTGACTCTAACCAAAAAATTGCTGATAGCGCTTCTCTTGCTGGAAATAATTTAGCAAGATTTGATAAAGAAATTGATGCAACAAAATTAACAATGTCTAAATGGCAGACAGCGCTTTCAAACTTCTTTTTATACGATATGGATAAAAATAATAAATCTAAAGGAACTTCAATTCCTGGTGTAGCATTAGTAGATGCTGCTAAAAGTATACCTGGAATGGTTATGCCAAGCCCTACAGATAGAGGAAGACCAAAAACAACAACTGAAATAGCTAGAGAATTGGCTAACAGGTATTCAGATTCCCTTAAAGATATTAAAGTTACTGATGCTTATATTACTGCCGAAAATCTTGTAGACAATTCAACTAATAAAAAAACAGATACTTCTATTTTAGGAAAAATTAAAACAGGATTGGGCAAAGCATTAACTGGTTTTGTTATAGGCGGTACGCCATACGGAAATATGGCATCTGGATCAAAGCCAAAAATGGCAACTGGTGGTTTGGTTAAAATGATGAATTCAGGAGGACCAGTTATAAATTCAGTTCCTAAATATAATAACGGAGGTAATGTGTACTCTTCTAAATCCCCATCCTCCTCTTCAGTAAAAATTGAAACACTATCAATAAACTATCCAACAGCACCAACAAATGCAAAAGAGTTCTTTGCTCAAGTTGAAGAGATAGCAAGACAAAAAGGAATTAAAGTACTAGCAGGAGGGAGGTCAGTATAATGACAGCAATGGTATTGCCAGTTGGCTCTTTATTAAAACTTAACTCAACAATAAATTTATCTGAGCACAATAGACAACCTGTATCTTTGAACAAAATAAGAATTGAAAAAACTCAAAGAATGGCAAATGGAACAATGCGTAAGTTCTTTGTTTCAGAAAAAGAAAGTATAAATGTTTCATGGTCTATGCTTCCTTCTAGTTCAACAATGACCGTAGATGGTGGGTATGGAGCAGTAGACATAAAATCTTTTTATGACGGAACTGCCGCAAAAGCTTCTGGGGCTCTGTCTGGAAGATCCACCTTTGATTTATCTATAGTGTATGGCGGAACTACAAAAACAATGGAAATGATATTTACTGCATGTTCTTTTGAAATAGTAAAAAGAAACGTAAAAGAAAATACAGGAGATTCTCCTCAAGAATTCTGGAACGTATCCCTTACAATGGAACAGGTATAATGATAGATTCAAGTAAAACTAATTTGCTTAATTTATTTAAGCAACAAAAATCAGTAACTTCAGATGCTGGTTTGGTAATAGAGTACAACATGAATTCTATGATTGATGGCATAACGGTATCTTCAGCAACGGCAGATTCTTCATATACTTCTCAAATTTCTGATTGGCCTTCAGGAAAACCAAATCCTTATAAAAAATTGTTTCCCGTAGACTCTATTATAAAACCATTTAGACCTTTAGAATCAGGAATCAAATATTATGTATTCTCTTCTCTTGACACACCAGCAGGAAGTTTTTCAAAGTATAGAACAGTACAGTATCCTAATACTCAGCCAAGAATATACATTCCTGGAGAAAAAACTGAGTATAAGTATTGGCTAGGAGCAAAAAATACAAACATAGATCTAACAGTAAAGTATAAACAAGACACGGTTATTGAGGGAAACAAAAATGCTTTATCAAATAAAATTGTAATTAGGTTTGAAAAGAATCATTTTCTTCCTACTAATTATTCTTTATTGATTACTAAGTCTGACAACACTACTCAATCAGTGGGGCCATTTTCTACGCCAGCAGACGGAAATATTGTATTAAACTATAATGGAACTTCTTGGATAAACACAGCTTTATCAGAGCCAGTAACTTACTCAAATCCAATTTCTATTAAATCAATTAAGCTTACTGCAACAAATTCAAATCTTGGCGGAATGATCGGAGTCATAGAGCTATCAGCAAGATGGGTAAAAGATATATCTTCAGACTTAGTTGATTTTGATATTAGCAAAGAGTCTTCATCTTCCCCAACAGACATACTACCAGTAGGATTTGTTACCGCAAACAGCATGTCAGCAAATATTGCTAAATATAATCAATCAACATCCCAAATAGTTTCTTATATTAGAGATTCCGTTGAGCTAGATAGTTCATTGTTGTATCTAGTAAAAAATGCCGAGCTTCGTCCGTTCTTTAATATCTATCATAGCAACGCAACAACGGTTTCTGGTTCTTATGATAAGGTATCTCAAGGCTTTTATTATATTAATGATTTTAATATAGACGAGTACGGGAGCGCAGCAATATTTTCTTTAGATGGTGCCAAGTATTTAATGGAGACAGTCTGCCCAGACATTGTGTGTGAATTTTATCCCGTAACTGCAATTATCAGAAGGCTCCTAGACTCAATTGGCTTTGCTAGCTACAGATTTAATTTAAATGAAACAAGCGAAAAATCAATTCCCCAAGTAAATTATTGGTGGACAGATGATTCAAAAACAGTTTGGGAAGCAATTCAAGAGCTGTGCAGAGACATACAAATGAATGCATTTTTTGATGAAAACAATATGCTGCAGTTCTACAGTAGAGATTATATTTACGATACAGCAAGACCTATCTCTTGGACATTTTATAATGAGCCTGAAGGATCTACTCTTCCCAATATTATTAAGTTTAACAAAAAAGATATAACTGGAGCAAACCATGTAAAGGTTTTGTGGGAGACACAGATGACTTCAGATTATATTGGCGCTTCTGGTTCTTTATGGAATGCTCCTACCACATTTCTAAGCGCAGGAGGTTTATCTCAAGACATTACTTCTTTAGAAAACACTTCCTTGGTTATTGATACAACAACAACCGACGTGTACTCACAACAACAGTCTTTCTATAATTTTTCTGGGTATGTTCTTATAGATTCAGAAATTATTGAATATGATGCAATAGAATACGATTGCGTGTTTTTAAATGGAACTACTGGAAAAGTGTACGTAGAGTCTGCAGCAGATATAAACAAGTATAGATCTTTGTGTAAAGCTGGATATTCCGATACAAACAATCCGTCTTCTAGCGCATATTTTAAACCAAGCGGAAGATACAGAATTAAAAAAAGAGGGGCTTTGGGAACAACAGCAAGCTCTCACGTAGCTGCAAACAGTAACTTGGGAAATTGGGAATTAAGAAATGTTATATTTGATCCATCTCAAAAGTCTACATCAACTGGAACTACTACAAACTGGGATTTATTTTATGACCTAAGAATTACTCAGCTAACAAGTAGCAGTGTATCTGTTGACTTTGTGGTTCCAACAACTGTTCCTACTTCATACATTATAAAAGCTTTAAAATCAGATGGAGGAACTGTTTTTAGCGAAATTTTTGAAGAAGTAGTCAGTATTCCCGCAGCAACTGGTAATCCGCCATTTACTATATCTAACTTAGCTTTAGGAAGATATCTTTTTGAAGTAACTCCAAAATCTGGATCTTCTTTAGGAAAAGTAATGAGAAGTGGAAAGTTCACACTATCCAGCATTACCAATGCGGCAAGCATTTCTTCTAACCCAGTATCTGCAACCAAAATATATCCAAGCAAATCTTACTTTAAGATGTCGAATCCAAATACTGCAAAAAATCAATATAATATTGCTTATAGAAATTTTGATGGAATGTCCCTATCTTCATCAACAACCAATTCGTCTTTGCCAATATACGGTTTGCCATCCCAGCTACTATCAGAAAAATACTATGCCTTTGGGACAAGCGTATTCTTAGATACTAATATTAATACCAAAGGAATATCTGCAGGGTTAGGATTTTTTGTAAACCATACAGGTAAAACGGGTTACTATGTTATTTTAGAAACCACAAAGTCCGCTGTTTCAAAAGAGACTAAATCGGTTAGAATAATAAAAGCAGATGGGTCTTCGGTTAAAGTTCTAGCTGATTCACAAAAAACATCTACCACAACTTTTGAGGGAGTGTTTGGTGGAACTCAATACAATGTTGACGTTAGGGTAAAAGTTTCTGGTAGCAAAGTTTACATTAATGCATACATTAATGGATTTATTATTACGGCAGTAGACACAAGCTCTTCATCTGGATCCACAATCAATTCAATACTTCCAACAACTAAAACCGTTGCGCTGGCGTGTGGATCTGGAGAGATAGCGGTAGATTACGTATACGGCACAGACATAGATGTAAGTCAGTACGAAACTTCTTATAATAATAGAAATTTATATGCTGGTCAATATTCAGATGATTTGCTTG
>OFSF01001024.1_pt1 | contig 10083 bp, 12 predicted proteins | sample 1543271 | NCBI WGS metagenome assembly OFSF01 (sample SAMN07774227, study PRJEB24372) | wastewater metagenome | isolation source: Exp Tend VB 100WW | collected 2016-02
TGATTTCTCCAGATCATGGTGCTCGAATCCACCGTTTGACTGCGATCAAGATAGACCGTGTTCTGCTTCTGGCGCAACTTGGTTATTTGACTGGCGTCCATCTTCTACTAAGCACTTTTTAGAAAAAAGTGTCCCAAATGCACTTTTTAGAAAAAAGTGCCCAAATGTGCTTTTTAGAAAAAAGCGTACAAATGTGCTTTTTAGAAAAAAGTACCCAAAAATAAACCTAAACGCGTAGTCAACTGTATGTAGTACATGAGATTCTATACACTTATAGGAAAAAGAGCATTTTCTTCCTGCCACTACGATTATCCTAATAAGCCCCTATTTAGTCCATTTTTTGCATCTCTTATCACTGGACTGTATTTTACATCAGCTATTATACATCGATTGGATCGTATTGAGAATCGTATCAAAGAAATGGATGAAAAAAATAATCAAATCACCAAATGATACACTTTACTTTCGTTTTGGATCTTGTGTCGGCTCCAATAGTTCCAATGCCGCCCGCGATGCTTCCTGTTCCGCCACCTTCTTATTGCGTGCCGTCGCCGTCGTGAGAACATGATCCTGCGGATCCAATACACCCATCGTAAAGATGCGATCATGTGGCGGACCTACCACCGCAATCTCCTTATAACGAGGAGGAACATGATACAGTGCCTGGAACTTTCGAAGGAGCTGGTCCTTGTAATTCGTATCTTCAACAATAATCTGTACAAAGTCAATGTGTTTCTCGATGATTCGGACAAGAAAGTCGTTGCATTGCTGTAGACCACGACCAACATCCTCTTCCTGCAAATACATGGCTCCGAACCAGGCTTCAAACATCGATCCCAGGATGCGGAGATTGTTGCGTCCATCGCACACTTCCTCCATATGACGGCTGAGAATGATCCATTGTCCCAGACCAATGTCCTTTGCCAGCTTTCCCAGTTGTTTGTTATTGACGATTCGAGAAAGGATACGGGTTAGGAAACCTTCTCCCTGACCTGGGTATCGTTTGGTGACATAGGATGCAATGACGAGACCCAATACGCGATCACCGAGATATTCCAGTTCTTCATTGTCGCAGGTTCGGAGAGGAATACAATCGTCGGGACGAGGGGCAATGATGATTTCTTCTCCGTTTTCGGACTGCTCCTGCCATAGCTCAGGGCGATCCACGTAGGATTTGTGGCAACACGCTTGGGCGAACAGATTGAAATTGTTGAAACGGCCTTTCCAGCCATATTTTTTAAGAATCGGGATGACATCCGAGGGATTTACCTCCCGATTCTTTGGATTCCACGGATTAAAGATCTTGGCACTATCGACGTTCATGGTTTGACTTTCTTTACCTTCACAAAATGATTCAAATTTATGTGTTATTCCCTGTTTCGTATTTTCGGGGGATACACTAGGGAATGGCTGAGAAAGAACCAAATGCCGCATCCAATACAACAGATGAAATCGACCCATATGGACGGGTGGTTGATATTGGAGGAGATTGCTATTTCTTAGAAAATGAACAACGTTCTTTGAAATTTGGATGCAAAAACTACGATGAATTCAAAAAGACATTTGATCCGAAATTATATAATGAATCTCTACAAAATATCGAATACATCTTTGGAAAATATCTTGCATTTGGAAGACATCAATTAGAGACATTCAATGGAACCGATAAAGATACGTTAATTTCACTTCTTAAAAAACGTATCACAAAATTAAAAGAAAGCAATGAATACTCTTCGTCCAGGATCATCAATAGTCGTATGGCAACCTATGTTGACAACATCAATGCCATTCTTGCCAAGCTTGGAGAAGCAAAAGAGGTCCCTGATACTGTTGGCAATGCAAATACATTTACCGATCCAGAGCTCTATCAATTCATTTTGGAACTAACTTGGTTTATGACCCATGCCGATAAGGTTCCTAAACAAAATCGTAAACTATGGAATGAAATGATAAAAAAGATGCAAGATCTTAAATTACATGAGATTGCAGATCAGATCCGAACCAGCAATCAATCTAAACTCCAGTCGCCACCGACCACTGCCAATTTTTTTGCAGGCGTTAAGACTACAAATATGAAAGAAGCGAGAACATTGCGACAAGCTGTTGGAAATTCGGATGATACGCTTCATAAGAACTTTGAATCTCTAATGATTCTGTTTCGTCTAGGAAAGTATTTGGGAGAGGATGAAGTATACAATGCAAGCATGCAGGAAACCCTTAGTAGTAAAATGTTAAATACGAGAGTTGTAAGTGGTGCTTCAGCACGCACAGGGGTACGAAGAACGGTAGCTGCAGCTGCTAGTACTGATCCAAACACTGAAATCATTGACGCTACTGGCTCTCTGGTATCTCCTGCTTCTGCTGGTTCTCAGTTATCTGCTGCTGCTGGTGCTTCTAAGTCTGCTTCCGCTGCTGCTGGTTCTCAGTCTTCTAAGTCTAAGTCTGCCGCTCCTGCTTCTACTGGTTCTCAGTTATCTGCTACTACTCTTTCTAAGTCTGCTGCTTCTACTTCTGCTAACCCTGCTTCCACTGTTGTGGTTGCCGCTCCTGCTACTGCCGCTTCTTCTCAGTCTTCTGCTCTTATATCTGCCGCTCCTGCTACTGCCGCTTCTTCTGCTTCTGCTTCTCAGCCCTCTTCTTTAGAGGTTGTGCGCGAGGGAGAAGAAAATGGAAACTCTAACGAACATGAGGGAGAAAATGGTCCGCCTGGTGTGGGTCTGGTGCAACCGCCTCCCGAAGGTCAACAGCATGGAGGAAATATGACACTTACCAAAGAATCAAACGATCTGAACACTGATACACTCTACCAACTTACCTCCCCATTATTTGATTACATCCGTGTCCTATTCGATCCCATCTATTCGATTCTACAACAACCGGCATTTGACATGGAAATCGCTCTCATAACGATCATTCCTCTCTTACACGCATGCATGAATATCAAACTCCCAGGAATCTATCGTATCGAGAAGATTGACCCAGAGGTGAAAACGTTCATTGATATGATGTTAGGTGCTACAAAACAATTGATCAGTACTCTATCACCCAAATCAAAAGAGCAATTCCTCGAACAATTAAAAAAACTTCCACGTATGCATCTTACTTCACTTCTCGGATCTTCTTCTAATTCAAACCACTATAAAGACCCGTCTACTTTTCCTTCCATTCAATTCTTATCTCTTGGTGTTAATTTTACGGTAAACGAGGAAAAGAAAGAAGAATTACCAGATGGTTTCTTTGACGAAGAATGTCTATATCTTTCTAATACACCAGAGACGAGTACCACTAATAAACTAAAAGGGGTGTTTAGTTCAAATTCGAACAAGAAGATCAATCTCTATACTATAGATTGGAATACCATAAGGGCATCGAAGGCATCCCTCGATCTTCAAAAAGAAAAGAAAGAAATCAATCCAGACACTCTTGAAATCAATTCTGAAGTTCTATTTAATGATTCAGAGTTATTTTTGAAGACAATTATGATTGTTCATCATATCTTCCCTGGAAAAAATACATTTACACCGATCGAACAGCCAAAGGAAGAACCAAAGCCAAAGGAAGAACCAAAGGCTGAACCAGAAGCAGAGCCAAAGGAGGAAGAACCAAAGGAAGAGGTTGAAGAACCAGAGGCTGAATCCACTTGCAAAACAAAATTAATTGCAGAAGAATGCAAAGGAACACCTTCTGAAAGAAAGAAACAATATCGCAAGCAAACATTAGTATTACATCCCGATAAACATAGCACAGACGGATGTGAAAAAGAAGCGATTGATGCATTTAAGGATCTTCAGGCAAAGAAATCGTGCACTGAAACGAATGAAAACACTGTTGCCCCTTCCAATACTGTAGTTGTACCTACAACCAATACAGTTGTAAACACACCTCTCGCAATTACAAACAACTCTGTTGTTGAACCTACAACAAACGCCCCTCTTACACTTACGACGAATTCAACAAACGCAGTGGTTGCACCTACTACCACCAACGTCGTAGTTGTTCCCAATCAAGTAAAGTAAACCCTTATCAGTAGAATGCCTGAACCCAAAGAAACCTTTGCCCCCAACCGAGTCCTTCTCAAGGCCAAATACAGTCTCTACAGTGCTCTCATCTTTTTCCTCTTTGCCAATCCCGAAACCTCTATGGTTATTCAACGCCTCATCGGCAATACCATCTCTCTTCTTACCCCAGGCGGTTCCTTTACCATTTACGGTCTTTTGGTCCATACGGCACTCTTCTTTCTTACCATGCTCGGTCTCATGCTTCTTCCTAGCGAATAGGCTGTCGTGCCTTTAAAAGAAGTTCCTCCTGATCCTCCGAATACTGTAGACCATGATATTTTTGCTTGAAAATGGTCATGATCGCCAGGGTTGATGCGACCTTTTCCGCATACCTCTTCTTGAAAAAAAAGAAGAGATTCGTCGATTGAATCCGATCCTGTTCCGAAAACGATGCGTTCCATCCTCCCACCGGTTCCCACTCTTCCATACGATTCGATACAGGCGTCCAATAGAACATTCTAGTCTTTTATGGATTGTTATGTTTAGATACCTGTGAAATAAAAAATAGAATCTCAATAGAGATGAAGATGAATATTCTATTCGGCGTTCTTGTTGCTTTAGTGCTTCTCCTTGTTGCTCTTCGCCTGTATGGTAATCGATCTTACGGGTTTGAAGGATTCGAAGGTGCTGGCCCTACCGTCATGATTTTCAAGGCGGATTGGTGCGGCCATTGCAAGAAAGCTGCCCCTGAATTCCAGCGTCTTGCCGCCGGCCCACTCGCCCTCTCTGGCGGCCGTTCCGCCACCGTGAAGATCCTCGACGCCGACGCCGATAAGGAAGAGATGAAGAAGTACAACGTCCGCGGATTTCCCACCATCATGATCATCAATGGATCCGATACCACCGAGTACCCGGGCGAACGTACCTATGACGGTGTTGTGGAGTTTCTTAACAACATGTAATTCTTTTATGACCGATAAGTAATGATACGCATTTTCATCGATCCCTCCAGCTTCGAGATTTTGCCTATGCAACATGGACAAAATCCCTATATCGATGTGTCTTACGATGCGGAAAAACATAAACAACTTGTTCTCACACAACACGCCCACGTGGTATCCGCGTTTATTACGCCAGGGATTGTTGCCACATTGCCCTCCAAGAGATGCCCCCTACCCGACATTGTCTTCATGGCCAACGCAGGACTCTCCCTGCCACGTCTCGGTCGACCACTCCTTCTTCTCCCCAACATGAAGTATTCCCAGAGAAAGGCGGAACTCCCTTATCTCAAGAAGACCTACCACGATATCAAACTACCCGTCGTGGAATATCCTGGATCGCAGCCATTTGAAGGACAAGCGGAACTCAAGTGGTTCGACGGCGGTCGCAAGGCCATCTGCGGATACGGACATCGTTCCACCAAACAAACTTTTGTTGAACTCGATCGGCTCTTTCAGAAACTGTATGGCGCGGAGAAGCCCGAATTATTGGTTATCAAGTTGATCTCCGATCATTATTATCATCTGGACGTTGCCATGCTCGAATATGACGATACCAAATGCATCGTTCATCGTAAGTCCGTGTCCCCCGCTTCCATTAAAAAGATCGAGGTCTTCCTTGGAAAAGAGAACGTGCATGTCCTTGATACCTCCGATTCTTTTTGCTTGAATGCCGTCGTTGACGGCGGACATCTCATTACCCATAAACTGAAAGATGTCAAGCTGAAACCTTTGTTTGAATCCCTGACGGGTCGAACCGTGCGAGAAGTCGATACGTCTGAATTTGAAAAGTCAGGCGGATCGGTTCGTTGTATGACGTTGGATATTTATCACGCATAAAGGAACATGGTCTTGAAATATAGAATGGATCGGTTCTCTGTCTCCATGATCCCGACCTGCGTGTCATTATATACCTGTAGTCGCGACGTATTTGCCACCATGCTCGTCCATCGATACTACAACATTCAACAAGACATCCTCTCCATTTCTTTTCTAGAAAATGAAATAACCCTCTACGTTAAGGTTCTCGATGGAAATGAAGCGGTTCATCAAGTTCTACGAACCATGTGCACTCATGATCCTAGGATCTATCATGTCATCGACATTCACGAAGATATTCCAGGCATCGATCACATCGGAATCATCTATCGTATCTCCAAGCGGTTTGTTGAAAAAGACATCCCCATCCTCTATCTCAATACCTACGGCCACAATCTCGTTCTTGTTTCTGAGGATCATATGGAGAAAGCATGGGATGTTCTACAAGAAATTGCGTACGTGTAAATTTGATGATCATATGGTTGATAAATAGATCAAAATGATTCGTACGCTTAACGATGCGATCCATACTCTGTATCAAATCGACGAGCCGTCTCTCCATTACGAACAAGTGCTCGATATCCGCACTCTCTATTCGGATATATCCTATGTTCTTCATCATCCCGAGAGCGAAACCCTTCGTATCACCTTTCCCCGAGAATGTCATACGATTTCTAATATGCGGAACAATCGATCCTGTAAAATGGTCTATTACAAAAAAGAGGGGAACTTCGTAAAAGAGGTCCAAATTAACAGCAATACCGTTATTGATGTGGAACCTGACACAGAAATAACCGTGTATACTCGCTCCAAGCCCGATCTCATCATCATCTACGATGTTTATCTCAAGAAATCCATCCGATCTCGACTCTGAGTTCGCAAGTTGCGAAATGGATGCTACCGAACATTGAAAATGATTCGGTAGCCCTAAAAAGAATTCCTGCGTTTTGTAAGAGGACGCTTCTTGAAATAATCTTGAACAGCCTCCTTCCCCCGTAAAATGATCTTATTTTTGGTTTCTTCGTCAAACGAAAAATCCAGAATATTAATCTCCCCCAGACGAATTTGGATCAGACGTGCATCATAAAACCGCGTTTCGATGTTCGCTTTTTCCATAAGAGACACATTCAACGGCCGCGTAATCAATTCATCGATACTCAAGTCCATCAGATCCTTCACTTTCTCCACCGACGTCCGAATCAAAATACTAATGGTTCTACAGTGTTCCTCTTTTGGAAGAACAAACAGCGGATAATTACTAATGACCGCCCCATCCACCAAATAATGTCCCGTCTGAGGACATAGAAAGGGCTGAAAATAGTATGGGGCCGACATGGAGGAACGCACGGCATCTGCCACACAGTACGTGGGGGTATCCGTTGCACTAAACGTTATGGGAACAACATCATTCAAATCGGTCGCAACCACACGTAAGGATTTGCCGAATCGGTCTTGTAGTTGCTGGAAGGTGAGATCCGATGGTAGACCCTTCACATGCAAACAGGCCTGAATTAATTTATGAAGCCTCTCTCCTGTATCGAGTCCAAAATGAAGGATCCATCCCGGAATCGAGTCCATTTCTTTGATGTTCGTAAAGTCAAATCCAATACTGAATTCATACAATTCATCTAGTGTATATCCAATGCACAAACACATCGACACAATGGAACCAGCCGATACTCCCATCCATTCTTTAATGCTAGACAAGGGAACGTGTTTTGATAATTCTACCAAGGCGCCCACGTGAGCCATGGCACAGATCCCTCCGCCTGATAGATACATTCGATAGGGGAGCATTCTCTGATGAACCATCTGGTCTTTCACGCGTGTGATTTACCACATCAGTAGTAGAGCGCCTGGATATGATTTCAGGGCATCTATCCGTATCGGGTGGACATTCGATCTATTATGAAAAACATGGAACCGGTAGGCCCGCGGTCATCCTACACGGTGGACCTGGAGGTGGTCTCGAACATAGTGTTCTTGATCGGTTTGATTTGAAAAAATGGTGTGTCGTGCTCTTTGACCAACGCGGGTGCGGAAAATCAACTCCCTTTGGATCCATTGAGCACAATACCACATGGGATCTCGTAGAGGACATCGAGGCTCTTCGATCCTTATTCGGATTCGATTCCTGGTTTGTCAGCGGCGGATCATGGGGAACCACCCTTGCTCTTGCCTATGCCCAGACCTATCCCTCACACGTCACGGGATTACTTCTTCGCGGTCTCTGTTTCTGCGACGATGATTCCTTCCGTTGGCTGTATGAGAAAGGAGGTGCTTCCGAGATTTTTCCGGATCAATGGGCTAAATTCGTATCTGTTTTACCCGAGAGGCTTCGCCATGCTGGCTGGAAGGAGATTGCCCGTTTTTATCATAAGAAACTGAATGGACCTTCTCCTCAGAAGTATGTTAAGGCATGGTGGGGCTGGGAATTCTCGGTATCTCGGTTGATTCCTGAACGTGAGGATCCTACGAATGACAACGAGGCACTGGCTCTTGCCCGATTGGAAAATCACTATTTCGTGAACAACTGTTGGTTTACCAAAGATCAACTCCTACGGGGACTCCGTGCACTTCGCCATATTCCCATTACGATTGTACATGGTCGTTATGATCTCGTTTGTCCGATCAGTGCATCCTTTGCAGTAAAGAAGGCATTGCCTCATACGAAACTCATTGTTATTCCCGATGCAGGCCATGCTTCCATTGAGCCAGGAACCAAACGAATGCTAAAACGGGAAGTTGCGAGATTTCTACGAAAAACACGACGCAATAAACGAAGTACACGCAATAAACGTACTACACGCAGAAGCTACCGAGTCAAAAACGTCTAGACTTTTACTTTTCCATTAACAGTTATGGATCAGCAAACGCCACAGTTGAATCCCGCCGATTTGTATGACAAACGAAAGTCAAAAGATGCCTCTCGTTTGAAAGCGTACAACAAAATCTTGGAACAAATCTATAATCGTGTTCGTGTTATTTCGAAACTACCCAACTCTCCCTGTTATTTACTCTACACGGTTCCTCCATTCATTCTCGGCTTACCCAAGATCGATCTCGAGGATTGTGTTATTTATTTGATCTACCAATTACGACATGCTGGATATGATGTTCGTTATACTCCACCCAACATGATTTATTTATCTTGGGTTCATCATGAGAAATCGTACCTTGTAGAACAGTCTCCGATCATGCAGGCCATGTTAGAATCTGCTGAGAAAACCCAGGCAGAAATGGAACGTAAGGAGAAAGAAGCGTCTCGTCTTCTTCAAGGACGTAAATCCCAAAGAAAGGTTCGTATCCATACCCCTGGAGAGTTGCAGAGAGGGTTTGGAGGACCTATGGGCGTGGGCCCTATGGGCCCTAGACGTTCCGCCATTTCCACTGTTCTCAATCGCCCCTTATCGAATCCTACCGCGGGTCCACCGCCACCTAGTGCTGCTGATTACGTTCCTCCTTCTGCTTTCTTACAAACCATGGAACAACCGCAAAATACCGTCGTTCAGCCGAAATCGAATCTGGATTATTTTAGGTGAGCATATAATAGCATGCCGAATTATTCATATGAATTTAGTAAGCCATCCACAAATGAAAGACGGTTGGAATTATATGATAATAAATTAATAGGACATATCGATTCGGATATTAAATATTCATCCAGCGGTAAAAGTATACGTATCATGTCAGTCTTTATTGATGAAGAATATAGAGGTAAAAAACTTTGCAGACCATTTATGATAGAATTTATAAAAAAAATTCAAGATGACAATCCTGATATGATATCACTAGACAACGTGGGTGGAATTCCGTCTGCAAAATGCTATTTACATGCCTTTAAAGATAGTGGATACACCGCATATGATACATATTATCGTCAGACTATACTTAATAATGAAAGATGCTCGATTGAGGATGGATGTACTGACATGTATTTCTTTAAAGGGGGTAAAAGAAGACGGCGACATCGCACTAGAAAGTCTTTACGAATTCAATATCCCATGAAGTCTCGCAGACACAACAGGTCCTACTTTTCGTGAACCTACCTTGATTTCTGACAGTTGTTTCGTGTCCGCTTCCATGACCGCCTTTAGAGTTCCCATTGCGGTTATGAGTGCTTCCGCCATCTTGACCGATACACCAGGGCATTGGGCTAGGCATGCAATCGCAAACTGTTTCGGATCTGCTGCATTCGCCTTCTTTTGAACATGAATGCCATCCGATACCTTAATCAGTTCCGTGGTTCGTTGAAGCGAGGTCGGATC
>OFSF01001025.1_pt1 | contig 10070 bp, 1 predicted proteins | sample 1543271 | NCBI WGS metagenome assembly OFSF01 (sample SAMN07774227, study PRJEB24372) | wastewater metagenome | isolation source: Exp Tend VB 100WW | collected 2016-02
AGCATATGAACTTACTAAGTCAATCCTTACATGTGAGGTCGGGGGGAATAGTTTTGGGATACTCTCCTGTATGAGCAGTCGCGCTTGAACCCGTGGGATCACTCGAGGAAAGATGATACTGTGGGCTGGATCGGTAAAATCTTCCTCCTTGAGATGCTTGAAGTCAGCTAAATCTCGAACACCCCCTTTCTGAATGATGTCATCGATGAGGTCTCCATCAATGCTCGTGTTGCTCAACAGGAAAGTACGAACAGCGGTTGCAGCGACACTAAGCTGCACAGCTCGAGCTATGTCGCCGGTTTGAGGGGCATACGGCGTTGCAACCCCATGAGGATTTACATGCGACGATGGAAATTCCTTTAGGAGGATGTCCCTTCCAGACAATTCTCCTGTGTTTTCGATTGGAGGTGCATATTGCGGTGCTACCCCTTGAGGAGTTACATGTGGCGGTGTAACTCCCTCCAGTACGATGCCCATTCTAGACATTGCTCCTGTGTTTTTCGTCTCCCAGGTCTGAGGCCCTGCCGGCCAGCCTGAGGTTGGAGTGGCATATGGCGGTGCCACCCCATTCGACGGTACAGTCATCTGCCAACTCCTGTCGTCAAACTCCTTAAACCAGTCGTTAGCCCAAACTTCCAGTGTGGGCTCCGGATTTCCAATCCGTGTGACGGGATCCTCCTCGTCAGATCGTTGCATTCTCAATCGCTACCACTAGATAACCTATCTAGACTCATGGTCTCTTCGGGTGATACAACCATTTAGTTGAGTAGTCTAGTCTTACGTCATACGTTTTAAAACTCCGCCGACTAAAATAATAAAATAAAAACTAAACTTAAAACTATTTTTCCTAGAATTAATTTACATCATCCTACTTAATGGTGCCCTGAATAGGACCCCATCAAGCACTTCAGCCCCCAAACTTTTCTTGTCGATAGTAATCCTGAAGTTGCTGTACACTTTGATTATATGGGCCACTCGGTTGACAATGTGTCAATAAATCCGCTTTGTTCTTGTCCCGACTGATATGCTTGGTCGCAATTTCCTGACTATTGCGAAGTTCCCCAACAAACTCGCGGCGCATGTCAAACGTGCCTCGCAATTTCGAGTTCACACATGTCCCTTTCTGGAATGTAATGGCTTGAGTATTATCCACCAAAATCGTGAGAGGCCATTCAACTTTCATACCCATTTCTTCACATCTCCAGTTGAAGAGTCGACCACACTTCACCGCTTCTGCCAATGCATATATCTCAGCTTCCGCACTACTTAGCGCCGTGACAGGCTGCCTAGCGCTCCTCCAATGTACGGGAACCCCATTAAGAGTGATGATAATTCCAGACTGGCTCCGAGTTGTCAGGTGTTTGTCGCCGCCATGGTCAGAGTCACAGTATATCTCAATCGAATCAGATCCGCCACCCACGTAGCCTTTCAACTGGAAATTCACAGTACTAGCCAGGTATCCTAAGACCCTCGTTAACGCTTTGTAGGCGCCCTCCGTCGGTTGTTGACTATATTGTCCCAGACGTGAGATCGCATGGGCAACGTCGTATCTCACAATGTGGGCGAAATACTGGATTTGTCCGACAGTGGAACGATAAAATGTAGACTCCAACTTCCCCAGGGGCGTCGGGTCTGATGCAATTTCTGAACCATCCGGCATCGGGCATTTGACTTTCCGTATGTGAGGAATAGAGACACCAGCTAGTTTGATGAGCTTCTCAACTTCTGCCGTGCAATCCATTGTCCGGACTAATTTTCCTTGTTCGTCCTGGGATTCACTAATCACGAAACCACAGAATTCCAACGGAGTACTCTTTGACAAGTATTTCGGCGGCTTATACTTGAACCGCACCGCCAGATCCGCATAGAATGCCTCCGATGCCGCCTGCGTCCCCCGAACCAGACCATCATCCACATGTAAACCCACTTGAACGCCTGTGGTGTGATTGGTAAACATGCACGGGTCGTTCTTGCCTTGTGTGAAACCCATTTCGATAAGCCACGGGGCGACTGTATTAAAGAACCTCATAGGTGCGTCATCAGACCCGTAGAGCGGTCCTGTCAGCTCATAGATCCGATCAGGGTACCCGGGGTGTGGCCGATATGATACATGCCGCGTGGGTTCGGTGACTGTAAACCCATTAGCCTGTAGGAAAGCCACATCGAAATCGAACTGAGATAAGACCTCTGGTACTCCAGCCTGTTTATCCCGCCGAAAAATCAAAGCCCGTAAGCCTGCTGTCGCTACCACAGGTGAGTCGGTCGACCCAACCCGCCACCATGATGGCGCGCGGAAACCCTGGAGCACGAGTCTACCTTTTCGTCGCATGTCCCTCTTAACTTCCAAGATCATCCGGAGTCGTACGGCCAGCTTTTTGGCCCTCACGTACTGCGCCACAGCTGGAGAAACCTCTTTGAGACGCATCTTGGTGACAGTCTCCAGCTCCTTTTTGTATCCCGGGATGAAGTCCTTCGGATCCCCCACCAGGTTTTGCACCCGCATGAGCTCCTTCACTGTCTCATATACTTCACCACCTGGCTCATCAGGATCTAAATGGACCACGGGCGTCTCCATACATGTATCTTGGCTAACGCGGGAACCTGGGTTGCGGAGGTGCTCTTGTGTGAGTGGCTCTGGCTGCTGGCGGAGAGACGGTTCCTGAGCTTGTGGTAGGCACCACGAGGCCACGGTTTTTGCGTGCGTAGACTGTTTCACCGGGTCCTTGTATTTGAAGGGGACTGGAGAGGTGGCAGATGGTGACCCAGGAATCACTGTGGGCCGCTCCGGGGGCTGAGACTGAGACCTAGGACTGAGCTGCGTCGCGTAGGATGTAATCCACTGGGCGGCTGACTCCGTATGCCACTTGGCCAGGTTATTCCGGATGTCCCAGGCCCGGCGCCTAGTCTTTCGACTGGTTGAGGACTCATACCCTACCATGTCTTGCGCATCTGCCTCCAACGTAGTTTGCGCATCCTCAAGAAGCCTGGTCGTGCGCCCTGCCGGATCATCATTTCTGGCGGCACATAGATTGCTGGTGACGTGCTTTTTGTCATACTCTGTGTTAAACTCAGATAGGAGGGTGCGACAGCCATAATCCTCAAGATGTCGTTGTGGTTCCCATGTGTTGCTCTCTGCATCGTATCCTTTCCACTGGACTTGGTATTCAAAACTCTTCTTCTTCTTCCGGCGGTCTAGGATGCGTTCAACTTCATACACACCCGCTCCTGTCGTTACCGACCTGGCTGGGACCTCTTGTTGACCATCCACACCAAGGCTTTCATGGTGAAACCAGGGTTGTGTAGATTCCATGAAATCGTCAAGTGTTCGCGTCCGCCCTGTCTCCTTTGGTTGAGTGCGCAAGGGGAAAAAACCCTCATACATTTTATAGTCCACGCTGATTATAGGTTTGTCAAGGACCCAACGGTTGACCCCAGCATCGTAACCAATCGGAACCACCCAGATGCCGCCTGGTACCTCATCAGCTCGGCCAACATAAATACCCATAGTGGCCACCGGAGTCGTTGCGGAGCGCCTGAGTTCCTTCTTAACGTACATAATCACCAGGCTCCCAAAGACTTTGTCAGCTTTATCCATGACATAGGAATGGCCAGTTAATGCCTCGTGGGGGCACTTATCATTGGTCCAAGGAACCACATTAATGAGGTGGTTAGCATGCCGGAGAGCCACACCTGCCAGTTCGTCGTAGTAGTCATTTTCCCCAAGAGCCGTGTGCAAGTTGGCCCTCATGCGACCCAACAATTGCTTAATACGTTGCTCCACGATCAAGTTATACTTGGCTGCGTACCCGCCAGTGTGGGTCCGTGTAACCCCCATGTCAAGGAGGAACTCATCCAAGTCGCCCATAAACTCCTTTCCGTCATCACTATGGAAGAGTCGAATCCCAATATCCGAACCTGTCTTCTTCTTAAGGTCTGCCCAAAACTTCTGGACCCCCAGTTTAGCCCCATCTGAGTGCTTACTTGACATGGAATGGATGTATCCGTACTTTGCGTCCATGTCCACCAGAACTAGGTGCCACATGTGACCGTTGATGTCAGGTTTGAGGGGGCCTTTCAGGTCTCCTGCAATACGGAATCCTGCGTTAGTTGGAGTTCTGGTGGCGGTCGGACGCCGAAAAGGTGTTTTACGCGCTTGCATTTTTCCCATCTGGCAATCGAAGCAACCAGGATGGCTTTGAGCATGACCCTCACGCCGATGCACCAGTAATTCGTCGCCTGACGGTACCGGAAGCTCGGCCAGAGCTTGTTTCCCTGGAAGCTTGGACTTGGTCATGCCACGAGTCTGGACACCATAACTGACGTGGGGCTCCATAGGCGTTGGTTCCATCTGAGGTGGAAAGGCCGTTGGAATTTCTGCGGCTGGACTAGAAAATTTATTTTTATTATTTTCCGGCTCTTCCTGAAGCGAAGAATATCGAGACTGATGAGCCCAAACTCTTGGAACGGCCCGAGGTATGGATTTCGACCCACGTAGCACCTGACGAAAACCATCCGGATCGCAGGAACCCAGGCGAGGCTGCTGCTGGTGCCTTGTAGCTCTGCTGATGTAACTCTGAGGAGGTGCTGGTGCCACCCTCTCCTGCTTTGTTGAACTTTCATCACACGCGCTGTCATACGCGTGCGAGTCATACGTTGCATTGGGCAGGTAGTGGAGGCCTCCATCTGCAATCAGGTTTTCAATGTTACCATTAGGGTGTACAATACGAGCTCCCCATTTAGTATGAACATATGTGTACTCCCCTTCCCGGCATAATTTGTCAACTGATAGCAGACTCTGTGGCGGGCCCCCATTTTCCAGGTAATAACACCGCATTGGGCCCAGTATAGTCGGTACTGTACATTCCCAGGTTGCATACACGACACCATTAGCCGTCGTAACAGGTATAGGTTCACTCAGACGGTTCCACGCATAAGCTACCTCCACATCATATTGACCCGCTATGTGATCACTTCCTCCAGAATCTAATGCCTGACCTAGGTGCTCACCTCGGGTGGTAAAGTACGAGGTAGCTCGCCGGCCCTCTTTACCGATGAGAGTCGAAGCGCACACCTGCAACAGGGATGACATCACTGTCGCATGGGCGTGGCACGCATCAGGTATGGCATTGAGGAGGGGAATGAGCTCGGCAGGGGTGGTCCGTGACGGGCGATGCTGCTGACCTTGCACCGCAGCGGTAAGCGCCGCAATCTGCTGATTCGACGCGCTGACTTGCGTAAGAAGTTCGTTGTATTGTGCAGTAGTAGGACCATCTGGAACCACAGCAGGCCCAGGCCCAGGTACCGCTGGCGAAATCTGGGGAGGAGGGGAGTTTGCCAGGTGACTCTGTACGGATCGGTTGCCATGTTGAGACTCAAGTTGCGCCTTGCCATCACCATGTTTGTAGATACATCGGAGACCGAAAGGACACGAGCTGTTGGGACACGGTGGCCACGTTGCACACTCGGACGGCAGGATGCCATGGCCTTTACGAGCCGGAGGGTGACCGGCTGCTCTGGCTGGGTTATCACGACACTGTGGAAAATCACACTCCGTTCGGATGCAGTGTCGAAGACACACGCCTGCTGCCGTCCCGTCCGTAGTGGTCGACCACGCCTTGTTGCCGCCTTTACCTTTGCCTCCACCGCCTTTTCCACCGCCGTGTCCACCGCCTTTGCCCCCTTTGCCTTGAGCACCCCCCTCGGGTGGTTCCGGCTGGGTTAAGTAAGATGTGGCCTGGTGTGATGCATTTTCTTCACCGTAATCGATGCTGCCTTCCATGATTTCGCGCCAAGTGAGTTCCGCATTACTATCCTGCATCTCGATCCGTTTCATCGTCTTTCTGCTTTCGAGGGATGTCCCAAGAGTGCCTCCCATCAGGCCCACCTTAGTGAGAACAGGCATGACCAGGCGAAGTATCGCATCCCGCAATCCCGCCTGGGAGAGCTGCTCAGCGGAAGCTTGTTCACCCGACATAGTTTCAAGTTGAATCCGTTTCCTGTCCCACTCCCGCAGCTGCTCACCGATCTGTGAGATCTGCTTGATCGACTTCAATGCGGCCTCAGGGAGGCCCGCATGCATCACTTGATCGCGCAGACCCTTCAGTTCACCTTGTTGGTTGCGAGGTTTCAAGGAGACAAAATACCTGTACAGGGCTATAGCAGACCGGCCAGAGCGAATGTCCATGGGAATGTCACTCCAGACATCTTTCAATCCCGGTTGCAGAATCTGGAACAATTCCTTGTCCACAGGAGACTCACGTGCCCTCTGCATCTCCGGAACTCGATCAGAGAGAATCCGCGGGTGCATTTTACTGAATCTGAGGACCCCTTCCATACACGTCCCGGCGCCTTCATATGCCCCGGAGAGTGCATCGAACTGCATCGCAAGCGACGGAATCAAATCCATATAATGTTCGAAAGTAGACCCATGGAGTTGAATGCGGCCATTCTTATCCACAGGTAGGACTGGAGCCTGTTTTTGAATCCCCGCAAGCTGAGTGGAATGCCTCGTTGCACTCAGACTCCGGTCCAGGTCTGCTGACCGCAAGTGTGGAGGAGGAGCCTGATACCCGTCCTGTCTGCCCTCGGAATCCAAGGCAGAGTTCCATGATGATCTGGTCGACACAGAGCCTCCTTGAGACCCATCAGAACCGCTTGAACTCGTGTTACGTAAGGATCTGCCCAGCTCCACTAGGTTAGAGCACGACTGACATAGCCATAGAGGCTGCGTAGGACTCACGCATCTCAGGACAACACTTGCGTCCTGCCTTGCACAATTGTTACAGGTACCCCCCGGGGTACTGCTCTGTTGCTGCTGCGGCTCCGTCGGAGAGAGAGCTTGAGTACCGCCTCTAGACATCGTGGGGGAAACCCCAGGCGGGTCAGTTGATGTCCCATGAGCATGGCTAAGTGGAGAAAGCCCATGCGGTACATGTTCATCATTCACAAGTGCATGACGTTCATGAATCATGGCAGCATGTGAACTTACTAAGTCAATCCTTACATGTGAGGTCGGGGGGAACAGTTTTGGGATAATCTCCTGTATGAGCAGTCGCGCTTGAACCCGTGGGATCACTCGAGGAAAGATGATACTCTGGGCTGGATCTGTAAAGTCTTCCTCCTTGAGATGCTTTAAGTCAGCTAAATCTCGAACACCCCCTTTCTGAATGATGTCGTCGATAAGGTCTCCATCAATGCTCGTGTTGCTCAACTAGCCTGGGGGATAATGACCTAGGGGCACAAAATGCGTTTTTTTGCGATGTGGCACTACTCAGTCGCCCTAACCACCCCCAGCCCTATGCTTTCTGAGCATAGTAGTAAAATATTAAGTTTGCGCCAGGGGGGCGCGACCTGAACTTACTTATTTGAATTCAAAAATTGAATTTGAACTTTTTACCTTAACGGCTTTTTCGTTTTTATGTTGTTCCCGCGCAAGGGTGTCTACCGCATTATATGCAACTAGGAACGACGGCAAACCCCTTTTTGGGTCGTCTGCTACAGGTTGCACAAACGAAGAAACCAAGACACTCGAATGCGCGGGACAGGTTCCCATTTTCAGCATTGTTCATTTTATTTATAAAAAAAATGAGGGGAAACTCGATGGAAATGAGGCCAAAAATCAATTGCAACATACATCACTCTGCAATAACGAGCACATGCTGCGTTTCAACAAAATGCCCCACTTAGGCCCTAGATACTTCGTTCAGTCACTGGGTACATGCGTTTTATGTTTGCGTACCTGGAGAACCGTGTTTCTCATTGACATGCTCCCCGACGCGAATACTGACGCCCCTGTGGAGGATGGAGGTGGATACTCTTGCTTTTTGAACCAATCAGCTTCGCCCTTCAGTTCGATTATCCTGGTTTCAAGGTGTCCGATCTTCACCTCATCCAGCCCGTGTTGCGTACGAGATTCCTAAAGATCACTGCAAATCACTGATCGTGGTTGTCATAAGGGATACTTTGGGCGCAGAGGCGTCTTGTTGTAGCCCCTACTCCCCTGCATTTCATCCATCTGCCCATCATGCGCAGTTTCCGCATAAAATAGCTTCTGTTCATACACCTGCAGAGCTGCGCTTTCACTTTCACCATTGCCCTTCTTCTTTTTAAAACCCGCAATGCGGGCTTTTAGGTCTGGTACGATTTTCTCAAGCTTTGCGACCTTCGCGACGATAGCTTTCTTCGACGCTCTATTTTCTTCACGCTTCGCCAGCCCACCTCCGCGGCAATGGCAATCAAATCTTCTGGAAGTTCGACATCGATGTGCCACCCAAAACAATACCCCTTTAGACTAAATTACATGACGGTTGAACGCCGATATCCTGGCCTTCAAACTTGTCGAGAACCCAGTTTTCATCTCTCGAATCGTTCCGATACTTGACTGCCGTGACTTTGCCGATGGAGACCACATTGCTAAGCCATCGAAGATCCTGCAGTTGCTCATCGTCCTTTCAAAATCGCAGTAGCGAGCGTGTGAATGGCTAGTGAATGGCATCTTGCTGGAACCCAGCACATGCAGAATGTCGAAAAGCAGGTGCAATCGCTCAGACGCTATGATATAGAGACTTTGGCGCAGGCATGGGCCCTCAAAAGCAGGGTATCCTCATAAACTTTTCCGAAGATGACATTTCCGTTTTGTTAGCGAATCGTGTTACGCGGAACTTAGACTAAGCGGTTGAAACTTAGCCGCCGTACAACTGACCGAATCCCTACCGAATCTCTTCAATAAAACATATCTGACTGTTACCGATGGAGATAAAATTGCGACGCCGTCGAAGATACTGCAATTGTTCATCGCAACTCCTACTCAAGTACGAAGGCTTTTCCATTTGTATGGTCATTCAACAATTGCACGTTTGTCAGTAATGAAACTAACTCAGCAATCCGATTACGCGTAAGTTCTCTTTAATAAACTAGCAAGGATTGCAGTTAGTTACATGCAAACTATTTTGGGAGCTTAAACATGCAAGATACCTAAATAGAACAATCCAACAGCGGAAAGGTGAGTAAGGGACTCTGAGAGTACGCGCGCGGTATCGACGTAGTCGATTCGGCCGTTGCGAGTCAAATAAAAATATAATAAATAACTCTTTGTCAATTCTTGAAGAAGGATAAGGAGAGGTGGTTTGTTGTCAGCCCCCCTATTTGACGGAGCGGTCGATACCAAGAAAATTCATCAATAAACGAGGTTCACAGGTGGTCGCATCTGTTACATCCTCTAAATTGAATTACTTGGACATGTAACGGGACGAAGTCATATCAATTCCTTGACTGGTTAAGCTTTGAAGACTCAGTTTCGGAATGTTGCCAGCTTTGGTGATGGAAGATTGTAGACGTAGAGCACGCTGATGTACCATTAGAGTGTTCGGAGAGAATGCTTTTTTGGAGTTTCGACTACAGGTAATTTCTCCTTCAGGTGAACGCCAGGTAGGTTGGTAGAAACATGCATTGGTCGAAGGAGACAGATATTCATGAATGGTGCACATTTGAGAGTTCGAATCGTACTGAAGAAGTTTGCCAGCCTTGATCACGGAACTGATAGAACCATCAGTGGCAGGAGCATCAAAGAAGTAGAATTGATCAACGTGCACTGGAACAGAAGTTGGAAGCATTTTTTCAGGAAACAAAGTACCAACGGGCAGAAGGTCAGCATATTTAACTTGTTTTTCTTTGGCACCATCATGATCAACACGCCGTATCAGAGCATTCATGAAACCAGAGGCAGTAGGGTCAAGAAGATCAAGAATCGTTACAGCACGCCCTTGATAAGAGGCAATGTCATTCACTTTGAAGTCAAAGAGAGTAGATCGTTTTTTACTTTGTGAAATCAGTTTGGCAGCTTGATCCAGTTTGCAACGTGCATCATTGATACAATGCGTCCAGAGGTGCATATTTCGTAAAAATCCTTGAAGATCAGCAATGAATTTCTTATCACAAGCAGACGCATTTGCGAGCTGGATGTTAGGCTGATTCATTGTGGCAACGTCAATAGGCGTGCGAGGTTGCTCACCAGTAAGACGAGTAAAGGCACAATAACCATCGGTATAGATCAGAAGATTTTGACATGCCAT
>OFSF01001027.1_pt1 | contig 10063 bp, 13 predicted proteins | sample 1543271 | NCBI WGS metagenome assembly OFSF01 (sample SAMN07774227, study PRJEB24372) | wastewater metagenome | isolation source: Exp Tend VB 100WW | collected 2016-02
CACAAACGGCCAAGAGTTCGGCCGCCTGCAGGCCATCAAAAGCAAAGGCGTCAAAGCCGGCTTGGTGTTCAATCCAGCAGAGTCTTTGGATGTGTTGGAGTGGACGATTGACGAGATTGATCTGATTTTGATCATGAGCGTCAACCCGGGCTTTGGGGGCCAAAGTTTCATCGATTCGGCTTTGCGCAAGGTGGCGTTGGCGGCGGCGTCATCATCGGTGCGAACCAAGCCACAATCCCCATCGCTGGCGGTTTTCTCATCAAGGTTGGAACGGATTCGGGCACCTTCTCAGAGGGAGCGCTGACAGTGACTTTCGATGATCCCTTCCCCCACGCGTGCTGGGCACTGATCCCAGTCTCGATCAATGCATCGGGCACGAACACCAAAGACATTTGGCCTCAGCGACAATCGCGAAGCGCGGGTTCGGTCACGCTGTTCATGAATCTGGGCGGCGGCGGGACCACCAATTCCATCGATGGCGTCGACTTCATCGCGCTCGGAAACTGATCGACGAAACCTAATTCTTGGAGTACCGACATGCCCACAATTGGGGATTTTAGCCCGCCAGCAGTGCTGGATGGGACGGAGAAGATCGCCGGTTGGAAAGACGGAAAAGACGTCGGCATTCTGGTCGATCAGCTCATTAATAAAGCAACGAGCTTCGCCGAGATCGCCCGTAGTAACGGTCTTTGGGGCGTTCTGCCTACCGATAGCGATATAACTGCTCTCAACAAGTTCGCCGATTACGCGATTACGCAAAATCCAGGCTTTCAAAGCACTATCCCCGGTCCTTCCGACAACACCTATACCACGCTCGCTACATTCCGAGCCTCGGACGTGACGCGCAAGGTAGCATCGCTGGTCGGGGTGCCGGGCATTCCAGACGCGCGATATTATTTCGACCGCGCCGCAGGTCCCTATGTCGAGAGCCTACCAGATCTGATTAAGGCCGATAGCACATCTCTATCGGTCGGGGTGTGGAGACGGCAGGGCGCGACCGGGATCAGCCATACCCCCGCAGGAATAGGCGCGGCAACGCGTACTGCTGCGCAGGTAATGGACGAGTTTGTCTATGCGTCTGGATTTACGGGTTACACCGAGGCAGGTGAAGGTTCGTCAACCGATAGCTATCCGGCAATTATGGCAGCCATCGCGGTTGCGAACGCCCGGAGCCGCCCGCTCATCATCCAAGGTCGCCCGCGCATCTCGCAGACGATTAAGCTGACTGCGCCCACGCACCTCAAGTTAGAGGGATCTCATTACGTGCCGGGCCAATTGCTCGGCGGCACGCTCATTATTAAGGGTAATAGCTGCGCTGGCCCAGCGATACAGGTAAACCCAGGGGCGCTTGGTTCCATCATCGAGGGCGGCGGCATCGTCGGCGAAAGCGGGAACACCGGCGACGGGCTCGCTATCATGGGCGCACGCGTCATAGTGCGCGACGTCGGCATCCAGTATATGGGCCGGGACGGTATCCGTATCGGCGGCTATGCCACGAGCGATCCATGGTACGATGCAGCGTTGGACACGAGCGTAAATGCAAATTCCACTAAGCTCGATAACGTAAATTGTGGGTTTAATGCCCGCGATGGTCTATGCATCGATGATCAAAAAAGCGGTTTAATTGACGCAAACTGTGCCGATATTTCACGTCTGTCAGTGTATAATAACGGTCGTCATGGCCTCTATGCTGATAAAACCTACTTGGGAACGACGTTCACTGCGGGCCTTTTCGAAGGGAATACCGGATATGGTATCTACTTGGCGGCAAATGCGAATGGCCTAGTATTCATCGGAGGAGATACCGAAGCCAACGTGGCGGGTCAGGTTTATCAGACGGTTCCGCTCGCCAACGATTTCTATGGCCATAGTGTCCAGGGCGTTGTTTGGAATACCCGAAACCAACGCGGTAGTTTCACTGCAACCATATATGGCAGTACCGACGCTGGCGCGGGGGTATATACTATTCGGAAGGGGCGCTATAGAATCAATGGGGAATGCCTGCAATTTGAGGCGATAGTTACGTGGACTGGGCACACCGGGACCGGCAACATGAGGTTTACTCTGCCGCAAGCCTTCCTGCCAAACTCAGTGCTTCCATCGATCCCCGATTTCACACCCTGTACCGTGCTCCCAAATGGCGGCGGTCTGGCCGTACCAAGTGGTGCAATTATTACGGGCGCTATCACCGCTACAGGCCAATATGGCTCCATCTACTATGCCACAGCAGGGGGTTCCGGGCTTACTGCATTTCCAATGTGCGCTGCTGGTAGCCTGCTCATCTCGGGGTACTACGAACTAAACCCCCCCATTGCGCGGTTGTGATGACGAATGCACCCTCCCGCCCGAGCTGGAAAGACTGGTCGGCACCCGCCGCAATCGTGCTTACGCTGATCGGCGCGACGATGGCGTGCGGCGGCTACATCAACGAGCAGCAGCAGCACGAGCGCCGGATCACGGCACTCGAAGAGAGCAATAAGCAACTCATCGTGATCAACGAGCGGACGGCCAGAATCGAGGCCAAGCTCGAGATGATCGGGCCGCCCAAATCCGGACCGATGCCATGATCGAGGGCGGCGTCATCCTCTGCCTCGTCGGTTTCTTGCTGGCGCTGGCAAACCCGGTCGAGCGAACGATCGCGCATCGCCGCCATGCTCAGGTCGGGGCATTCGAGGACACGCTGCGCGGCGCGTTTCCGCTCCATCCGCCCACGCCCGCGTTCGACGATCTCGTCGCGCGCGCGGAAGCCGCGCTGGAGCAAGACGCCCTGTCGCGCGGCATATGCGCCACTGCCGCGACTTACGATCACGCCTCCGAAGGCGATGCCTGCCGGGACTTACCCCACACACTATCCCGTACCCGAAAGGAAATCCGATGACGCTGCTCGCAAAGTGGCGCGCCTGGTTGTGCGCGCGTCTCATCGATGACTGGCACCGCGCCTATACCTTCACCTCGATCCGGCTGGCCGCGATCGGCGCGCTGATCGAGGCGTTCGTGCAGGCCTTTCCCGGCACCGCCACCGAGGTCTGGAACGCGATGCCACAGGATCTGCGCGCGCTGCTCCCGGCGTGGCTGACCGGATCGTTTCCGGTGCTGCTGCTGATCGCGATCGCGGCCGCGCGCATCACCCGCAAGGTGCCGACCGATGCCCAGTGAACCGCGCAAGCTGAGCCCGGCCAACAAGGTCGGCGTCGGCGCTGGCATCGGTGCGTTGATCGCTGCAGCCGTCACGCTGGCGTTGCCCGGCACGCGCGCTGCGGAGGGCACCGTTTACAAAGCCTATCAGGACGGCGGAGGGGTATGGACGATCTGCAACGGGCGTACCCGCAATGTCCGTCCTGGAATGACGGCAACCAAGGCGCAATGCGATGCCTGGTCGAAAGCCGACCTCACCGAAGCGACCAGCGAGGCGGTGGCGATCACGCCAGAGCTGCTATCCGGCCCGGTGTCGTTGCGCGGGCAGGCCGGCGACTTCATCCTCAACGCCGGTGCGGGCCGTTGGCGCGGTTCGCCGATGGCGCGCGAGGCGGCGGCGCATCGCTGGCGCGCGGCGTGCGAGGCGTTTCGGGGTTACATCGTGCTGTTCCGTCCGCGCGGTGCGGTGCCGAAGGGTTATGCGTGCAAGCCGTCGAGTAAGGGGATCGTCTATTGCGCCTCGCCCGGCCTGGTGAATCGGCGCGAGAAGGAACGGCGTGACTGCCTGGCGGGAGTCGTCGGCGCATGAATATGCTGAGCGAGGCCGAGCACCTGGCCGAAGACGCTTTGCCGCAAGTGCGCGCCGCGCGCTGGGTTTTCCGCGTAATATTCGGTGTCGCCGTCGCCGTGGCGATCGGCGCGGCCTTCTGGTGGATCCTCATCCGCCCTGGACAGATGGCGGTGAAGGTCGCCCAGTCCAAGGTCGACGCCTCGCTGGCGCAGGCCAGCGGCGACATCGCCACCGGTGCGATCCCGCAAATCAACGATGCCACCCGGCAAAAGGTCGAGGTGGACGTGCAGGTTCAGAAAGGACAGATCGATGTTCGAAGTGCGCCCGATGCCGGCGTTGCGGTTGGCGGTGTGTCTGCCGCTCTGCGCCGCAATCTCTGCCTGTATGACGACCTCTACCGTGCTGACCCAGCGTGCCAGCCCGTGCATGAAGATCCTGCTGGCGTCGGGCCTGCTGGATCCGACGCCGGGCGCGCAACTGGCGTTGATCGACGGTAGCGCGGGCGGCGACGGCGCATTCGGCCTGGCGCAGACTGGCCAGCTGGTGAAGGCCAATATCGACAAGCGCACGGCGAAGGCGATCGGCACGTCGTGCGACGCCGAATGGACCGCCGCATTGAAGGCCGCGCGCCCGCGCAAGCGCTTCCTGGGGTTGTTCTGAACGACCAGAGCTCGCTGGGGCCGCTTTACGATCGCTATGAGACCGCCAGTCGTTCTTTTTATGTTCTTTCCTACTCAGCCAGACGCGCGCACCCATAAGCGATGGACCCGCTTGACCAACCCGTCGCCGAGATGATCGGCCACCACGTAGAAATCGTCCTCTTCTGCGCCTGCGCGAAAATCTCGGTATGGGGACCGGAGTCGATGATCCTCCGGATCGGCCCGGCCGTCTCATTGCGACAGGCGGCGGCTCGTTTGCGCTGCCCGGCGTGTCGGGAGCGACCGATGCTGGTGGTTGAGCGCACCTGGTGCACGCGGGATGGGCGCGATCACCGCGTCAACCCTCCGCCATTACCACCTTAGCTGTTGGAACTGATCGATCGGGGCGCGCGCGATCGGGCACAGCGGCTGTACAGCGCCGATCGTCTTCGGCATTCTGCGATGATGTGCAATCGTGCCCGCCAGAGCTATGAGCCTGAGACGCTCCGCACACACTTCGCCACGGTGTTCGAGGCGGAGCGGCCGATCGATAACCGGTTCAATCCGGCCGAACTGACCCCCCGCAGCCGCGCCTATGTCATCCGCGAGGAAGATGGGCGGCGTGGGCTCGACATCATGTCCTGGGATGTGCTCGGCGGGGCGGCGGCGTGGCCGATGACGAATGTCCGCAACCTTGGCCTGGCGCAATGGCGCGCCCTGGCGGCAAGGCCGGAGCAGCGGTGCCTGATCCCGCTCACCGAATTTTGCGAATGGACGCCCGAGCCGATCGACCTCGGCGATGACAAAAAGCCGATCAAGGGCGAGATGTGGTTCTCCGTCTCCGACCAGCCGCTGTTCGCGGTCGCGGGTTTTTGGCGCGAGAACCCAAAGGGCAGGGGCTTCGCGATGGTCACCTGCGACCCGAACGCGCTGGTTGCCCCGATCCATCCGAAGGCAATGATCACGGTGCTGCATCCCGATGACCATGATCGCTGGCTGCGCGGCAGCTATGACGACGTCGTCGCGCTCCAAAAGCCGTATCCGGCAGAGCGGATGACACTGCGCGGGCCGGTGTTCCCGACGCGACGCGAGGCGCGATAGGCGGCGGTCGTCCGCCCGTCTCGACGGCGCGCCCGGCGCGTGGCATAATGGATCTGCCGCTCTGAGCTTAGCCGTTAGGAGTGGTCCGCGCGCGCGGTGACTGCGGGTTCCGGTTCGCCGGGTGGCCCGCGAAATAGAAGAGCTTTCGAGCGAATACGCGGGGCGTAGTTCCCGTGGTCCTACGCGGCTAACCACCCGGTCCGGGTCGGTTGGCCGCGTAGCGATCCTTCATTCCACTCGGCTGGCGTCGAAACGCTGCTCCAAGACTTCTCGGACAAAGTCCGATCGGGAATGATCGCCGCGCTCATTGTCTATTTGGTCGATGATCGCCTGCGGCACGCGCACGCTGATAGCCGGATCACGACCTGTAGCCGGCCTGCCTCTTTTTCGGTTTACCGTAATTGACGTGGTCATTATTCCGGTTTACCCAAATGGCAGCCCGACGCAAGGTTGCACCCTCGCGCCGGGCCTAACTCGAACCTCGGAGACTACCCGTGGCCCAAGCTGACTCTGCGCGTAGCATATGCGCCACCCCGCCGCACGTCTGGTTGATCGATCGCGAAACTCGCCGGAGCGTCGACTGGTCCCGCTTCGTTATCCTTGACCTGGCAGACCGATTTGGCGACCTGTCGCAAGGCGAATTGGGGAATGCGCTTGAAAGCGTCGCTACATACCTGTGCGCCATAACGCGCAAGCTCCCGGCGCATACGCGGGAGAAAGGGTGGACATTTGAAGCCTTCATCATCCTCCACCTCCTGCGTCACTATCACCAACTCGCGTGGCCCCATGTTATTGAAGCGAAGCTATCGGAAGCCGCGCAACTGTTGGTGACTGGCACAGAATATTGCGAAGGGCATATGCCCGTCGGATATTCGAGCTGACGCTCGGCGTCATAGCCTGAACGGATAGATGATGCTGCCGACCTTCGACGATTGGACTGAATCGACCGCGCCCGGCCGAAGTGGCACTCGATTGCATACCATTTGGCGGGGTATGCAAAAGCGCTGTCATAACCCGAAGGTTGAAGCATACCAATATTACGGCGCTCGCGGCATCATTGTCAGCCCTCAATGGCGGACCTTCGTCGGCTTTCTCGATTGGGCCCTTGCGAGTGGATATGCTAATAACAAGCAAATCGACCGCATCAACGCGGATGGGCCATATTCCCCATATAACTGTCGGTGGGTCATACCTGCGATCAACCGAGCGCGAGGCGAGCTCGACCGCGATGGAAGTTACCTCGCCAAGCTACACGGTGCGCTCACTGATGAGGCGGTGTCAGCCGCAATCCCTAAGGAAAGGGCTTATCGTCTCGTTGACGGTCACGGGCTTTACCTTTCAGTGTCGCCGACCGGTGCCAAAAGCTGGCGCTACCGCTATCGGATCGAAGGAAGGGAAAAGATCCTCACTATCGGCCGGTATCCCAACGTGAGCCTCGCCGAGGCGCGGGAGGTGCATGCCATCTCCCGCCAGCGCGTGAAGCGGCAACTCGATCCTGCAAAGATGAAACAAAGTGCCAAAGCACGCCGAAAAAAATCAACGTCGTGACCTGCGGGTATCGGCCGAGAATTGCGGGCATCGCGGCTAGAGGCCATTAGAAACCCAAGCGTTTCCGCCATTTTTTCGGCGTTTTAGCCACCGGGGCGGAGGGTGCCTCCGCTATTTCTATCATGGTCGCCAGACTATTGCGAGCCGACCGGGCAACGTGTCGAGGCGAAACTCCTAACACGCGGCCCTTAACTGACCGCTGAGGTCAGACATTTGCCAATGCTTCAGGGCTAATTCGCATGGGTTTCTTCGGCTGAGCGATAACCATCGCCAAAACGTTTGTCAGTGGCACGATGTATTGCGAGCCGTTTCCATCCTGGAAATTCACCAGCGGGTAGCTGCTCGTGATATCTTTCACATCGATCTGCTGACTGAAGCCATGCACCACAACTCGCACGCTTTCGCCATCGGCAAGGGCCTCCCTTAGCCGCACGACGATTTTCATACCGGCTTCCTCTGCGCGATCACTCACGTGCTGTCTCCCTGTTGATAATCGCACACGACCACATTCCAATCGAGGTGTCTATGCTGACCAACGCAGCGGTCAAAGCCGCGCGGCCGAAGCCGCGCGCCTATAAGAGGACAGATGGGCAGGGACTCTATCTCCATGTCGCCCCCACCGGCACCAAATCCTTCCGGTTGCGCTATCGCGACCAGGACGGTCGCGAGCAGACGTTGACCTTCGGCGCGATCTCGCTTGCCGAAGCTCGCGCCAGGCGCGACGTGGCGCGCGTGGCGATTGCGCGCGGCGAGGATCCTCGGAAGGACGCGTCCGCCGTCAACAGCTTTGAGGGCGCGGCGCGGGCGTGGCATGCGCATCGCGCGTTGGGCTGGTCGCCGGTGCACGCCGTCGACGTGATCGAAAGCCTTGAGCGCGATGTGTTCGCCGCGATCGGCGCGATCGCGCTGGAATCGATTACGCGGCCGATGGTGCTCGATGTGCTCGAGCGCGTCGAGGCGCGCGGAGCGATCGAGACGGCGCGGCGGTTGCGCCAGCGGATCGAGGCGGTGTTCGAGTTCGCGCGGGCCAAGGGCTGGACGTCGATCGACAATCCGGCCGATGTGCGCGAGGCGCTCGCGGCCGCACCGGCGAGCGGCAGCCAGGCCGCGCTGGTCGAGGTTGCCGAGCTGCGCGCGCTCGTCGCCGACGTCGATGCGCTCGATGCCGCGCCGATCCTGCGACAGGCATCGCGTTTCCTCGCGCTGACCGCGGTGCGCCTGGCGGCGTTGCGCGGGATGAAATGGTGCGAGGTCGAGGACCTCGACGGCGACGCGCCGATCTGGCGGGTACCGGCGGCGCGGATGAAACTCGGTGCGGCGAATAAGCGCGACTCCGCCAATGATCATATCGTGCCACTTTCCGCGCCCGCCGCTGCGATTTTGCGCGCGGTGCGCGCGAGAATGGCGGTGCCGGGCGAACCATCGAGCTTCGTCTTTCCCGGGCGGGCTGGCGCTCAACCAATTGGTGCCGGCGCGATCGGTGAGCTCTATGTCCGCGCGGGGTTCGGCGGCCGCCACGTCCCGCATGGCTGGCGCGCCAGCTTCTCGACCGTCATGAACGAGCGGCGGCCGGAATGTCGCGCCGATATCGACCGGACCTTGGGGCACGTGCCGAAGGGAATGACCAAGGTGGAGCGCGCCTATAACCGCGCCGAACATCTCGCGTCGCGCCGCGCGTTGCTTGAGGAATGGGCCGAGATCCTGATCGGATAATCGTCGCTGGTCTCGAGGATCGCGCCCTTTCCGACCGCGCACAACGCGCCTCGCCCGGGGCAGGGTGGCACGCTTCATGCTCTCGCCCCCCGATAGCCAAAAGCCCGACCGCCAAGCTGGGCGATCGGGTTGCCGTCCTGGTCGGACGTCAGCACCGGGGGAGGGGGCGATCAATAGCGCACGCCGAAGGCGTTCCTTTTATTTATCTCCTGAGGTGGTGGACTCTCTGATCACTAGAATCGCGAAGCTACGATAAAGCTGGGGCGGCGCGGCGGGCGTGCATGCCCTCGACGGCGCTATTTGCGTAATGCTCGTGGCGCGAGGCGGTCGTGCGGTCGTTTCCGGCCGACTTGGCACGCGCGGCGGCCTGGGCGGCAAGCTCGTGCTCTGTGGGCTCCCTGGGCGGCTGTACCGGGGGCAATACGATGGACGAGATCTTCTCGAGCGCGTCGCGCACGCGCTTGGCGACTTCGCCCGGCAACTTCAGGAAATAGGCGTTGTTGATCTGGGTATTGCGGGCGCTGCCAAGCTCACCGCCGACGATCGGCACCATGCGTCGCCATTTCTCGACGAGGTGCAGCCGCTCGAACTTCTTGATCGCGGCGCTGAGCGTTTGCGTGCAGCACTTTGCCATCGCGCAGATCTGCGAATAGGCGAAGTCGAGCCGCCCCGTCCGATAGTCGCGCGCATCGTGCAGCACCTGCAGGATGACCTTTTCCTTCGGCGACAGGAGCCCCCAGGGCCGCCCCTTGGCCTTATGCTCGTCGGCCCAGGCGAAGATCTGCTGCAGGCGTTCCTCTTTCTCGACGCGTGGGAAGACATTGTGGTGCCGCCAGTTGCGGAGCTCGGCCTCGCCAGCGAGCCGACTGGTCGCAAGCACGGCGCAGCTGCCGCGCCGCTTGCCTTCGAAGCTGAAGCCGACGCCCTTGATCAGGCTGCGAACGGTGTGGTGTTCCGCGCGCGCCTGGTTGGCGGCGGCGAGGCCAGCCGGTTTTGTCGGCGCGCTCACCGCGCACCGCCGATCAGCTGCGTCGCGGACCGTCCAGCAGGGAAGCCGCTGGCGGGAGATCGCCGACCAGCATCGTCGCCCATTCCTCCGCCAGATCGCGACGGCGGGGCATATAAGCGGCGCGATTGTACGTCGCCTCCACGCCCGACGGAACGTGCGCCAGCATCAGATCGATGATAGCGCGATCGCCAACGCGATTCCGTTCCTCCGCCAGCTCGTTCATGATCGTCGAAAAGGTCGATCGCCAGCCGTGCGGAACATGCACGCCCGAATAGCCCGCGTCGCGATAGGCCTTGCTGATCGTGCTGTCGCTGATCGGCCGCCGCGTGCTGCGGACGCTGTGGAAGA
>OFSF01001029.1_pt1 | contig 10057 bp, 8 predicted proteins | sample 1543271 | NCBI WGS metagenome assembly OFSF01 (sample SAMN07774227, study PRJEB24372) | wastewater metagenome | isolation source: Exp Tend VB 100WW | collected 2016-02
CAGTATCCCGGAGGCCTTCGTTAAAGATCTCGCTCTTGCCACATCCGCCGCGGCGTACTGGATGCCCCGCTTTCGCGGGGCATGACGAGGAGCAAATGAGGCGATTGCTTCGCTCGCGATGAACTACTGCGCCTTCCGCGCCGCCAGCGCGTCCGCCACGGCGGTGCGGATATCGGCGATCGAGAACGGCTTGGTCACCACGTCATGGACGATCGCCTCGAGGCCGGAGGCGCGTTCGCGCTGATGGGCGAAGCCGGTCATCAGCAGGATCTTCAATTCGGGAAAGTCGCGCGCCGCGGTCAGCGCCAGCGCGATGCCGTCCATCACGGGCATCTGGATGTCGGTGAGCAGGAGGTCGAAGGCGCCGTCATGGCGCGTCAAAACCTCCAGCGCCTCGGCGCCGTCCTGCGCGGTCACGGTCTCGTGGCCGTCCATGGCGATGGCGCGCGCCACCAGCGAGCGCATCGAATCTTCGTCGTCGGCGATCAGAACACGCGTCATGGTGAGTGTCGGTTCCCGCAAGTGTTGGCGCGCAGCCTCAGGCGCGGCCGCCGGTGAGGTCATGCTTGTTGAAGAAGCGTACGTCGATATTGCGGCCTTCGGGCGGCGGCGAGGCGAGGCGCGACTTGAAGAAGGCGCGTTCGCCGGGATTGAGCACCGGCTGCTCCAGCACCGCGTTCCAGGCATAGATCTCGGCACCCTGCGCGTCGCGGACCGAGAAGCGCAGCCGCGGCAGTTCGACCGGTTTCCTGGTCTGGCCGACGATCATGCCCTCGATCACCAGGACCGGCTTGCCGTCCACGGTCTCGTTGGTGATCTTGAGGTCCTTGAAGGCGAGGCCGCGCAGATTCACGTCGAGCCCGACCATCTTGTAGAACAGCGCGGTCTGCGGCAGCAGCCGCACCACGTCGTTGCGCCAGACGAACAGCGCGATGATCAGCGCGGCCATCGCGGCGCAGGTGGTCGGCAGCGCGCCGATCACCGGCATGAACGGAATCCGGGGCAGGGAGGGCAGGCGGAACAGGCGGGGAAGCAGGTGGAAACGGCGCTTTCCGGTCGCCTCCGCGCCGTCGGTATGGGCAGCGGCGTCCGCCTCGGCCACCGCCGGCCACGCGGTCGCTGCGTCGCTCCCCTCGGGCAGATCGGCCGAAATCGAGGGGCTCTCGACCACCGGGGTCTCGTCAGCCTCCTCGCGGCCCATCGCGTCCCATTCGGCGGCCAGATCGGAGCCCGCGGACTGATAGGCCAGGGTCGGCGCCGTCGCCCCGATCGCATCCTCCGGCCGGGCCAGCCAGACCTCGCGGCAACGGGAACAACGGACGGTGCGTCCGGCCTCCCCGAGGGTCGCCGGATTGATGGCATAGGATGTTGTACAGTGCGGGCAAACGATATGCATGGAGCCGAATCTCCACCGTGTGGTATGCCCGGATGCTACCGAGCGACCGTTAACGAATCGGAAACCATAACCGACGCACAAGCTTTCTGTGCGGTTCGCGGCCGGTCGGGCCGCCAGTATGGGGTATCGGGCCAAAGGCCCTCTCGAACGGAGCTAGCGCATTGGTTCGGTTCGAAAATGTCGGTCTGCGCTACGGGCTCGGCCCGGAGATTTTGCGCGACCTCTCCTTCATGATCCCGGCGCACTCGTTCCAGTTCCTCACCGGTCCGTCCGGCGCGGGCAAGACCTCGCTGCTGCGGCTGCTGTTCCTGTCGCTGCGGCCGACCCGCGGGCTGGTCAATCTGTTCGGCAAGGATGTCTCGCTGCTGAGCAAGGACCAGGTCGCCGACCTGCGCAAGCGGATCGGCATCGTGCTGCAGGATTTCCGCCTGCTCGACCACATGACCACCTATGAGAACGTCGCGCTGCCGTTCCGCGTCATGGGCCGCGAGGAATCGACCTATCGCCGCGAGGTGATCGACCTGTTGAAATGGGTCGGCCTCGGCGAGCGCATGGACGCGCTGCCGCCGATCCTGTCGGGCGGTGAGAAGCAGCGCGCCGCGATCGCGCGCGCGGTGATCTCGCGGCCGCAATTGCTGCTGGCGGACGAGCCGACCGGCAGCGTCGATCCGACGCTCGGGCGCCGCCTGCTGCGGCTGTTCATCGAGCTCAACAAATCGGGCACCGCGGTCATCATCGCGACCCACGACATCACGCTGATGGATCAATACGAGGCGCGCCGGCTGGTGCTGCATCAGGGACGGCTGCACATCTATGAGTAGGAGCGGCGACGAGAAAGTGTCGTTGGTCGATCTCGGGCGCGAGCGTCCGCAGGTTCCGGCCACGGCGCGCAACATGTCGCCGATCGTGCCGCGCGCCTCGATCTCCGGCCGCGCGCTGGTCGCGGTGGTCGCGATCATGACCTTCCTCGCCTCGCTGACCACGGGCACCGTGCTGCTGGTCAGCGCGTCGGCGGCCGAGTGGCAATCGGAAGTCTCGAGCGAGATCACCATCCAGGTGCGTCCTTCGCCGGGCCGCGACCTCGATCGCGACGCGCAGGCGGCTAGCGATGCGATGCGGGCGCAGTCCGGCATTCTCGAGGTCCGTCCGTTCAGCAAGGAGGAGAGCGCCAAGCTGCTCGAGCCGTGGCTCGGCAGCGGGCTCTCGATCGACGAACTGCCGGTGCCGCGCGTGATCGTGGCGCGGGTGCAGCCCGGCACCACGCTCGATCTCGCGAGCTTGCGCGCGCGGGTGACGCAGGTGGCGCCGACCGCGAGCGTCGACGATCACCGCGCCTGGATCGAGCGCATGCGCTCGATGACCGGCGCCACGGTGTTCGCGGGCGTCGGCATCCTGATCCTCGTGATCGTCGCCACGATCATTTCGGTGTCGTTCGCCACCCGCGGCGCGATGGCCGCCAATCGTCCGATCGTCGAGGTGCTGCATTTCGTCGGCGCCGGCGACAGCTTCATCGCCAACCGCTTCCTGCGGCACTTCCTCCGGCTCGGCCTCGAAGGCGGGCTGATCGGCGGCGGCGCGGCGATGCTGGCGTTCGGCTTCTCCGAGTCGATCGCCAACTGGTTCTCCGGCACGCCGGTGGGCGACCAGTTCGCGGCGCTGCTCGGCACCTTCTCGCTGCGTCCGTCGGGCTATCTGGTGCTGGCGCTGCAGGCGGTGCTGATCGCGGCGATCACCGCATGGGCGTCGCGGCGCACCCTGTTCGCCACGCTCGACGACATCGACTGACGGCCGCGTCACGATGGCGGCGATTTCGTGATCGCGGTTTCGCGGAGCAGGTGTGATCCGGCGTGCGCGCGCGCAGGTCCCGGCCGGCGGCAAAACCGGTTTCCACTTTTCCGGATCATGCTCTAAAATCCCCGGGGGGAAGGGTAACCGCATCACATGAGTTCGCAGCCCGACGATACGTCGCCGAATGGCCATGCCGCGCGCCAGCGCGGCTGGCTGCGCGCCGCCGTCGTCGCGCCGCTGGCGCTGGCCTTCGTGGCCGCCGCCGTCGGCTTCATCGCCTTCCTGTCGCAATTGCGCGGCGTCGAGACCGATCCGCCGCACAATGCCGACGGCATTGTGGTGCTGACCGGCGGCTCGTCGCGGGTGTCGGACGCGATGGAGCTGCTGGCCGCGGGATACGGCAAGCGCCTGTTGATCTCGGGCGTGCATCCGACCAACGAGGCCAGCGATATTTCGCGTTCGGTGCCGGACAGCCAGGGGCTGATGCGCTGCTGCGTCGATCTCGACCGCTCGGCGGTCAACACCCGCAGCAACGCGGCGGAGACGCGGCGCTGGGCGCGCGAGCGCGGCTTCAAGTCGCTGATCGTGGTGACCTCGAACTACCACATGCCGCGCGCGATCGTGGAACTGTCGCATGCGATGCCGGACGTCACGCTGATCCCGTTCGCGGTGGTCGGCGACAAATGGCGCGACGAACCCTGGTGGACGAGTGGCGGAACGTTCCGTCTCTTGCTATCGGAATACGCCAAATATGTCGCCGCCGAGGTCCGGGTGCGGCTCGCCGACCTCGGGCTCGACCTGACCTCCGATCTCGCCGAGCCGACAGCCACGCCGCGCCGCCCGGCGACCGCGCAGGCGTCAAACAAGGACTGAAATGATCTTCCTGCGCTCGCTGATCTTCAACGTGCTGTTCTATCTGGTGCTGGTGCTGCTCTGCATCGTCGCGCTGCCGGCGCTGCTGCTGCCGCGCGGGGCGCTGATGGCGATCGAGGCGGCGTGGGCCAACACCAGCCTGTTCCTGATGCGCGTGATCTGCAACATCCGGATCGAGTTCCGCGGCGTCGAGAAGATTCCGGCGGGACCGCTGGTCGTCGCCTCCAAGCACCAGTCGTTCTGGGAGACGTTTGCGCTGGTGCGCTTCTTCGAGCATCCGCTGTTCATCCTCAAGCGCGAGCTGATGATGATCCCGGTGTTCGGCTGGTACCTGAAGAAGGTCGGCATGATCTCGGTCGAGCGCGGCGGCGGGCCGCGCTCGCTGATCAAGACGCTGAAGCGCGCCGCGGCCGAGGTGAAGCTCGGCCGGCAGCTCGTGATCTTCCCCGAGGGGACCCGCACCGCGCCCGGCGCCGAGCCAAGCTACAAGGCCGGCGTCGCGCAGATCTATGCCGAGAGCGGCGTGGCATGTCTGCCGATCGCGCTCAATTCCGGCCTGTTCTGGCCGCGCCGCACCTTCATGCGCTATCCCGGCACACTGGTGGTCGAATTCCTCGATCCGCTGCCGCCGGGCCTGCCGCGCGACGAGTTCATGACCCGCCTGCGCGAGGCGATCGAAACCGCCACCACCCGCATCGTCGAGGCCGGCCGCGCCGAGCAGGCGAAGCTGTTCGGCGGCGTGCCGGGTGCGAAGGGGTAGGGCTGGAAGTCACCGCATCACGAACGGATTGGCCGGCACGTCGGTCGCGGTCGAGATCCACACGCTCTTGGTCTCCTGATATTCGCGCACCGCGTCGATGCCGCTTTCGCGGCCGACGCCGGAAAACTTCATGCCGCCGAACGGCATCATGTAGCTGATGGCGCGGTAGGTGTTGACCCATACCGTGCCGGCGCGGAGCTGCTTCGGCACGCGGATGGCGCGGGCGAGGTCCTTGGTCCAGATGCCGGCGGCAAGGCCGTAGATGGTGTCGTTGGCGATCCGGACGGCGTCTGCCTCGGTGTCGAACGAGATGATCGACAGCACCGGCCCGAACACCTCCTCGCGCGCGATCCGCATCGAATTGTCGACATCGGTGAAAATCGTCGGCTCGACGAATTGCCCGCCCTTGATGCCGTCGCCGGAGGCAGGCCTCCCGCCGAGCAGGCAGCGCGCGCCTTCCGCCTTGGCGATATCGATGTAGTCGAGCACCTTCTTGTATTGCGCGGGTGTGGTGATCGGCCCGACATTGGTATCTGCTTGCATGGGGTCGCCGATCTTGGCGGACTTGGCGAGCTCCAGCACCCGCGCGACGAATTGCTCCTTGATCGAGCTCTGCACCAGCAGGCGCGAGCCGGCGATGCAGGTCTGCCCTGTGGCTGCGAAGATGCCGGAGATCGCGCCGGCGGCGGCGGCCGTGAGGTCGGCATCCTCGAACACGATGTTGGGCGACTTGCCGCCGAGCTCGAGCGAGACGCGCTTCAGGCTCTTGGCCGCGGTCTCGTAGACCTTTGCGCCTGTGGTGTCCGACCCCGTGAAGGTGATCTTGGCGACGCCGGGATGTGAGATCAGCGCCGAGCCGGCCTCGGGACCGAAGCCGGTCACCACGTTGAAGATGCCGTCGGGAATTCCAGCTTCCTTGGTCAGCGCGGCGAATTCCAGTGTGCTGGCCGAGGTGAATTCCGAGGGTTTCACGATCACGGCGCAGCCGGCCGCGAGCGCGGCGGCGCATTTCCAGGCGACGAACAGCAACGGCGAATTCCACGCGGTCAGCGCTGCGACGACGCCGACCGGCTCGTGCGTCGTGTAGGCGAAGGTCTCCGCCTTGTCGATCGGCACCAGGCCGCCCTCGAGCTTGTCGACGAGGCCGCCGAAATACCACCACCATTCCGGATGGTAGCGGAGCTGGCCCAGCATCTCGGCCATCAGCTTGCCGTTGTCCCGCACCTCGATCTCGGCGAGGCGTTCGGCATTGGCGGCGACGAGGTCGCCGAGCTTGCGCATCGCCTTGCCGCGGGCGGAGGCCGTCATCTTCGCCCACGGGCCGTTCCACATCGCCTCGTTGGCGGCCTTCACCGCTTTGTCGGCATCGGCGGCCGTGCCGCGCGGAATCTTCGCCCAGGCCTCGCCGCGATAGGGATCGATGGTGTCGAACCATTCGCCATTGACCGGGTCGACATACTGGCCGTTGATGTAGAGCTGATAGGTTTTCATGACATCCTCCCGCAGCGATTGGATTGGGTTTCCCAAACGCTATCACGCCTTGCGCGACGCCGTCATAACGCGGCCGCGGGAATGGGTTGCAGCCGGCTGGGGCGTCGCGCGTGCGGCGCGGCAAGCTCGGTGCGGGTCTGTCAACGACTGGCGGCGCTTGTCGCCGCGCGGCGGGCACGGCGTGCCGCCCGGCGCCGCTGGGTCCAGAGCCGCGCGCGGTCGAGATAGAGATAGACCACCGGCGTGGTGTAGAGCGTCAGGATCTGGCTCAGGATCAGGCCGCCGAAGATCGCGATGCCAAGCGGCTGGCGCAGCTCGCTGCCTTCGCCGAGCCCGATCATCAGCGGCACCGCGCCGAACAGCGCGGCGAGCGTCGTCATCATGATCGGGCGGAAGCGCATCAGGCAGGCCTCGTAGATCGCGTCGCGCGACGACAGCCCGCGCTGGCGCTCGGCGTCGAGCGCGAAGTCGATCATCATGATCGCATTCTTCTTCACGATGCCGACCAGGAGGATCACCCCGATCATGCCGATGATGTCGAAATCGGTGTGCGACACCATCAAGGCCGCCACCGCGCCGACGCCGGCCGAGGTCAAGGTGGAGAGGATGGTCAGCGGGTGGACGTAGCTCTCATAGAGCATGCCGAGCGAGATGTAGATCGTCGCGAGCGCTGCGAGAATCAGGAACAGCTCGTTCGCCAGCGCCTGCTGAAAGACCTTCGCGGAGCCCGCAAACCCGCCGGAAATGCTGGCCGGCATGTTGATCGCGTGCATCGCATTCTCGATCGTGGTGGTCGCCGTGCTCAGCGAGACGCCGGGCGGCAGGTTGAAGGAGACGGTGCTGGCGACCAGCAGGTCCTGGTGATTGACCGCGAGCGGCGTCTCGCCATGCTCGAAGCGCGCGACGCTCGACAGCGGGATCATGGTCTCGGCGTTAGTCGAGACCGCGGTTCCGGTCGAGGCGACGCCCTTGCCGGTGGCGCCGATCGAGTTGGTGGCCTGGTTGCGCACCACATTGGCGGCGATCGAATTGAGCGAGCTCTTCTGCGACGAGGAGGCGACCGTTCCGGCCACCGCATTGGTGCTCTGGGTGCCGGTCGCCGACCCGCCCGAGGTCGAGATATAGACCTCCTTCAGGGTCTGCGGGTCCTGCGAGAAGCGCGGCGCGACCTCCATGATCACGTGATACTGGTTGCGCGCGACGAAGATGGTCGAGACCTGGCGCTGTCCGAACGCATCATAGAGCGTGTTGTCGAGCTGGCTGACGGTGATCCCGAGCCGCGAGGCGGCGTCGCGATCGATCACGAGGTTGGCCTGCAACGCCCGGTTCTGCTGATCGCTGTTGACGTCGGCGAGCGTCGGCTCCTTCTGCAGCGCGGCGACGAGCTTCGGCGTCCACTCGTTCAATTCCTCGAAGGTCGAGCCCTTCAGCGTGTACTGATACGCGGCGTTGCCGGAGCGCCCGCCGGCGCCGAGATCGCCGATCGATTGCAAGAACAGGGTGGCGCCGGCCACGCTTGCCAACGGCTCGCGCAGCCGCTCGATCACCTTGTCGGCGCGCAGCCTGCGCTCGTCCATCGGCTTCAGCGAGGCGAACACGGTGCCGGTGTTGGTGCCGCCCGGTCCGACGCCGCCGCCGCCGGTGAAGCCGACCGCGGTATCGACCGCCGGATCGGCCTTCACGATGTCGATGAACTGGGTCAGCTTCTGCTGCATCAGCTGGAACGAGGTGCTCTGGTCGGCCTGGATCGAGCCGATCAGGAGCCCGGTATCCTGCTGCGGCACGAAGCCCTTTGGCACGACCCGATAGAGGTGGAAGTTCAGATAGAGCGTCGAACCGAGGATCAGCATCACCAGCAGCGGGTGGCGCAGCGCGAGGCCGAGCGTCGCGCGGTAGCCGCCCAGCATCAGCTCGAACACGCGTTCGTTGATGCGGTAGATCCGGCCGTGCGGCTGGCCTTCCTCTTCCTTGCGCAGCAGCACGGCGCACATCATCGGCGTCGTGGTCAGCGAGACCACCAGCGAGATCACGATCGCGATCGTGATCGTCATGGCGAATTCGCGGAACAGGCGGCCGACCAGGCCGCCCATCAGCAGGATCGGTACGAACACCGCGATCAGCGACACGCTCATCGACAGCACGGTGAAGCCGACCTCGCGGGTGCCGACCAGGGTCGCCTCCAGCCGCGACAGTCCGGCATCCATGTGGCGGGTAATGTTTTCCAGCACCACGATGGCGTCGTCGACCACGAAGCCGGTCGCCACCGTCAGCGCCATCAGCGAGAAGATGTCGAGTGTGTAGCCGAGCAGATACATCATGGCGAAGGTCGCGATCAGCGACACGCCGACCGCCACCACAGGCACCAGCGTCGCCCGCGCATTGCGCAGGAAGGCGAACACGACCAGGATCACCAAAGCGACCGCGATCAGCAGCGTGATCTCGACGTCATGCAGCGAGGCCCGGATCGTCTTCGAGCGGTCGACCGCGAGCGTGAGGTCGATCGCGGGCGAGACCGAGGCCTTCAGCTGCGGCATCAGCCCCTTCACAAGGTCGACCATCTTGATGATGTTGGCGCCGGGCTGCCGGTACACGATCATCACAACGGCCGGCTTGCCGTTGGCGAGGCCGAGCGTGCGCGCATTCTCCACGGAGTCGATGACGTCGCCGACGTCGGTCAGCCGCACCGCTGCGCCGTTGCGGTAGGCGACGACCAGCGGCTTGTAGTCGGCGGCCTTCCGCGCCTGGTCGTTGGCGTAGATCTGGTAGCGCTGGTCGCCGACGTCGATGCCGCCCTTCGGGCTGTGCGCATTGGCGCTCGACAGCGCGGCGCGGACGTCCTCGAGCCCGATGCCGTATTTGTAGAGCGCCGGCGGGATCAGCTCGACGCGCACCGCGGGCAGCGAGCCGCCGCCGACCGAGACTTCGCCGACGCCCTCGACCTGCGACAGCTTCTGCGCCAGCACGGTCGAGGCGGCGTCATAGAGCTCGGCCGGTGTCAGGGTGTCCGAGGTCAAAGTGTAGATCAGGATCGGCGCCGAGGCCGGGTTGAACTTGCGGTAGGTCGGGTTGGCGCGAAGGTTGGTCGGCAGGTCAGCCCGCGCCGCGTTGATCGCGGCCTGCACGTCGCGCGCGGCGCCGTTGATGTCGCGGTCGATGTCGAATTGCAGCGTGATGCGCGCGGAGCCGAGCGAGGACGTCGAGGTCATTTCGGTGACGCTGGCGATCTGGCCGAGATGGCGTTCCAGAGGGCTCGCCACGGTGGCGGCGACGTCGGCCGGGCTCGCGCCAGGCAGGGTCGCCTGCACCATGATGGTCGGGATGTCGACGTCGGGCAGCGGCGACACCGGCAGCTTGAAGAACGCAATGACGCCCGCCACCACCAGTCCGAGAGACAGCAGCGTGGTGCCGACCGGCCGGCGGATGAAGGGGGCGGAGAGGTTCATTGCATCAGTGTCGATGTTCGCGGATGAGCTTCTATCCGTCCGCGCCGCGATGCAAAAGCCTAAATGTCACAGCGCGCTGCCTTAGAGAAGCCGCGATGTGTCGGATGCGCAGTGCCGCGGACCGAAAAAGCGCGATCTGGCAACAAGCCGTTTACAAAGCCCGATCGAGGCAGCTGATGGAGAGGGGGCGCGCGGACGATTTGCGTAGGATGGATGGAGCGAGGCGATACCCATCGCCTCATTGCGTGGATGCGGTTGATGGGTATCGCTGCGCTCCACCCATCCTACGAGATCAGCCTGATGCAG
>OFSF01001031.1_pt1 | contig 10025 bp, 10 predicted proteins | sample 1543271 | NCBI WGS metagenome assembly OFSF01 (sample SAMN07774227, study PRJEB24372) | wastewater metagenome | isolation source: Exp Tend VB 100WW | collected 2016-02
CGCCAGCCTTATTCAAAAACACATCTGGGTCGTTGCCGAAACCCGCGCCGAAAGCACTTGGGAACGAAACCTTATACTCATTTGAAAATGTAAGACCACCGTCTTTGCTGGTGGAATACCAGAGACCTTGATCGTTGGGAGCCATGTTTTGCTTGCCTGAAGAATCAACGCCAGGACGAGCACCGTTGTCGTAATAGAAGAGGGTTACCGAACCGTCTGCATGAGCAATTGCAGCAGGGTGCTCTGCGCTTCGCGTGAGTGATGCTGCTCCAGTACCGATGCGAAATCCACTATCTGCCGTCCAAGTAAGCCCATCCGCCGAGGTTGCCGAGTACACCTGATGTGGGTCTGGGCCAGTACCCGCCTTAACCATGTCGGAGAAATACGCGCGGTAGCGACCGTCGGCCAACTTGATGAATACTGCTCCACTCAAACCATTTTTTGCGGAAGGAAATGAACTGCTTGGAATGCACGAATCTTTCTCGACAGAGAAATTCAATCCATCTGAAGAAATGGAACACGAAACGCCATAACTCGTCATGTTGTACATGCGGAATCGACCATCACTCAGTTTCACTACGCGAGGCATACCTTGGCCCCGGTCGGAACCGAAGGCGTTGCCTACTGGAGTGAAATTGATGCCATCCTGAGAATCGGCGATGACAATGCCCTTGTTCTGCGCAAAAACATAAGCGCGAGTGGTGCCATTGGACAGCTGCACTCCTGTCACGTCGGCAACCGGCAGGCCTGCGGCAACACCAAAGAGTGATGGATACAAGATTTTTGCGCTGATCAACGTTGCCGTATAGGGGCCAGATGGAAAAACATCGGCCGGGTCGGCTGCAACCGGAGCGACAACAACGCTCAGCCCCAGCGCAATGGTCGAAACGATCGTTAATGCACCTCGAAGAAGTCTCATACTTGATCCTTTGCAATAGTGTCTGCTGACCGAACGAGCGTACTGCAATCTCTTTCGATGGGCAATAGGTCTGGGTTCAGCTTTTGCGCTCGCTAATGGAGCAAAAGCCTTATGTTATTTGCGCCCCCGGCATGAGTTGAACATGCGACCTGCGGTTTAGGAAACCGTTGCTCTATCCACTGAGCTACGGAGGCTTGGGGATGGTGCGAAATGTGGTGCGAAATTCGCCGACACACCTTGCATCACCATCGGTAAGGCTAGTGGGGCATGACCACAGAAGGAATAATGCCCTCAAAATCCGCTGTTCATGTTTGTGGCCACTGATTTGCCTGCGAAAACGCATTCAGGGCGTCAACGAACCAATTCTCTTGTCTATTTAAAGAGGAGTTAGGCGTCGTTTCGCCGTCGGGCTCGTTCGGGTGGTTCCCATTGCCCAAGGAACTCACTCACGTCTCCCCCAGTACGGATCTTCCAAGCCATCAATGCCACCACCATTTGGAACATCTGATACCCACGGATGTCCATCTCGCGTCGCGCTAACCCAACGCTGCCTGCTCGCCTGTTCACGAGGCGTGATTTGTAATCGTTGTGCATCGACTCGGTGTCTTCGCGCAAGCCGTACAGGCGTGAGAAGTCAGGGTCGTTCAATGGAATCGAACGCAGGTAACGCGGGCGTGGTTTACCGGCAGCAATGTCTGCTTCAGAACTGAACAAGCGCATCGGACTGTTGCACCCCGACTACACCTTTGATGAAAGTCACAAGCCTTAATAGTTCAGTCAAGGCTGTAATACAGTGAACAATGTACTAATCTCGTGTCAATGGTTACTGTCGTTCGTCGTGATGTTCGGCTAGACACGCTCAGCCGAGTCGGCACGGCGTTGGCTGATGAAGTGCGGCGACAAATTCTTGTGCGGTTACTTGACGGGCCGTCATACCCTGCCGATCTCGCCGATGAGTTGGGCGAAAGTCGGGCGAACGTGTCAAACCATTTGTCGTGTCTACGCGGCTGTGGACTGGTACGCGCAACGCGCGAGGGTCGTCAAATCCGTTATGAGATTGCTGACCGCAAACTTGTCCGAGCATTGCGGATTCTGTGTGAACTCGAACTCGCTGTTGAGTTCGGACACCCTGATTTAGATGGTCGCAAATGAGCGGCACTTCCCACGGCCACAATCACGGCGCGCTGGCACCACGCGCTGGTGCCCGACATGTTCGACCGTTGTTGATCTCACTTGGATTAACTTTTGCGTTCCTGATTGTGCAGGTCGTCACCGGATTCGTTACTGGTTCGTTGGCATTGTTGTCCGACGCTGGTCACATGGCCACCGACGTGCTCGGGCTCGGGATGGCCTTGGCCGCGATACAAGCAGCGTCAAATGCTCGGAACCATTCACAGCGAACATTCGGTTTGTACAGACTCGAAATTCTGGCCGCGTTGGTAAATGCCGTATTGCTGTTCGGTGTTGCCAGCTACATCGGATTCGAGTCAATAAACCGTTTAAGTAATGCACGTGATGTGGCATCTACGCCAGTCCTCGTTGTAGGTGTAATCGGTTTGGTCATCAACGTGATCGCATTCAAACTGTTGCGCGCCGGGTCGAAGGAAAGTCTTAATGTGCGAGGCGCCTATCTCGAGGTGATGTCGGACATGCTCGGCTCGGTCGGAGTAATTGCCGCGGCGATCATCTGGGGCATCACCGGATGGACATGGGTTGATCCGGTAATCGGCGCCGCGATTGGAGTATTTATTTTGCCGAGGGCATACAAACTGGGACGCACTGCAATTCGCGTGCTGGTGCAATCGGCCCCAGAACATCTCAATGTCGCGGCGCTTCAGGCTGAACTTGCGACCATTGCTGGAGTTGTCGATGTGCATGATCTCCACGTATGGACTCTGACCTCAGAGATGGATGTTGCGTCCGCTCATCTAATGGTCGCTTCTGGCGTGGACACCCACGGAGTGTTGGATCAAGCCCGTGTTCTACTTGCCGAGCGACATGGCATCACCCACGCAACATTGCAGGTCGAACCAGATAGCCATCAAGGTTGCAACGACTTGACATGGTAACTGCATCCGCACTGGTATCGGCGTTAGGTTTTTGATTTGAGCGGGTGTGATGATCAAGATTGTTTTCTAAATCCGTTGCGCGAACGGCAACGCCGAACGCTACAAATCGTTCTTGGCATCAACGCTGTACTGTTCTTCGTAATTGTTGTCGCTGCGCTCTATGGAAATTCATCGGCCTTATTAGCGGACAGTCTTGACAACCTTGGTGATGCACTAACATATGGTCTTAGTCTTTTTGCGGTTTCACGAGGTCCTGTTGTAAAGGCCAAAGTTGCTCTGTTCAAAGGTTGGCTTATTCTTCTCGCCGCTTTTGCAATTGTGGCGCAAATCGTTTATCGGTTTGCTGCTGACCTAAGCCTGCCCTCATTTGAGGTTATGGGAATATTCAGTCTTCTTGGTTTAACCGCAAACTCGATTTGCCTTTTTCTTTTGTGGCGCCACCGCAGCGAAGATGTAAATATGAGTTCGGTCTGGGAGTGCTCACGAAACGATATCGCAACAAATATTTCTGTTTTTGTGGGAGCTGGCGCTGTCTGGTTAACCAGCTCCGGTTGGCCCGATACTGTCGTTGCACTGGGAGTCGTGTTGCTCCTAATACGCTCTGCACTTCGCGTGATCGCATCAGCCAATGCAGAAATTAATTCAGCAACCTAACTGTTCTTGTGACCATCAAGCACTAGACGTCCCTCTTGGTTCCAACACTCAAATCTGCCAGGCATGCAATGAAGAATGATCCGGCGGTTGGGATCGAATTCTTCACGATGATAAGCACTGTTGGGATCCGCCCAATGTGTGACCCATGTGCCGACACGTCACACGGTTGAGAATGGAGGCTTCGAACTCCATTAAATAGAGCAAAAATCCTATGGTTTGAGTGTTCCGATGGGAAGAACGAACACGCCATCGGCGCGCGCATACCCGTACCCAGTAGCCGTGACGACAGCCAGAAATGCGGGTTCACCGCAGCGCGCGGTGTCTATTTTTTTGGCAAACTGGAGAAGAGTCTTTGCGGCATCGTCTACCTGCTTGGGACCGAGTTTGACCTCAATGGCGGCCCAACTCGAATCTTCCATTTCAATAATTAGGTCAACCTCGAGGTCGTCGCTATCGCGGTAGTGCGAAAGACGACCGCCGGCATGTTGCATGTAGACCCGCAAATCCCTGGTGACAAGACTCTCGAACAACAAACCGAAGAAATTGAGATCCTTTAGCAACTTGGCTGGGGATGCATTCAGGGCAGCGACGGCCAGACACGGGTCGATGAAGTGGCGAGTAGCAGCCGCCCTCAGCGATGCCCGGGATCGTAACGCTGGCGCCCATGCAGGTAAATCTTCGATGATCATCAGTCGCTCAAGTGATGTGAGGTATTCGCCAACAGTTTCACGCCCAACCGTGGTGTCAGTTCCACCGACATCGGCAGCAATAGTTGAGTTTGCGGCTTGAGTTGCGACATTGCGTGCGAACGACTGGAGGACACGTTTGACCTTTAACGGGTCACGATGAACTCCATCCACTCGCCGGATATCGGTTCGTGCAATTTCATCCAGATAAGAGCGCATCGCTCTCTGGGCTTCATCGGGTGGCAATCCTGCAAAGGCAGGCCAACCCCCGATGCAAACACGATCAATGACTTGGCTGATTGTTAGCCCCGAGTCAGTTGCGCTCGGTACGCCGCCAGCAAACAGCGTTGATATTGAGACATCTCCCGTACTGTGGCCGGTCTCAAACAAGGTCATCGGACGAATCCTCATCCGTGAGAAACGTCCTGCTCCTGTATGGCGAGCGACATCGTCTGCTGGAACGGCTGAGCCCGTCAGTATGAACTGGCCGGGCAACTGGCGTCGGTCGACTTCACGTCTGATGTGGTTCCATAGATCTGGTTCCATTTGCCACTCATCAATGAGACGCGGAGTGGAACCTTTGAGCAGTAAAAATGGGTCAATTTTTGCTAGCTGAAGTGCGCCGGAGTCAATGTCGAGAAAGACGTTGCTAGCAGAGAGTTGTCCAGCGGACCACGTCTTACCGACGGCCTTTGGCCCCTCCAAAACGACGGCACCAGTGACTTTGAGTAGACGGGTCAGTTCATCGTCGACGATCCGGCTCTGATATTTCACTTGAACCCTCCATATTGACTACGCGCGTAATAAGTGCTTTCGCTTAATCTACGATTAGCATACCGCAGTTTATGATCAGTTTGTACCGCAGTTTATGACCTATCTATACCGCAGTTTATGAGATTTTAGCTCCACCCTGTCTGTCCTGGACTCCGCCTCTTTCTTAGGAAGATGATCAAACCCGCGTTCCAAGAACTGCCGTTTCGCGTTCCAAACATGTACTGAAACCCCGACCACTACCCCATCAATACTGGGGTTTGGAATTACGCACCAGCCTCACGGAGGCTGGGGATGGTGCGAAATGTGGTGCGAAATTCGCCGCCACACCTTGCGTCATCTATATAGAGGTTACTAGCGCCACAAGAACCACCACGATGACCGGAGAAACTACTGCGAGCACTAGTCGCCTTGGCCAAGTATTTGATGAAGATCTTTGCGATCTCGCTTGGATAATTTGCCGACAAAACCCGCGAGCAACTCGCGATGATTGGTCGCCTCATTGAGAATCGCATTCATTCGTCTTGAATACCATTCTTCACGCGAAATCTTTGGCGAATAGACATATGAGCGTCCCACGATTGATCTGCCGAGTTGTTTTTTGTCACACAAACGCATTAGCACCGTTGCAACACTCGTGTAGGCAAGATTTCCCGACAGTTGCTCACGCACTTGACTTGGCGAAATCGGCGTTGGGCTGTCCCAAAGTATTTGCATGATCTCGAGTTCGAGAGTTCCGTCGGCTCGCTTGACCACGACATTTACACTAGCAAGTGCTTACAGCCTGACTGCTACACACTGTAGTATCTGTGTTTATGCGCCGGGCAAACCGTGTTCTGAGGAACTTTTTTTTATCTCTGGCGGTGAGTTTGGGCCTTGTGATCTTTCTGGGGGTAGCGCCCGCGTCGGCTCACAACTCGTTTGACTCAAGTGACCCAGTTAATGGTTCAACACTTGATGTTGCTCCGGCGACATGGTCGCTTATGTTTAAAAAGGAAGTACCACTCGCATCTGCATCTGCAGAACTTGTCGGATCAGACGGAGTACGCATTGCCCTTGCCCCGCCGACATATGGAGCAACAACAAATGCGATTGTCTTTTCTCTGCCACCTAACCTCACGGGTGTCAACACAGCACGATGGCGCCTTGTCGGTGTTGACGGGCATGTCATAAGTGGACGCGTTGCGTTCACGGTCAATGCTCTATCCGCGCCATCTGCATCGTTGGTCACTGTTGAAGGTGTGCCCCCATTAGAAGTTGCGCCGCAATCAACTCAGACGACAATTCAAGTTCCTCAATTAAGTGTTGACGATTACTTCATTGAGCCTGTTCCTGAATTGCCACGTCATGTGTTCAGGTTTATTAACTATGGCGCATTACTAATATTAATTGGGTTGCTGTTTGTCGAACTCGATATCGCCACCGGTGTGCTCGGACTTGCGGTTGCTAAAAAAACGATGCGTATCGCGTCTGTACTTCTCGCTACTTCCGCAGTTCTTCAGATGATGATTTTTTCCGCAGATCTTTCGAGTACATCTTTTCTGGGTTCGATCGGTTCTCTCGGTGCGATCCTAGAAACAACTCCAGGATCGATGTTGATCATGAAATCAATCATCGGTTGTCTAATTGGCTTAATTTCATTTCGACGAAAAATTGAGCAGACAATCCATCAAACTTCTTGGCTTATACCCGGCCTTCTTTTTCTTTACCTCATCACCCTCGCCTACACCGGACATTCTCGTTCACAACGGTGGGCGATTTTTGGTGTGCCGACTGACGTAGCGCACACCGTAGCCGCTGGAGTTTGGCTGGGCGGTTTACTGGTGCTACTTGGAATTGTCAACCAAAATGTTTCGCCTTTGCAGGCCGTTCAAGCACTTCGACGATTCGGATCAGCCGCGAAAATCTCGGTAATTACTCTCGTGGTCACAGGTTCATTTCAGACCTTGAGGTTGCACGATGATCCATGGTCGATTTTGACCTCTAGCCACGGACAATTACTTGTGGTCAAGTTGCTTGCGTTCGGCGGAATGTTGATTTACGCAAACTTTAATCGGAGCTCATTGGAGATGCGCCCGACTGACGGCTCACATGCTGTTCAAATCAAGCGACTGGTTGTGCGAACGAGCATCATCGAAACGTTAATGGGATTTGCTGTTGTGGCTGTGACCGCCGTTCTCGTATCGAGTTCTCTTGGTAAGTGACTTGACAAATACGATCTTGGCTACTACACTAAGTAGTAGTCAATAAATTCAATCACGGAGGTCCCCCATGAGTAAAAGATTTGCTTCCATTGTTTCTCTGATCGTTGTTCTCGCGGCCTGCGGTTCTTCGCACAATATGGATTCGATGGACAAGTCCGAGAGCGAAACAGCGTCGTATGGGTCGTCTGCAGATTTCAATGATGAGGACGTCCATTTTTTGCAAATGATGATCCCCCATCATGAGCAGGCAATTGAAATGTCTGACATCGCTTTAGACCCAACTATTGAAGCAAGTGATGCTGTCAAAGGGCTCGCCGCACAAATCAAAGGGGCACAAGACCCCGAGATTACACAGATGAATAAATGGTTAACCGATTTGGGTAAAACTGAAATGGATTCGTCGATGGATATGTCCGGAAAGATGGACGGCATGATGACTGCAGATCAACTCATGAACCTAGGAACACTTCAAGGTGCAGAGTTTGATAGCGCATGGATCAAAGCAATGATCGGTCATCATGAAGGCGCCATCGAAATGGCCACTGTTGTGATCGCCAAAGGCTCTAACTCACAAGTGCGAATTCTTGCCGAGGCAATCATCATCGGTCAGCAAAAAGAAATCAGCACGTTGAAGGCTCTGCTCGGCTGAGATGCATAGTTGCAAGTTTGGCTCGTTCGCTAAAGTGAAGATATGACCCAAACTCAACTAACAGTTTCAGGAATGACATGCGATCACTGTGTGCGCCACGTAACTGATGCGATCTCAAAAGTTGCTGGAGTAAACAGCGTCAATGTCAGTCTCGCAGACGGAATCGCCACAATTGATTCTGATCTCGGACTTGACTTGCAGTTAGTTAAGACTGCGGTTGTTGACGCTGGATACGGAGCCTAAGCGCCAAAACCTCGACGCGACATCGCGCGGGCAGTGCCCGTTAGTTCACGTATTTGGCGGATACTGCGAACCGTTAGGAAAATTACCGAACAACGGGCGATCACCGTCGGTGCATGCATCAATCAGCAAGTCGCCGCCAACGAATGCGCCACGCCACGACGCACCTTTGCCGCCGAATACTTCTTCGCGGTCGCCACGGCTACGCGGCGCGTTGACTCCAAATTTGAAAGACTGAACATCAGGTCGAAGACGTGCCGCAAAATCTGGGTCGTCGGTGGCGATCGACGCGACAAGTGAACCGTTCGAAACGTTCATTGCCGCGAGAAGTTCTGACTCGGTGTCGACGATAACGATCGAGTCGACGGGGCCGAACGGTTCGCTGTGATGCAACGACCACGCCGACGGCGGATTAAGCACGCAGGCTGGCGCAATGTACGCCGACTGATCTTGGCCAGCAATAAAATTTTGGGCGCTGAGTTCGCCACGAATAAGTGGAATTCCGCCGGTGCCGATCGCCTCGTCGTAACGAGCACGCAGGTCATCGGCTTTTGCCCGCGAGATCAACGGACCAAAGTCGAAATTAGGCAGCGGATCATCGGCAGATGCAACGGCGAATGGATTGCCGAATTGCAGCGAAGCAATCACGTCGTGATATGACGCAAGAAAATCTGGCAGCAACTTTCGTTGCACGACGTAGCGCGGGTATGCGGTGCAACGCTGCTTGGCATATTCAAAACCTTTTTTAAGATGACCCGCGAGTAACGGCCACTGCGAAAAGTTCCAGATGCCCCAAGTGTTGAGACCCTCTTGTTCGAGAATGTGGCGACGGCGCAGATCGGCCAAGGTGCTTGCCGCTTTGCGTCCGTTTGAGCGACCGCCGACAAATGCGAGTGCGCCGAGTTGTGGCGAAGAAATTAGTGCGTCACTCAGATCGCCGCCGACACCAGAAATCAATGTGACGGGCAAACCGGCACGAGCCATTAGCGCGTGTGAAAGCGTGAGTGCGTGAAAGCCGCCTTGTGATGGCGTTTTGGCGATAACCGCGTTGCCGGCGAGAAGTTGCGCCAACTCGGCATGCACGAGCACGCTCAACGGATAATTCCATGAGGCGATGTTCGACACAGGCCCATGCAACGGTGTGCGGCCTTGCATCTGTCGTTCGATTTCTTCGAGGTACCAATCAATGCCATCAACGCAACGATCGACATCGGCGCACGCGATGCGCCATGGCTTGCCGATCTCCCACATCAACAACATGGCAATCGTGTCGCGATGCTCTCGCAACAACGTCACCGCATTGCGAACTCGTTGCTGACGCTCGTCGATCGGAGTCTTCGACCACGTGGCGTGTTGGCGACTTGCTTGCTCGACTGCCGTGCCCGCGGTGGCGCGATCGACGCGCGGCGGACCAGGAATCAATGTTGCGTCAACAGCCACAGCATGTGGCCGAGTTTCACCAACGAAGCACCACTCGCCACCAAGCAAGTTGGCGATGCGATCAGATTCAAATGCCTCGGGTGCGATCAGACGAGCACTGCGGTAGACATCGCTCCAACTTGTGCCTGGTTTGTGTTGAAGCGTCATTAGAGAACGTTACACGCGATACCGACAAATCGACTCAGTTGGGAGTAGAACACAATCTTGGCGTTTCAAATCATCAGCGTGAATGAGAATATGTGACACGTTAAAAGGCGTTGCTGCTACTGGCGCCCCCTAGTTGAATCGAACATGCAACCTACGGTTTAGGAAACCGTTGCTCTATCCACTGAGCTACGGGGGCTGGGGATGGTGCGAAATGTAGTTAAGAATTTCAACATGACACTTTGCGTC
>OFSF01001034.1_pt1 | contig 10005 bp, 12 predicted proteins | sample 1543271 | NCBI WGS metagenome assembly OFSF01 (sample SAMN07774227, study PRJEB24372) | wastewater metagenome | isolation source: Exp Tend VB 100WW | collected 2016-02
GGGCCACCATCACCGGTCCGAACGGCACCACCCGCGGCGCCCCGGCCAGCGCGCATTCCTCTTCGAACAGGTGCCGCTGCACGGCGTTCCAGCCCGGCCCGCCGAACTGCGTCGGCCAGCCCCAGCCGAGCCAGCCCTTGGCACCGAGGATCTTCGCCCAGCGCTGCAGATCGTCGCGTGTCAGGCGCAGCGCGGCATGGACCTTGGTCGAGATGTCTGCAGGCAGGTGCTCGGCGACCCAGTCGCGCACCTCGGCGCGAAAAGCCAGTTCGTCTTCGGTGAAGTTCAGGTCCATGGCGCTTGTCTCCGGGCGATTTCTGGCTGTTTTTGTAGCACGCTGGCCAGCCGGGCGCTTGTCCCTGCTGCGACAGGCCAGTGGTCGGTGCGGCGGCGCGGAGGCAGCGCTCAAGTCTGCCCGCCCAGCGCCGAAACTGTGGCGCAAGCGTCCCGCTTCTGTCGCGATCGGGGATTGCGTCCTGCGTGCAGCCGAGGCCAGAACCATGAAAAAGTCCATCACCTTCATCCATCCCCGCCGCTACCAGCGGGTCGAGGTCCGTGTCGGCGCTGACGCGCTGCTGCTGCTGGCCGGGGCTGTGGCGCTGTCGCTTCATGCGTGGACCGCGCTGGCGGGGGATGCTCTGCACTGGGGCTGGCTGGCGGGGGGCGCCGTGCTGGCCCATGCGCGGCTGTGGCGCCACGCGCTGACGCTGCCCGTGGTCGCCTCTGTGGCGCTGGCGCTGATGTCCGCAGGCATGTCGATGGCCATCACGGCCATTGCGGTCAACAAGCTGGTGGCGCAGCGCTACCGCCACGCGGGCTGGAAGATCCGCAACACGGACGGCGAACTGGGCGAGTACTCGTCGCGCTTTCTCGCGGTCGACAAGCTTGGTTTCCATGAGCGGGATCTCATGGCGAATGTCGTGGGCAAGCACCTGCATGACGGTCTGATCGACGTCCGCGACGACTACACCCCGGTCACGCCGCTGCCGGCCAGAGCCCCGGCCGCTGCAGCACCGGCGCGCACGCCGGACCGGCCGTACATCGTGCTGTGACGCCCGGGGCGGGGACGTCCCGCTGCGGGTGCGTCAGTCGCGGAAGTTGTTGAAGCTCAGCGGCGCCTCGGTGATCTCCTTGCGCAGCAGGGCCATCGCGGCCTGCAGGTCGTCGCGCTTGGCGCCGGTGACGCGCACCGTGTCGCCCTGGATGCTGCCCTGGACCTTGAGCTTGCTTTCCTTGAGCGTCTTCTGGATCTTCTTGCCCAGATCGCTCTCGATGCCGGCCTTGACGATGACCTTCTGCTTGAGCTTGTCGTGGCTCATCTTTTCCGGCTTGGCGGACAGGTCGAGGAAGCGCACATCCACCCCGCGCTTGGCCATCTTGCCCAGCAGCACGTCGGTGACCTGCTGCAGCTGGAAATCGCTGTCGGCGTAGAGCGTCAGCTCCTTGTCCTTCTGCTCGACGCGCGCATCGCTGCCCTTGAAATCGAATCGGGTACCGATTTCCTTGTTGGATTGGTCGATGGCATTGCGGACTTCGGTCAGCTCGGGTTCGAGCACGGTGTCAAAGCTGGGCATGGGGATCTTTTCTGTGAATTCGTGGGGATGGGGGAAAATTCTGCCATGCGCATCGAAACTGCCGTCAATCTGCGGGCCTGGAATACCTTCGGCCTGCCCGCCACCGCCCAGACCCTGGTCCACATCGACGAGGAAGCCGACGTGCGCCGCGTCGTCGACCATCCGGAATTCGGCCCCGCGCCCAAGTTCATCCTGGGTGGCGGCAGCAACATCGTGCTGGCGCGTGACGTGACGGCCTGCGTGCTGAAGGTGGAGATTCCCGGCCTGCGCATCGTCGAGGAATGCGCGGACGCGGTCATCGTCGAGGCGGGGGCGGGCGAGTCGTGGCACCGGCTGGTGGCCTGGACCATCGAGCAGGGGCTGGGCGGTCTGGAGAACCTGGCGCTGATTCCCGGCACCGTGGGCGCGGCACCCGTGCAGAACATCGGTGCCTACGGGCTGGAACTGGCCGATCGCTTCGACTCGCTGGACGGCGTCGACCTGGTCACCGGACGCGGCTTCACGCTGGACCGGCGCCTGTGCCGCTTCGGCTACCGGGACAGTGTCTTCAAGCATGAACTGGCGGGAAAGTCGGTCATCACCCGGGTCCGGCTCCGACTTCCGCGCCCGTGGCAGCCGGTGCTGGGCTATCTCGACCTGCTGCGCAAGATCGAGGAAACCGGCGTCACGCAGCCCGATGCGCGCCAGATCTTCGACTGGGTCTGTGCCATCCGGCGTGCCAAGCTGCCCGACCCGGCCGTGATCGGCAACGCGGGCAGCTTCTTCAAGAACCCGGTGGTCACGCCCGAGCAGTGCCGCGACATCATCGCCCGCGATCCGCATGTCGTGCATTACCCGATGGACGACGGCAGCTTCAAGCTGGCCGCCGGCTGGCTGATCGACGCCTGTGGCTGGAAGGGCAAGTCGGTGGGTGGCGCGGCGGTCTACGAGAAGCAGGCGCTGGTGCTCGTCAACCGCGGCGAGGCACGGGGCGCAGAGGTCATCACGCTGGCACGCGCCATCCAGGAAAGTGTCTACGGCCGCTTCGGCATCCGGCTGGAGCCCGAGCCGATCGTGGTGGGATGATCTGCCACGGCGGTGTTCAACGCCGCCAGTCGCCGCTGCGGATGGCCTCGTGGGTCAGCCGCTCGACCTCGACCGGCGACACCGCATGGGACACGCCGAGCCGCACCGCCGCGGCCAAGGACAGGTCGATGATGCGGCCCGGCGAAAACGGCCCGCGGTCATTGACCCGCACGATCACCTCCCGACCGTTGACCGGATTGCGCACCCGCGCATAGCTGGGAATCGGCATGGTCGGGTGCGCCGCGGTCATCGCGTACATGTCGTAGCGCTCGCCGCTGGCGGTCGGTCGCCCGTGGAACTTGCCGCCGTACCAGGAGGCCAGCCCTGACTCCCGCATCTCGACATCGGTGGTGATCGGCGTGTAGCTGCGCCCGAGCACGGCGTAGGGCTTGTTCGGTCCGCCCATGCGCAGCGGTTCGATCCGCGGCTGGGCGTCGGGAACCTTCAGCAGCTCGGCGTGCGGGATGCGGTCGCTTCGGCTGCTGGGCGTGCCCGCGCACCCGACCAGCAGCACGGCCAGCGCAAGGGCAATCCACCCGCGTGAAACCACCGCACCAGGCACGCCCCCCCGCACCGAGACGGATCCCTTGTTCAAGGGGTTGGCGAGGGGCATTGTGAAAAAATTGAACGTCTGCAAGGTAACCTTTCGGTACCGGAGCGCCCGAACGCGGGGTATCCGGACAGGCACACTTCATACCATTGGGGAAAACATGCAAATCTCTCAGATTTCTCTCGCCGTTGCACTGGCCCTGTCCCTCGGGACGGCTCAGGCCGCTGTCGTCGGTCTCGATGACCCGTCGTTCCAATCCTACGCCGCGGGTTCGCTGATCGGCTCCGCTGGTCCTTGGTCGTCGGAAGGCACCGATGCCATGGCCCTGGACAACGCTGGTCAGCGCTACCTGTTCCTCGGCAATGGCGACCGCGTCGTCCAGAGCTTTTCGGTCGATCTGGCCGGCACCTACACCGTGAGCTTCTGGGCCTCGGGTGAAGGCCGCTCGCGTCTGTTCGACTCGGACGACGTGGCCGCCAACCTGTTCACCTCGCCGGTCGCGGTGTCGAATCCCACCCCGGTGAACTATGGCTCGGCGTGGCAGCAAGTGCAGTACACCTTCAGCACGGGCCCGATCAGCGGCAGCAACTCCTACCACCTGTACCTGTCCGGCTTCGGCGCAGGGTTCTCGGTGGACACCGTGTCGGTGTCGGCTGTGCCGGAGCCCGAGTCCTACGCCATGATGCTGGCCGGTCTGGGCGCCCTGGGCCTGATGGCTCGCCGCCGCCGCGCCCGCTGATCGACCTCGTACTGCCGCTGAGACCCCATCCCCCCGGTTCCGCCAGGGACCAGTGGGGTCTCGCAGACAAAAAAGCACCGGTTTCCGGTGCTTTTTTATTGGCGAATGCCGCTGTATCCCCGGTTCTCGGGGTTGTATTTTCTTGGGCCATATTTTCGATGGGCTTGTGGAGAAGGCCATGTGGCGCAATCTGTGGAATACAGCGGATATCTGGGGCTAGATCTGAAAAAATCACCCGCGTTCAGGGGGGTTGCGGCATCTGTCCAACCCGAATCTGAAGGGTACGGAGTAAATTGGCGTCATGGAAATGCTGGACGCGAAAAGACAGAGCACTTGTCTGAGGGGCGTATCCAGTACCGCCATGCCTTTTCTCACATACCGGGAGCATTCAATGCGCAAGACTTTCACGGCCATCGCGGCTTCTCTGTTGCTGGGCGCCACGGGCGCACAGGCCAATCTCGTCACCAATGGCACGTTCGACGCGCCCGACATTTCGACGGGCTCTTTCTCGACGGTGACGTCGCTGTCGTTTTCCGACCTGAACTGGGGTTACTACAGCGGCGGTGGCGGCGTGTCGAAACTGGTGGATGACGCTGGCAACCAGTTTGCACAGATCGCATCGGGCGACATCCTGTACACCTCGTTCAGCGTTGTCGCATCCGGCCAGTACAACATCGGCTTCGATTTCCAGGGCAGCGGCCTGTGGGGCCTGACGGGCGCCACCAACTGGATCCCGGAACTGGTCGCGCCGACCTACCTGACCCCCTCGGCGGGCTGGACCTCCGCGACGGGCGGGCCGGTCTCGCTGGTCGCTGGCGATTCGTACAAGATCTACTTTGGCGGCATGGTGACCCCGCCGCAGTTCTACCCGACGCTCGGCCTGGACAACGTGTCCGTGACCGCCGTGTCGCCGGTGCCGGAACCCGAAGGCTACGCGATGATGGTGGCCGGTCTCGGTGCGCTCGGCCTGATGAGCCGTCGCCGTCTGCGCAAGGGCGCCTGAGCCCCTCGCAAAGGCGGCTTTCGCTCGCCGCCTTCGACAAACGCCCTTCGGGGCGTTTTTTCATGGCGGATACGCATGCGCGAGCCATGCCCGAGCGGCACTGATTCGAGGGCGTTCGGACCGGGGGGTGGCGAGATATTCGAGTCAATATCTCACGGTATTTTCCCAGGTACCGGGCGGTATTATCTGGAGGCTCCCCTTGGTTTGAGTGCGCATGTTTATCAGATGCAGATGGCATTGAAATTGTCGGCTAATCTGTCCATGTGATCCGCGACTGCCGACTAGACTGGCCGCAGTTGTCCGGATCTCGCAGGTATCTTTCCCGGCAGTTTTCCGGTGAATAGAGCACATATTTCATTCCACCTCACGGAGTTTCCATGCGCAAATCTCTTGTTTCTACCGCCGCGGCGCTGCTGCTGGCCTTCGGCGCTGCAGGCGCCCAGGCGCAGGTCAGCATCACCAATGCCGATTTCGAGCTGTCGGTTGTCGCCAATGACAGCTTCGATACTGTTTCCAATCTGGGCTACAGCAATGTCGAGTGGGGCTGGCTGGGAGGAACGTCCAAGATCGTCGACGTGGGCGGTCAGCAGATGGCGCAGCTGGTCGGTGGCGACCTGATCTGGACGAGCTTTGCCGCAGTGTCGGCGGGCGACTACAACCTCACGTTCGACACCTCCGGCGACGGCTACTTCGCGCTGCAAAACCTCAACGCGGGCACCACCGTGAAAATGGAGCTCTTCCGGAACGCCACGTCGACGCTCCACTCGGCCAGTTTCTCGCTGACCAGCACCGACAACTACAAGCTGTACTTTGGCACCGCGCCGCTGCCGCCCGACTTCTCCAGCACCCTGACGGTCGACAATGTCGCGATCACGCAGGTGATGGCGCCCGTGCCCGAGCCGGAAAGCTACGCCATGATGCTCGGCGGCCTGGGCGCGCTGGGCCTGATGAGCCGCCGCCGCCTGAAGGCGCGCGTCTGATCCTCTGGCACCGCAGGGTGCCAGCGTTTTTCCCTGGTATGCATTGACAGCGCCTCGCGAGAGGCGCTTTTTTTCTGCTCAGCGCGCTGGCGCGAGCTCGATCACCACCGGCGCGTGGTCACTCGGGCGTTCATTCTTGCGGGGCGCCTTGTCGATGCGGCAGGCCGTGGTGCGCGCCGCCAGTGGCGCACTCACCAGGATGTGGTCGATGCGCAGTCCCTGGTTCTTGCGGAAGGCCAGGTTGCGGTAGTCCCACCAGCTCCAGCTCTTCGGGGCTTGGTCGAACAGGCGAAAGGCGTCGTGCAGACCCAGCTGCAGCAGCGCCTGGAAGTGACCGCGCTCCTCGGGCGTGCAGTGGATCTGGCCGGCCCAGGCGACCGGGTCGTGCACGTCGCGGTCTTCGGGGGCGATGTTGTAGTCGCCCATCAGGACCAGTGCGGTGTGCTGCTGCAGCTCCGTGGCGATCCATTGCGCCAGTGCGGTCAGCCACGCCATCTTGTAGGTGAACTTGTCGCTGTCCGGGGCCTGGCCGTTGGGGAAATAGGCGCCGACCACGCGCACGCCCTCCACCGTCGCCGAGATCACCCGCGCCTGCGGATCGTCGAAGCCCGGGATGTTGCGCACGACCTCGGTGACCGACAGGCCGCTGCGCGCCAGCAAGGCCACGCCGTTGTAGGTCTTCTGGCCGAACCAGACGCTCTGGTAACCCGCGTCCGCCAGCGCGTCGGCGGGAAACTTGTCGTCGGTGAGCTTGGTTTCTTGCAGCACCAGCACGTCGGGTTGCTCCCGCGCGAGCCAGTCGAGCACCTGCGGCAGGCGCACGGCGAGAGAGTTGACGTTCCAGGTGGCGAGTTTCATGCCGTGATGATGCCGCAGTGTCGACTCGGCGATACTCGCGCACGTCGTTTCTCAACTCCAAGGACTGCTGCCGTGACCATCTTGATGCTGGGTTTGTTGCTGTTTCTAGGTGTCCATTCGGTCAGGATATTCGCCGAAGACTGGCGTTCGGAGCAGATCCGTGCACATGGCGAGCTGAAGTGGAAGGGCTTCTACACCGTGGTGTCTGTGGTCGGACTGGCGCTGGTGGTCTGGGGCTATGGTGCAACACGCGCCGCGCCGGTGGACCTCTGGATGCCTCCGACTGCGATGCGGCATGTGGCGGCGCTGCTGATGCTGCTGTCCTTCGTGCTGCTCACGGCGACCTATGTGCCGGGCTCGCGCCTGAAGGCCAAGGTGCGCCATCCGATGGTGCTGGGGGTCAAGGTCTGGGCGCTGGCGCATCTGCTGTCGAACGGACGTCTGGCCGATGTGGTGCTGTTCGGGAGTTTTCTGGTCTGGGCGGTGCTGTCGTTCCGTGCGGCACGCCAGCGTGACCGCGCAGCCGGCAGCCCCGCGCTGCCGCTGCATTCCGGGCGTGACGTGATCACCGCCTTCGTCGGCATCTTCGCGTGGATCATCTTCGCGCTGTGGCTGCACGGGCCGCTGATCGGCGTGCGGCCCTTCGGCTGAGGCTGAAGCTCAGCGGCGGCGGTAGGTCACGAAGGCGAAGCCCGGGTGCGGTGTCCGGGCGACTTCCTCGAATGCGTCGCGTGGCCAGTCTGGAAAGTGCACATCGCCGTCGAGGTCGGCGTCGATTTCCGTGAGTTCCAGTACCTCGGCGAGCGGCAGTGCCTGCGCATACAGCTCGCCACCGCCCATCACGAACACCCGCGGTGCGTCGGTGTCCGCGACGGCGGCGAGGGCTCCGGGGAGGTTCGGTTTCACCTCGGCGCCGCGGGCGGCCTCGGTGTCGGCCCAGTGCGGCTGGCGGGTCACGACGAGATTGCGCCGGCCCGGCAGCGGCCGGAACTTCGCCGGCAGCGAGTCCCAGGTCTTGCGGCCCATGATGACCGGGCAGCCCATCGTCGTGGTGCGGAAGTGCTTCGCGTCGATCGGGTCGTGCCAGACGAGGCCGTTGTCGCGGCCGATCACGCCGTTGCGGGCGACCGCTGCGATCAGGCAGATCTGCGGCCGTGCCATCACACCGCCACCGGCGCCTTGATCGCCGGGTGGTGCTGGTAGTCCTGCACCTCGAAGTCCTCGAAGGCGTAGTCGAAGATCGACTCCGGCCGGCGCAGGATCTTCAGCGTCGGGTAGGGGAAGGGCGTGCGTGCGAGCTGGGTCTCGACCTGTTCGGTGTGGTTGCTGTAGAGGTGGCAGTCGCCGCCGGTCCAGATGAAGTCACCGACTTCGAGATCGCACTGCTGCGCCAGCATGTGCGTCAGCAGCGCGTAGCTGGCGATGTTGAACGGCACGCCCAGGAAGATGTCCGCGCTGCGCTGGTAGAGCTGGCAGCTCAGGCGGCCTTCCGCGACATAGAACTGGAACAGCGCGTGGCACGGCATCAGCGCCATCCGGTTCAGCTCGGCCACGTTCCAGGCGCTGACAAGGATGCGGCGCGAGTCCGGGTTGGTCTTGAGCTGCTGCACGACCTCGGCGATCTGGTCGATGTGGCCGCCATCGGGCGTGGGCCAGGAGCGCCACTGCACGCCGTAGACCGGGCCGAGGTCGCCGTCGTCGCGCGCCCATTCGTCCCAGATCGTCACGCCGCGGTCCTGCAGCCACTGCACGTTCGACTCGCCACGCAGGAACCACAGCAGCTCCAGGATGATCGAGCGCAGGTGAACCTTCTTGGTCGTCACCAGCGGGAATCCCTCGCGCAGGTCGAAGCGCATCTGGTGGCCGAAGACGCTGCGGGTGCCGGTGCCGGTGCGGTCGCTCTTCAGGACGCCGTGCGTGTGCACATGGCGCATCAGGTCTTCGTATTGGGTGCGGACCGGGCGCTCGGGCCGCGGGCTCAGATCATCGACGGGGGACACGGGCATGGGCGGCGTTCAGAGAAACCGCAAATTATAGGGATCGGGCCGGTTCCGAGCTTGGCCGGCGCTTGCCGGGTCAGAGCTTGTAGCTGAGCTTGCGGGTCCAGGCCTGCAGCAGCGTGCGCACCGTGTCGTTCAGGTCGACCCAGGTGCCGCCGACACGGAAATCGTGGTTCTGCATCACCACGTACGCACTGTTGATGTGGACGGGCACGGCCATGATCCGACTCAAGTCCTTCAGATCCGGAACGCCCAGCACGAGCAGCATCACCGTGTTGCTGGGCAGGGGAAGGTCGGAGAGCAGTCCGACCCCCTTTTCCGAGATGTCGCGTATGCGCACCTCCTGGACCTGTCCGTCTGGCAGAGTCAGCCGTCCACGCCAGGTCACGGTGAAGCGTGGTTCTCTGCGGCTTTCGATCGAACCGCGCACGGGTGTGGACGTCGTCATGGCATCAAGCTAGATTGAATTGCATTGCCGCTAGCTTGGCATACAAACCACCACGTTGAACCAGTTCGGAATGGGTGCCTTCCTCGGCAATCCTGCCGTGATCGAGCACCACGATGCGATCCGCCTGTTGAATCGTTGCCAGACGGTGGGCAATCACCAGCGTGGTGCGGTTCTTCATCGCGGCTTCCAGGGCCGCCTGCACGAGCCGTTCGCTCTCCGCGTCGAGCGCGCTGGTGGCTTCATCCAGCAGCAGCAGCGGCGGGTTCTTGAGCATGGCGCGCGCGATGCTGATGCGCTGGCGCTGACCACCGGACAGGCGCACGCCGCGCTCGCCGAGGAAGGTCTGGTAGCCCTCGGGCAGAGCGGTCAGGAAGTCGTGCGCATGCGCGGCCTTCGCTGCGGCGACCACGTCGGCATCGCTGGCGTCGGGGCGGCCATAGCGGATGTTCTCCATGGCATTGGCCGAGAAGATCGTGCTGTCCTGCGGCACGATGCCCACCCGCCCGCGCAGGTCGGCCAGCGACAGCCGCGTGGTGTCCACCCCGTCCAGCGTGACCGCGCCCGATTGCGTGTCATAGAAACGCAGCAGCAGTTGCAGCACCGTGCTCTTGCCCGCGCCGCTCGGCCCCACCAGCGCGACGGTCTCGCCCGGCCGCAGCGCCAGGTCGAAGTCCACCAGCGCCGGCTGGGTCGGCCGCGACGGGTAGTGGAAATTCACCGCCGAGAAGCGCACCGCCGAACCGCCCCGCACGATCGGCAGCGCCAGCGGCACGGCGGGTTCCTCGACC
>OFSF01001037.1_pt1 | contig 10001 bp, 9 predicted proteins | sample 1543271 | NCBI WGS metagenome assembly OFSF01 (sample SAMN07774227, study PRJEB24372) | wastewater metagenome | isolation source: Exp Tend VB 100WW | collected 2016-02
TAGGTGAACCGCGTGACGTCCGGCGCACGACCGAGCTCCACCGCAAGGCGGCGACCAATCTCAAAGATCCCTGCGTCGTCATTAGCCTCGGGGAACGTCCAGTCCATACCAATTATGATGCCATATCTGCGCACGGACGCTATTTGGGCACTCGCTGGTCCGGCGCCGTTGACTGGACGCCGCCCCAGAACTGACTTGAACTCTTACTGGAAGTTGCCCACGTCCTCCCCGACGATCCGTGGCAGTTCGACGCCTTCCGCGCTAACGTTTAGCCATGGCAACCGCACGACGCTTCTGGATTGACACCGACACGGCCTCTGATGACGCCGTGGCGATGGTGATGGCCTTTAAGAACCCAGCCGTTGAGGTGGTGGGGATCTCCGTGGTTGCGGGGAACGTTCCACTCCCGCAGGCGACGCAGATCGCGCTCTATACGGCAGAGATTTGTGGTGCCAAGGTGCCGATCCATGCTGGCGCAGATCGAGCGCTCGTTCGATCGTTCGTCACCGCGCAGAACGTGCACGGCAGCGACGGGATGGGTGATATCGGTCTTCCGCTCGGTGGACGGACGCCAACATCAACAGACGGCGTGCAGGCGCTGATCAATGCCTTCCGCGCGAATCCGGGCACGATAGATCTCGTCACGCTCGGACCGCTCACCAACGTTGCGCTCGCGATTCGCGCCGAGCCAAAGTTCGCCTCGTGGGTGCGCCGCTGCGTGATGATGGGTGGCACCGGCGTGCTCCCGGGCAACATCACGCCACTCGCAGAGTTCAACTTCTGGGTTGATCCGGAGGCGGCGCAGATCGTCTTTGAGTCAGGGATGCCGCTCGAGATGGTCGGTTGGGACGTCTCCGTTGCAGATGCGGTGATCTCTGACGCGCTCGCCGCGGAGATCCGCACGCTCGGCCCACTCGGCGCATTCTGCGTAGATATTCAGAAGGTGCTGCGCGAGTTCTGCAGGAACGAGACGAAGCTTGATGGGTTTGATCTCCCCGATCCGATCGCGATGGCGGTGGCGATCGAACCAGACATGGCCACGAGCGAAGCGCACCTGCGTGTGGAGATCATGCTCGGTGAAGGGCACGTGCGCGGCCAATCGATGGTGGATCATCTCGGCGGCACAAAGCGCGAGCCGAACTGCCGCGTGGTGTATCGAGTAGATCGCGAGCGATTTGTTGGTGCGCTGAAGGCGGCCTGTAGCGCGAGCTAGATTCGGCGCGCCACGCTATCAATAAACCCAAGGATGCCGTACTGACGCGAACGGACGCCAACGCGCCAACGCCAGACGGTTGCCGCCCCCTTCATCAGCAGGAAGGCGAAGAACGCGCCGAGCCCGCGCGTCAAGATGTCATGAATATCCACGCGATATGGCGGAATGAGGCCGCTCAACAGATTGGCCGCCGTTTGGCTGACCTCGAGTCCCAACGCCATAATGCCGATTACCGCAATGAGTGCGCGTCGAGCGTCTCCATAGAGCGCGAGCGCGGCGAGGAAGTACGTTGTCCCGCCAATCAGAATCTGCATCGGGAGCCACGCTGTCTTGAGAAGCGCCGGGTCAAACTGGATGAAGGGGATTAGGCGCACTACATCGGTGCCCAGCGGCGCGCGCGCCCACTCTGAGTTCGGAAAGCCGAATGGCGCCCAAATGTAGGCAACGAGGAGGGCGAATGCAATGGTGCTGATCTGCGTGCCGCGGCTCTTGATGATGCGCTGCCGCCCCTGCACATAGAAGACAACCAGGAAGCTCGTGAGCCCCCCAAGAATCCCTGTCCAATCCAACGCACCTACGTCAAACATGACGGGATACTAACAAAATGACTGAACTTCCTCTGAAGGATCCGCCAATCTTGCTCCTTGACGAAGCAACCTCGGCGCTGGACTCCGTCTCCGAGCGACACGTTCAGGAGGCGCTGGAGCGTGCCATGAGCGGTCGCACCACGATTGCCGTTGCGCACCGCCTCAGCACCGTTGCCTCTGCCGATCAAATCCTCGTCCTCGACCACGGCATGATCGTGGAGCGCGGTCGCCACGACGAGCTGCGCCGCGCCGGCGGCCTCTACGCCTCGCTCGCCGCGATGCAGTTCGGCGTCACGAAGGAGTAGGTGGCGGAGAGATCGCGCGCGGCGGGCGCTAGCTAGAACTGGTCAGACCTCTGAGTCTTCTGCGCTGCGTTCTCGACGAATTGCTCGAATGACGAAGGCGACGGCTCCTGCCCACGTGATGACGATGGCAGCGTAGATCAACAGGAACGCGTCTCCGGAGATCCCTGCGGCGGCGAGCAGCACCCGTGCATTGGTGAAGCAGATGAATCCGCCAACGATGACCCCGAGAAGCCGAGGATTCAGATGGCGCACGAGGTAGGCGGCAATTGGAGCGGCGACTAAGCCACCGGCAAGAAGCGCTGCAACATAGTCAAGGCGCACGCCAGCAACTCCAATCCCAAAGATGAACCCAGCACTCGCAGCGACCGCCACGACGAACTCACTTGCGCTCACCGTTCCAATCACGCGATTAGGTGCGAGTCGGCCATCAGCGAGAAGCGCAGGCGTGGCGACTGGTCCCCAGCCCCCGCCCCCAGTTGCGTCAACAAATCCTCCAATCAAGCCGAGAGGGATGAGAAAACGAAGTCGTGGCGTCCCTTTGCGGAGTGCTCTTAAGCCGCCTCGCAGGTATCGCAAGACCACGTACACGCCCAGCGCGAAAAGCAAGAGGCTTGAGAGTGGGCGTGAAGATTCTGTCGAAAGCGCCGAGAGTAGTGTGGCGCCGATGAACGCCCCAATCCCCCCCGGGAGCGCAATCCTTCGAACAACTTTCCAATCGACGTTTCCGAATCGATGGTGTGCGAGGCCTGAACTAGCACCCGTACCAATTTTTGCGATATGAACTGAAGCCGAGGCGGCAGCAGGTGACAGTCCAATCAGCAACAGAATCGTCGACGAAGTGATGCCGTAGCCCATCCCTAGCGTGCCGTCGACAAGCTGCGCGGCAAACCCAGCCACGGCGAGGAGCGCGAGAAGGACGAGACCCTCCATCAGACTGGCGGCGTTCGGCGTGACGCGGGTCTTCTCGCAATGTGCATAGGTGAAGCATACTTGTCGCCATGGACGAGCTGGGACAACTGATCACACGGGAGGACGGGGCGGCGATCCAGCCACTCCCTGAGGGTGGTGTGCTGCTGCACATCGGACCACCGAAGACGGGGACGAGCGCACTGCAAGGTGCGTGCCACGCATGTCGCGATGAGATGCGCGCACAGGGGGTGCGCTATGCGGGTCGGACTCAGCAGTCGGGAGGTGCGGCATTTGCGGTGCTCGGCCGCAAGCATCCAACGCTGGGGGAGGCGCCATCAGCGCACCACTGGAAGCGTCTCGTGAATGAGGTTCGCGCCGCGAAGGAGCCACGTGTCTTCGTCTCTAGTGAATTTTTTGCTGGGGCAGATGATGCACAAGTTGCTCGTATCATCAGTGAGCTCGGTGGGGACCGAGTGCATGTCGCCTTAACCCTCCGCCCCGTCTCACGCATCCTTGCTTCACGTTGGCAGCAGAATATTCAAGAGGGTGCGCGCTACTCGTTTGACCAGTGGCTGCACTGGGTCTTTGAGCAACCAGATGAGGGGAAGGGAGCAACCTTCTGGTCGCGTCAGCGACACGACCGCCTTGCCGCCCGTTGGGCATCGATCGTTGGACCAGAGCGACTCAGCGTGGTGATGGTCGACGAACAGAACAAGTCGGCGATCTACCAGGCATTTGAGGCGCTTCTTAGCCTTCAAACAGGAACACTCAAACCGCAGAACGACACAGCAAACCGGTCCATGACCACAGAAGAGATTGAACTGATCCGCGCGCTAAATCAGCGTTTTGCTGAGGCTGGTATCCCACGGCCGCTCCTCTACAAGATGATCGAGCGCGGAACCGCGCTATACATGAAAGGTCGAACGGTGCGATCAGACGAACCGAAACAGCAGACACCGAGCTGGGCGATCAAGCGTGCTGATGCAATCGGCTGGGAGAGCGCAGCGGCGATTCGGGCCCTTGGGGTACAGGTGATCGGCCGCCTTGATGCACTGGGTGGTTCAACGCCAAGGGGCGAGTCAGCCGCGTCGGTCCCGCCGCTCACGAGCGACAGCGCAAGCGATCGTGCTGCCACGGATCGCCGCGTTCCTGAGGAGGTTGCGACTCAGGCCGCGATGGGGATGCTCTACGCGAGCGGCGCAGCGCTCAAGGATGGATCTGGTCGCCCTGGCATTGACGTGAGGGTGGAGCCTCAAGTCCTACAGCGAGTCCACACGATTGACCTACTGCGCGTTGTTGCTCAGCGCCTGCTCTGGTCGGTCACCTCTCGCATCAAAAAGATTTCGCGCCGCTAGATCAGCCAGCAGACTTCTTCAGCAACTCCTTCACCAACGTTGCCGCTTCATATGCGCTCACAGCGGAGGCGTCGATAACAAGGTCTGCGTCGTCTGGAGCCTCATACGGTGAAGAGATTCCGGTGAAGTCGCTGATCTTTCCAGCACGTGCCTTCGCATAGAGTCCTTTCCGGTCTCGCTGCTCACAGACCTCGAGCGGTGTGCTGATGTGCACGAGGAGAAATGGGAGGCCCACCGCGGCCTTGCGAGCAAGCGCGCGCCCTTCTGCAAACGGCGCAATTGGTGCCGCAATCGCAATGCCACCTGCGCGGGCAAGTTCAGCTGCCGCGGCTCCGAGGCGCTGCACGTTTGTGTTGCGCGAGGCTCGGTCAAAGCCAAGACCTGCGGAGATGCTGCGCCGCATCGCATCGCCATCGAGAAGCGCAACGCCACGAGCCCCTTCATCCCTGAGAAGCTCGGCGAGTGCCGCTGCGACCGTGGACTTCCCAGACCCTGAGAGGCCGGTAAAGAGGACTACCGCCCCCTTCCCCCACGCGGTGTTTCGCGCTTGCTCAATCTCTTGTGCGGAACCCACGGGGTACCCGGTTGGGGCATTGGCGGGGTACCGCTCTGCGCCAGTCACGACCTCAGTTGCACCGTAGGCGCGCGCAAGATCTTCGGGGTTGAGATCGCCTTTCGGCCATGGCACTGCAAGCGGCGTGATCTGACACGTTGGGAGCGAGCCCTGCAACTCTTTCTCGGCGGATGTGATTGAACGCAGCAGACCAGATGGCTGAACCTCACCATCTGGCGCGGGCGTGCGAGATACAAGTGCGCAGAGCAAGATGCGCTTCGCATCTATCTCGTTCGCACGCGTGATGAGCGAGTTCAACTCTGCAATTGAGGGTGGGAGGTATGCGATCAGTGCGATAGTCGAAGCGGCAACTCCCGTGACGCTTGACACATGTCGACGCAACTCTTGACTCCAGGCGAGGCCAACTCCAGTCGCAAGCGGTCGTACGTGCGTAACCTTGGTGGCCGAGAGCTCACTGAGCGGCGTGTTCTCTTCATCGCAGAGTAGAACGGTAACTTCGTTGCCGAGGTAACGGTGCAGTGCGCTGCTCGGCTGCGCGCCGAGGCGCACCAGCTCCAGCAGGTCAACCCCCGCTGGATCAAGGACGACGTGCGCTGGGCTCCCTTCACGGCGCAGCTCTTCTCGCATGCCGTTAGATTACCCCCTAACCTGACCCCTGATGATGAGAAGCCAGTCCGACGCAGAGATTGCAATCCAGGCAGCCTCCCTCGCAGGTGAGCTGCTGCTACAGCTCCGCCAGGGTGCAGCAACGGATGCAGCCACAGGCTCCGAAGCACTTCGGACTGCAGGGGACCGCGATGCTAATCGCGCAATCTTGGAGCTGCTGACGAACGAACGACCAGACGACAGTCTCCTCTCAGAAGAGGCGGCAGATGATCCACGCCGACTCATCGCCGACCGCGTCTGGATCATTGACCCTCTTGACGGCACACGCGAGTTTGGCGAACGAGATACCGCTGGTGTCTGGCGTGACGACTTCGCCGTGCACGTTGCGCTCTGGGAGCGTGGACAAGGACTGACGCTCGGCGTTGTGGCGCTCCCTGCGCGTGGCGTGATCTACAGCAGCGACGCACCGCCAGCGGTTCCCCCAAGCCCAATAGGCCCACTGCGCATTGCGGTGAGTCGCACACGGCCGCCAAGCTTTATTGCGGCACTCGAGTCATCGGGTAACGCCACACTTCTGCCGATGGGATCGGCTGGCGTGAAAGTGATGTCGGTGGTGAGCGGCGAAGCTGACGCTTACATTCATGCTGGCGGGCAGTATCAGTGGGACTCGGCGGCGCCAGTCGCGGTGGCTCTGGCGGCAGGTCTCGTGGCGACACGGTTGGACGGCTCTCCGCTCAGATACAACGTTCCAGAGCTCCTCCTGCCAGACCTTGTGGTCTGCCACCCAGATCGCGCCGACGAGGTGCGTCTACTCCTTGATGCGGCGGGCTACGGTCCCGACGGTGCGAGCAGCGCAGGTGCGGCAGAATCAGCGGGATGAGGAGCGCATGATGAAGAGCCACGTAATGAGCCAGCTCGCCGCATTGGAGGCGGAGAGTATCCATATCTTCCGCGAGGTTGCTGCGGAGATGGAGCGTCCCTGCCTCCTCTTCTCTGGCGGGAAGGACTCCATCGTCATGTTGCATGTGGCGCGCAAGGCGTTTGCCCCCGCGCCGATCCCGTTCCCGGTGATGCACGTAGACACCGGACTCAACTTTGCCGAAGTGATTGCATTTCGCGATCGCTGGGCGGCGCAGCTCGGCCTGCGGCTCGTTGTTGCCTCCGTACAAGATGCGATTGAGCGCGGCGTGGTTAAAGAGGAGCCGAACGGCTCACGTAACCGCATCCAGACGCCAGTGTTACTAGAGGCCGCTGCGCGTGAAAAATTTGATGCGCTCTTCGGCGGCGGTCGCCGCGACGAAGAGAAGGCCCGTGCCAAGGAGCGCGTCTTCTCCTTCCGCGATGAGTTCGGTCAGTGGGATCCGAAGAATCAGCGCCCAGAGATCTGGAGTCTCTATAACGGCAGGGTCTTTCCGGGCGAGAGTATTCGCGTCTTCCCCCTCTCTAACTGGACCGAGTTAGACATCTGGTCGTACATCGCCGAAGAGGAAATTGAGATTCCGTCGCTCTACCTTGCATCTGAGCGCGAGGTAGTGGAGCGCGACGGCATGCTCTACGCCGTCAACGAATTCGTTGTGCTGAAGTCCGGCGAGACGTCGCAGAAGATGAGCGTGCGATATCGCACCATGGGCGACGCGAACCTTACCGCGGCGGTGGAGTCCGTTGCTGACACGGTGGCAAAGGTTGTGGAAGAGATTGCAGCGGCGCGCATCACAGAGCGTGGCGCAACACGTGGCGATGACAAGGTCTCTGAGGCGGCGATGGAAGATCGGAAGAAGGAGGGCTACTTCTGATGGAGGCTGATCTTCTCCGATTCGCAACCGCCGGCTCTGTTGACGATGGGAAGAGCACGCTAATTGGGCGACTCCTCTTTGATTCAAAGTCGCTCTTCTCGGATCAGCTCGAATCCGTGGAGCGCGTCAGCCGTGAGCGTGGCCACGAGTACACCGACCTCTCGCTCCTTACAGATGGCCTACGCGCCGAACGCGAGCAGGGGATCACCATTGACGTTGCGTATCGCTACTTCGCCACACCACGCCGCAAGTTCATCATTGCGGACACACCTGGCCACATTCAGTACACCCGCAACATGGTCACTGGAGCCTCCACCGCTGACGTCGCACTCGTTCTGGTTGATGCCCGCAAGGGGATGACGGAGCAGAGCCGACGCCACGCGTTTATTGCCACACTGCTCGGCGTGCCGCACATGGTGGTCTGCGTCAACAAGATGGACCTTGTTGACTGGTCGGAAGAGGTCTTTGAAAACATTCGCCGCGAGTTCACTGAGTTTGCCGCGCGACTCCGACTGCGTGATCTCACCTTCATCCCGCTCTCTGCCCTGAGTGGTGACAATGTGGTGACGCGATCAGAGAAGATGATTTGGTTTGACGGCGCGCCGCTACTGAGCCACCTTGAGCGACTCCATGTTGCGAGCGACCGAAATCTTGTGGACGTCCGCTTCCCCGTGCAGTACGTGGTGCGCCCACAGTCGCACGAGAACCGTGACTATCGTGGATACGCAGGGACGATTGCCTCTGGCGTGCTGAAGCCCGGTGACCGTATCCGCGCCCTCCCCGCTGGTCTCGAGACCGAGATCGCGTCAATTGAGACCGCAGATGGCCCGGTGAGCGAGGCGTACCCGCCGATGGCGGTGACGATCACGTTGAAGGATGAGATTGATATCAGCCGTGGCGACATGCTCTGCCGCCCAAATAACGTTCCGGCAGTGATGCAAGACATTGATGCGCAGGTCTGCTGGATGGATGAGAGCGCGCCACTCACCGCAGGAAAGACCTACGCGATCAAGCACACCACGCGCTGGGCTCGCGCGGTGGTGAAGCAGATCGACTACCGCATCGACATCAATACGCTCCATCGCGTGGAGGGAGTTGAGGGCCTCACCCTCAACGAGATCGGCCGCATCCGCCTCCGCTCCACGAAGCCACTCTTCGTTGACCCCTACCTCTCTAATCGCCAGACCGGCGCCTTCATCCTCGTGGACGAGTCCACCAACCGCACCGTGGCGGCGGGGATGATCGTGCGCGAATCAGGGAGCTAGCTGGGCAGATTTCGCGACAACGCTAACCCCAGGCGGCCAGGATCACGCCCTCTGCGCGCGTGTCGCCGCTCCCTCACAATCAGGGGATGATTCGAATCATCCGCACGACGCTCTCCCTCCTCCTGGTAGCCGGGGGGCTATCAGCACAGCTCGGCGCGCCGACGCCTGCCCGCGCGGCCGGCGCAGGCTGGAAGGCATGTGCCGCGCGCTCGGTGCCACTTCCAGCCACACGGCCGGCTGACCCAGCACTTACGGATGCGCTTCAGAAGCGGGTGAGCAACTGGAGACAGGCGCGGAGCACAAGGTACGCAGGCCTCTCTGCAACGATTCGTTGGGACGATGGTCGTGAAGTCAGCGCGGTTAGTGGCAGCGCGGATAAGGGGAGTGGCCGTGCCGTCAGCACGAACACACCCTTCGCACTCGCGAGCGTTAGCAAGCCATTTACCGCCGCGATCGCACTCCTCCTTGATGCATGCGGCATCATGCCGCTCGGCACGCGTGCTAGCTCGCTCGTTCCGTACGCAGATGTCCGACCAGAGGCAACGATTGAGGATCTTCTCCGTCACGAAGCGGGGATGAGCGATTGGCTGACAGATAAGTACACGCGTATGGACTGGCTCATCTCACATCCGAACGGGAAGGTTGGACCGAAGACGGCGGTGCAGAATCTGCTTCGGCGCGGCGAGATCGGAACATTCGATTACTCAAATTCAAGCCTCACCCTTGTGACACTTGCGGCTGAACGCGCAACTGGCGCCTCGTGGCAGCAGTTAATGGGCGAGCTCTTACTCAAGCCACTTGGCTTAAAGGAGACTGGGTTCGGTCCAGTTGCCGGCGCGGCGCGGCCGCACACCTGGTCGCGCGGTGCGCTGCGCCCTTTTGGTCAGCGCGGCTGGGGTCCGACGCGCTCTGTTGCCGCGGTGTTGCGCGGCGCCGGGGATCTCTTCTCTACACCACACGATCTGGTGCGATTCGGCGAACTCCTCTGGGGCGATCGCTTGCTTGAGGGGAGCCAGACGCAACTGATCAACGGGATTGCGAACCTGACAGGCCTTCCGTGGTCGTACACGATTGGCACGATGATGGATCGTAGTTGGCTCGGCAGTGTGAGAACGTATGGACATACTGGTGGCTATACTGGCGTTAGCACCACGCTTCGCCGCATCCCTGAGCTTGGCATCACCATTGCCGTTACGGCGAACGGCATGGGAACACCTGGGGGATACGCAGACGATCTTGCAATCAATTTGATTGACCTGCTTGACGTTGCAGCTCCTAGTTCTGCACAGGCGATCGCTGGCGTGAGCGGTGCTGGGCTCACCGCCGCCGCACGAGCGAATCCAGAGCCGTTCCCCGTGGTCGCCCCTGCGGCGCTCCTCGTATGTGGCGATGGA
>OFSF01001038.1_pt1 | contig 9994 bp, 10 predicted proteins | sample 1543271 | NCBI WGS metagenome assembly OFSF01 (sample SAMN07774227, study PRJEB24372) | wastewater metagenome | isolation source: Exp Tend VB 100WW | collected 2016-02
ACAGGCGTTATGGGATAGTTGCTTTCCAGCACCTTACGAAGGTCAGTGGTGGTATAGATCACTCGAGTGCGCTCACCTTGAAGAGCAATTCACTTTTACTTACGGTCTGATTTCTTTAAATGGAGAGCCTATCGCCATCGCGCCTGCATTCATAATGGATGTGCCCATCGAACTTGTGATGCCTCCGATTATTTTACCTATCGTAAAATTAATCGGTAAAGTTATCCCGTCTTTCTTATATCAACGTACTTTTTTTATAGGGAGTGCCTGTTCTGATGAGGGGCATATCGGAATTGATCCAATAATTTTAAAAGCTCAGACGGTAACACAGGATGATATTTTTCTCTGTATTCAGGAAGCTGCTGAGACGCAAGCACAAAAATACAACGCAGCTATGTTGGTTTGGAAAGACGTTCCTATTATGTACCATCAAACACTTGCTTCTATTTCCAAATCTAAAAATTTATTTCCTCTTGTAAGCTTTCCATCGGCACTTCTAAAACTAAAAGGCGAAAATGCTGATGATTATATAAACTCTCTCAAAGAGTCTAAAAGATACCAATTGCGCAAAAAATTAAGGAAAGCACTTCCAGCCCCCCTTGATGTGAGCATAGTTCATTTACCTGATAATCAAACTCTTCATCAGCTCTACCGATTGTTCTCAAGAAGTTATTTAAAAGGCAAAACTAAACTTGAAGAGCTCACGCCTGAATTCTTTGAATTTATTTCTCGCGAAAAAGAAGCGCACTTTATTATTTTAAGACACCAGTCTTCTCAAGAAATTGTGGCTTTTATGCTTTGTTTTGATCTTAAAGGGCACGTAATTAACAAATTTATTGGCATTGATTATGATGCCCCTAGAGATTGGTTTATCTACTTTCGCTTATGGATTGAAGCTGTTAATTGGTCGTATAAAATTGGCGCTAAAACAATTCAAAGTGGCCAAACAGCTTATCCTGCTAAAATCGAAACGGGTCATGAACTCATTCACCTTACAAATTTCTGTAAGCACCGAAATCGCTTTATGCATGAAATATATAAAAAAGTAGCAAGCTTGGTCAATTGGGATACGCTTGATCCAGACTTGGCAGTTTATTTAAAGGCCTATCCTGAAGAAAAGCCTGACATTCAATTAATGAAAGAAGAAATGTAATGTGGATTTTATTTAAGCTTCTAATCACCTCAGGTATGGTTGTTTTTATTTCTGAGGTGGCTAAAAAAAGTGATCGTTTAGGTGGGCTCATCGCAGCGCTTCCTCTTGTGACAGTTCTAACTTTAATTTGGCTATATTTAGAAAAACAGCCGGAATCTAAAATTGCAAATCATGCTTGGTATACTTTTTGGTATGTCATACCTACGTTACCCATGTTCCTAGCATTTCCTTTTTTACTTAAACGATTTGGTTTTTGGCCAACACTTGGCATATCTGTTGTCATTACTTTAGTTACATTTTATATTTTTGCAAAAATTCTAAAGCCTTATGGCATCGAACTCTTATAATTCACTATGAACTTTATTTTTAAATCTGTTTTCATGGCGTTTCATTTACTTCTCGCACTAATTCTTTGTATCGCGATGATTGTTCTTCCAAAAAATATCCATCATCTTCTTATTCAATACTGGGCGAAACGTCTCCTACGTATTTTAAAGATTAAAATTACACTCAATGGCGAAGCTTTAAAGCTTCTAAGTAAAGATAGTTATCTTATCGTTTCAAATCATATTTCATGGCTAGATATTCCTGTGATCTTTTCATTAAAGCCTGTCACATTCGTATCAGCATCGGATGTCAAAACATGGCCTATTATTGGGATGCTGGCTAAAATTTCAGGTGCCATTTTTGTTGACCGTAATCGTAAATCAAATTTACCTGATGTCATCCAAGCGATGAACCATCACTTTTTAAATGAAAAACAGTCAATATGTATTTTCCCTGAAGGTATTACGTCAAACGGATACCAAGTGCTTCCTTTTAAGAGCAGCTTATTTCAATCAGCCTTTGAGTCTGACAAATTACTTTTACCTCTCTCAATCAAATATAAGGAAAATAAAGTTCTTACAAACCGCACGAGCTTTCATGGTTCAACGACTTTACTTCAATCCTTTAAGCGAGTGGCTAAATCCAATCAAATTGAGGTCATTTTACATATTGGGCATCCGGTCAAGCCTTCGCAATCAAGAAAAGACCTGTCGCTCAAACTTCAAGAAGCTATTGCACTCAAAATTAACTAAGCACCCTTTTATATCGCTCTCATCTCGATGTTATAATGAGTGTATCTTAGATTATTCAATTTAAACATCATGTTAAAACTCACTGCTATTTACGCCGCTATTCTTACCTTTGTATACGTTAAATTAGCATTAAACGTCATTAACCTAAGACGCCAAAATGAAGTGTCTTTAGGTGATGGTGGTCGAGAAGACTTGCAACAAGCGATTCGTTCGCACGGAAACTTTGCGGAATATGTTCCTTTAGGTCTTATTCTCTTAGGATGCCTTGAAGCCAACCATATTCATTGGACGATTGTTTTACTTTTAGGTGGTGTATTTACTGCGGGCCGACTTTATTATGCAAAAGCTTTTCTGGAAGCAACACCTAATATGGAACTTAGAGTGAAAGGGATGAAATTCACGCTCTGGGGACTTCAAGCGCTAGCTGCAACAAATGTAATTGCGCTGATCATTCAAAAAATTCTTTAATATTTAAGCTGTTATCCTCATGAGTGCTTTTATGACCATTGATGCCGCAACCTTACACAGCATGTTTAAGCAAGATGATTTAGTTTTAATTGATGTAAGAAATGATGATGAAGTTGCAAGAGGCGTTATTCAAGGTGCGCAACATATTCCGCTTTCAAGCCTTCCTCAAGCTTTCGGTAAACTTTCCAAAAAATCTAGTATTGTTTTTTATTGCCATAGCGGCATTCGCTCAGCCCACGCAGCATCTTATTTAGCTGAACATGATTATCATGACGTGTATAACTTAGCGGGCGGTATTATTGCTTGGGCAAATGCCGGCTTCACTTTCTCAGCACTTAAATAATATGCATTATGATTATGAAGTTGACGCAACAGGACTTAAATGTCCACTTCCGATCTTGCGATGTAAAAAAGGTTTAAATGAAATTAAATCTGATGAGGTCTTAAAAATTATTGCCACAGACCCTGGAAGCAAAAAAGATTTTGATGCATTTTGTCGCCAGACAGGACATGAACTTTTATCTCTTCAAGACGAAGATGGCGTCATTACTTTCTTTATCAAGAAACGCCGTTTAAGCTAACTTTTTTAGTTGTTCATTAAGCTTTTCAAAGCTCTCTAAGAACTCTTCTAAGCGTTTTTTTTCTAGTGCTACCACTGCCTCAGGGGCTCTATCTATAAAGCTGGCATTTTCTAGCTTACCTTTAGCTTTTTGGATTTCAATTTGAATGCGATTAAGTTCTTTTGTAATTCTTTCTTTTTCTTCTGCAGCATCTACTTCAACCTTAAGCATTAATTTAAAGTCTTTCACTAACATCACTGGCGCATCGATTGCTGGAAGTTCTTCCACAATTTCAACATCAGTTAATTTAGCAAGTGCTTTAAGATAGGGGGCATAGAGCTCAAGTGACTTTTTGTTTCCTGCGATCACAAGTGGAATTTTTTGTGCTGGGGAAATATTCATTTCGCCGCGAAGTTTTCGGCACACATCTACCATCTCTTTCAAAGTAGACATCCATTGAATACTTTCTCGGTCAATTTTTTTGCTGTCACTTTGAGGATAGGGCTCTAGCATAATCGAAGGGCCTTTTTTTCCATTCATAGGGCCGATCGTTTGCCAAATTTCTTCGGTAATAAAAGGCATCACTGGATGTATTAATCGCAAAATAATCTCGAGAACGCGTAAAAGTGTTCGCCGTGTTGCCCTTTGCTCTCCTTCACTACCCATTTGCAATTGAACTTTAGCAACCTCAAGATACCAATCACAAAATTCATCCCAAACAAATTGGTAAAGTTCTTGTGACAATAAATCAAATCGGTAATCTAAAAATGCTTTTTCAATAGCCACTTCTCTCTCTTGCAATTCGCTCACAATCCAACGATCAGCTTTTGAAAATTCAAGATAACCTTCTACGCATTCTCCAAAACCATTTTCTTTGCCTTCGCAGTTCATAAGAACAAAACGTGTCGCATTCCATAATTTGTTGCAGAAATTTCGATAGCCTTCGCAACGTTGAAGATCAAATTTGATGTCACGTCCAGGACTCGCTAAGCTTGAATAAGTAAAGCGTAAGGCGTCTGTGCCAAAAGCGGCGATACCTTCTGGAAATTCTTTGCGTGTTTTTTTAGTAATTGATTCGGCTTGTTTTGGATTCATAAGTCCGGTTGTTCTTTTTTCAATAAGCGCTTCAAGAGAAATGCCATCGATCAAATCGATAGGATCCAAGACATTTCCTTTTGACTTACTCATCTTCTGGCCTTCTGCATCACGAATGAGTCCATGCACATAAACATGCTTAAATGGAATCTTTCCAGTAATGTGTTTAGTCATCATGACCATTCGAGCGACCCAGAAAAAGATAATATCAAAACCTGTCACTAATACCGTCGAGGGTAAATAGAGATCGAGAGCTGGGTTAGACACCTTTGGATAATCAGGGGTCCAATCAAGGGTTGAGAAAGGCCATAGCGCTGATGAGTACCAAGTATCTAGAACATCTGGATCACGCTTTAAACTTCCCTGATAGCCATCTTTTAAGGCTAAGGCTTTTACTTCTTCCTCATTGTGCGCAACCCAGACCTGACCTTCATCACCATACCAAGCTGGGATTTGATGGCCCCACCAAAGCTGCCTTGAAATACACCAATCTTGAATGTTGTTCAGCCACTGGTTATAAGTATTCACCCAGTTATCTGGAAAGAATTTAATTTCACCCGTCTTCACAACATCAAGGGCTTTTTCTGTAATACTTTTTCCATCATGGCCTTTTTTAGTCATGGCCACAAACCACTGATCAGTGAGCATTGGTTCTATCACCACATCTGTTCGATCCCCTCGTGGAATTTTAAGTTTATGTTTTTCAGTTTTTACAAGAAACCCTTGGAGCTCTAAATCTTCTACAATTTTTTTACGTGCAGCAAATCGATCTAGCCCTTGATAGGCCTTAGGTGCTGCCTCGTTAATATGTCCATCGAGCGTCAACACACTTATCATAGGTAGCTTATGTCGCAACCCTACAGCATAGTCATTGAAGTCATGTGCGGGCGTTACTTTAACAACACCTGTCCCAAATGTTTGATCAACATAATCATCTGCGATGATTGGAATTTCACGATCACATAAAGGAAGTTTTACCATTTGGCCAACAAGTTTTAGATATCGTGCATCTTCAGGATGAACCATAATCGCAACGTCACCCAGCATTGTTTCAGGTCGAGTGGTAGCAACAGTTAAATGGTCATCACCAGATGCGAGTGGGTATTGAATATGCCACAAGAATCCATCCTCTTCTTCTTGCACTACTTCTAAATCAGATACAGCTGTCTGTAATTGAATGTCCCAATTTACTAAACGTTTACCGCGATAAATCAGTCCTTCTTTAAATAAACTGACAAATGTTTCTGTCACCGTTTTTGATAAACCTTCATCCATCGTGAAACGTTCGCGAGACCAATCAGGTGAAGTGCCAAGTCTACGCATCTGCTCTGTGATCGTGCCGCCTGAGAAGGCTTTCCACTCCCATACTTTTTCTAAAAACTTTTCTCGTCCAAGGTTATGTCTTGAAATACCTTCTTTATCCAGCTGTCTTTCAACAACGATTTGTGTTGCAATGCCTGCATGATCGGTACCGGGCTGCCATAACGTGTTGTCGCCCTTCATACGGTGATAGCGTGTTAATGCATCCATAAGTGTTTGATTGAATCCATGCCCCATATGCAACGTTCCTGTGACGTTGGGTGGCGGCAATAAAATACAAAATGAATTTTTTTGCTTAGTATCTAAGCCTGCTTGATAAAAGCCTTTTGATTCCCAAAAATCATACCAATGACTTTCAATATCTTTTGGGCTAAAAGGTTTAGAGAGATTATTTTCCATGAATAAAACACATAGAGGATTTGTTAAAGATTCATTTTAACATAGGGATAAGTGATATCAGGCCTCAGGGCAGATGTCTGCCATAAAAAATCACTTAGAACAAACAGCGCAAGATGGATCTTTTTTAAGTTGAATATTTTTCCATTGCATCGATTTCACATCAAGCAATAATAAGCGCCCCTCTAAAGACTCGCCTATGCCTAAAATAATCTTCATGACTTCGGCAGCTTGAGCAGTTCCTATCATGCCGACTGTGGGTGAAAAAACACCATTATCAGCACAGCGCGTTTCACTGCGGTCGCCTGTATCTGGAAATAGACAGTGATAACAAGGACTCTTATCATGTCTCATATCAAAGACGCTAATCTGACCTTCATAACCCACGGCAGCACCTGAAACTAGTGGCTTCTTTAATGACACTGCGATTCGATTAAGCGCATAGCGCGTCGTAAAATTATCTGAGCCATCAATAATGACATCTACATCTTTTGCAATGACTTTCATGCTTGCTTCAGTTTGTTTTTCTGTCACAGCAATCACTTCTATATCTGGATTAAGTAATTGAATAAACTGTTTTGCAGAAGAGGCTTTATTAATGCCAACTGATTGTGTGTCATGAATGATTTGTCTTTGTAGATTACTTAAATCTACATCATCAAAATCACATATCGTCATTTTTCCAACACCCGCAGCTGCACAATAGATTGCAATGGGTGAGCCTAAACCACCTGCACCTACAATGAGAATATGACTATTAAGAAGTTTTTCTTGTCCCTGATATTCAATATCAGGCAATAAGATATGACGGCTATATCGAAGAAGTTGCTGATCGTCCATGAATGCATTAAACATTAATTAAAGTTGAAATGACTATATCGTCAATTAACTGTTGATTCAATGCATTTAAAACTGGGGTGGCTGATGGGGCTCGAACCCACGACAACAGGAATCACAATCCTGGACTCTACCAACTGAGCTACAGCCACCAATGAACTAGAAATTGGCCTGCCCGACAGGAATTGAACCTGTAACCCCCAACTTAGAAGGTTGGTGCTCTATCCAGTTGAGCTACGGGCAGCTTAACAACACAAAGCGTGTTACAGAAAATCCTTTTTTTCTATAATAAGTAAGATGCTAAATCTGGTCGGGGTGGAGAGATTCGAACTCCCGACATCCTGCTCCCAAAGCAGGCGCGCTACCAGACTACGCTACACCCCGAGGGCGAGAATATAGCCTAATTAAGGGCTGAGGTCAAATGAAGCCGCCGTCTTAGACCTCGGCATTTCTTCTATTTACGCTGGTTTAGCGGCTTTTTTATGGCCTGATTTACCTTTTTTACCCTTACATGCATTAAGCTCTTCTTTAGACAATGTACCATCACGGTCTTTATCCATAAGATCGAAATCCTCTTTGCAAACAACCTTTGCTTCTTCACGATCAAGGGTTCCATCACGATCTTTATCGGCTTCTTCAAATGATTTTTTTGTATGCATTTTACAATGCTCACCCTTATCATGATGGTCTGCAAAAATAGGTGGATTTAAACCAAAAATTAATCCTAGTGAAATTATTACCCAAACACTTTTCTTCATGATCTTAAAGCTCCTCTTAAAAAAATAATTTAAATTAATCATACTCTTTGATGCTTCTTCTTACAAAAGATTCACCAAGTATGGAACAAATTTAAAATTCAATATGTTAAGATAATTTTTTTATTAATGGATCAATTCATGTCAGCCAAGATAATTGATGGTAAAGCGATTGCTGAAAATCTTCTTCAAGATCTCAAAAAAGAAATTGATGTGAGATCAAAAAAAGGTATTCGCAATCCCAGTTTAGCGGTCGTTCTTATAGGCTCTAATCCTGCGTCGTCCATCTATGTCAAAAATAAACGTTTGGCCTGTGAAAAAATTGGCGTCAAGTCGATTGCTTATGACTTACCTAATGAAACTTCTGAAAAAGAACTTTTAACACTTATTGAAACATTAAATAATGACGCCAATATCGACGGCATCTTAGTTCAGTCGCCTTTGCCTGCTCATATTAATAATGACGTCATTTTTGAGACTATTTCACCACATAAAGATGTCGATGGATTTCATCCTAAGAATATTGGTCTTTTAGCAATAAGGCAGCCCCAATTAAGATCTTGTACTCCATACGGTGTCATGAAACTTATTGAAGCCACCCAGCTTTCAACCCGAGGACTTGATGCAATCGTCGTGGGTGCATCCAATCATGTAGGTCGCCCTATGGGCTTAGAGCTTCTGTTAGCAGGCTGTACTGTCACTATATGTCATCGCTATACCCAACATCTCCAACAAAAAATTGAATTGGCGGACATTGTTGTGGCAGCGGCTGGCATACCAGACATGATTAAAGGAAGCTGGATTAAACCTGGTGCCATTGCAATTGATATTGGTATCAACAGGCTTGAGAGCGGAAAAATAATAGGTGATATTGAGTTTGATATCGCAAAAACAAGGGCTGGTTTTATTACTCCTGTGCCAGGGGGCGTCGGACCTATGACGGTTGCAACATTAATGGAAAATACGCTTCTCGCACAAAAGCTATCCGCCCAATAAATAGTCGTAAATTACGTCAATTACATCTTGCTTTCATAGTCGATCAGTGTAAACTTTCGCGATTATTTTCATTTGTTTTTACTTTAGGATTAAAAAATGGCAGTTAAAAAAGTAGCTAAAAAAGTCGTGGCAAAGAAAAAAGCTCCAGTTAAAAAAGTTGTAGCTAAGAAAAAACCAGCAAAGCGTAAGTAACTTCCATGGCTGCCAGTCGCGGTATCCAATACATCCCTGCAATCGATGGGCTGCGTGCTGTCGCTGTAATCGCAGTCATGTTCTATCACCTTGGCTTTACATGGATTCCAGGTGGCTTTCTCGGCGTTGATCTCTTCTTTGTGATCTCCGGTTATGTCATCACTCGCCTACTTCTTGATTCAATTGAACAGAGCGGTGGCCTAGATCTGCGAGGGTTCTATATCGCTCGTGCGCGTCGCCTCTTGCCGGCGCTTGTCTTCATGTTGGTCTCCACAACAATCGCAATCGGGATTTGGGCTCCAGATGCAATTAAACGTCTGCTGATTGATACTCCCTTTTCATTAACCGGCACAATGAATTGGTGGCTTGTTGCTCGTCATCAGGATTACTTTGAAAGTATCGGAAGGCCTCCTCTTCTTCAGCACACCTGGTCTCTGGCAGTTGAAGCTCAGTTCTATCTTGTATGGCCTTTGATTCTCTACTTTATTCTTAAGCAATTCGGTAAGAAACATATCCCCCTTGCATCTCTTGCCATTGCAGCAGCCTCAGGAATAACTCTGCTTCTTGTATCTTTCTCACTCGATGCATCAAATGCCTCAAAGGTTAGCCACGTCTACTTCGGAACAGACACACATAGCATCGGACTCTTCTTAGGTGCAGCGCTAGCTGTGAGTTGGATTCCACAGAACTTCACTAAAACAGTTTCAAGGAAAGCACAAGACTTTATTGATGGTGTTGGTTTCCTTGGCTTTATTGGAATCCTTGCAGCATTTCTACTGATTGATGAGAATCAACCAACCCTCTACAAAATCGCATTTCCGCTCGCTGGACTGTGTGGAGCTGCAATCATCATGTCAGTGGTTCATCCTGCTTCGCGCTTTGCACCTGTTCTCCAAAACCCAGTGTTTCTCTGGATTGGTGAACGTTCATATGCCATCTATTTGTGGCACTGGGTTATCTTTCAAGTTACTCGTCCGAGTGTTGATCTCGCAGGTAAAGAGTGGGCTCTTTATTCCCTGCGCATTCTTATCGTCTTAGCTCTGAGCGATATCTCCTTGCGCTATGTGGAGCTTCCGATACGACGTGGGGTCATTCAATATTGGTGGAAGGGGCTGAAATATCGGACTAAGAAAGAACGTTCTC
>OFSF01001039.1_pt1 | contig 9983 bp, 10 predicted proteins | sample 1543271 | NCBI WGS metagenome assembly OFSF01 (sample SAMN07774227, study PRJEB24372) | wastewater metagenome | isolation source: Exp Tend VB 100WW | collected 2016-02
CGGTTTTTGGCGATCTGCTCGTCGAACCTTGACGAGTTTTATCAAATTCGAGTTGCTGCGTTGAAAGACCAAATCGCTGCAGATATCTCAACAAGAACGCCAGACGGTCGCACCCCAGTTGAGCAGTTGCAAGAGATCACTGCGCGAACCCAAGACTTTGTCAACCGTCAGCACAGCGTTTGGGTTAACGAGCTACTTCCTCAACTTGCAAAGTCGGATGTGCGAATACTCGGTTGGCAAGAGTTGAGTGCTGAGCAAAGAGCCAGCCTCTCCGATGATTTTGATCGGCGCATTTTTCCCGTACTGACTCCGTTGGCTGTTGATCCGGCGCACCCCTTTCCGTATATTTCGAATCTCGCACTAAATCTGGCAGTAATCGCCCGTGATCCAAATTCGGGCGAAAAAAGATTTGCCCGTCTGAAGATTCCTAAGAATTTGCCACGGTTTATGCGCATCGGAAGTCAAAACCATTTTGTATTGCTTGAAGAATTGATCTCGGCAAATCTTTCTAGGTTGTTTCAGGGAATGTCAATTGAAGAGTGTTTTGTTTTCAGGGTTTCTCGTAACGCAGACCTTTCGCTAGACGATGAGGACGCCGAAGACCTTTTAGCAGCAGTAGAAATGGAGCTCCGTCGCCGTCGCTTCGGTCGCGCTGTCCGCATCGAAATACCCTTGGGCACAACGCAAGAAGTTCTAGATCTGATGTGTGAAGAACTTGAACTTGAACCCTCAGATGTGACTTTCCATAACGGCATGATTGAGATGAACGCACTCAATCAATTGGCGTCACTTGATGTTCCAGGTTTGCGATTCAAGCCCTGGCCGCCACTTACTGCCGGCCGATTGCTTGCGGCTGAATACAACAGTCAAAGTATTTTTCAGGTGATTCGAGAACGCCAGTTGCTTGTACACCATCCACACGAATCGTTTAATTCTTCGGTTGAAGCATTTGTAGGTCAGGCAGCCAGCGATCCGAAAGTACATTCAATAAAGATGACGCTCTATCGAACGTCAGGCGACTCATCTATTGCCAAGCATCTTGTACGGGCTGCTGAATCAGGAAAACAAGTTGCAGTAGTTTTAGAAATCAAGGCCCGATTTGATGAAGCACGAAATATTGCTTGGGCTAAAGAACTTGAATACGCAGGTGTTCACGTAACTTATGGCATCGTCGGCTTGAAAACTCACTCAAAATGTATTTTGGTGGTTCGTGAAGACAGCGATCAAATGCGTCGGTATGTGCACATTGGTACCGGAAACTACAACTCGACCACGGCAAGACTTTATGAAGATATCGGTTTCTTCACTTGCGAAGAGCAAATTGGCGCCGATGCGACCGAGTTGTTTAACTATTTGACTGGCTACGCCAAAGAGCCGGACTATTTGCGATTGTTTGTGGCGCCACATCAGTTGCGACCCAGAATTCTTGAATTGATTCATCGTGAAGCAACTTTCGGAGATAAAGGTCGAATTACTTTGAAATTGAATTCAATTTCTGACCCAGCAGTCATTGATGCGTTGTATTCGGCAAGCAATGCCGGCGTGAGAATTCAGTTAATTGTTCGGGGAATCTGTTGTTTGCGGGCGGGAGTGCCTGGCATGTCTGAGAACATAGTGGTGCGGTCAATTTTGGGACGCTATTTGGAACATTCGCGAATTTATCGATTCGAACACGGTTTAGAAGATGATTCGCCGTTGCACCTGATTGGTTCTGCAGACTTGATGGGTCGAAACTTAGACGGTCGCGTTGAGGTCTTGGTCCCGTTGACACACCCCAAACATCGGGCTTGGTTAGACAAGGTTTTAGGATTTTTGACAGCAGAAGATGTTGCCCACTTTGAATTAGATAGCCATGACAAGTGGACTGCTCACACGTCGGGTGAAAAAATCGGCGATGCTCAGCAACGACTACACGAGTGGGTTGTTGCAACTCAAGTCAGGTAAGCAAACAATCTGTTCATCTCGTAGTCACTTGGCAGACTTCTTAAGTTAACCATTTTCGGGCTACCGTTAGGTCAGTGTTTGCCGGTTAAAACATCAGGTAAATTCGTAATTGAAAGGTGTTAGCAGTGGACGAGATTCGCAAAAATTTCCACAATGATCTTGAGTCGGCTCGCGCTGAAGTTATTCGTTTAGGTGCATCGTTGACTGAGTCAATTCCGCGGGCAACCGCCGTTCTCCTGAGCGGCGATTTAGAAGGTGCCGACTATCTCGTTCAGGCAGATGATGAATTCGACGGTCGTAGTGCAGAACTTGAAGCAGCGTGTTTTGAAATCTTGGCCCTGCAAGCCCCAGTTGCTGCGGATCTTCGGCAAATTGTCGCAATTATCAAAATTGCTAGCGAACTTGAGCGCTCAGCAGATTTAGTTGTAAACATTTGTAAGGCGGCTCGAAGAATTTATGGCCACGACATCGACCCAATGTTGCGAGGTGTTATTTCAAAGATGAGTGAACAAGCGCAAAACTTGTTTGCGGCCACGATGGAAGCGTTCGAAGAGAGCGATGCGTCAAAAGCAGCCGCAATTGACGATATGGACTCGTACCTTGACAGTTTGCATCGCCAGTTCATTCAGCAAATTTTTGAATCACACTCAAAGTCAAAAATTGACCTCCAAGTTGCTGTTCAACTTGCGGTCGTCGCGCGCTTCTACGAACGAATCGGCGATCATGCCGTAAATGTCAGTGAACGAACTCGGTTTATCGTGACTGGGTGGGTGCGTGAAAGAGGTGGCATCGACCGTTATAAAGCTCGAATCGGCGACCAAACCGGTGAAATTCTGCTGCCAACAAAAGAGCAATGATTTGAGCCACAAATCGTGGGCCTAATTTCTTTTTTTTCAGGTGCGGCGATAGCCACATTTTTGGCATTTGTTTTGTCGAAGCGCTCAACTCGAAAACTGAACAACGCAATCAAAAGTGAAAGTCTGGTCACAGCCAAGGTGCCAGAGGATCAGCTTGAGAGATTTATGGACGCGCTCGACTTGTTGCCAATTGGCATAGTCATCGTTGACCTAAAACAAGATCGTCGTGTGAGAAATAATGCCGCAGCAGCAATGACGGGTGTGCGATACGTAGACATTTTGGTTGATCAAGCGGTTGATGCAATGATCGACGAAATTAAAGTTGCAAAGTCTGGCAAAAGAATTCTTGAAGCGGTCGCGGGGACCACTCGGTATTTCAAAATCAGTGGTCAGTCAATGGACGATCAACGAGGAATAGTCACAGTTGAAGACATCACTGAGAAGTCAAGAATCGACACCGTTCAAACGGACTTTGTTGCAAACTTAAGTCACGAACTAAAGACACCAATTGGTGCTGTTGCCGCACTTGCAGATTCGTTGAATGGTGAGACTCAAACTGAAGTCGTATGGCGACTTGCCGAGCGAATCGTCACTGAGTCACATCGAATGTCGCGAATCGTTGACGATTTGCTTGATCTCTCGCGTGTTGAATTTGGTGGCACTGAAGAATGGACTGATATCGATCTTGCCGCTGTTCTTGTCGAAGTAGTCAGTACAAATCAATACGCAGCAAAGCGACAAGGCCTCGGTCTTTCTTTGACGGGATCTTCAGAGTTGCTGGTGCGCGGAGATCGTTCGCAACTAGTTTCGGTATTTTCAAACCTTGTCGACAACGCGATTAAGTACAGCGAAATAGGTGGAGTTGTAAATGTAAGCAGCACAATTAAAGGCGACGAAATTATGGTGAGCGTTACTGACCATGGCATTGGAATTGCCGAGCGGGATCAAAAGCGAATTTTTGAGCGGTTCTATCGCGTTGACAAAGCACGAAGTCGAGCAACAGGTGGAACTGGACTGGGACTCTCAATTGTTCGGCACATTGTTTTAGAGCACGGTGGGGCAATTGACGTCAGATCAGAAGAAGGTGTTGGTTCGACATTTACAGTTCGGTTGCCACGGGTAGTGGTTAAAACAAAAGAATTAGCGAAAAATCAAATGGGAGTGATGGCATGAGCATCGATAATTCAATGCCGACAATTTTGGTTGTCGATGACGAAGAGTCATTTATTGAGGCGCTTCAAGTTGGTTTGAGACGTGAAGGTTTTCGAATAGAAGTCGCTCGTGATGGCGCAGAGGCTCTGGCAGTTTTTGACACGGTTCGTCCAGATGCAGTGTTGCTTGATGTTATGTTGCCAAAGATTTCGGGAACCGATGTTTGTCGTGAGATCCGTAAAAAGAGTTCGGTTCCGATAATCATGGTTTCGGCAAAAGGTGCAGAGATAGATGCGGTCGTCGGGCTTGAAGTTGGTGCTGATGACTACATAGTCAAGCCCTATCGGTTGCGAGAGTTAGTGGCTCGGTTGCGCGCCGCTCTTAGGCGTGGCGAATTGTCAAAAACAGATGACGAAACAACTGGTGTGGGTACGGTTGCGATCGGTGCAGTCTCAATTGATCCTGAGCAACATGTTGTGGTGATTCGTGGTGAAGTTACAAAACTTCCGCTTAAAGAGTTTGAGTTGTTATACATTTTGATGGCTAACGCTGGGCGAGTTATGACGCGCGATACCCTGATCGATCGAGTTTGGGGGTCTGACTATTTCGGTGACACCAAAACGCTTGATGTTCACGTCAAACGTCTGCGCGCGAAGATTGAGAAAGAGCCCTCAGAACCACAGCTTGTAGTGACTATCCGCGGGCTTGGCTATAAGTACGAGAAAATAGGGGCATAGCACTCTCAAAGTCGGGCCTTGCCCCAGCCTCGCCACTGCGACGACTTGGTCGGGTTCACGCATTAATCGCATGTGGTGAAGCAGCGTTTGCAGTCGCACTTGCAGACTCTTTGTTTTTATCGATCAGCCCAGATGCAGCGCGCAGTCGGGTGCTTTTATTTTTGGCAGTGAGTTTGGCCCCGTTTGCGGTGATTGCTCCGTTCATCGGTCCGGTCATCGATCGAATTCCGGGTGGTCGCAGATTCACCGTGTTTTTAGTCAGTGCTTTGCGTTGCGCAACGGTCGTGGCGATGATTTCGCGGCTGAACTCGCTTTCGCTTTTCGCGTTGGCATTTATTTCATTGGTGTTAGCTCGCACATATAGCGTCAGCAAAGCTGCACTTGTTCCAACTTTGGTAAAAAACGATGACGAGTTAGTTTCAGCAAACGGAAAGCTCGGGCTTCTTTCAGGATTAATGGGCTTTGCCGCTGCAATTCCTGCGGGACTCCTGCAGTTAATTGATGCACGAATAACGCTGTGTATGTCGGCGACGATGTTCGGTTTGGCAGGTTTGGCGGCACTTCGATTGCCACGGCACGTTGCGACGACTCCATCACAAGTTGAAGAGATTGAAACAGAAGAGTTGCGAAACAATTTAGTTAAGAGAATCGGGTCATCAATGATGATTCTGCGCGGTGTAATCGGATTCCTCTTCTTTCATGTTGCATTTTGGCTTCGTGATGAACGTGCAGGCACCGCGTGGTTTGGGTTAGCTATCGGACTTTCAAGTTTGGCAATCATGATCGCAAATATGGTTGCGCCGTTGTTGCGACGCTTGATGTCGGAGCGAAAAATGATGATCTTTGCTTATCTGACAATCGGTCTGACTGGAGTGATTGCTGGAGTTGTCGGCGGCATCACTTCTGGAATTGTTTTGATTGCCGTGACAAACGGAATGGGTTCAGTTGGACGCTTGGCATTTGAGTCGGTGATTCAGCGTGAAGCACCAGATGCAAATCGTGCGAGAGTCTTTGTGAGATTTGAAACACGCAACCAGTTGGCGTGGGTCGGGTTCGGTTTAATTGCAGTAATTTTGACTCTGCCCGGCGCCGTCGGATTTGCATTCGTGGGCGTTACCTGTATTGCTGGCGCGGTCTATTTTTTCTCGGGAAAAATAAATAGTTAGAGCCGAATTCTCTCAATCCAAAGTCCAGGGGCTGCAATCTCGTTTGGGGTAGGGAGATTTCCATCTTGCGACCAGAGTTGAGCAAGGCCCTGCTCGCCAGAACGTTCAATTACCCCCGAAATGAAGCTTTGGCCACGGTCAATTTGTGCGTTGGTCAGGTGAATGCCAAAGAGTTGCTCGACGTATTGGTCTTGTGCGCTTGATTCAACTCGGCGGCGACGCACTGCTTCTGAGATTTGACCACCATTGCCAAGAATTCGACTCGCAACTGTGTCTACGACGTGGTCGACATAACAGACAATCGCACAAATCATTGCGTCAAGTTTTGGTGCCAGCGCTTCTTGTTGGGCTGAGCGTTCAGAGCCAAGCAAAAGAGTTGGATCACCAAGTAATTTCTGCATCATTGCGGCAGGGTCGGTGTTGGTTATATCAATCTCAGTGAGTCGTTGCCCCAGCGCATTGGGATTCGGACGAAAGCCAGCGACATGTTGTTTCACCGCTTTAGTAATTGCATTTCGAACATGGTCGACCCGAAATAGCGCATGAAAAGTCAATTCTTGAATCAACAACCACATTTGCATATCTTCGACTTTGATACTCCAGTCAGTTGCGAACTCATCACAATTGCGGGCAACAAATAAAAGTTGTGACTTCGGCTCACGTGGCAACGGTAAGTCGTATTGCCCGAATGCACGTAGCGATAGCTGACCAATCATTGAGCCGACCGACATACCGAGCATTGCTGGAGCCATCATTTTTGTCAGGTTCGACATCATCGCGCTCGTTGGGTCATCTGGGTTGACTAACTCGTTTGAACCAGAGTTAGAGGATGCTGGGTTTGAGAATTCTGAAAAATAAAATTTAAATGCGTCAAGAGTGTGATGAACCCAGATTGACCGCGTCACAACATCAATTTTTGGTGCCGTTGTTGATTCGCTGGTCGACAAACCTGTGACGTCGCGAACATGAAGATCAGCAACTGAAACCAGTTGGTTGACGGCGATGCGCGCTGTTGGTTCGACGTTCAACTCGGGAGCCGAATTGGTTGCGGTCATCATCGCAAATTGTCGTGCCATGTCCCATTGCACAGGGCCGCTACTTGCCATGGCTTTAGCAATCTGGTCAAAAAATGGAAATCCTTGGGACGAATCATTTGGGTCTTGCGGCATAGACAGATGATAGGCAGACAAATTTGAATTCATCGTCCCAAACTTTGTAGCGATGGGCTCAGTTCGTATCTAGAGATACACTGATTTTGATGTCAACGTCGCAGAATCACCTCTCAACTGACACTCGACTTGAGTTGACTACAAGTGTTTTAGATGTTGGTCAGGTCTACGATTGGGCGACAGTTGCTTCATGTGGTGCCGTTGTAGTTTTTTCTGGCATAGTTCGCGATCATGCTGAAGGACGAAGCGATGTGACAGCTTTAACTTACGAAGCATACGAAGATCAAGTTGTACCAAAGTTAAAAGTAATCGCCGATGAGATGCGCGCAAGATGGTGCGACTTGGGTCGCATCGCCTTAATTCATCGAATTGGTCGTCTTGAACTTGGTGAGTCTTCGGTTTTGGTCGTTGTTTCTTCGCCGCATCGACCTGAGGCGTTCGCTGCTGCACAATACGCAATTGATACTTTGAAAATTAGTGTGCCAATTTGGAAGCAAGAACATTGGCGTGATGGAAGTGACTGGGGAACAAACAGCCACGAAATTTCTGATCCAAGAAATTTGAAGAGTTCAAACGCATCATGATTTTTGCTGCCTCAACAATCGCAGTATTTTTTGCGGCTATCTCAATCGTGGCCGGTGTCAGTCTTGCGCTCGTACTTTTGACTCAGGAAAGAAAAAACAACTCAACTGAAGGTATGGCGGCATTTCAACGACATTTGAGTGCTCTGTCCGACGACTCTCGCGAACACTTACGCAGTCAATTACGTGACGTTAAGCAAAGACAAACGAGGGGCTGACAGTGGCACGTGACTTAGCCATCGACCTCGGAACCGCAAACACACTCGTTTATATGCAAGGACGAGGCATCGTGATCAACGAGCCCTCAGTTATCGCCGTAAATCGTCGCAGTGGTGAGGTGCTCGCGACAGGCGAAGAAGCGTGGCAGATGATTGGCCGAACACCCGGCTACATAGTTGCAGTTCGACCATTGCGGGGTGGCGCAATTACAGACTTCGAAGTTACAGAAAAGATGATTCGATTGCTTTTGCAACGTGCTGGCGTGTCTAAATTTTCTCGTCCAAAGGTTTTGATCTGCGTTCCTTCGGCGATTACTGAAGTTGAGCGACGCGCGGTTACCGATGCGACGCGTCGAGCCGGCGCGGCAGATGCCCAATTGCTTGAACAGCCGGTAGCTGCTGCAATCGGTGCAAATTTGCCGATTGATGAACCAGTTGGCAACATGGTGATTGACATTGGTGGTGGCACAACTGAAACTGCAGTTTTGAGTCTCGGTGGCATTGTTGCCCTTGAGGCTGTTCGTGTTGGAAGTTTTGACATTGACACAGAAATTCAGTCGCACGTGCGAAGAAATCATGGAATTGCAATTGGTGAGCGCACCGCAGAAGAAATCAAAAAATCAATTGGTAGCGCAATGCCGATGCCTGGTGACACAGACGCAGAGGTGCGCGGCCGAGATCTTGTAACTGGATTGCCTAAAACAGTTATTTTGACCTCGAAAGAAATTCGTGAAGCGATTAATCCCGTGGTCACGCAGATGGTTGACTCTGTCGTCAGGTGCCTTGGAGTAGCCCCACCAGAATTGTCACAAGATTTCTTGAAGCGCGGAATGTATCTAGTCGGTGGCGGTTCACTGTTGCGCGGAATGGCAGAAAGAATTTCGAATGAAACTCGCGTTCCGGTGAACATGTCAAACGAACCGCTTGAAGCAGTTGTGTTGGGTGCCGGTCATTGCATTGAGAACTATGCCGCCTTGCGCGGTTTGTTCATGGACTCTCGTCGCTAAAACTCAACCGTTTACTAAACGAGTCAGTCCTTCTTGCACGACGGTAACTACTAGTTCGCCATTCTGCGAAAAAATGTATCCGCTTGCAATACCGCGAGCATTTGAAGTTGAAATCGCGGTTTGATCGTAAAGCAGCCAGTCATCGGCTCTGAACGGCCGATGAAACCACATGACGTGATCAAGACTCGCCATTTGAATTCCTTGTTCTGTCCACGATCTTCCATGTGGAAGCAATGTTGTGTCAAGCAGTGACATATCGCTTGCGTATGTAACGATGCACGCATGGAGTACGGGATCATCTGGAAGCTTTCCATCTGCACGCATCCAAAGTTTTTGTCCTGGGCTCTTGAAATTTTTTCGACTAATCGGATCAGCATCGATGTATCTGAGGTCAATCGGGCGAGGCCGATCAAACCACTCGCCGATTTGTTCTTTGTACGGCTCCATGCGGGTTTTAAAATCAGGTAGCGACTCTGGCTTTGGCAGACCTTTGGGCATCTCAATGAAGTGTTCGAGGCCAGGCTCAGTGATCTGGAAACTTGCTTGCAAATTGAAGATTGCTTTGCCGTGCTGAATGGCAATCACTCGTCGAGTGGTGAAACTTTTGCCGTCTCGAATTCTGTCGACTTCATAAAGAATTGGAATGCTTGGATCTCCTGGTCGCAAAAAGTAGGCGTGAAGCGAGTGCACGCGTCTTGATTTGTCGTCAACAGTTCTTGCCGCGGCTACGAGTGCTTGACCCGCTACTTGGCCTCCGAAAACTCTCTGGCGATTTTCTTGCGGCGACAAACCACGAAAAATGTTTACTTCAATAACTTCAAGATCAAGCAGAGTAATTAGGTCGTCGAGAGCAGAAGGCATACTCCTATTCTTACATCTGTCGAGAACAGAACTTGATTAATCAGCGGCACAGATAAGATTTAACGAGTGACGATCGTCTGGAATGCTCAACGCGTCAGCGAGGGTCTGAAAGAAATTGACTCTGCTCGACCAGCGGTTTTAGCAAAAGTTAAACGTCTTTTAGATGAATACCACAAGGCTGAAAAATCACCTCGCTATTACGACATACTTTTGGGCGATTGGGTGGAGCGTTATCTACATCTGATTTACGTTGCAAGTCAACAACTCGCAACTGGTTCTGCCGAGAAAAAC
>OFSF01001042.1_pt1 | contig 9969 bp, 6 predicted proteins | sample 1543271 | NCBI WGS metagenome assembly OFSF01 (sample SAMN07774227, study PRJEB24372) | wastewater metagenome | isolation source: Exp Tend VB 100WW | collected 2016-02
CCACGTCCCGTCGGGTCCAATCAAAACGGCAGACCCCGTCCGTTGCCTGGGTCGCCCACTCTCCAACCACTTCTGAAGCACCTGCTGGGTGCTGTCCCGCAATCGTTCAGTCGAGGCCATGAAATCATAAGCCGCCGCATCGAAGTCCGGACTTTTAGAAAGCGCACCCGACACCACGCGACGGATGACTGCGTAATCATCGGAGAGCAACTGCGCCTGGATGGGTGTCATCCAATTGGTCCCAGAGGTTTGCAACGCGGGTTTCCAGCCGCTATGCCACGCAGCGATCACCCTTTGGGCCGCATTGCCTTGGAGCATCCAGAGGGCCCCGGCCGAGGTGCGCTCCTGCTCGGCCGTCAATGGGTATCGCTTCTGCCCATACTGAACAAACAGGTTGTCGCGCGTCCAAGCCAAGGTCTTATCCAAATGGCACAGGTTGCACGCATTGGGTGTCCCATAACGGGACAACCGTTCATTGCTTGGAGATTCGATCTGGTGGGAGCGGATGGCCTTGAACAACGCGTAGGTCGTGTGAGGCATGTGGCAGTTGAGACAGTTGGAACCCTCGGATTCCTTGAGGTGATGGGTATGTTCAGAAATCCGCTCCGTAAACCGAGGTTCGGTGTGGCAGGTGATGCAGGACTGCGTGAAACGCGGCTGCGCGACCGACGGCGTGTTGCCTGGCGGCTTCAAGGTCAAACGCCGCGCCAAGGCGCTTCCTCTACCCGATTGCGTGGCGTTGGTATTGCAGGGCGGCGGCGCGCTCGGCAGTTATCAGGCGGGCGTAATCGAAGGGCTCGCCGCAAGCGAGATCGAGATCGACTGGGTCGCCGGTATTTCGATCGGGGCGATCAATGCGGCGATCGTGGCGGGCAACCCGCCCGAGCGGCGCGTGCAGCGGCTGAATACCTTTTGGGACCTGATGACTTCGGCACTGCCGAGCTTCCCGATCTTCCCCAATGACCATATCCGCGAATTCATCCACGAATGGTCGGCCGGATTCGTGCTGGCGGCGGGTGTGCCGGGGTTCTTCACCCCCCGCTTCCTTTCGCCCATGCTGGCGGTGCCGGGCACGCCGGAGGCGGTCAGCTTCTACGACAGCGCCCCGCTGAAAGAGACGCTGAACGACCTGATCGACTGGGATCTGCTAAATAACGGTCCGGTGCGGTTGTCGGTCGGCGCGGTCGATGTCGAAAGCGGCAATTTCAACTATTTCGATACGACGCAAACCAGGATCGACGCCCGCCACATCATGGCATCGGGCGCGTTGCCGCCGGGACTGCCGCCGATCGAGATTGACGGGCGACTGTGGTGGGACGGCGGGCTGGTGTCCAACACCCCGCTGACACACGTGCTCGACCATCAGCAAGGCCCGCTGCTCGCCTTCCAGATCGACCTGTTTGCGGCGGCGACGGAGCGCCCCCGCACGATCATGGACGTAATGGCGCGCGAGAAGGAAATCCGGTGTTCCAGCCGCACGCGGCAAGTGTCCGACCAGGTGATGCGCATCCGCAAGGACCGCGAGCTGGCGCGGCGGGTGCTCGCCAAACTGCCGCCGGAACTGCGCGACGACCCTGACGTTGTCGCGCTCAGGGCGCAATCGAACGAAGATCCCGTCAACCTCGTTCACCTGATTTACCGCGCCAATGCCTGGGAGGGCGGCAGCCGTGATTTCGAATTTTCCGCCCGCACGATGCGCGAGCATTGGGAAGCGGGCCAGGCGGCGGTGGCCGAAACGATGGCCAATGCCGAGTTGGTCGCCGAGAATATCGAAACGGGCCGAAGCGCCGCGTTCGACTTGACCGTGAAACACCCCCCTTTACCAACCCTTTGATTCGCAACGGAGACTCCGCCATGTTCCTCAAGGGCAAGACTGCCATCATCACCGGATCGACCTCTGGCATCGGGCTGGAATATGCCAAGGTGTTTGCCGCCGAAGGCGCGAGTGTCGTCATCAACGGATTCGGCGATGCCGCCGCGATCGAGACCGAGCGCGCGAAGCTCGAAGCGGCAAGCGGTACCAAGGCGCTGTACGATGCCGCCGACATGACCAAGCCCGAGGAAATCGCAGCGATGGTCAAGCGCTGCCATGAGGAATTGGGCGGCCCCGACATCATCGTCAACAATGCCGGCATCCAGCATGTCGCCAAGATCGAGGATTTCCCGGCCGACAAGTTCGAAGCGATCATCAAGATCAACCTCAATTCGGCCTGGTACATGATGCAGGCGGCAGTGCCGTTCATGAAGGCCAAGAAATGGGGCCGGATCATTTCCACGGCGTCGGCGCACTCGCTGGTCGCCAGCCCCAACAAATCGGCCTATGTCATGGCCAAGCACGGCCTGGCCGGCTTGACCAAGACGATCGCGCTGGAAACCGCGACCGACGGCATCACCGTCAATTGCATTTCGCCAGGCTATGTTTGGACGCCTTTGGTGGAAAACCAGATCCCCGACACGATGGCCTCGCGCGGGCTCACGCGTGAGCAGGTCATCAACGATGTGCTGCTCGAAGCGCAGCCGACCAAGGAATTCGTGACGGTCGACCAGGTGGCCGCACTCGCCCTATTCCTGTGCCGCGACGAGGCGAAATCGATCACTGGCGCAAACCTTTCGGTCGATGGCGGCTGGACCGCAGCCTGATCGGGTAGCCCTACCCTTGGCAACCCTTTGCTGGCGTGGTTAGGTGTCGGGCTATCGCAATAGGGGATCGGTCGCTTTGAAGGTTTTAGCCCGAATCCTGGGGTCGATCTTGTGCGCTTTGCCCGCTGCACTGCTCGCTGGGTGCGGCGGCAAGGCAAGCAAGACGATCGAGGTGCGCATCGCCGAGCCGCGATCGTTGCGCGCCGCGCCAAGTACCGAAATCGACTGGCGACGCGTGGCGACTGCAGAAGACCGGACGCGCTTGCGCAACTGGCGACAGGCGTGGGTCGATGCCCTGGCCAAGGCACAAGGCAGCGCAAAGGCGACGGTTGTCGCCTCGGATTCGCTACTCTTCGACCCGGACCGCGCGCTGAGCGGGGCAATGCCGCCTCCCGGCAGCTATCTGTGTCGCGTCATCAAGTTGGGCGCGAACGGAACCGCCATGCACGACGTGACCACCTATCCTCCGGTCGATTGCAAGGTCGACGATGAGGGTGAGGTGTCGAGCCTGTACAAGGTTTCCGGGGCGCAGCGTCCCGTCGGGCTGCTGTTCCCCGAGTCTCAAGCGCGGGCCGTCTTCTTGGGAACGATGGTTCTCGGCGACGAGACCAAACCGCTCAGTTACGGGCAGGACAGCAATCGCGACATGGCAGGCTATATCGAACGGATTGGCGACAAGCGCTGGCGGCTGGTGCTCCCTTATCCCCGCTTCGAATCGCTGCTTGACGTCGTCGAGATTGTCCCTGCTCCCAAGCGCTAACGAGGCGGCCCCGCAGGAAGCGTTGCCGCATTCTCGCGCTTTTCCGGGCGGATATAGATGGACGACAGCATCGGCTCGGCCGCCTTCAACTCGGTCTCGATCGTTTCGATCAGCGTCTCCGCGTCGCCCATCGTGATCTGATCGCGAAAATCGGCGCTGATCGCGACGAAGATGCTGTCAGGCGCGGTGTGGATGGTGCGGACATGGTTGACCGCAGTGATTTCGGGCCGTGATGCGACGATCGCGCGGACCTTGGCCACCACCGCCGGATCGGCCCCCTCGCCGATCAGCAAGCCCTTCGCCTCGCGCGCCAGCAACGCCGCCACGATACCAAGGATGACGCCGATCACGATGGACGCCGCCCCGTCGATCCGCGGGTCGCCCCAGGCCTGACTGGCCCAAACGCCAACCCCGGCGACGATCAGGCCGGCGATTGCGGCCGAATCCTCGAACAGCACGATGAAGCCCGCCGGGTCCTTGGACTTGCGTACCGCCGCCCACCAGCCCTTGCCGCGATTGGCGGCGGCGAATTCGCGCACCGCGACGAACCATGATCCCCCCTCCAGCGCAAAGGAGACGCCGAGCACGATATAATTGACCAGCGGATCGTGCAGCGGCTCGGGCTCCAGAATGTGGACCCAGCCCTCGTAGATCGACACGCCCGCGCCGACGCCGAAGATCAGGATCGCGACGACGAAGCTCCAGAAATACAGCTCACGCCCATAGCCGAACGGATGCGCCTCATCGGGCGGACGACGTCCGCGATGCTGGCCGTACAGCAACAGGAGCTGGTTGAAACTGTCGACGACCGAGTGGAAGCCTTCGGTCAGCATCGCCGACGATCCCGTGATCGCCGCCGCCACGAATTTGGCGAGCGCAATGCCGAGATTGGCGAAGAGCGCCGCGATAACGACGAAATTGGCTCCGCCCTGCTTGGTTGCCGACATGGATTTCCCTATTTTTGGCCCCCGACCGTTGGAGGTTACCAGCACATAGCGTGAAGGCTCGACACCAAACAGCCCAAGCAGCCAAGCCCTTTATTGACACCGGTATCAACGTGGCTAATCTCCCCTTCCTAAACAAGAATCCGGCGCGACGGATCGATGGAGGATGCCGGGAGGAAGGGGCCTAGCGACGCGAGGGCAGAGACTTCGCACGCTTAACGTTCCGGATCACCCGCAAGTCAGGAGTGCGACGAAGACCGGCATGCGGCAAAAATCCGTATGACACCGGTGTCTACAGCATAGGTTGATACACAGGGGAGAGTGATCATGACCATGAAAGCGGTGTTTTTGATGACGTCAGCAGCCTTGGTGCTGGCGAGCTGCGGAGATTCCAATAACGGCGGTGGGGTAACCGTCGTCAGTGGCGGCACGACCGGGAGCACGCCGACGCCCAGCCCCGCCACCCCAGCGCCAACGCCTGCTTCCTCGCTCGGTGCCGATGGCTGGGCAGCGACCGGCACCGGCACCACCGGGGGCGACGGCGCGGTTGCGGCCAAGACCTATACCGTTACCAATCGCAACGAGTTGATCCAGGCGCTGTACGGCAACACCGCTACGATCGCCGCCGATGGCAGCTATACGGGCACGCTCGATCCGGCGAAGAAGCTGATTTACGTGAAGGGGCAGATCAGCCTCAACATGAACCAGGCGCTGACCGAACAGACCGCCGACGATTACATCAAGGGCAGTTGCGCGAGCACGACCTATGGGTTCACCGCCGAGGCCGCGCTGACCACCGCCTATCTCGCCGCCTATCGCCCGAGCGTATACGGCAATGCCAGCTTGCCGGTCGGCAATCCCGAAAACGCGCGCGTCTGTGCAGCCGCGCTGCAAAAGAAGGTCGTGCAGATCTTCGTGCCGTCGAACACCTCGATCATCGGCCTGGGCAGCGATGCCAAGCTCGTCCACGGCAATCTGATCCTCGGCACCAGCAGCGCGCCGATCGACAATGTCGTCGTGCGCAACATCACCTTCGAGGATGCCTTCGACTTCTTCCCGCAATGGGACCCGACCGATTCCACCACCGGGCGCTGGAACTCGGCCTATGATCTGATCTCGGTGCTGTATGCGACGCATGTCTGGATCGACCACAGCACCTTCAGCGACGGCGCGCGGATCGACCGCCTCTATCCCTCGGTATGGACCGAGACGGTCGGGGCGGTGAATTACACCGGCGGCGACTTCAAGGTGCAGCACCATGACGGGCTGATCGACGTGACCAAGCTCGGCAATCTCGTCACGATTTCGAAGAGCTATTTCTTCGGCCATGACAAATCGTTCCTGATCGGCGGCACCGATACGGCCAGCAAGACGGCGGAAAACCCGAGCGTGCTGAAGGTGACCTTCCACGACAATTACTTCCAGGGCCTGCGCCAGCGGATGCCGCGGGTGCGCTTTGGCCAGGTCCATGTGTACAACAATTATTATGAGGTATCGCTCGATCAAACCGCCGACGAACCCTTCCTGGTGGCCTGGACCGTCGGGCAAAGCGGCAAGATCATTGCCGAAAACAACGCCATCATCACGCCGGGAACTGCGGGGACCGTCAGCAATCTGTGGGGCATTTCGGTCAGCGCCGCGCGCACCAGCGGGTGCATCACCACGGGCTATACCGCCGACGATTGCGCGTCGACCTTTGCCGATTCGGGCACGCAGTTGAACGGCGTTACCGTCGATGTCACCACCCCGCTGCGCGCCTCCAACGCTGCCGTTACCGCCAGCACCTGGTCGCCCGCCGCCAATTACAGCTATGTGCTCAAGCCGACCACCGGTCTGATCGGCACCGTTATCGCCAATGCGGGTGCCGGCAAACTCTGACAGCGGCACGATTCACCACCGGGCGCGTGCGTAGTTTCCGAAGCTACCGCGCGCCCACCGCCGACGGATAGTGGCAGGATGCACGCCCCCGCCCCCGGCTCCCCCACCGCGCCGTTTTGGACGCGCAGCGCCGACGCAGTATCGATTGAGCTTGATTGCGGCCATGACGGGCTGACCACAGCGCAGGCCGACGAGCGGCTCGCGCATTATGGGCCCAATGCCGATGCGATCGCGCGCCAGACCGGCGTGTTTCCCGCAATCGTCCGCCGCCTGTTCGAACCGCTATCGCTGATCCTGCTCGTCGCGGCGATCGTGTCGATTTCCACCGGCGACTCCGTGGGCGGGACAATCATCGTCGCCATTCTGTCGATCTCGATCGGGCTGGAGGCGGTGCAGGAACGGCAGGCGCTGGGCGCGGCGGCGGCGCTGCGCCGGACGGTGGCGCTGAAGGCCGAAGTCAAGCGCGACGGCCAGTTCGTGCAGATTGCGGTCGAGGGCGTGGTGCCCGGCGACGTGATGCGCGTGCGCGCGGGCGACATCATCCCGGCCGACGGGCTGGTGCTCGATAGTGATGCCTTTACCGCCAATGAGGCGGCGCTGACCGGCGAGCCGTATCCGGTGGAAAAGCGCCCCGGCACGGTCACCGGTGAGACGGCAGGCGAGGCGTCGAATGCGCTGTTTCGCGGCGCGGTCGGCCAGACCGGCGAGGCAATCGCGTTGGTCGTCCATTGCGGGGCAGCGACCGTGTTTGGCGGCGCGGCGGCGGCGCTGGACGAAGCGACCGAACTTTCCCCCTTTCAGCGCGACTTGCGCAGTTATGGGCTGCTCACCGCGCGGCTGACGATCGTGCTGGTCGTGGTGGTGCTGGCGACGAGTGTGTTCTTCGGGCGACCGGCGCTGCAATCGCTGATGTTCGCGGTCGCGCTGGCGGTGGGGCTGACGCCCGAATTGCTGCCGATGATTACCACCGTCACGTTGTCGCGCGGTGCGATGCGAATGGCCAGGCGCAAGGTGATCGTGAAGCGGCTGGCGTCGATCCATGACCTCGGCGCGATGACGGTGCTGTGTACCGACAAGACCGGCACGTTGACCTCGGCTGAAATCACGCTCGCGCGCAGCCTCTCGCCCACCGGGGCAACGGACCCGCGCGCGGCGCGGCTCGCCGCCATTGCCGCCGCTCTCGGTGGAGACCGCGGCGCGCTCGACGCGGCGTTGCTCGCCGCCGCGCCCGATGCGGATGCGGGCTGGACGCTGCTCGGACGCCACGCCTTCGACTTTGCGCGGCGGCTGGGATCTGTGGTCGCGACTGGCCCCGATGGCACGATCCTCATTGCCAAGGGTGCGCCCGAAGCCGTCCTCGCCTTGTGCACGTCGAGTCATGGGGGCAGCGTGATGGGTCCGAAGGAACGCGCCGCCGCGCTGGCGCAAGTCACGGCATTGGCCGGGCAGGAAGGCTTGCGCACGATCGCCGTGGCGTCGCGCGTCTGGACCGCCCCTGCGCAAACCGTGTCGGCAGCGGATGAAACCGGCCTCGTCTTCGAGGGTCTGTGTGCCTTTGCCGATCCGCCCAAGGCAACCGCCGCCGCAGCCATCGCCCGCCTGGCGGCAGCGGGAATCCGACTGAAGATCCTGTCGGGCGACGATCCGGTGGTGGTCAAGCGGCTGGCCGCGCTGGTCGGCATGAAGGCCGACCGCGTATTGTCGGGCTCGGACATCGCGCATCTGTCCGACGACGCGCTCGCGGTGCAGGTGCGGCATGTCGATGCCTATGGGCGGCTCGCGCCCGACCAGAAATCCCGCATCGTGCGGGCATTGCAGGCGCGCGGAGCGGTGGTCGGCTATCTGGGCGATGGCATCAACGATGCCCCGGCGCTCAAAGGGGCCGATATCGGCCTGTCGGTCGCGGGCGCAACCGGCGTCGCGCAGGCGGCCGCCGACATGATCCTGCTCGACAGCGATCTCGCGGTGGTCGCGGACGGCGTGGAAGAAGGGCGGCGGACCTTCGCCAACATCCTGAAATACATCCGCATGGGGGCCAGTTCGAACTTCGGCAACATGCTGTCGATGGCGGTGGCGTCGTTCTTCCTGCCGTTCCTGCCGATGTTGCCGACGCAGATCCTGCTCAACAACCTGCTCTACGACGTGTCCGAAATCGGCATTCCGTTCGACACCGTCCGCGCCGAGGCGATTGCGAAGCCACAAGTGTGGAATTTGCGCGACCTCGTAAAATTCGCCGCGATCATGGGGCCGCTCTCCTCGTTGTTCGACTTGCTGACCTTTGCCGGGCTGGTGCTGCTGTTCCATGCCGCACCGCCTGAATTCCGTACCGCGTGGTTTCTGGAATCGATGGCGACACAGGTGCTGGTGATCTTCATCATCCGCACCAATGGCAGGCCGTGGGCAAACCGCGCGAGCCCGATCCTGACGATGACGTCGCTCGGCGCGTTACTGGTGGCGCTTACCCTGCCCTTCACGCCGCTGGCGCACTGGCTGGGCTTCCAGACGCCGCCGCTGGCAATGACGGGCGGAATCCTTGTGGTGGTGGTCGCCTATCTGGCCTGTGCGGAGGTGCTGAAAGGCATTGCGATCAGGCCCAGCCGCCCATCACGCCATGCGCATCAGCGGACGTCGATACCCCGGTGAGCGTCGCGCGCTCGCGAGAAAATCTCCCAGGTCGCGATGAACATCGCCGCGATTACCGGGCCGACCACCAGCCCGTTAAACCCGAACAGTTCCAGGCCGCCAAAGGTCGAAATCAGCACAACATAATCGGGCATTTGCGTGTCGCGGCCAACCAGGATCGGCTTCACCACATTGTCGACGCTGCTGATGATGAAAAACCCGCACAGCGCCAGCGCAATCCCCTGCCAGATCGCGCCGGTTGCGAGCAGATACAGCGCCATCGGCACCCACACGATGCCCGTACCGATCGCCGGCAGCAGCGAGAACGCGCCCATCAGCACGCCCCACAGCAGCGCGCCGCCAATGCCGAGCGCCCACACGATCAGCCCGCCGATCATCCCCTGCAACACCGCGACGACCAGGCTGCCCTTGATCGTCGCGCGCACGACGGCGGCGAATTTGTCGAACAGCGCGCGGCGATATTCCGGAAGCAGCGGAATGGCATGTTCGACCTTGGCGACGATCTCGCGCCCGTCGCGCAACAGGAAGAAGCAGAGGTACAACATGATGCCGAGCGTCGCCAAAAGCCCGAACACGCTCTGCCCGAGGCTGAACGCGCGCCCCGCCAGCGAATCAAAGCTCTTGACCGCTCCGTCCGCGATCCGCGCGCGCACCGCGGCGAAATCGGTGAGGCCATAGCCCGCCAGTTGCTGTTGGACCCAGTTCGGCAAGCGCCCCTCGACCTGGAAGAACACGAGATCGAAATCGATCTTGCCCGACTTGATCTTGGCGTAGAGCCCCGCCGCCTGTTGCAGCAGCGCGCCGCCCAGCAGCATGCCAATGAACACCACCGGCATGGAGATGCGGATGCCGGTTTCGCTGAAAAGCTGCGCAAATGGCAGCGCATTTCCGGCAGCTTGCGCCGCGGCATTTGCCGCCTGCTGCACCTTGGTCACATCTGTGATGAACGAGCCAAACAACGCCACGGCAGCAATCACCGCCGAGCCAATGGCCACGCCCTTGGTGATCGCCTTGGTGGTGTTGCCCACCTCATCCAGCTGGCTCATCACTTTGCGCGCCTTGTCGTCCATGCCCGCCATCTCGCCAATGCCGTTGGCATTGTCA
>OFSF01001044.1_pt1 | contig 9958 bp, 10 predicted proteins | sample 1543271 | NCBI WGS metagenome assembly OFSF01 (sample SAMN07774227, study PRJEB24372) | wastewater metagenome | isolation source: Exp Tend VB 100WW | collected 2016-02
CTGGCTGGAGCGGCTGGGCTACGACGAGCGCGATGTCATCGGCCGGCCGTCGACCGATTTCCTGGATGCCGATTCGCGCCGGCGCGCCATCGAGCAGGTGCTGCCGCAGTTCCTGCGCACCGGCGAGTGCCGCGATGTCGAGTACCGCATGCTGGCCCGCGACGGTCGGCCGGTCGACGTGCTGCTGTCGGCCACCATGGAGCGCGACGCGCAGGGCCTTGAGTTTGAATATGAGCGACTGATTGAAGAGTTGAGCGGTGACCTCGCAGCGTTCGGGCGCCGTCTCGCCGATGATGCACGCATTGCGGCTGGGATCCCGGCGCACCTTCGCACATCCGTTGCGGATCCTGCTGAGGGAGAGCTAGCTGATGCCGTTGGTAGCGACAACAACGCTGCGCGCGAGGCGATCGCTCGCGAGCAGGCAGTTGCACTCCTTGAACACTGGGGTACAGCTGCCGGCCGAGGGGGTGCGGGGGCGCCGAGCGCACCTGACCCTGAGGAGATCCGCACGCTTGAGCGCCTCCGTCGCAAGATCGGTCCGCTTGATGCGGGTGGTGCGAGCGTCGCGATTGAGCACCGTGAGCTGCGAGATCGGCTTGAGAGCCTTGAGGCGCAGACGGTTGACCTTGATGGCGCGATCGCCAAGGCGTCAGAGCTCATGAACGAGTTGGACAGACTCGTTGAGAGCACATTTGCTGAGCAGTTCACCGCGCTGCAGTCGAGTTTCTCCGCGAACTTCCAACTCCTCTTCGGAGGTGGCGACGCACAGCTGCGACTCGCCGCAGAGGATGGCGTACGTCGCCCAGGCGTAGAGATTGATGCTCGGCCGCCACTGAAGCGACGACAGCAGCTCTCACTCCTCTCTGGTGGCGAGCGCGCACTCACCGGTGTTGCACTCCTTCTCGGCATGCTCGCCGTGCGCCCGCTTCCATTCGTGGTGCTGGATGAGGTGGATGCGGCGCTTGATGAGGCGAACGTGACACGTTTCGGTGATGCGATTCGCGAGCTCAGCGAGCGCACTCAGGTCATCGTGATCACACACAACCGCGGCACCGTTGAGGTGGCAGATAGTCTCTGGGGTGTCACCGCTGGCGAGGATGCGGCGAGCCGCGTCTTTGGTCTGCGACTCGATGAGGCGAAGAAGATTGCCGACGCCGCCCGTGCTGAGCGTGCGGAGCGCGAGGCGATCCGTTGAAGCTCGCCTTCTGGCGCAAATCAACAAAGGAAGAGCAGAGCAGCATCAGTGCCGCAACCGCCCCGTCTGCTGGCGGCATCATCCAAGCACTTCGGCGCTCACTCGCCCCTGAACCAGACTGGAGCGCCCTGGAAGAGGCGTTGATTCTGAGCGACGCTGGAACCACAACGGCGCGCGCGATCATCGCAGACGCACAAGCGATTCGTGAAGGCGATGGCCACGACCGGCTCCGCACCGCGCTGATGCGGTTGATGCAAGAAGATGGGGATCGCTCAGGGGTTACTGAGGCGGAGATCGAAGTCATCCTGCTTGTTGGCGTCAATGGGGCAGGGAAGACCACCTCTGCAGCAAAGCTCGCTGCGCGTGCGAAGGCGGCGGGTGGCCAGCCGCTCCTTGTCGCTGCCGATACCTTTCGGGCGGCGGCGATCGAACAGTTGCGACTCCTCGCCGAGCGAGAGGGCGTTGAAATCATTGAGGGTCGGCCAGGCGGCGATCCGTCAGCGGCAATTCACGATGCACTCACTGCGGCAAGCGCGCGAAAGCTTCAGCCGGTGATCATTGATACCGCTGGGCGCATGCAGACGAAGAGCGGCCTGATGGAAGAACTCTCCAAGATGCGCCGTGTGATCGGAAAGCTCGCTCCTGACGCAAAGGTTGAGGTGCTGCTGGTTCTGGACGCTACAGCTGGGCAGAACGGACTCGCGCAGGCGAAGGGGTTTGATCGAGCGGCGGGCGTTGACGGTGTGATCCTCACGAAGTTGGATGCTGGTGCACGTGGTGGCGTGGCGCTCTCTGTGCGTCGTGAACTGTCACTCCCTGTGCGCTGGGTTGGCGTGGGTGAACGCGGTGCTGACCTACTTCCGTTTGATGCCGCCGCCTACGTTGCTGGTCTGCTCGGTGAGGGTGCGAGGAGCGAGGCGTAGCGAAGCGGGTAACAGATCGCTAGCGCGCCTGTGGGAGTTCGCTAATCCGCTTCACGCGACCGAGGCGCGTGGTGGCAATGGCAAGGCCGGCAACGATTGATGCCGCTGCACCAGCGAAGAGTGCAGCGCCACTCCCAGCGATAGAGCTTCCGAGCGCACCGCCGAGAAGAATCCCAGCGAGCCGCCCAAGGATGCTGATCCCTTCAAATGCCGCATTGGCGCGACCCTGGAGCGCATCTGGAAGGACACGCCCGCGGATCGCCCCCTGATTCGCCTCCCATACCGTCTCAAAGCCATCACTGAGTAACTGATGCGCGATGAGGAGTGCGATGCCAAGGACTGATGCGGCAGGCGCAAGTGGGACAAGTGCAAGGCCAACACCGACGATGATCAGGCTGACGCTGATGGCGCGGCCAGTGCCGAGTGCTCGAGAGATGCGCTCGGTGAACACCCCTCCCATGTACGACGCGATCCCACCCGTCGCGATCACGAACCCGATCGCCTCTGCGGGGAGGTCGAGCGTTCGGGCGACATAAATCATGTACGCGGAGCGGAAGAGGCCGAAGTAGAGACCGATCGCCGCGCTTGTGCCGAGCAGCGGTCGCAGGATGGGGATCGCCCACGTCTTTGCGAAGCCCTCACGCGCCTCAGTAATGAAGCTCCGCCGCTGGCGCGCTGTAGGGAGGCGAGGCTCACGGACGCGCAGCGCGGTGATAAGGAGTGCTGAGACGATATACGTGAGGGCATCAACGCCGATCGCTGCTGGACCCCCGATGGTCCCGATCAAAATGCCGGCACTACCGAAGCCGAAGAACTCTGCTGCGCCGCGGATCCCGAGCACGCGGGCGAGCACGGCGCGGAGCTGTGGTGCTGGCACGAGCCCGGCCAGGTAGCTGCGCTCGGCAATATCGAAGGCGGTGGCGCACATGCCACTGAGAGCGCTCACGGCGATCAGATGCGCGAGCGTGACGCCGCCAAAGAGTGCTGCGGCGAGCGGGATGCTGCCAAGAAGCAGCGCGCGAATCAGATCGGTGCCGATAAGTACGGGCCGGCGTGGGAGTCGGTCAATCCAGACGCCAGCGACCTGGCTGATCAGTGCGGCTGCGATCAGGTCGACTGCGGCGAGAAGTGCCGCCTCTGCAGGGGAGATCTGTAGGCCGATGATCGCGAGGAGGGGGAGCGCTGCGCGCGTGATGAACGACCCGAAGGTGGAGACAGCCTGCGCCCCGATCAAATAGCGCACGTCGCGCTGGATGCCCGCAGATGCTGCAGTAGGGCGAGAGATCGGTGCGGGCTTTCTCTGACTCACGCGTGCAGCGTACACTCCTGATCATGTTTGATGCGCTAGGAAGTCGCCTTCGCGCCTCGCTGCAGCGACTCGGCGGGAAGGGTCGCATCAGTGAGGCTGACCTAGAAGCCGGCCTCGCTGAGATTCGCGGTGCGCTCCTTGACGCAGATGTTGCCCTCCCTGTAACGACGCAGCTTGTTGATGCGATGCGCACACGCGCCGTGGGTGATGGGATCGTGGGCGGGCTTGGTGCTGGCGATCGACTTGTCAGCGTTGTACATGGCGCTCTTACCGAAGCACTTGGTGGGTCAGGCCGTGAGCTTGATTTGCGCGAGCGCCCGGCGAGTATTCTGTTGCTTGGCCTACAGGGAGCAGGGAAGACCACCACCGCCGCAAAGCTCGCGCTCCGACTGCAGCGAGAGGGGAGGCGGCCACTCCTTGTTGCCGCTGACCCACGCCGCCCCGCCGCAGCAGAGCAGTTAGCGCTGCTCGGCGCAGCTGTCGGGGTCCCAGTTCATCGAGAGCCGATCGGAACCCCAGTTGCAGAGATCGGCCGACGTGCGCTTGAGTCGGCGCGTCGGCTCGGTCGAGACCTTCTAATCATTGACTCGTCTGGTAGGACAACACTCGACGATGAGTTGATGCAGGAGTTGCGCGACCTGCGCGAAGCGGTACAGCCGCGCGAGCGCATCCTCGTCCTTGATGCGGCGACTGGACAGCAGGCGCTCGCCGTTGCTGAAGGGTTCAAGCGCGCCGCAGACCCGACCGGTCTCATCCTCGCCAAGCTTGACGGCGATGCGCGTGGCGGCGCAGCGCTCTCTATCGCTGGTGGCGCTGGAATCCCCGTGCTCTTCATCGGCACTGGTGAACGACCAGAGGCGCTTGAACGCTTCCATCCTGATCGCATCGCGGGTCGCATCCTGGAGATGGGTGACCTTGCAACACTCGCCGAGATCGTTCGCGATGCTGGTGGTGACGTTACGGCGGCACCAGCAGTGCGCCTCAACGCCAAGGGACGGCCGCCAGAGATGAGCTTCACCGATCTGCTCGATCAGTTGCGACAGATCTCATCAATGGGACCGATCGGTCAAGTGATGAAGATGATCCCTGGGATGGGCGGAGCGGCGCAGCAGGCGGAGGAGGCGGTTGCGGGAGGCGAGTTGAAGCGGGCTGAGGCGATCATCCTCTCGATGACACCGATCGAGCGCAACGAGCCGGCGCTGCTGACGATTCCGCGCCGCCGCCGCATTGCCGAGGGGGCTGGGCGCAGCATTGAGGAGGTCAATCGGCTGGTGAAGCGCCTCGAAGAGATTCGCCTCCTGATGCGGCGCGCAGGGGGGATGGACCCCGCTCGCCTCGCCGCTGGCGGTGCTGGGCTCCCAGGGAAGCACTCAGGGGGCTACATCCGCCCCAAGGAGGATCGGAAGGCGAAGAAGGCCCGTCGCAAGGGGGGCCGCCGCTAGCCTCAGGCGCCCCAGATGCGCAGGTCACCCTGAGCGGCTACTATCCCCAGACACACACCCCATCGCTTCGGGGTTATTCGCCTTGGCGACCGCCAGGCACACGGAGGAAACGACACGAATGAGCGTTCGAATCAGGTTGACACGAGTCGGAGCAACAGGACAGCCGTCATACCGCGTTGTCGCAACTGATCGCCGCCGCGCGCGCGACGGGCGTTCGCTTGAGACGCTCGGCCACTACAACCCGCGCACTGAGCCAATGACACTCGTCCTCGACCTTCCAAAGGTTGATGCGTGGATTACAAAGGGTGCGCTCCCATCAGAGGTTGTTGGGAAGCTGATCGCAAAGGCTCGCGCCGGTGGTCTGCACCCTGGCGGAAAGACTGGAGCAAAGGCTGCCGAGAAGGGCTACACCGCCCCAGGCACTCGCCCAGTTGTTGAAGAAGAGACCGTTGTCGTTGAGGCCGCACCAGAGGCTGTAGCAGAAGCTGCGCCAGAGGTTGCCGCCGAAGCTGCATCAGAGGCTCCAGCTGAACTCGCTGCGGAAGCCGCCGCAGAGGTCGCAACGGAAGAGGCTGCGGATGCTGTTGCTGACGCAGCTCCAGAAGTTGTCGCAGAAGTTGTCGCCGAAGCTGCACCGGCAGAGGCCGCTGCGCCAGCTGAGGAGGCATAGTGGCCGCAGCACAGCTTGTTGAGTACGTCGCAAAGTCACTCGCTGACAATCCTGACGGCGTCAGCGTTGAGGTTGAAGAGGATGGCGACGCCATCGTCCTGCGACTGATCGTTGACGAAGATGACATGGGCCGAGTGATTGGCCGCAACGGCAGCATCGCCAAGGCCTTGCGCAGTCTGCTCAAGGTGATCTCCAATCGCACCGGAGAGAACTACGTCCTCGAAATCGGCTGACGCGGTTCGCGACCTTCGCGTCGCGCAGGTGCGTGGCATCCGCGGGCTCGACGGTACGCTTCGGCTGGAGATCCTCACCGACCATCCTGATGAGCGCTTTGTCGTGGGCACTCGCCTACAAGTCGAAGGGGCTGAGCGCGAGTTGACGCTCACTGAGTGGATGCCCGCCTCCCCTGGCGCGTTTGCAAAGTTCGCCGAGATCGTTGATCGCGGAACGGCGCAGGTTCTTGTTGGTTCTTACCTCTCCGCAACGCTCGCAGCCGAACCTGGTGAGCCTGGGCGCGTCTATTGGGACGAGATTGTTGGCGTTGAGGTGCGCGATCCAGCGGGTGAACTGATCGGGACGATCACTGACTGCTATCGCGCTGGCGGCGCAGAGGTCTACATCCTGCGCACCCCAGATGGTGGCGAGATGGATCTCCCCTCCGTCGCCTCAATCATCGTGACATTCAAGCCCCGCGAAGGGATCATCGTTGCGAACATTGCAGGGTCAGAGTTGACCGTCCGTGCGCCAAAGCGCGTCCGCACGCCACGACCGCCAAACCCGGTGCGCACCAAATGAGCTCCGGGGAAGCAGCGTTGCGCATCGATGTCGTCTCGCTCTTCCCTGAAACGGTGCGTGCTGCACTGGCAGCGAGCATCCCCGCTCGCGCCGTTGAGCGCGGTCTCGCCGAACTGAAGGTTCACGATCTCCGGGAGTGGGGGATTGGGAAGCACCGCGCCGTTGACGATGAGCCGTACGGTGGTGGTGCCGGGATGCTGATGCGGCCCGAGCCACTCGTTGACGCCATTGAGGCGCTGCGAGGCGAGGAGAGCACAGTGATCCTACTGGACGCCGGCGGTGAGCGGTTGAAGCAGGCACGTGTTCGGAGCCTTGCGACAGGCGACCACCTGATCATTCTCTGCGGTCGCTACGAAGGAGTAGATGACCGCGTGCGGGCCTATGTCGACCTTGAGCTCAGCATCGGCGACTTTGTCCTCTCTGGCGGTGAGCCCGCTGCGATCGTGCTCTGCGATGCGCTCTTGCGCCTCGTCCCTGGCGCGATTGATGCCGCATCACTGGAGGAGGAGTCCTTCTCGTCAAACCTTCTTGAGTACCCGCAGTACACGCGACCCGCTGAGTTCCGTGGTGCTGCCGTTCCCGAGATCCTCCTCTCCGGCAACCACGCCGCGGTGGCTGCCTGGCGGCAGGAGCAGTCGCGCCAGCGGACCGCCAAGCGCCGCCCAGACCTCCTCCGCCCAGAGGGGGGTCGAGCCGGTTCCGAGCGGGGCGAGTAGCGCGCCTAGCCACCTCGAGCCCCTGTGCTATCCTCCCGCTTCGCACAGGCAGGACCTCTGCCGAAGAGCCACGGAGACAAAATGGACCTGATCCGAACGATTACAAACGAGCAGATGAAGCGCGATCTGCCTCCGATCAAGACCGGCGACACCGTCAAGGTGTCGGCGAAGGTTGTTGAGGGGAATCGCGAACGCATCCAGGTCTTTGAGGGTACGGTCATGCGCCTTCGCGGCGGCGGACTGGGCCTCACCATCACCGTGCGCCGCATCGCCTCTGGCGTTGGCGTTGAGCGAACCTTCAAGGTGCACAGCCCACGCATTGAGAAGATTGAGATCATCCGACACGGCGTCTCGCATCGCGCACAGCTCTATTTCCTTCGCGACCGCGTTGGGAAGCAGTCGTCTCTTCGTGAGAAGCGTGCTGAGGCTGGCGAGATCCTGAACCCCGTCTTTGAGAAGCCAGTCGAAGTTGTTGCCGAAGTGGCACCAGTTGCCGAAGCAGCACCAGTGGCTGAAGAGGTCGCGGTTGTTGAGGAGGCTGCCGTGGCTGAAGCCCCGGTTGTTGAGGAGGCTCCAGAACCAGTTGCTGAAGCCGTAGCAGAGGCCGCACCAGCAGCGGACGATTCGGAGCAGGCTCCGGCGTGACCCCTTCGCGGCCGTCAGACGGCCGTGCACTCCCAACACGTGAGCTTGAATCTCACCACGGTCATCCAACACGCCTGATTGCCGGCATTGACGAAGTTGGCCTTGCGCCGCTCGCTGGCCCAGTTGTTGCCTGCGCGATCATCATGCCGCCAGGAGAACCGATCGCTGGGGTACGCGACTCTAAGGCGCTCTCACGCCTCCAGCGCGAGCGACTCGATCCAATCATCCGTAACGCTGCGATTGCATACGGGATAGGTGCGGCTTCATCTCGTGAGGTTGAGCGGCTAAACCCTCGTGCAGCATCACACCTTGCGATGTCACGAGCCCTCACAACGCTTCAGCGCAGATATCACCTCAGCGTTGATTTCACGCTGGTTGACGGCTCGCCGGCGCGCGAGCTCGAATCCTTGATCGGGCCGCACGAGACGGTGATCAAAGGAGATGTCAGCGTCTATCCGATCGCATGCGCATCGATTGTTGCGAAGGTGCTCCGAGACCAGTTGATGGCTCGCCTCGATCGTCGCTACCCAGGCTATGACTGGGAGTCGAACGTTGGCTATCCAGCGCCCCTCCATCTCGCGGCGCTCATTGGTCTAGGTATCACGCCACATCACCGACGCACCTACGCTCCCGTCGCCGCCGTCATCAGCGCCGCGCGTAACGCTGCGAGCCGTTCGTAGACGAGTACGTTTCGATTACGCCGTAGCGGCGATGCTGCAGGCGTGGAGACGGCGCAGCAGCGGCGGGGGAGGCGGGCGGAGGAGTTGGCGTGCGAAAGCCTTCGCGCCGCAGGCTGGATCATTATTCAGCGCAACGTGCGAGTGGCCGGTCTTGAGATTGATCTCCTTGCGCGCGATGAGCGAGGAATGCTAGTAGCGGTAGAGGTGCGTGCGCGTCTCAGCGTCGGCGAGCAGGGTCCACGAGCACTCTTGGGGGCGAGAAAGGTTGCCGCGCTAGCGCGACAGCGCGAAGCCCTCCACGAACTCTGCAGGGTCGACCTGCTGCTAGTGATCGGGCCTCCCCGAGGGGAGCGGCTGCGTCTGATTCGCGGGATCGCTGAGCGTGGGGCACCCACCGTGGGAGGGGGGACGCGCGAGGGTGGTAGGATCTCACGGCACCCGATTCGGGGGCCCTTGGCTTCGGTCAGGGAATACGCACGCGGAACATGTCGCCTCGCAACGGTGGCCCCTCGGGGTCGCGATGGCGTCCCGCGGTGGCATAACCGTGTTGAGGAGAACTATGGCCGCAGTTACGATGCGCGAACTTCTGGAGGTCGGCGCCCACTTTGGGCATCAGACCCGGCGCTGGAACCCAAAGATGGCGCCATTCATTTACGCCCAGCGCAATGGGATCCACATCCTGGACCTCGCCAAGAGTGCGAAGCACCTTGAGGCCGCTCTCGTAGCGGTTCGTGAGGCCGCCGCAAACGGCGAGACGATCCTCTTTGTTGGCACCAAGAAGCAGGCACAGGGCCCAATCCTTGAAGAGGCGACACGCGCCGGCCAGCCATACGTCATCAAGCGCTGGCTTGGCGGCATGCTCACCAACTTCGCAACCATCCGCAAGCGCCTCACGCTGCTTGAGCAGCTCGAAGCCCGCGAGCAGGCGGGCGAGTTTGAGCTGATGTCAAAGAAGGAGGCGGCGAAGCTCAAGGACAAGCTTGAGAAGCTTCGCGGTGTGCTTGGTGGCATGCGTCGACTGCGACGCGCCCCAGGGATGGTCTTCATCATTGATCCGAGCCGCGAGACACTCGCCGCCGTTGAGGCGAACAAGCTCGGCATCCCAGTGGTTGGCACTGCAGATACCAACGTGAATCCAGACCAGTTGCAGTACCCAATCCCAGTCAATGACGATGCGATCAAGTGCATCACGTTGATCTGCAAGTCGGTTGCCAATGCGGTGATCGAGGGTGCCGCTGAGCGTGCAGCACGTCTCCCAGAGCTCGAGGCGCAGGAGGCTGCCGCAGCGGCCGCCGCCGCACCAGAGAGCCAGGCGGCCTCTGACGTTCAGGATGATCTTGTTGCTGCACTCAGCGCCGCTGGGACGCTCAGCTTCTCACCTGATGAGGAGCCAGCGCCAACCGCACCCGCTGACGAAAGCACACCGAGCGCGTAACGCGTAGAAGGGGAGTACGACCATGGCAATTAGTGCAGAGGCGGTAAAAGATCTTCGCGAACGTACTGGTGCCGGCTTCATGGATTGCAAACGCGCCCTTGAAGAGTCAGCGGGCGATGTAGAGAAGGCGGTCGCAACACTTCGTGAG
>OFSF01001045.1_pt1 | contig 9949 bp, 8 predicted proteins | sample 1543271 | NCBI WGS metagenome assembly OFSF01 (sample SAMN07774227, study PRJEB24372) | wastewater metagenome | isolation source: Exp Tend VB 100WW | collected 2016-02
CCAGGTCGTGCAGGAACACCACCGCCCGCAGCGTCGGCGAGCGGTGCAGCGGCGGTGGCGACGACGGCGACAGGGCCAGGTGGCGTTCTTCGCTCAGCGGTGCCAGGTGCAGCACCCAGGCGGGTTTGTCCGCCGCGTCCGGCAGCACGAGCGTCCGCGTGCCGTGGCCTGTGGCATCAGCCTTGGCCGACGGTGACAGCGCCTCCCGCATGACTCGCTGGAAATCCGCCTGGAATGACTGCAACCGGCCCGCCAGCGTCAGACGTGCCCCGGACGCGGCCGACGTCAACATGACCGGATCGCCACGCCCCAGCAGGTGACGCGCAGTGGCATTCACAAACGCCAGCCCGCCCTCGGCGTCCAGCAGCAGCGCACCCGCCGCCATCTGGTCCAGCACCGTCCGCGTCGAAGCCCATTGCCGCTGACCCTCCTGCGGCTGAACCCCCATCCCCAGCGCCCGGGCGACATGGCCCACGAGGCGATCAAGCAGCGTCAGCACCGCAGGCTCGAACGGTGCATCTCCCTCGCCCCGGAGCACCGACAACCGCACCGCCGGTCCCTGTGCATCGCGGCAGCAGGCCGTCGCCACCCGCTCGCCCGGCAGGACGGACGGCCCACCCAGCGGCGCATGGCCGGGCCACAACAGCAGACACCGCCGACTGTCGCAGACCTCGGCGATCCCCGACATCACCGCCGGCCAGCGGGCCGTGTCGTTCGCGGCGTCGTAGATCCGGTGAACCAGGGCGTCGTAGTGCGCCAAGCCCAAGCCCGCTGATTCGCTCATGAACTGCTCCCTTGCACGGCGGAACTTATAGGTACCGTCCGTCACGCAAGTTTACAAATAGTTCACGAAACGCCAAGCATCGGTGGCCAGTCGCGGCGGCGTTTTGCGAAGCGATCCGGCCTTGTTAAGCCATACCAAAGGATGGGATGAAGCCCTTCGGCAGCCCTGCGTCCGGGGTCATGCCATAGAGCGGCTCACCGGGCAATCCGGCCTTCAGCGCCTCCCGCGCCGCGATCAGCCGCCCGAGGTCCACCCCGGTGTCCACGCCCATCGCCTCGAACATGAACACCAGATCCTCGGTCACGACATTGCCCGACGCCCCCGGCGCATAGGGACAGCCGCCCAGCCCGCCCAGCGACGCATCAAATGTCCGCACGCCCACGTCCCACGCCGCAAGGCAGTTCGCCAGTCCCAGCCCGCGGGTGTTGTGCATGTGCGCCGAGCCGGACTTGTCGCCAATGGCCGCCCGCACCCGCTGGAACAGCCGCCGCACCTGCGCGGGGTTCGCCATGCCGGTGGTGTCGGACAGCCCGATCTCGTCCACCCCAGCCGCTGCGAGCTGCTCGGCCAGCCAGACCACCTCGTCGTCCGCCACCACGCCCTGGATCGTGCAGCCAAACGCCGTGGACACCCCGATCTCGACCCGCACGCCCGGCGCCACTGCATCCCGCAGCGCCACGACCTCGCGCACCACCGCCACCATCTCGGCCCGGCTGCGGCGCACGTTGGCGAGCGAATGTGCCTCGCTGGCCGAGACGGGGATCGTCAGCTTGTGGACGCCGGCCGCCAGCGCAGCCTCCGCGCCTCGCAAGTTCGGGGCCAGCGCCATCACGGTCCAGCCGGGCAGGGCGATCGCGTGGCGCACGACCTCGGCGACATCGGCCATCTGCGGCAGCGAGCGGGCCGGCACGAAGGAGCCAACCTCGATCTCGCGCAAACCGCAGGCGTGCAGCGCGTCGATCCAGGCGAGCTTGTGCGCGGTGGGCATCACGGCCTGCACGCTCTGCAGTCCGTCGCGGGGGCCGACCTCGCTGATGAGGACGGTCGGCGCGGCGGGCGGGGCAGGGGTTTCGGGCGGGGTGTGCATGGCGTCACGATTTTCGTTCATCATCTCGCCCCATGAAGAACCCCCAGCGCATTTCCTCCCTTGTCCGCGGTGTCCTGTCCGGCCTGGTGCTGACTGCTTCGGCCGCTTTGCCGGTTCAGGCGGAAACCCTCGGCGAGGTCAGCACCGTCTTCAAGCTGATCGGCCCGAACCACAAGATCGTCATCGAGGCCTACGACGACCCGCTGGTCGAAGGCGTCACCTGCTTCGTCTCGCGCGCCAAGACCGGCGGCATCACGGGCGCGGTCGGGCTGGCCACCGACAAGTCGGACGCCTCGATCGCCTGTCGCCAGGTGGGCGAGATCAAGATCAAGCAGCCGCTGCCGCAGCAGGAGGACGTGTTCAGCGAGCGCCTGTCGATCCTGTTCAAGCGCCTGCGCATCGTGCGCGTGGTCGATGCGAAGCGGCAGTCGCTGGTCTACATGACCTACTCCGAGAAGCTGCTCGACGGCTCGCCCAAGAACAGCATCACCGCGGTGCCGGTGGGCAAGCCGATTCCGGTGAAGTGAAGCGGCTGACATGACCCAGCGGGACAGGCCATGAGGCTGACGGTCTACACCGACTACGCACTGCGCGTGATGATGTACTTGGCCGTCCACCACGGCGATGGCGAGAAGGTCACCATCGAGCGCATGGCCCGGGCCTATGGCATCTCGCGCAGCCACCTGATGAAGATCGTCAACGAGTTCAGCCAGCATGGGCTGATCGAGGCGACCCGCGGACGCACGGGTGGCCTGAGGCTGGCGCGTGATCCTGCGGCCATTTCCATCGGCGAGATCGTGCGCCTGGCGGAAGAAGACTTCGCGCTGGTCGAGTGCCATGGGCCAGCCGCGGCGTCGACCTGCGTGATCGTGCGCTCCTGTCAGCTCAAGCATGGGCTGCGTCGGGCGGTCGAGGCGTTCTTTGCCGAACTCGATGCCATGACGCTGGCCGACACCGTGGCTTCGCCGGACATGGCGGCCGAGGTGCTGGGCATTGATGGCCGCCCCGCCACGGTCATTCCGATCCTGCCCACCCATTCCATTTAAAGATTCATTGATTGTTGATCTTTTGAGGTGACTTCAATAAGATTCATGTTTTGTGCATCTTATTGAACCAAGGACACCGCCATGCTGACCACTGCCGCCCGCCCCTACATCGACGCCAGCGTGCCTGTGCTGCGCGAACACGGGCTCGCCCTGACCAGCCACTTCTATCGCCGCATGTTCGCGGCCCATCCCGAGCTGCGCCACCTGTTCAACCAGGGCAACCAGGCCAGCGGCGTGCAGCAGCAGTCGCTGGCGGCTGCCGTGCTGGCCTACGCTGCCAACATCGACAACGCGGCGGCGCTGGCGCCCGTGATGGAGCGCATCGTCCACAAGCACGCCGCGGTCGGCATCCGGCCCGCGCACTATCCGATCGTCGGCCGGCACCTGCTGGGCGCCATCGCCGAGGTGCTGGGCGAGGCGGCCACACCCGGTCTGCTGGCAGCCTGGGACGAGGCCTACTGGCTGCTGGCGGGTGAGCTGATCGCCGCCGAGGCGCGGCTCTACCAGTCGGTCGGCACCACCCCGGGTGCGCTGCAGTCGCTGGTCGTGTGCCGTGTCGAGCGCGAGGGGGATGACGCACTGTCGATCTGGCTGCAGACCCCCGATGGCACGTCGCCCGGCGCCTTCCTGCCGGGCCAGTACACCAGCGTCGAGGTGACCCTGCCGGAAGACGGCCTGCGCCAGTTGCGGCAGTACAGCCTCTCGGACGCGCCGCAGCAGCCCTGGTGGCGCATCACGGTCAAGCGCGAGGACGGCCGCACGGGTGCTGCGCCGGGCCGGGTGTCGAACTGGCTGCACCACCACGTCCAGGTCGGCCAGACGCTGCGCTGCAGCCCGGCGTTTGGCGATTTTCATCCGGAGTTGACCGGCGACGCGCCGCTGGTGCTGGTGTCGGCCGGCGTGGGCGTGACGCCGATGGTGTCGGTGCTCAACGCACTGGTTGCGCAGCGCTCGGTGCGGCCGGTGCTGTTCCTGCATGCGGCCCGGTCGGGTCGCCACCATGCGCTGCAGGCTGATCTGGCGGCGGCACGCACGCAGTTGCCCGGCTTGCGCACGCTGATCTGCTACGAACAGCCGCAGCCCGAGGACCGCCTCGGCACGACGTTTGACCGTGCCGGCCGACTCGATCTGCGTGTGGCATTGGCGGGCCTGCTGCCTGACGGTCTGGGTGAGGCTGATTTCCAGCTCTGCGGTCCGCAAGCCTTCATGCGTGAACAGTGGGCGGCGCTGCTGGACTTGGGCGTACCGGCTGGACACATCCACCGCGAGGTGTTCGGCCCGGAGCTGCTCGACCACCTGGCCTGAGTCGTTCAGGGTGAATCCCAGGGAGGGTAGGAACGAATCGGATGCTGACCGCCCGCGTGCTGTGATAACTTCGCTGAGAGGTGGGGGCAGGCTCAGGCTGATCGATGCAAGGTCGCGGCGGTGATCTGCCCTAGGTCAAAGAAACTCAAGCTGGATGTCGCTCTGTCCGAAAGAGGGTGGCACTTTGGCTTCTAGGGGGATACATGTTCAACGATAAGCCGACGCGTCGGGCTGCGTCTGTCATGCCTGAGCGGGATTTGTCTTTTCAGCGGGGCCCTGTTGTCCATGGGGCCGAGGTGGCGCCGGCAGAAATCTGCCGATGCGAGCCTGTGTTGGTGGATGTGCAAAGCCTTCTGACACAGGGCGGCATTGAGGGGCTGGAGCAGTCACTTGTGCCCACTTTGCACGCAAGAGCGCAGCATTTGCACATGCTCCAGTTTGACTTCGAGCGATTGGACGCACTCGTGCAAGGCCCCCCTTCGGCACAACGGGATCGAGCCTTTGATGTTCGGCGCATCGCTCAGGGTTGGGTTGAAGGCGGGATCCTGGTCATGGTCCGCCATGCACCGCTGACCCAGGAGCAAAAGACTTCAGCGCTGACCAGGTTTTTCAAGACGTACGCTCGGAGTAGCTGCGGGGCATACATCGTTCAGTCTCTTGAACTCGCTCAGTCGGTGTGTGATGCTTTCGCGGACGATGGCGACGTTCCCGCACCCAGAATGTTCTATGCCAGCCGGGAGTCTTTGCGGGACATGACACCCCGACTCCGGCCGTGCTCGAACAAATCTCTGCCCCTGCATGGACGATCCGTGGTTCTCAGCTCCGAGACCGACGATGGGCAGAACCTGACGAAGTCTGCGGCCGAGGCTCCGCAATCCACCCCGAAACGCCAAAAAAGAGCTGAACGAGACTTCGAGAACGATGTTCTCCGATCTCTTGTGAACGACGACTACGTGTTCATCCCGGACACCAGTTCGCTGATGTTCAACCATCGCCAATGCTCACGGCGGTTCTTCGAAAATGGGTTGGCCCCGTTGTTGCTCAAACGAACGGAGGAAAAGCTCCAACGTAATTCTGTTTGGCTGCTGGATTCTGTACGTCAGGAACTGACGAGACATATTCAAAAAGGGAACCCCACGCAGCAAGTCGACGCAGCTGATGGGCTGCGCACGGTGACGGGATTGGAAATGGCCAATCTGCTGACGGCGCCGCCCCCTTATCGACCTGCGTTTGGACGGAAGCGTTCGTATGCTGATGCCGCGTTTGAACAGTTGATGATCGAGCACGCGGCCGTGAATCGCCTCTGTGTAGTGACTCAGGACAAAGGTTTGGCGGCGCGGTTGAGTGTGCGGGCTCGGCAGGACACACGTTTGCAGTTCAGGGCCGTACGCTTGAGGGCCGAGTCGCAGAACCCATTGGAGTCATGGGACGGGCTGCTCGAACCAGAGGATCTGGAGGCTGCTCGCAAGGAAATTGACATCGACATGCGCGTCGAGGCCCAGTTTTGCGCCGAACCCGTAGCGCAGAAGTCGGGCGAGTCGATCAGGGCTCAAGAGACCGTAGCCAAGACGGCGGACCGCACCGTGGGGCAAAGGTCTGCAGGTGTACTGAAGTCGTGGAAGTCGGACGGCGGTTATGGATTCGTGCAGCCTGACGACGGTAGCCGCCCGACGTTTTTACACATCGAACAACTGGACGGAGCGATGGGCAGGGAGCCCCAAGCGGGCGAGCGCATACGGTTCACCTTCGGAATGGACAAGCAGCAGCGCTGGCGTGCCGTGCAGGCTTCGTACGAAAGTGCGCCGCATGACCGACTGGAACCGGTGGCTCCCTCTGCGGTCTCCCAACAGGTGGGTCGAGCGACTGGCGACGGAGTGAACTCCGCTGAGTACCGCGCCATCGTTGAACGCCGGCTCAGCCAGACTCGCTGGGTCAGAGGCGGATTGATGCTGCTGGCCTTGGCCGTCGCAGGCTTGGCAGTCGGCGGAATTGGTGCTCCGATCACATATGCTGCCGTGGCTATGTTTTTTGTCGCGGGCATGATGGTGGATTTCTCTGCCTTCAATGAAAGGGAATACTACTCTGTGCCGGGGTCAAAAGATGCGCGTGGTCAGCATCGCTGTATTCATTGCGGGCATCGAGGTATCTACAAGCACGGGAAATACAAGTCAAACACCAAATTCTCGGATTGTTCCAAATGTAGGAAGAATCTTTGGATTGAGTAAATGCTTTGATGGTGGATTTTGAGTTGTGGATTTTTGCCGCGAGTGCGGCTTTGTTCCACAACCTGATCTGACGTCCCGGGAGCCGATCGTGCAGTACGGGCCGTTCGTGATGAACAGCCAGCAGGAGATCTACCAGGCGCTGAGCGATTTCCGGGACGGTCGCCTGGGTGAATGAGGATCGGGCTCAGCGCGCGGTCGCGCGCCGCAGCCAGCCCAGCCCGTCCGACGTGCCCCCCGCCACCGCGCCGCGCGCCGGGCGGTATTCGCAGCCGATCCAGCCCTGCCAGCCGCAGGCCGCCGACACCTCGTCGATCACGTCGAACAGGTACGGATAGTTCACTTCGCCCAGGTCCGGCTCATGCCGCATCGGCACGCCGGCGATCTGCAGGTGCCCGACACGCCCGGTCGGCAGGTACTGGCGCAGCTTCATCGCCACGTCGCCTTCGACGATCTGGCAGTGGTAGAGGTCGAACTGGACCTGCAGGTTCGGCGCGCCGATGGCCTGCACGATGCGGTGCGCCTCGTCCTGGCGGTTCAGGAAGTAGCCGGGCATGTCGCGCAGGTTGATCGGCTCGATCAGCACGTTCCGGCCAGCCGCGGCGGCGCGCTCGGCGGCCCAGGCGATGTTGCCCTCGTAGGTGGCCTGCAGTTGAGCGCGGTCGGCGCCCTGTGGCGCGAGGCCCGCCATCACGTGGACCCGCGGACAGCCGAGCGCCTCGGCGTAGTCCAGCGCCCGCGCGAAGCCGTCGCGGAACTCGGCTTCGCGCCCCGGCAGGCAGGCGATGCCACGGTCGCCCGCGTCCCAGTCACCGGGCGGCGCGTTGAACAGCACCTGCTGCAGGCCGTGGTCCTTCAGGCGCCGGGCGATCTCACCGGCCTCGAAGGCGTAGGGGAACAGGTACTCGACCGCCTGGAAACCGTCCGCGGCGGCGGCGGCAAAGCGGTCGAGGAAGGCGTGCTCGTTGTAGAGCATCGTCAGGTTGGCGGCGAAACGGGGCATGTGAGGTCCGGGTTCAGGGGATGGGTGCTGGCGCTGGTGGGCTCGACGTCACCAGCGGGCGCCGAAATGCTGCCGCAACTCGTCGATCTGCGCCTCGGTCAGCGGCGCCGGGCGGGTCAGCAGCCACAGCCGCGCCGTCTCCTCCAGCTCTTCCAGCACGGCGCTGGCCTCGGCCGGGCTGCGGTGCCAGACGTTGGGGCCGAGGCGGTCGAGCATGACGGCGCGCAGCGGGGTGCCGGCGGCGTGGCTGGCCGCGATCCGCTCTGCGACGAGGTCGGCGACGGCGGGGTCGCCAGGGCGGTGGTAGGGGATCAGCGGCACATGGCCGACCTTCATCACGAAGTACGGCGTGATGGGCGGGAGGAGGTCGTCGGGATCCGCGACACCGGCCAGCGTCAGCGCGACGAGGTGCGTCGAGTGCGTGTGGATCACGCAGCGCGCCTCGGGGTCGGCGGCGTAGATGCGGCGGTGCAGTGCGAGTGTCTTCGAGGCGCGGTCGCCGCCGGTCTGCACGCCGTCGGCATTGACCGCGGCCAGGCGTTCGGGCACCAGCGTGCCGAGGCAGGCGTCGGTTGGCGTGATCAGGAAACCGCCGTCCTCGGTGCGCACGCTGATGTTGCCGGCGCTGGCGTGGACGTAGCCTCGGGTGAAGAGCGAGGCGCCGACGCGGCATATCTCGGCGCGCAGGGCGGTTTCGGGCATGGCGTGGGTGCTGGTGGGTGGCTGGTGGGCGTCAGTCTGCCATGCGGATCGGCTGGGGGCGTCAGGAGTGCGCAATGTGAAAATACGCGGCGCTGTCACACGCCGAATCCATGAGCCCGTCCAACACCACGATTTTCATCAGCTACCGCCGCAGCGAAAGCCAGTTGCACACGCTGGTGCTGTACCACCGACTGCAGGCAGAGCAGGAATACCGTGATCAGGTGTTCATGGACCAGCAGACCATGAAGGTGGGCGAGAACTTCCGGCAGCGGATCGAAGGGCAGTTGCAGGGCTGCCGGGTGTTGCTGGCGGTGATCGGGCCGGGCTGGGCGAGCGAGCGGCTGCACAACCCGGGGGACTGGGTGCGGCTGGAGATCACGACGGCGCTCAAGCGAGGCATTGCGGTGATTCCGGTGCTGATCGACGGGGCGAGGATGCCCGGTAAGGCGGAACTGCCGGAGGATCTGCACGCGCTGCTGGAGGTGCATGCGCTCGATCTGGACCACAGGCGGTATTTCGAGCAGGGCGTGGCGGTGTTGGTCGAGGCATTGAAGGATTTGCTGAACAAACCGGTGCCGTCCTTCGTGAAACCAACCTGGGCGGTTCGAGCAGGGGAGCGCGACGAGTTCGAGACGCCATGGGCGGACATCGAGGTGAACGGCGTGGCGCAGCGGATGCGGTGGATCAAACCGGGGACGTTTCGCATGGGCTGCGATCTTGTCGATCCGAATGAGTTTGACTACGAAGACCCCCAGCACCAGGTGACCCTGACGAGGGGCTACTGGCTGGCGGACACGGCGTGCACGCAGGGGCTGTGGCAGGCTATGACGGGCGAGAATCCAAGCCATTTCAATGATGGCGCAGATCTACCAGTGGAGATGGTGAGCTGGGATGATGTGGTGGGGCTGTTCCTGTTGGATCTGACTCAGCAACTTGGTGTGCAGGCAGCATTGCCGACGGAAGCGCAGTGGGAATATGCCTGCCGAGCGGGGACGCAGACGGCGTACTCGTTTGGCCAGAGCCTCACGGAGGATCAGGCCAATTTCGGGCAGTCTTGGGAAAACGGTCTGACGGTGTCGGTAAAGGACCGTCCGGCGAATAGGTGGGGGCTGCACCAGATGCACGGGAACGTGTGGGAATGGTGCAAAGGTAGCTGCCGCGAATACAAAGCTGAGGCAGTGGAAGATCCACCAGATTGCAGAAGCAAAGAGAGACGTGCTTTGCGCGGTGGCTCGTACCGTGAGGCGGACGTGCAGGCTCGATCTGCTTCTCGCTATGAGCACGACCGCGATTTCGCATCCCCGGATTACGGCTTCCGTTTCGTCCTGACGCCCATCAACCCAGATCAGGCGGGCGGAACCTGAAGCATCACCCCGCCCTGAACAACCGGTTGTACTCAAATCGCCGCACGATCTCCGCCCGCAGCCCCTGCGCGTCCGGATGCCGCGTGTTCAGCAGCGCCGCCGACTCCTCCGGCACGATCACCGACGGCACCAGCAGCACCGCCGAGCGCATCGACGCGATCCACTCTGCGCCGATCTTCACGCTGGCTCGCCCCGCCGGAATCGACGCCCACGTCACCGGCAGCGCGGCGACATCCAGCGTCTCGCGCCGTGCCCACACGTCGTCGGGCACCTCGATCCGCACCAGGTAGCGGTTCAGCGGCAAGCCGTGGTCGTCCAGGTGCGCCGCGGTTTCGAGCACGGCGATCGCGATCGTCGGCGCGGTGTAGAGCACCGGCTGCTGCTCGTCGTTCCACCGGCCGGGATAGGCCGCCGCACCGCCGCCGCTCAGGTCGTC
>OFSF01001046.1_pt1 | contig 9948 bp, 8 predicted proteins | sample 1543271 | NCBI WGS metagenome assembly OFSF01 (sample SAMN07774227, study PRJEB24372) | wastewater metagenome | isolation source: Exp Tend VB 100WW | collected 2016-02
GTCCAGCGCGTATCCAGGCTGCGGGCGCCGCGCTGCGCAACGCCGCACCGCTCTCCGACGCACTGCGCGACGAGGTGAGTACACTCCTCGCCGCCGCACCTGGCTCACTCGGTCAACTGGTTGCGGCGCACGCTACGGCACAGATCGTTGCGCGCGCCGCGCAGGCGGAGCACATCGCGGCGGCACTTGCGCGATGCAACAGTAAGGGTGCAACGATTGCCACGGGGCCGGGACTTGGCGCAACCTTCTGGGGGGACAACGCCCCAGGACATGAAGGGCTGCGACGCGCCGGCGTTGCACGCCTCCTGATCGCTGAAGGTCCGAGCGTTGACCCGCGCGGCGTAACGCGACTCGGTGGACTCGATGCTGCGGACGCGGTGCGTATCAACCTTCCAGCAGAACTGATGAGCGAGGCACAGCTCATACTTGCGATCGCGCGAGGCGAGGCGTGTGCACTGCTGCTCGCGAGCGACGCGGTTGCTGCAGATGGAAGTGCGGTGCTGCTTGCTGGTGGCGTGGCGCTCGCCGCCGCCGCCGCGGCGCGCAAGATTCCGATCCTGCTCGTTGCAACAAGCAGCAGCGCAGCAGTATCAAAGGACGCAGAGGCACTTGCGCGCAGGATCACCGAAGCGGACGAAACCGAACTGCACGCCGCCGCTGGTGGGAGCGTTGCGGCACGTAGCGTTGCTGCGGGGGTGACGGTGCGCGCGCCGCGCTACGAGATCCTCGCCGCTGGCGTTGCAGAGCGCATCTAAGGACGCTATGGCTGAGCTGCCAATTGAAGTTGCAGCAACGCGAGATCGTGAGCTGGTCCGCTCGCTGATCAGCGGCGATCGCTGGATCACCGCACACGCACTCTGTGACCTTGATGACGGTGAGTTTCCGCGCACGCGCTGCTACGTGGCGCGTCGTGGGAGTGAACATATCGCCCTCGGCATGGAGTACTCCGGCTGGGCGCCACAGCCGCTCCACCTCTACGGCGAACCCGCCGGCGTTGCGGCGATCCTGATGCACGGCATCAAGCCGCGCGCCGCATGGGTCCCCACGCCGATCGGCGGCGACCCGATTCTCGACCTTCAGTACGAGACGGAGAAGATCAATCCGATGATGCGCATGGGCGTTGATCGCGCAGCGTTCACTCCGTATGTTGGTGAAGCGGTGGCACTCGTTGCGCCGCTCGTCCCCGCCGATGCGCCATCACTGAATCGTCTCTATCAGCTCGGATTCGCCGCATGGCTCCCGCCACTCGCCGTGGCGGAGGGGCTCTATCGCGGCATTCATCGCAACGGCCGACTCGTGGCGGCGGCGGGGACGCACGTGATCGGTCGTCGTGAGCGCATCGCGGTGGTGGGGAATGTCCTCACCGCATCCGAATTCCGCGGCGCCGGTTACGCGCGCGCGACAACCTCAGCGGTGACGGCGGGGCTGCTCGAGTTCTGCGACGAGGTGGTGCTCAACGTGCGCAGTGACAACAGCGCGGCGATCCACGCCTATGCGGCGCTCGGCTACAGCGTGAAGGCGGAGTTCGAAGAGCGACTCGTGATCCGTCGCAGCAGCATCTCCATGCCGCGCTTCCTGCGTCGCATCTTCGGCAGCGCCTAGCTCTACGACCGCCTAGCCGCGGCTCGGCCCGCCCTCTACGATGCCCACATGAGAAGCAGCGAATGAGCACGCGACCGTACGCGGTGATCCTGGCGGGCGGGGGAGGGACGCGCCTCTGGCCGCTCAGCAGCCCCGAGCGCCCGAAGCCCTTCATCCCACTCGTTGGCGGGAAGACGCTCCTCGCCGCCACCGTTGATCGACTCCTGCCGCTCATCCCACTCGAAGATATCTACGTGGTGGTTGCCGCATCGCAGCTGGCGCTGGTGCGCGAATCACTCCCATCGCTGGAGCAGAGCCACATCATCACCGAGCCGATCGGCCGCAATACTGGTCCCGCCGTTGCACTCGCCGCGGAGCGCATCGATCGTTCCGACGGCGCGGTGATGCTCGTCCTACCCGCCGATCACGCAGTGCTCCAGCCGGACGCCTGGCGCAGCGCGCTTGCCGCGGCGATCGCGCTTGCCCAGAGCGAGCCGACTGCACTGGTCACCCTCGGCGTCACACCAACGCATCCATCAATAGGATTCGGCTACATCGTGGCGGAGGGGGAGCGCGTGACGCGATTCACCGAGAAGCCCGACGTCGCAACGGCGCAGCAGCTGATCAGCGGCGGCGCGCGCTGGAACGCTGGAACATTTATTTGGCGCCGCGCAGCGCTTCGTAGCGCGCTGCAGACGTTTGACGCCACAACGCTCGCTGGGCTCGCGGATTATGGAACGATCACGCCAGTCTCAATTGACACGCTGCTGATGGAGCCTGCCGCCGCTGCGGGGCTGGTGCGGACGCTCGCTCTGGAGTGTGGCTGGAGCGACATTGGCAACTGGAAGGCGCTGCGCGCACACCTCACCGCGAGTGGCGAGGCGGATGCGAACGGTGCGATCAGCATCACCACGCCGAGCGGGAAAGTGGTCATGATTGATGCCACGGGTGCGGCGCAGATCCGCACTGGGTCCACGGTGATCCGCATGAACCTTGAGTCGATGAGCGATACAGAGATTCGCGCCGCCGCTGCGGCCGAGAGGAGCTGATCATGGGCGCTGGCGAGCCAACGAAGATCCTCTTCGGCACCGATGGCTGGCGCGCCAAGATCGGCGACGAGTTCACCTTTGAAAACGTTCGGCGCCTTGCAGAGGGTGTAGCACGCGTGGTTGAGCAGGATGGTGCAACGGCGAAGGGCGTGGTGATCGCCTATGACCGCCGCTTCGGCTCTGAAGACTTTGCGGTGACCGCCGCTGAGATGCTGCTCGCCCACAATATCCCTGTCGCCTACTCAACCACCGCCGTGCCAACACAGATGGCGTCATATGAAGTGGTGGAGCGTGGTGCAGCGATGGGCGTGGTCATCACCGCAAGCCACAACCCGTGGCTGGATAACGGCTTCAAGGTGAAGGCGCCGTCCGGTGCCGCCGCAGGACCAGAGTTACTGAAGCGCATTGAGACGGAGATTGCGACAACGCGCGGGCCAGAGCTGAGCGGCCGACCGTTCGCGGACGCTGAGGCGGCGGGCTTGGTGGAACGCTACGACCCGTATCCTGGCTACAAGAAGTTTGTTGAGCGCAACCTTGACCTTGCGCAACTCGCCGCACAACCGCTCAGCATCATGGTCGACCCGGTCTACGGCGCGGGCGCCGGCTGGATCGGCAGGCTGCTCGCCGGTGGGAAGTTGCGCGTCACGGAGATGCGCAGCGAGCGGAATCCGTGGTTCGGTGGCGTAAATCCAGAACCGATTCGTCCGCATATTGATCCAGTCTTGGATGCGATGCGTGGTGGCGGCTATGACCTTGGCCTCCTGCTTGATGGTGACGCGGATCGCGCTGGCGCCGTCACCGAGAAGGGAGAGTTCATTCATCAGCTGCAAGCGTTCGGACTCCTTGCGTATTACATGCTCGAACATAAGAAAGATCTGCGACCGATCGTGAAGACGGTGAACGAGAGCTCCATGGGGGAGCGACTCGGCGCGCACTACGGCGTGGAGGTCTTTGAGACGCCGGTCGGCTTCAAGTACGTGGGGCCGAAGATGATTGAGACGGGCGCCTCCATGGGTGGCGAGGAGTCGGGGGGCTACGGCTTCGCGATGCACCTCCCCGAGCGCGACGGCATCTTCGCCGACCTGCTCCTCCTCGACCTTCTCGTCCGTGAGCGCGCCGTCGGCCGCAAGAGCATGAGCGAGGTGCTCGCCCACGTGCAGTCGATCGGCGGCGAGTCGCACTACCTGCGCATCGACGTACACATCCCACGCGCCGAATACCCCGCGGTGAAGGAGCGACTCGCGACGCAGCTTGTGGCCGCGCCACCGAGCACACTCGGTTCACACAGCGTGCGCGCCGTCCCGCTCACCACCAAGGACGGCGTGAAGTTCTTCACCTCAGACGAGAGCTGGCTCCTGGTGCGCTTCAGTGGCACCGAGCCACTTGTGCGCGTCTACGCCGAAGCGACCAGCGCCGCGCTGCGCGACGAACTGCTCGGCATCGGCGAGAAGCTCGCGCGCGGCTAACGCGCCCAGTCCCAGCCGAGTAGCGCAAGGCTCCCCGCAGCAAGGGGTAGCTCAAACGGTGTGCCGTCTGCGAGTGGCACGGCGAGCGGCGCCGCAAGCGATGCGGCGAGTAAGAGCGGTACGAGCATGCTGCCTCCTCTGGCGGGAGGCGGAGTGAGAGCCTCTCAGGCCGCGTGTAGCAATCCCGTATCGCGGGGAGCGCACTTGACGCGCGGCTGCTAGGATCCCGCAATCAACGCCGCGTGGACGCGAAGCTGGTGAGATTCCAGCACTGTCCCGCAACGGTTATTGGGAGTGGCTCCTCTGGAGTGACTCACATAAGTCCGGTCGCCGGACACGCGGCATAGGAAGGCTATTCGCCCTCGAGGCAAGGGAGGAAGCATGACTGCTTTCGTACGCTCGCATCTTTTCGCTACTGGAGTTCTCCTGGCGGTTCTAGTTATTGGCTGCGGCGGCTCCGCAGCGAGTCCCACGACAAGTGGCACGGAGAGCCCAGGGAACAACCCCCCAACAAGTGAGGCGCTCTTTCCGCGTACCCTGATTGATGACGTGGGCGACAGCGTCACGATCAGTGCCGAACCGCAGAAGATCGTTGCGCTCACGCCAGCGAGCCTTGAGACGCTCGCAGCGCTCGGCCTCGCCGATCGCGTCGTGGCCGTGGCGGAGTGCACCTGCACACCTGATGCGCTGAAGAGCATTCCAACGGTTGCCAACTATTCAGGGGTTGATGTTGAGGCGATCGTGGCGCTGGAGCCAGATCTCGTCTTCGTTGCCGCTCCGCCGTTTACGCCAGAGGATGCGATCAGCGCACTGCGCGCGGCGAACCTGACCATCGTGACGCTGAACCCCACCTCAATCATTGGCGTGATGCAGACAATTCAGCTGATCGGTGACGCGGCGGGCGCCACCCTCCCAGCTGCAGATCTGGTGGCGAGCATTGAGGGTGAGATCACGGCGCTCGTGAGCCTCGTTGATGTATCTGTGAGTCCAAGCGTCTTCTATGAGATTGACGCCACGTCAGCAATCTATGGCCTTGCGCCGGACGATTACGCGGCGGAGTTGATCACGCTCGCTGGCGGCACGCCAGTCACGAGCGGAAGCCCTGGCGTCTATGAGATCTCGCTCGAGGCGCTGATCGCCGCCGCGCCAGAGGTGATCCTGCTCGGCGATGCGGCGTATGGCGTCACGCCAGAGGCGGTGGCGGCACGACCCGGTTGGTCGAGCATCCCTGCGGTGAAGAGCGGAGCGATCCGTGGCGTTGATGGCGATCTGATCACCATTCCAGGACCACGACTTGCGAGCGCACTCGCGGCGTTGATTCAGGCGATCAACCCAGCGATCACGCTGCCGTGACCTCTCCGCGACTACTCGTTGGCGGCGCACTGCTGCTGAGTGGAGTTGCGGTTCTTGCGATCGGGTTCGGCTCGGTTGCGATCGCGCCGGGCGATGTGATCAGCATCCTTGCGCGCCAGCTCTTCGGCGTTGATGTTCCCCCCTTCATCCAGAGCGCAGGGGCAACGTCAATCGTCATGGAGTTGCGACTCCCGCGCATCCTTGCGGCAATCCTGGTTGGGGCGGCGCTCGCGGTTGCGGGGGGTGCCTTCCAATCGCTGCTGCGCAATCCACTCGCAGATCCGTACGTGCTTGGGACAAGTAGCGGCGCGGCACTCGGGGCGGCGATTGCGATCCTGCTGCCGATCGGTGGTGTGGCGTGGGAGTTGGGCGGCGTGCAGCTCGCCGCATTTATCGGCGCACTCGCATCTGTTGGGCTCGTCTGGCGCGTTGCGGGGATCGGCTCTGGCGAGGAGCGGATCGCGAGCGTGCTCTTGGTCGGCTACGCCGTTGCCTCACTTCTCGCTGCGGCGCTCTCACTGGTGATGCTCGCGAGTGGTGCGAACCTGCGCGCGATCTTCTCCTTCCTGCTCGGTGGTTTGGACGGCGCAACCTGGCCACGCCTCGCCGCGGCGGCACTTCCGCTGATCGCCGCCACCACACTCCTCGCACTGCGCGGTCGTGCGCTCGCCGGATTCTTGCTCGGCGACGAAGCGGCGCAGCACCTTGGCGTGGATGTGCGACGCTAACGCAGGATCGCCGTGGCGCTCGCCTCGCTCGCGACCGCCGCCGCGGTGGCACTCGCTGGGCTGATCGGCTTCGTTGGACTCGTGGTGCCGCACCTTGTGCGTCTCGCCGTTGGCCCCGACCCCCGCGCCGTCCTCCCACTCTCCGCCATCGGCGGCGCACTCTTGCTCTTACTTGCTGACACGATCGCGCGCAGCATCGCCGTCCCTGTAGGCGTCATCACCGCACTGATCGGCGCACCATTCTTGCTCTGGCTACTGCACCGCGCGCGCACCGGGTACGCGCTATGAGTACTGAGTTCGCGATGCAGATCGATCCGAGCTATGAGCTGATCGGCGCGCGAAACGTGCGCGTGGAGATTGGTGGGAAGCTGATCTTGGACGAGATCAACCTGAAGATTGGCGTGGGGGAACGTGTGGCAATCGTTGGTGCGAACGGTGCTGGAAAGACCTCGCTCCTGCGCGCACTGAGTGGCACGCTCCCCGTTGCATCTGGCGAAGTGATCCTCTGCACCGAACCGCTCGGTGGTTTGAGTCGCGCCACGATCGCGCGCTCCATTGCGGTGGTTGGTGCGGACCTGGTGCTCCCGTTTGCCACGCGCGCCGATGAACTGGTTGCGCTCGGTCGCCTGCCACATGGTCGCGGGCCGAGTGGACCAACTCCGCATGACCGAGAGCGTGCCGCTGCGGCACTGGAGCGCGTGGGTGCGTCACACCTTGCGGCGCGCGACGTGCGCACCCTCAGTGCTGGCGAGAAGCAGCTGATTGCGATTGCGCTCGGCCTTGCGCAAGAGACGCCAATCTTGGCGCTTGATGAACCAACGGTGCACCTCGACCTCAAGCATCGCGTGGAGATTGCCGATCTCTTGGTCTCACTTGCCGATCGCGCGCGCACCGTGGTCGCCATCTTTCATGAGATCGACATGGTGCGACAACTCTTCCCGCGTGTGATCCTCATGAAGTTAGGACGAATCGTTGCGGATGGTTCGCCGGATAGTGTCCTCACCGCGGCGCGCATTGCCGACGCCTGGGGGATTCCGCAGGAGCGAGCGGCGCGCCTCTAGCGGCGGGTTAGCTGCGCTTGCGCGGCAGGTCCAAGAACGGAAGCGGCACCACGGTGGCGGGGATGGACTGGCGCGTCTCTTCAATCTGCCACTCAATGCCCACGGTGCTGCCAACTTCGGCGTGCTTTACTGGGAGGAAGCCGAGCGCAATAGAGCGCTTCAGGAGTGGCGAGAAGGTGCCGCTCGTTGCGCGGCCAATCGTTTCGCCCTTGCGGGTGAGTGGAGTGACGTGGCGCCAGGCGCGGAGCGGATGCTCAATCGGATAGCCAAGATCAAGGTAGGCATCTTCAAAGACATTCAGATCAAGCTCAAGACCCACGAGTCGAGTGGCGGGACCACCCGCCGCAACTTCGTTCATCAGTGCGCGCTTCCCAATAAAGGCGGGCTTATCCAGGTCAACGAGTCGATCCATGCCGATCTCATACGGCGAGATGGCGAGGCTTGGGTGTCGCGCAGTGCGACTGGAGTGATAGTCCACGCCCGCCATGATGAGGCCGGCTTCGAGTCGCGCAACGTCGAGCGCCTCCATCCCCGCGACGCGCAGGGTGTAGTCCTCACCGGACTTGATGAGGGCGTCCCAGACGGGGAGCGCCTCCTCGAACGGCATCCAGAGTTCGTAGCCAAGGTCGCCGGAGTAGCCGGTGCGCGAGATCCCCACCGCCGTGCCGCCGATCGTCACATCGGCGCGACCGAAGAAGGGGAGGTCGGACATGTCGCGGCCAACGGCGCCGGAGAGCACGTCGCGTGCGTGCGGCCCCTGCAGCGAGAGGGCGCAGAGCTTCTCCGTCATATCTTCAATGGTGACGTTCAGGCCCTCGCCTGCCGCTTCAAGCCAGCCGTGCTGCGGCTCCGCGGCGGTCCAGAAGTAGGAGCCGTCGGCGAGGAGCGCCACGGTGCCGTCGTCAAGGACGCGGCCGTCGTGATCGCACCATGGTGTGTAGATGGCGCGCATCGGCTTGATGCGATCAACACGACGGGTGATGACGCGATCAACGAGCTTCGCCGCATCTGGTCCGGTGATGCGGTACTTGCACATTGGGGTGACGTCGAAGAGCGCCGCGGAGAAGCGGATCGCATGGTATTCCAAGTCGTGTGCTGGGAAATATGAGTCGGCGATGAAGAAGCCCGACCACTTGCGCCAGCGGCGCGCCTGATTGAGTTCGGCGGTACGAGGGTGGAACGGCGTTTCAAGCGTCATGCGACTCCCCCTCTCCTGAACTCCCGCTGGGCGGTACTATTGCCCGCACCCGCATCCTAGCGATTCGGGGCGAGTCTGGGAGGGTCAGTGGCGGAACGGTACAACGCGATCGTCATTGGCGGCGGCCATAACGGACTCACCACCGCCGCCTACCTTGCGAAGGCGGGGCTGAAGACGCTCGTCCTTGAACGCCGCTCCATCCTTGGCGGCGCAACCCTGACCGAATCGCCGGTGCCTGGCTACAAGTTCTCCGTTGCCTCCTACCTTGTCAGCCTGCTGCGACCGCAGGTGATTCGCGAGCTCGACCTTGCGAAGCACGGCCTGCAGATGGCGCCATCCGTTGGCACCTACACGGCGCACTGGGATGGCTACCTTGATCGACGCACGGATCACGCCGACACAATCCGCGAGATTCGCAAGTGGTCGCACAAGGATGCGGACAACTACGACGACTTCAAGCAGACGGTCAACGACATCACCCGCTTCATCCGTCCAGCAATTGATATGCCAGCACCTGATCCGTACGGCGACCCACACGAGTGGCTCGACTATGCAGGGCTCGCCAAAGACTTTGGCCACCTCCCGCTGCGCACCAAGGGCGCCCTTCTCGACCTGATCACGGGGAGCGCGTACGACTTCCTCTCGCGCTGGTTTGAGGGGGAGCCGCTCGTTGCCACCATGTCTGCATCGGGAATCATCGGCACCTTCCTTGGCATCAAGTCGCCAGGGACGGGGATGGTCTTCCTGCATCACTACTTCGGTGAGATCGACGGCTCCTTCCGCGAGTGGGCACTCCCGCAGGGCGGCACTGGTGCCGTTGCCACCGCCATTGCCAACGCGGCGCGCTTCCACGGCGCAACTACACGCACCGACGCACCGGTGAAGCAGATCCTGCTGAAGGGTGATCGCGCCATTGGCGTGGTGCTGGAGTCCGGCGAAGAGATCCACGCAGATACGGTGGTCTCTGCCGCCGACGCGAGGCACACCTTCCTTGACATGCTCCCCGCTGGCTCGCTGCCGAACGACTTTGAGCGCGCCATCCGCAACTTCAAGTTCCGTGGCTCCAGCGCCAAGGTGAACTTCGCGCTGGACGGCCTCCCAACGTTTACCGCAGCACCCCCAGGGAACGGCCACCTGATGGGGACCGTGAGCATCTCGCCGAGCCCCGACTACATGGAGAAGGCGTACGACGATGCGAAGCATGGGCACCCGAGCCACCGTCCATTCCTGGACATGTTGATCCCAACACTCGTTGATCCTTCGATGGCTCCTCCAGGGAAGCATGTTGCCACCGCATTCGTGCAGTACGCGCCGCATAAGTTGGCGCCAGAGCACGGCACATGGGATGACATCAAGGAGAGCTTCGGTGACCTGGTGGTGGACACCATCTCCGAATTCGCACCGGACTTCCGCAACAAGATCGTTGGTCGGCAGATCATGACGCCGCTCGACCTTGAGCGAACGATTGGCCTAACGGAAGGGAACATCTTCCAGGGCGAAATCTTGGTCCAG
>OFSF01001047.1_pt1 | contig 9943 bp, 8 predicted proteins | sample 1543271 | NCBI WGS metagenome assembly OFSF01 (sample SAMN07774227, study PRJEB24372) | wastewater metagenome | isolation source: Exp Tend VB 100WW | collected 2016-02
GCAAGAAAAGCGAAAGCGGGGAAGGAGCAAGATGAGTGCAGATTTAGCGCACATTCCAGTCGCACTTGATCAGTGCGTTGATTTGCTATCACCTGCTTTAGTAAACAAATCAAAACCATATTTAATTGATGCCACCTTAGGGCTAGCAGGTCATGCCAAAGTAATCTTGGAGCGGTTTCCTAATCTGCATCTTATTGGGATAGATCGTGATCAAGCAGCGATCAAAATAGCTCAATCTAATCTGGCGCAATATGCAGATCGAATCACAATTGTTCACGCCACCTTTGATCAGATCGATCTAGCTTTATCTGCAGCAGCAGTTGAAAAGGTTGATGGGATCCTCTTTGATTTAGGTGTCTCCTCTATGCAGCTAGATCAAGCTGAGCGAGGCTTTTCCTACTCTCAAGCAGCTCCACTAGATATGCGTATGGATCAAAGCGCATCCCTTACCGCAGCGTCAGTACTTAACACCTATTCACATGGGGCCCTGGCAAAAATCATTCAAAATTATGGCGAAGAGAAGTTTGCCAGCAAGATTGCTGAAAACATCATTAAAGCTAGATCAGCCGGTGAGCTAAATACCACCAAGGATTTAGCTCAGATTGTTAAGGATTCAATTCCAGCCCCGGCTCGTCGCACCGGTGGAAACCCAGCAAAGCGAACCTTTCAAGCACTTCGCATTGAGGTTAATCAGGAGTTAGCGATCCTAGAAAGGGCCATACCGGCCGCATTAGATGCTTTAGCTATAGGAGCTCGCCTAGTTGTAATGAGTTATCAATCCCTTGAGGATCGCCTTGTTAAAGGTTTTTTCACACAAGCTACCAAATCAAATACCCCACTTGGACTTCCAGTTGAGCTACCAAACTCAGCTGCCTCTTTTGAATTACTTCATAGTGGTAGCACCGCTGCAAATGAGGCGGAGCAGTTAAGTAACCCACGTTCACAATCTATGCGCTTGCGCGCTATTGAGCGAAGGAGTGCTTAATGGCGATATTTGAATTAGCCCCGGCAATTAGGATCTCCACCAAAATTGTTAAAGCCCAAACCAATAAAGCGGTTTTGCGATTAGCACCAGAGATTAAAAATGGTGAGGTCGCAAATGATCGAACCTTTATAGTCTTTCTAGCAACTATTTTCACCGCTGGATTGCTCTCGCTACTGGTTATAAATACTGCGCTCGCTCGGGATGCCTTTGTGCTCGGACAACTTAAACAGCAGGCACAAGTACTAACTGATCAACGTGAGGCTATTTTGCAAGAGGTGGCAGCAAAATCATCTCCAGATAAATTGGCACAAAGTGCTAGCGAACTTGGCATGGTGGCATCAATTAATCCAAGATTTTTAGATATGTCGGTGGGCAAGTGATGAACCAACAATTACTTGTGCAGGATCGGATTCGAAAAATTGTGGCCATTGCAATTGTCATTTTCTTACTCTTTGGTCTGCGCCTTATTGAAATTCAAGCAATTAGAGCTAAGGGGTATGTCGAAAAAGCTGATACTGAGTTAAGTAAATCCGCCACCTTGCTTGCTCCTAGAGGAACTATTTATGACATTAATGGAGTGGAGCTAGCTAGATCGATCTCTGCTATGAACATCGCAGTTGATCAAACTGTAGTAAATGATCCAATTGCAGCAGCTTTGGTGGTCGCACCAATCCTAGGTATGACGCCAGCGCAGTTAGCGCCGCAATTAACTGGTGATCGCAGATATGTTTTGATTGCCAAAGATATTACGCCAGAAAAATGGCGGCAGGTATATGAAGGGATTGGCGCCTATAACAGTGAAGTGTTAAAAACTAAGGAAGGTATTAGTAAGCGAATCGGTGGCTTTGTGCCAGAGCGCAGCTACATTCGAGATTATCCAAGCGGAAAATTAACTTCCTCATTAGTTGGAATTATTAATGATCAAGGCTTTGGTGCTTCGGGAATTGAAAGCAGTTTAAATGGCCTACTTGCTGGGGTAAACGGTAAGTATGTATACGCCAACGGCCGAGGAAACATAATTCCAGGATCAGAGCGGGTAAGTGTTGAGGCAAAATCTGGCACAAGTGTTCGGTTAACAATTGATCGAGATGTTCAGTGGGTGGCTCAAAATGCAATTAGCCAGGCAGTTTCAGCATCACGTGCACAATCTGGCACTGTGATTGTGATGGATCCAAAAACTGGCGCCATCTTGGCACAAGCTAGTGCGCCTACTTTTGACCCAAGTATTTCAAGTTCAATTACTTTAGAGAAGTTAAAGAACCCAGCAGTGCAAGAGGTTTATGAACCTGGCTCAACTGGAAAGGTAATTACTGTTGCAGCCGCTCTACAGGAAGGTTTAGTTACACCTGAATCTGTTTTCACAATCCCTTACAAAATGAAGGTTGCAGATCAATACTTTCATGATCATGAAAAACACCCAACCCAGAGATTAACTACCGCAGGTGTGTTAGCTGTATCAAGTAATACTGGATCAATTCAGATCGGACAAAAACTAGGTAAAGATGTTTTATATGATTACCTTCGAAAATTTGGTATTGGAGAGAGCACTAATTCAAAACTACCGGGTGAATCAGCTGGAATTTTGCATCCAGTTAAAAACTGGTCCGGCACCTCACTTCCAACAATTGCATTTGGTCAAGGGTATTCACTAACAGCAATGCAAGCGACCTCTGTGTTTGCAACAATCGCAAATGATGGCGTGCGTGTTTCACCTTCAATACTTGCTGGCGTTGTTGATGAAAGCGGTAAGTACACACCTGCTAAACCAAATAATTCAGTGCGGGTGCTTAGCTCACAAACTGCAACTGATATGCGGGCGATGATGGAGAGTGTGGTTTCAAGCAATGGAACTGCTCCAAGTGCTGCTATTTCAGGCTATCGAATTGCTGGAAAAACTGGAACTGCAAATCGATTTAATTCTGCTTGTAAATGTTACAGCGGATATACCGCATCATTTATTGGTTTCGCACCAGCAGATGCGCCAAAGTATGTAATTAGTGTGACAATTCAAGATCCAAAAGGTATGCACTGGGGTGGGGCTTTAGCTGGTCCTGTGTTTAAAAAAGTTATGAGCTTTGTTCTACAAAGTGAGCGAGTACAGCCAACTATCGCGCCTAAAACAACATTCACATTAACTGAAGCTGCCCTTAAATCTTCAAAGAGTAAGAATGACAAGGCTGGTGCCTAGTTATGAGAATCATTCCTGGCACACCGTTAGCAAAATCTTTACTGGAGTTTGATTCAAAGATATTCGATCAGCGGGTTTTTATCAGTGGGGTTTCAATAAATGCGCAAAAAGTAGTGCCTGGTGATCTATTCATTGCGTTCGCTGGAGCTAACACACATGGCGTTTCCTATCTAGAGCAGGCGATAAGTAATGGCGCAGTTGCAGTTTTAAGTGATCAAAAAATTGAATCTTCAATTCCATCCTTCATTCACCCAAAACCACGTGAAATTGTTGGTCCAATCTCTGCCTGGCTTCATGGACACCCATTTGAAAGTATGAAAGCAATAGGAATAACCGGCACTAACGGAAAGACAACTACTGCCAATTTAGTGAAGCAAATCTGGCAACTGAATTCAATTAAGTCAGGATTAATTGGAACACTTGGTGTTGAAATAGGGGAGGAGAAATTAGAAAGCGCTCGAACCACACCTGAGGCTGATGACCTGCAGGCAATTGCTGGGGCAATGGTTGAGCAAGGATGTAAAAATCTGGTGATGGAAGTTAGCAGCCATGCAATTGATCAAGGCCGTATTAAGAGCGCAAAATATGAGGTTGTAGCCTTTTCTAACCTGACCCAAGATCACTTGGATTATCACCTTAATATGGAGAATTACTTCCAAGCTAAGGCCAAGCTATTTACATCTGAGTACGCAAAAGTTGCAGTGATTAATATTGATGATTCATATGGAAAAAAACTATCACACCAAGTGAAGATCCCAGTTGTCAGCGTATCGCGCAAAGACTCAAATGCAGATTTCTACCTGGCAAAAGCTGAGATTAAAAATGGTCTCTACCAAGTTGAGATAAAGAGTAAATCAGGTGAGAGCTTGATTGAAAACTTTGCATTGCTTGGAGATTACAATTTAGATAATCTCCTTTTAGCGGTAGCCATTGTTAATTCTGTAGGTTTGTCCTTAGACAAAATTGCGCCCACAATCGGTAAATTACACAGTGTGCCTGGCAGGCTAGAGAGTGTTAACGCTGGTCAGAAATTTACCGCCTTAGTTGATTATGCCCACACTCCAGATGCTGTGGAAAGAGTTATTGCAACAGTAAAATCAGCAACCAATGGAAAAATAATTGGGGTGCTTGGCTGTGGCGGAGATAGAGATGCTAGTAAACGTTCAGTAATGGGGCATGCGTTATTTAATGGATGTGATCTTGCAGTATTTACTAGCGATAATCCAAGAAGTGAATCGGCTGAGTCTATTTTGAAGGAAATGACTAAGGGCTTAGACCTTGGTAAAAAAGGATTTATTGAAATAGATCGAAAAAGTGCAATTGATTTAGCAGTTAAAAACGCTCAAAGCGGTGATGTAGTTTTATTGATGGGCAAGGGTCATGAGAGTGGGCAAGAGGTAAATTCAGTGATTACGCCATTTGATGATCGTGTTGAATTAGCTGAATCAATCAAGCGATTGGTCCGTTAATGCTAAAAATTAGCGCAGCTGAATTCGCCAAGATAGTTGCCGGCCAGCTTCATGAAATCTCTGAGTCGACGATGATCGATCAAGTTCCGGTTATCAACTCAAAAAATGCAACAAAGGATTCATTTTTTGTTGCCTTTGAGGGCCAGCAGGTGGATGGGCACAATTTTGTCACCGAAGCAATTAATCTTGGAGCAAAGTTTGCTTTAGTAAGTAAACCTGTTTCCGAACCTCATATATTGGTAGCCGACACTGGTAAAGCTTTAATTGATTTAGCTATCTACATTCGATCAAAATTACCTGAGCTAAAAATTGTCGGCATCACTGGCTCGCAGGGTAAAACCACTTCTAAAGAATTCTTACACTCAATTCTTAAACTTGAAGGTGAAACCGTAGCAACGGCTGGAAACTTTAATACCGATATTGGTGTTCCACTGACCCTGTTGCGCTGCAATGAGCAAACCAAGTTTTGTATTTTAGAGATGGGCGCAAGACACTCTGGTGATATCGCAAAGTTAACAAAAATAGCCAAACCAAATGTGGGAGTAGTGCTAGTTGTTGGTACTGCACACATTGGTGAGTTTGGCTCGGTTGAGGCAATCGCTAAGACCAAGGCAGAGTTGATAACAAATTTGCCGGCTAATTCAACTGCAGTACTTGGAAGTTATGATATTTACACTCCTAAGATGGCAGATTCTTTGGAGTTAAAAAAAGTTTTGTTCGGAGTTAATCAAAATGTTAGGGCTGCAGATTTAGAAATGCATGGTGGGTATGCTCACTTTGATTTGGTTACACCTGCCGGCAGAAACCCCGTTTCTTTGCAGGTTTTAGGTGAACACCAAGTTCCTAATGCACTTGCAGCCGCAGCCGCGGCTTTTGCTTTGGGAGTTGTTAATGAAAATATTGCAGTTGGTTTAACAACTGCCACTTTAGATAGTAAATGGCGGATGCAAATAGAGGAGATCAAGGGCATTCACTTGATTCATGATTATTACAATGCTAATCCAGAGAGCATGAAGGCAGCTCTAAAAACTTTGATTTTATTAAGTCAGGAAAGTGGTGGAGCTAGCTGGGCGATTCTTGGCAAAATGCATGAATTGGGTGCTACTGAGGCAGAAGGCCATAAAGAGGTTACTGCTTTTTCTAGGGAGATTGGCGTTGACCACCTGCTGGCTGTGGCGACTGATCTTTATCAAGACGTTCAGAATCAATCTGATTCCGAACATATGCTCCTACATAACTGCCCAAACCCTGAATCTGTTTTACAGTTGGTCGATAATCTTTCAAGTGGAGATGTAATTTTGTTGAAAGCATCGCGCTCTGAAAGGTTTGAAGATTTAGCAAATGCCATTAAGGCCAAACTGATTGGAGATCAGACGTGAAAGGCATATTACTTTCAGGAGCTATCTCTGCGATTTTTGCATTCTTTGCAACTCCAGCTTTAATCAAATTACTAGCAAAAAAAGGTTACGGCCAGATTATTCGAGATGATGGTCCAACCACTCATCATGTTAAGCGCGGTACTCCTACTATGGGTGGAATTTCTTTAATCACTGCAGCTATCACCGGTTATTTTGCGAGTCATTTGCTAACTGGTGTGCCAGCAACTACTTCGGCGCTTCTAGTAATAGCACTAATTATTGGGTTAGGTTTTGTTGGTTTCTTAGATGACTGGTTAAAGGTCGCTAAACAAAAATCTATGGGTTTAAATGCAAAACAAAAACTATTAGGACAAGCAATAGTGGCTGGTTCATTTGCATATGCTGGACTGCAATTCCCAGATAAAAATGGATTAACGCCAATCTCTATGAATCTATCAACAGTTAGAGATACTTCAATAAAACTTGGAATGGTGCTGGTAATTATTTGGGTTATTTTGATGGTTCTAGGAACTAGTAACGGCGTGAATTTAACTGATGGCTTAGATGGTTTGGCCACCGGCGCTGCAGTAATGGTGTTCACTTCATTTATTTTGATTGGCGTTTGGGAGTTTGGCCAAAGTTGCGCGGTTTCTCCTGGCTTAAAATGTTATGAGGTTAGAGATCCGTTGGACCTTGCAGTTTTAGCAGCCGCATTAGCAGGAGCTTGTGGTGGATTTTTATGGTGGAATGCTTCGCCTGCAAAGATATTTATGGGAGATGTTGGCTCGTTAGCACTGGGTGGCGCACTTGCTGGAATTGCAATCACGTTAAGAACTCAACTTCTTCTCGTGGTACTTGGATTTATTTTTGTATTGATTACATCTTCAGTTATTTTACAAGTGGCCTATTTCAAAATTTCTGGCGGCAAACGGATTTTCAAGATGGCTCCACTACAACATCATTTTGAGTTGATGGGTTGGGGAGAGGTAACAATTGTTATTAGATTTTGGATAATTGCAAGCCTTGGTGTTGCAGCAGGTTTAGGCCTCTTCTATGCCCAATGGGTTGTTTCCTAGCATGAGCTATGTTTCAGAATTAGCTGGAAAAAAATGTTTGGTTATCGGTGCAGGAGTCACCGGTCAGGCCGTTGACAAAGCATTAAAGAAATTTGGGGCTATCTCATATCTTTTTGATGAAAAAACCAACTTAGAATCAAAGGTTATCAACCAAATTCCCAAAGAAATTGATTTCGCTGTGGTTTCACCCGGCTGGCGGGCTGATCATCCAGTAATACTTAATCTTAAGAATTTAGGAATTGAAATTATTGGTGAGGTTGATTTTGCTTGGAAAATTAAAGAAGTGATTGCACCAAGCCAAAAATGGGTTGCGTTAACTGGTACTAATGGCAAAACTACCACGATTAAAATGGTGGAATCGATATTTAGGAGTGCAAAAATCAATGGTGCGGCTTGTGGCAATGTTGGTCAAACCGTTATTGAATCAGTAATGCAAGAACCTGCTCTAGATTACTTGGCATTAGAGTTGTCATCTTTTCAAATTCATTGGAGTGAATTACCTAAGTATGAGTCGGTAGCACTTCTTAATATTGCTGAAGATCACATTGACTGGCATGGCAATTTTGATAACTATGCGCAAGCAAAGCTAAAACTACTAAAGCAAGCAAAGAAATCTTTTGTGAATAAATCCGATAAAATCTTGTCAACCAAAGTTCAAGATGGTTCAGTAATTTGGTTCTCACTCGATACACCGCAACTAGGTGAATTAGGAGTTGTTGAGAACCTATTAATTGACCGAGCCTTTTCTCCTTCGCCAAGTGAAGCAAATGAGATATCAGAGCTAGTTGATATCACTCCAACTGTTCCTCACAACATCATGAATGCATTGGCTGCTTCCGCACTTGCTTTATCTCTTGGAGTTAAACATGCATCTATTAAAGATGGATTAAAGAATTTTTCAACTGATCATCACCGTATGCAGCTGGTTCTAAGTAAGGATGAAATAAATTGGGTTGATGATTCAAAGGCAACAAATCCTCATGCTGCTATTGCTTCGCTACTTTCATATTTTAATGTGATTTGGATTGCTGGTGGATTAGCAAAGGGCGCCAGTATGGATGAATTGGCCAGTAGAGCTGGAAGCCGGATTAAATCAATAATTCTCATTGGCCAAGATCGAGAGATCATCGCCCAGGCATTCGCGCAGCACTCACCAACTACACAATTAGTCAGAGTTGATCAAAGTAGCGATGCTAAACAACTGATGAGAGATGTTGTTATGCAAGCGAAGAAAACTGCAAAATCTGGCGACACGGTTTTATTAGCTCCTGCGTGTGCATCAATGGATCAGTTTGATTCATATGTTGAACGTGGGCAATTATTTGCTCAAGCTGTAAAAGAGTTGGTTTAGCATGAGTAGCAATCTAACTATCAAGAAGTATTCAAGAATTTTGGCAAGACCAGAAATTCCTTACTACCTGATCATTTGGAGCACAGTTTTCCTATCAGCATTGGGCTTAACCATGGTTTTATCCTCTTCAACCGTCACTTCGCTGCAAGAAAACGGAAATGCTTATGCAATATTTATGCGTCAATTTTTCTTCTTAGGTTTAGGTAGTTTTGCATTTTATTGGGCTTTCAAAGTTCAAGGAGCCGTTTGGCCAAGAATTGCTCGGTATGCACTATCAATTTCCATTGTAATTTTGTTGTTGCCATTTGTTCCATTTCTAGGAAAAAACGTTAAAGGAAACAGAAACTGGATTGAAATCGCAGGATTCACCTTACAGCCATCGGAGATTGCAAAATTCCTTCTAATTCTTTGGTGTGCGTTGCAACTACGAAGAATAGGTGAATACGCTGGGAAGAAATCTCCATTTCGATTGATTGCTCCAGGTTTTGCAGTTGTTGAAGTGCTAATTTTGTTTGAGCGTGATTTAGGAACTGCATTGCTGGTCTTAATTATTTTCATTGGAATTTTGTTTATTTCAGGTGCGCCCATGAAACATTTTATTGGGATAGGAGTTTGTGCAGTTGTTATTGGTAGTGCTTTCGTTTTAAGTAGCAATTATCGCGTGAACAGATTTGCTGCCTTATTTGATCCATTTGATGAAAAGTATTACAAGTTTTCTGGATGGCAACCTGCGCACAGCATTATGGGTTTAGCTAGCGGTGGTTTGTGGGGAAGTGGGCTTGGAGCTAGTAAACAGAAGTGGGCAAATTTAGCTGAGGCCCATACCGATTTCATTTTTTCAGTGATTGGCGAAGAGCTGGGTTTATTAGGCACTGTATTGGTCTTGGTTCTCTACGCAGCACTTATTTACTCAATTCTAAGAGTTGCACTAAAAACTAAGGATGATTTCTCTAGATATGCCACTGCGGGAATTGCATGTTGGTTTATTGCTCAAGTGACTATCAATATTGGATCAGTCACTTCATTACTTCCTGTTATTGGTGTTACCTTGCCACTTATTTCCTATGGCGGTTCATCACTATTGGCTAACTTAATTGCAATTGGCTATGTATTAGGTGTTGCTCGAAGAACTCCTGAGATTTCAGAGGGCATAAAGCTGAGTCGGATGAGAAAATCAAGCCAATGAAAACCAAAATATTATTTGCTGGTGGCGGCACGGCCGGCCATGTTGAACCAGCCTTAGCGGTTGCTACTTGGTTAAAAGGTGAGAAACATGACTGGCAATTAACCTTTGTCGGCACTAAAAATGGTTTAGAAAATCAATTGGTCCCTAAAGCTGGATTTGATTTGATTCACATTCCAAAGGTTTTAATGCCACGACAAGTTACCCCTTCAACCTTTGTTTGGCCGATCAAGATAATTTATGCGACATTCAAGGCGTTTAAGATTTGTCGTGAGGCTGATTTAGTAATTGGTTTTGGAGGCTATGCCTGCCCGCCAATTTATTTGGCAGCTG
>OFSF01001048.1_pt1 | contig 9942 bp, 9 predicted proteins | sample 1543271 | NCBI WGS metagenome assembly OFSF01 (sample SAMN07774227, study PRJEB24372) | wastewater metagenome | isolation source: Exp Tend VB 100WW | collected 2016-02
CATGACGATACGCGCGCTGGTCGACGACATTCTCGACGTCGCCAAGATGGAGACCGGCAACCTCTCGGTCGAACTCGCAGCGACCGATCTGCGCGCCCTGCTCAAGGACGTCACGCGGATGTGGGAGGAGCAGGCGCGCGGCAAGGGGCTCGAGTTCCGGCTGGAGATGGGCGAGGCGCCGCTGTGGCTCGAAACCGATGCCGGCCGCTTGCGTCAGCTGCTGTTCAACCTGCTCTCGAACGCGCTCAAATTCACCGAGAAGGGCAGCGTTGCGGTCACGGCAGAGGCCGTGGAAGGCCGGCTGCGCATCGCCGTGTCGGATAGCGGCATCGGCATTCCGACCGAGAAGCACGAAGAGATCTTCGAATCCTTCCGCCAGGTCGATGCGGGCACGACGCGCAAATTCGGCGGCACCGGGTTGGGGCTGGCGATCGTCCGCAACCTCGCGCGCGCGCTCGAGGAGATCGCTGAAGCCGGTTTCTGGCGCGTCGGGCTGACCGGCGAGGCTACGCAGACCTTAACCCAGGCAATGGGCACGCAGCGCGTCGCGCTGGTGCTGGGTGCCGAGGGCGAAGGGATGCGGCAGAATACGGCATCGCATTGCGACGAGCTTGCGCGTTTGCCGATCTCCCATAAGGTTGAAAGCCTGAACGTGTCGAACGCAGCGGCCATCGCGCTGTACGCGGTGGCGTCACGCTGAACGGGAGGTTCGACATGACGGCACGTCTCGCGCGGCGGCTGACGCTAAAGCTGCTGGGCGTGCTGCTCTTGCCATTTGCCTTGGCCAGCTGCGTGCTGACCCCCGGCACGTTCGTGTCGAGCTTGCGGATCGACGCCGACCGGCACTTCACCTTCACCTATGTCGGGGAGGTGATCGCGGTCGATCTGGGCGGCGAGTTCGCCAAGGGTATGAAGGATGGCGGCGACGGCGATGCCAAGGGGACCGACCCCGCCGCCACCGACGATGAAGAGCCCACGCTCCAGAAAATCGCTAAGCAGAAACCGGTCCCGAAGGACACCAAGCCCGCCGAAACCGACGGCAAGGCCGCAACCGACGCCAAGAACCGCGCGATCGCCGCGACGCTCGCCAAGGAAATTGGCTATCGCAAGGTGAGCTATCTCGGCGATGGCAAGTTCAGCATCGACTATGCCATTTCCGGCACGCTCGATCGCGGCTTCCTGTGGCCGTACAATCTGGACGCGGAGGTGCTGTTTCCGTTCATCGCGCTGGAAGTGCGGGCGAACAATACGGTGCGGATCAAGGCACCGGGCTATGCCAATCAGAGCGACGCCAGCAAGGGGCTGGCAGGCGGCATGACCGACAAGGGGCCGACAAGCCAGCTCGACGGCACCTTCACGCTCGATACCGATGCCGAGATCGTCAGCCAGAATCAGGAAGATGGTGCGGTGACGACGGGCACGCGCAAGACCGTGACGTGGAAGGCGACACCGACCACCAAGGATGCACCAACGGCGGTGTTACGCTTCAAATAGGGTACGGGCGGCGACCGCGCCGCCCGCTTGCCGCCTCAATCCTCGGCGGCGATGCGGACCTTCAGCCCGTCCAGCGCATCGGTCAGTTCGATCTGGCACGACAGGCGCGAGGTCGCGTCGCGGTCGGCCGAGGAATCGAGCAGATCGTTCTCGTCTTCGCTCATCTTGGGCAGTTTGGCCGCAAAGTCCGGGTCGACATGAACGTGGCAGGTCGCGCATGAACAGCACCCGCCGCACAGCGCCAGAATTTCATCGATCCCCGCGTCGCGGATGACTTCCATCACCGAAAGGCCGGCATCGCCTTCGATCTCCCGTTCTTCCCCTTCGCGGGTCACGACGATAAGCTTGGGCATGAACGATCCTTTGCGATAGCCACTGTCTCCACCGCCATGCCGCCAGAAGCGGCCCCGATCAAGGTATCACCGCATGGGCCTCAGCGCCGACCAGTTGAAAACCGCGCTGGACGCGCTGGCGGAACGGGAACCAGCCTTTGCCGCCGCACTCGCCCGCGTCGGGTATCCCGCGCCGCGCCTGCGCGAGCGGGGCTATGCCACGCTGCTGCGCACCATCATCGGGCAACAGGTCAGCACCAAGGCCGCGCAGAGCGTCTGGAACAAGCTCGAAGGGCTGGTCGGGTCGCTCGACGACCCGGCCAATATCACTGGCGCAACCGACGAGACGCTGCGCGAGGCGGGCCTGTCGCGCCAGAAAGCGGGTTATGCGCGCAGCCTCGCGGCGTTGGTGGCGAGCGGCGAACTCGATCTGCACCATCTGCCTGCGGATGACGAGGAAGCCATCGCCAAGCTGGTCGCGGTCAAGGGCATCGGGCGCTGGTCCGCCGAAATCTATCTGCTGTTCGCAGAAGGCCGGACCGACATCTGGCCGGCGGGCGACCTGGCGGTGCAAATTGAAATTGGCCGTATCCTCGGCCACGAGGCGCGCCCAAGCGAGAAGCTGGTGCGTGACCTGGCCGAGCCGTGGCGTCCGCACCGTGGGGCCGCCGCGATCTTCGCCTGGCATCATTATCAAAGCGACATGACGGTCGTCTGAGCCATGGCAAAAGCAGACCGCCTCGCCCGGCTCGACGACCGTCGCGCCGAAATCGAAACCGAATATCGCACGCTGCTGCTCGCCGCGCTGCAGCGGACGGCGGCGGGCCAGTGGGGCTTGTTCGGCCACACCAAAGACCGGGCTCACGCCGCCAAGGCGGCCCCGACGGTGCTGGAACTGACCGAATTGGGCGAAACCGCCGATCAACTGCGCGAACAATTATCGATGCCGCCCTTTGCGCTCCACGCGGATTTTGTTGCATCGCGCGGCCCCGTATCGGCACACGCCGTCGGCGAACCAAAGCAAGCGCAAGCGTGGCTGGCACGGCTGGAATCACAGGAAGGGAAACCCGCATGAGCGGAAAGTGGAAACTGGGCGTCATCGGCGGATCGGGCCTGTACGCGATCGATGCCTTGCACAATCCGCGCTGGCACCGCGTCGATACGCCATGGGGGCAGCCGTCGGACGAATTGCTGTTCGGGTCGATCGGCGACGTCGAACTCGTCTTTCTGCCGCGCCACGGACGCGGGCATCGCATCAGCCCGTCGGAGCTCAACTTCCGCGCCAATATCGACGCGCTGAAGCGCAGCGGCTGCACCGACATAGTCGCCATTTCGTCGATCGGGTCGCTGCGCGAAGAATTGCCGCCGGGGCATTTCGTGGTGGTCGATCAGTTTATCGATCGCACCGTCGCGCGTTCATCGAGCTTCTTCGGCACCGGCATGGTCGCGCACGTGTCGATGGCCGAACCGGTCTGCCCGCGCCTGTCGGGCTATGCGGCGGTGGCGGTCGCAGCAGCGGGCGGCGCAGTGACCAAGGGTGCCACCTATCTGGCGATGGAAGGCCCGCAATTCTCCAGCCGCGCGGAAAGCCTCCTCTACCGCCAATGGGGTGCCGACGTGATCGGCATGACCGCAATGCCCGAGGCCAAGCTCGCCCGCGAAGCGGAGATGCCCTATGCGCTGATCGGAATGGTCACCGACTATGATTGCTGGCGCGAGGAAGCCGCGTTCGTCGAAGTGGCCGAAGTCATCAAGCAAATGGGCTCAAACGGCGAAATCGCACGCAAGGCGTTGGCGGCTTTGGTCGCAGCCCTGCCAAGCGAGCGCACGCCCTCCCCGCTCGACACCGTGCTCGACCACGCGCTGATCACCGCCCCCGCGTCGCGCGATCCGGGCGTACTGGCGATGCTGGATGCGGTGGCCGGGCGCGTGCTGGGCAAATAACCCTGCTATCTTCGTGGCTTTGTGTCTTCGTGCGAGCCTTTTCTCACACAAAGCCATGAAGAAGGGACAAAGGCGGCTACGCCGGGGCCGCTCAGCGTGCGAGCGCGACGATCCGCTCGGCTTCGCTCAGGTGCAACCGCTCGACCATCTCGCCCTGGACGCGGATCGCGCCTTTGTCGGCGTTTTCCGGCTGCGCAAAGGCCGCGATCACCGCCTCCGCCCATGCAACGCGCTCGGCCGACGGCGCGAAGGCGCGGTTGGTGAGCGCGATTTGCGCCGGGTGGATCAGCGTCTTGCCATCGAAACCGAACGCCGCCCCCTGCGCGCATTCCGCCGCCAGTTCGGGCGTTTCGGCCAGCACATTCGACACCCCGTCGAGCGCGATCAGGCCATGCGCGCGGGCCGCCGTCACGATGGCGGTCAGATGCGGCAGCAGCGGCAGGCGGTCGGCACCCGGTGTGCAGCGCATGTCCTTGGCCAGATCGTTAGTACCCGCGATCAGACAGCCCAGCCCACGCGTCGCGGCGATCGCAGGCAATGCGAGCATCGCCGCGCACGTCTCGATCATCGCCCACAGCGGAACCTCGCCGAGCAGTGCGCGCGCTGCCGACAGATCATCGGGGTGCGACACCTTGGGCAGGACGATCGCGTCGAACCCGGCGTCACGCGCAGCCTCGCAATCGGCGATGCCCCATTCGCTATCGAATGCGTTGATCCGCAGCGCCAACGTCCGCGTGCCAAACCCGCCATCCGCCGCCGCTTGCATCGCCTGAATACGGGCGCTCGCTTTGGCCTCGGGCGCGACGGCGTCCTCCAGATCGAGAATCACGGCATCGCAGGCCAGGCCCCGCGCCTTCTCGATCGCGCGCGCGTTCGACGCCGGCATGAACAGGGCACTGCGAAGCGTGCGCATTATTGGGCCGCGGCCTCCCGCCGGGTTGGCGCAGGCGCGTCTTCCCAGCCACCGCCCAGCGCCTTGAACAGGCTGATCTGCGCATCGGCGACCGCCGCATCCGATTGTGCCAGAGCGGCACGCGCATCGGCCCGGTCGCGCTCGGCCTCGATCAGCAGCAGGAAACTGTCCGCCCCATAATTGAACCGCACTTGCGACAGCTTCGCCGCCGAAGTGCTTGCCGCTTCGGCACGGCGCAAAGCGGCGTTGCGCTCCAGCGCCCCGGCATAGCGCGCGAGCGCTTGCTCCACTTCGCTCAGCGCGCCGAGCACCTTGCCATCGAATGTCGCAAGGCTGGCATCGGCTCCGGCGCGCGCCTCCCGGATCCTTGCGCGCGCAACGGTCTGGTTGGGGAAGCTCCACGAAATAAGCGGCCCGAACGAATAATTGGCCGCGCTGCTCTTGAACAACTGGCTGCCGCGCGTGGCGTTGAGGCCAATGCTGCCCAGCAACGAGATCTTGGGATAGAGATCAGCCACGGCCACCCCGACCCGCGCCGTATCCGCCGCGAGCGTACGCTCGGCGGCTCGCAGATCGGGGCGGCGCGCGATCAACGCCGCTCCATCACCGACGGGCACCACGGTGTGCATCGTCGGCGGAGCCTTGCACGCATCAGCGGCGGCATCGACTTGCGCGGGCGGCAGACCGGTCAACACCGCCAGCGCATAAAGCGACGCGCGGCGTTCGGCCTCAAAGCCCGGAATGCTCGCCTGCGTCTGCGCGAGCAGGACGTCGGCGCGCTCCACATCGCGCCGCGTGCCGCGCCCTGCGGCGAACAGCGTGTTGGTCAGCCCCAGCGTGCGCTGTTGCAGCGCCACCGTCTCGACCGCGACCGCGCGTTGCTCGGCATTGCTGCAGGCGCTGGCATAGGCCCGCGCGGTTTCGGCGGCGACCGACACGCGCGCCGCATCCAGCTGCGCCTGTGCCGCCTGCGCATCGCCGCGCGCTGCCTCGATCGCCCGCGTCACGCCGCCAAACAGGTCGACCTCGTACGACGCATCGAAGCCCAGCTTGAAGCTATCGAAGCGAAAGGTCTGCGGCGCGGCGGCAGCGCCGCCAAAGGCTGCGGCGCTCGCGCTATTGGCCTGTTGGCGGCTATATTGCGCACTCGGGCTGGTGGTCGGTAGCCGCGCGCCCGTCTGTTCGGACAAAACCGCGCGCGCGCGCTCCAGATTGGCGGCGGCGACGCGGATATCGGTATTGTGTGCCAGCGCCTCGGTTACCAGCCGGTCGACCGATGGATCGTCATAGAGCCGCCACCAATGCTCGGGCAGCGGTGTTGCTGCGACTGCCGCACCGGCGCGCGCTTCGACGAAGCCACCGCCGCTGGCGGCAACGGGCGTGGTCGGGCGACTGTAATTGGGGCCGACGACGCAGGCCGACAATGCCAGCGCGGGCAGCGTCAGCCCGAGGATACGCACCATGCGGGTCATGCTGGATTACCCTCTACATGGTCGCCCGCCGTCGCCACACGCGGCTTGCGGCGGAGCTTGCTGGCAACCCAATCGCCCCCCTTGCGGCTGATGACGTAGAAGCTCGGCGTGAACAGCAGGCCAAAGGTCGTCACGCCAATCATCCCGAAGAACACCGCCACGCCCAGTGCCTTACGCATTTCCGAACCAGGTCCCGAACTGATCACCAGCGGTAACACGCCGAGGATGAAGGCAATCGAGGTCATCACGATCGGGCGCAAGCGCTGCTCGGCGGCGTGTTCGGCCGCCGCGTGCAATTCCATCCCTTGATCTTCGTTCGCGCGGGCAAACTCGACGATCAGGATCGCGTTCTTCGCCGCAAGCCCGATCAGCACGACCAAGCCGATCTGCGTCAGGATGTTATTGTCCATCCCCATGATGTTCACCCCCACGATCGCCGCCAACAGGCACATCGGGACGATCAGGATGACGGCGAAGGGCAGCACCAGGCTTTCATAATTGGCCGCCAACAGCAGGAATACGAACAACACCGCCAAACCGAACACCAGCGAGCCGGTATTGCCCGCCTGCGTTTGCTGGAAGGCGATTTCGGTCCATTCGTAGCTCATGCCCTTGGGCAGGATCTGATCGGCCAGCCGTGCCATCGTCTGCAAGCTCTGCCCCGAGGAATAACCGGGCACCGTGTCGCCCTGCAGTTCGGCCGAGGGATAGAGGTTGTAGCGTACCACGCGGTACGGGCCGCTATCGTTGCGGAGCGTCATCACCGCGTCGAGCGGCACCATGTTTCCGGCTGCCGATCGGGTGCGCAGGTGCCCGACATCCGAAATCTGGTCGCGATACGGCGCGTCGGCCTGCGCGGTCACCCGGTAGGTGCGCCCCAGATAGTTGAAGTCGTTGATGTACGCCGAACCGAGATAGGTGCCGAGCGTCGAAAACACGTTCGAAACCGGCACGCCCATCTGCTCGGCCCGCTCGCGATCGATATCGGCGAACAGGCGTGGAGTGCGGGTGTTGAAGGTAGTGAAGGCTGAGGTAATGCCCGGCGTCTGATTGGCCTTCATCATCATTGCGAATGCGGCCCCCTCCAACGCCTTGTAACCGAGGTTGGAGCGATCCTCGATCAGCATTTTCCAGCCGCCGCCCGTGCCGATGCCGGCGACGGGCGGTGGCGGGATGACCAACAGCAAACCGCCCGAAAGCGGTGCGAAGGCTTGCCGCATCTGGTTGGCGATAAGGGTTGCATCGGCGCGATCCGCGCGGGGCTTCAGGGTGATGAACATCGCGCCGCCATTCGAGGCGGTCGAGAAGGTGGCACCGTCGAGGCCGGAAAAGGCGACCGTGTCGCGCGTTGCCGGGTTCTTGCGCGCGATATCGCTCGCGCGCTGGATCAATTCGGTCGTCCTTTGCAGCGACGATCCCGGCGGCAATTGCGCCGCGACGATCAAATACCCCTGATCCTGCGCCGGAATGAAGCCAGTCGCGGTCGCGGTAAAACGCCATCCGGCGAGACAGATCAGGATAACATAAGCGATTCCGACGATCGCGAGACTGCGAACAGCGCGCGCGGTGAACTTGCCGAAGTTCCGACCGAGCCAATCGAAGCCGCGATTGAATCCACGGGCAAAGCGCGTGCCCCACCCCCGCCAACCCGGCTTAGGCTCCTCGTCATGCTTTGGCTTGAGCACCATCGCCGCGAGGGCGGGCGACAGCGTCAACGACACAAACGCCGAGATTGCCGTCGCCGACACGATCGTCAACGCAAACTGCTGATAGAATTGCCCCGATATGCCGGGAATGAAGCTGGTCGGAATGAACACGCCGCACAGCACCAGCGCGATCGCGATCAACGCGCCGGACACCTCGTCCATCGTCTTGTGCGCTGCCTCGCGAGGAGAAATTCCCTCCTCTTCCATCAAGCGTTCGATATTCTCGACCACCACGATCGCATCGTCGACCACGATGCCGATCGCCAGCACCATCCCGAACAGCGACAGGTTGTTGAGGCTGAACCCGAAACCGCCAAGCACCGCCAAGCTGCCGATCAACGACACCGGGATCGCCACGATCGGGATGATCGCCGCGCGCCAGCTTTGCAGGAACAGCAAAACCACCAGCGCCACCAGCACCAGCGCCTCGACCAGCGTATGCTCGACCGCCTCGATCGACGCCTGAATATATTCCGTCGGATTATACGGGATCGAATAGCTCAGGCCGGGCGGAAAGCTTTTCGCGGCGCGAGCGACTTCCGCCTTCACCGCTTCGGCCGTGCTCAGCGCGTTCGATCCAGGCAATTGCGTGATGCCGAGCGCGGTCATGTGCTTGCCGTTGAGGGCCGCGTTGATCGTATAATCCTGCGCGCCCAGCTCGATCCGCGCGACATCGCGCAGCCGCGTCAGCCGACCCTCGGTGTCGCGTTTTATGATGATTTCGCCGAACTGATCGGGCGTGGTCAGCCGCCCCGTCGCCTGGATGCCAAGCTGGAAGGCCGTGCCGCCCTGGTTGAACGGCGGTGCACCGACCGCACCGGCCGCGACCTGTACGTTCTGCGCGCTGACCGCCGCGACGATTTCATCGACCGTCAGATTGCGCGCGGCGGCGCGATCGGGATCGATCCACAGCCGCATATTGTAATCGCGACCGCCGAAGCTGCGCACGCCACCGACACCGGGAATCCGCGAGATCCGGTCGATGATTTGCGTGGTCGCATAGTTCGACACGTAGGATTCGTTCAACGATCCGTCGGGGGAGGTCAGCGCGATGACCAACAGGATATCGGGCGAATTCTTGCGCACCGTCACGCCAATTTGGCGGACTTCGGTCGGCAGGCGCGGCTCGGCGGTGGAGACGCGGTTCTGCACCAACACCTGCGCCTGATCGACATCGGTCCCCTGCTTGAAGGTCACCGTAATCGCGAGCGATCCGTCCCCAGTGGCCGATGAGGACATGTAGATCATGTTCTCGACGCCGTTGATCGATTCCTCGAGCGGCGCGGCGACGGTTTCGGCAAGCGTCTCCGCATTCGCGCCGGGGAAGGTCGCGCTGACCACCACGGTTGGCGGCGCGATCTGCGGATATTGCGCGACCGGCAAGGACGGATACACGATCACGCCGAACACGACGATCAGGATCGACAGCACCGCCGCGAAGATCGGTCGATCTATGAAGAAGTGGGGAAATTTCACGGGCGCGGGGCCTTAATTGGCGGTTGCGTCAGAAGCGGGCGGTGCGGTTTCCTGGGTAGATTGCGGTGCAGTATCTGCCGCTTTGGGCTGCATCTTCACCAGATTTTGCTTCACCGTCATGCCCGGCTGCAACGTCGTAATGCCATCGATCACGACATGTTCGGTGGGTGCCAGGCCGGATTTGACGACGCGCAACCCCTCCACCTGCGGGCCGGTTTCAACCGGACGCGCGACGACCTTGCCATCCTGGCCGACGACATAAACCAGCTTCCGGGTCTGGTCGGTAAGAATGGCAAGGCTTATCTCACTGCGCTCGACTCAAAGAACGAAGGTTCAAACACTTTTGAGTACGAGGTCGGTGAAGCTGCTGCGAACTATCGTATGGTCTTCAAGATTGATAATCTCAAGATCCTCAATCGCGAGTATGAGGTTCGGGTTTCCGCTAAGGGGATTTCGCACTTCAGGTCTACGACTGGTGATGTTGAATACTGGATTGCGACTGAATCTAGTAGCAAATACGGTGACTAATAATGGGGAGCTTCGGCTCCCCTTCCTACTTTTGATATGGAGCCATGATGCGCGAAGAATTTCTCTGGGTTGAAAAG
>OFSF01001049.1_pt1 | contig 9937 bp, 8 predicted proteins | sample 1543271 | NCBI WGS metagenome assembly OFSF01 (sample SAMN07774227, study PRJEB24372) | wastewater metagenome | isolation source: Exp Tend VB 100WW | collected 2016-02
CGCGTTCCGCAAGCTGCAGCGCGACGGCGTACGGGCGCGGCTGCTCATTGTTGGCACAGGGCCTGGTGATCGCGAGGCGCGTCGTTACGTGTTGACGCGCCAGCTTGAAGACGTTGAGTTTCTTGGTCGCGTCCCTGAGGCGCAGAAGGCGCAGCTCTTCAAGACTGCTGACATCTTCGTCTCACCAGCCACTGGGAGAGAGTCGTTCGGGATCGTCTTACTTGAAGCGATGTCTGCTGGCGCGCCGATCATCTGTTCAGATATCCACGGCTACCGTGGCGTGGTGCGTCGCGAGCGTGATGGGATCTTGGTGGAGCCAGGTAACGCGGACGCACTCGCCGCCTCCATCCGTCGCCTGATTGATGATCCACACCTGCGCGCGCAACTTTCGCGCGCAGGTGAGGAGCGAGCGCAACTCTTCACCTGGGAGCGTGTTGGGCAGGCGGTTGAGGAGTACTACGGCTTTGTGATCCGCCGACTCGCGGAACAGGGGCAACTCCCCGCAGGATTTAGCGCGCCGATTCCTCCGCCACCCGGCCCGCGAGTTCGCACAGCAAGCGAGCGGTAAGCCCCCAGACACGCAGCTCACCCGGCACAACGAAGGCGCCATACCTGAGCTGCACGCCGTTCTGCTCCCCGTCAACGTCATGCACGGGGAGGCGCGGATCAAAGATGCCGAGTTCGGCGCCCACAACGCCCGCAACCTCGGTGGGATCTGGGTGGAGCTGCGGCGTGCTTGGTGCAACCGCCACCACCACGTGGATCAGGAAGTTGCTCGCTGGGATGTAGGCGGGATCGAGTGAGCCGACAACGATGATGCCGTGCTGTGGATCATCCGCATCAAAGCCGAGCTCCTCATGGAGTTCGCGGATCGCCGTCTGTTGCGGCGTTTCGCCAAGCTCCATCTTGCCGCCCGGAAGGGCGAGCTGGCCGCCGTGCGTTCCGCCTTGTGCGCGCTTGATCAAGAGCACCTGACAGTCGAACGGGTGCACCTCAACGCTCTCGCCGCCACCGTTTACGCCGCAGGCCCCGAGCGCCACTGGTGGAACCAAGAGTGCGGTGACTGCGGCAATGCGCGGCGTCCCCTCAACGGGTGGATTCAGGTCAACCGGCTCAAGGCCAGGGAGTCGACGTGGGGTGAGGTTTGGTTGCAGCGGGAAGGGGAGTGGCGCGAGTGCTCCGGCTGCGTCACGCGCAAGCGCACGACGCAGCCGTTCAGCGATTCGTTGAGCCGCCTGCTCTTGCCTCTCCACGGCGAGCCCTAGTTAGCTTGGGCGAACGGTGACCCCTGGCGCACTCGGCGCACGGAGTGATCGGCCGGCCATTCGTGGGTTGCGCGCTGGACCTGATCCTGCAGGGAGCGGCTTCGGCTTACGGCGGAGCGCATGCTCAAGCACCTGACCGATCGTCTCTACAGGAATGATCTTCAGCGCCTTTCGGATCTCCTCTGGGATCTCTGGCAGGTCCTTCTCGTTCTTCTTCGGGATCAAGATCGTTCGCGCACCGGATGCGTGTGCCGCCAGCGCCTTGCTCTTCAAGCCGCCAATCGGAAGCACGCGCCCACGCAACGTGATCTCTCCAGTCATCGCCACATCCTTACGAACGGGGATGCCGGTGAGTGCCGAGACGATCGCGGTTGCCATCGTCACGCCAGCAGACGGGCCATCCTTTGGAATAGCTCCCGCCGGAACGTGAATGTGCAACCCAGACTTCTCGAAGCGCTCTGGCGCAATGCCAAGCTCTGTTCCGTGCGACTTGATCCAGGTGAGTGCGGCACGCGCCGACTCCTTCATCACGTCGCCGAGCTGGCCGGTGAGGATCAGCTCTTCGCGACCCTCCATGACACCAACCTCAACGGTGACAACGTCACCGCCAACTGGCGTCACCACGAGGCCCGTTGCTGAACCAACCTGGTCGTCCTGATCCATCTCGCCGTACTCGTGCCGCTCTGGCCCGAGCCATGTGGCGAGCTTCTTCAGGTCAACGCTCCCCTTGCGGATCTTCTTCTCCGCAACGCCACGGGCAACCTTGCGCATCAGCGTGGCGATCTCTCGCTCCGCGTTGCGCACCCCCGCCTCGCGCGTGTAGTGGCGAATCAGGTGCACCATCGTCTCGTCTGGGATGGTTACCTGGCTCTCCTTGAGGCCGTGATTCTCACGCTGCTTCGGAACGAGATAGCGCTTGGCGATCCCCAGCTTTTCCGCTTCGGTGTAGCCAGGGATCTGGATGATCTCCATACGATCACGGAGCGCGTCCGGAATCGTGTCCAACTGGTTTGCCGTTGCAACGAAGAGCACTTGCGAGAGATCAAACTCCACCTCCAAATAATTGTCCTGGAAGGTTGCGTTCTGCTCCGGATCAAGCACTTCGAGAAGTGCTGCGGACGGGTCGCCGCGGAAGTCCGCGCCAACCTTGTCGATCTCGTCCAGCATGAAGACAGGGTTCTTCGTCCCCGCCGTCTTGATCCCCTGCGCAATGCGCCCAGGGAGCGCGCCGATGTAGGTGCGTCGATGCCCGCGGATCTCCGCTTCGTCGTGGAGGCCACCGAGGCTCATGCGCACGAACTTGCGCCCCATCGCCCTAGCGATGGACTTGCCGAGCGAGGTCTTCCCAACGCCCGGAGGCCCTGCGAAGCAGAGGATCGGGCTCTTCACCTGTGGCGCGAGCTTGCGCACCGCGAGGTACTCAATGATGCGCTCCTTCACCTTCTCCAGGCCGTAGTGATCATCGCTGAGCACCTTCGCCGCTTCAGGGATCTCAATACGATCCTCCGTTGCAACATTCCACGGCATGGCAATCAGCCAATCAACATAGGTTCGAATCACACCAACCTCAGGTGAGGCGGACGGGATCCGTGCCATACGGTCGAGCTCCTTCAGCGCGCGTGACTTCACCTCTTCTGGCATGTCCGCCGCCTCAACTTTTTCGCGCAGCTCGTTTGCCTCCGCCTGCTGCGGATCGTCTTCGCCGAGCTCGCGCTGAATCGCCTTCAGTTGCTCACGGAGGAAGTATTCGCGCTGCGACTTGTCCATCTCCGTTCGCACATCGGACTGAATCTTCCCCTTGATCTCGAGGATCTCAATCTGGCGCGCAAGGAATGCGGAGACGTAGTGCAGTCGCGCGGTGACATCAACGATCTCAAGCAACTCTTGACGCTGCTCCGTTGTCATATCCGGCGTGTACGCCGTCATGTCTGCAAGGAGGCCAGGGTCGCTGATGTTCTTCGCCGCAACGGCAGCTTCCGGTGGAACTGGTGCACCCGATGTGACGTAGGTCTCGACCTGCGCCTGAACGCTCTTCATCAGCGCCTCAATCTCTACGCCGTCAACCTCTGGCGCCTCAACGATCTCCACCTCAACCATGAGCGCATCGCCGCTCGTATCAAGGTTGTGGACGATGATGCGCTTCTGCCCTTGCACCACAGCACGGAGCGTTCCGTCCGCAAGGTTCACCACCTGGGCGATCTTTGCAAGCGTCCCCATGGCGTGCAGTTGCGACGCATCTTCTACGTCTTCCTGTTCCGCCTCACGCTGTGTGACGAGCGCAAGCCAGCCTTCAGCCTTTGCGGCGGCACGGATTGCGGCAACGCTCTTGTCACGACCAACCTTTAGCGGCGCAACCATCTCAGGGAAGATGACGATCTCACGCAGTGGGACGAGCGGGAATTGACCACGACCGCTTGGCGCAATCGTGCCGTCCTCTTCTGACGCAGCTACAGCTTCGTCAATCTCAAGCTCCATCTCGTCGTCCAGTGCGCCTTCAATCTCGTCGTCACGTCGCTTCTCGATCATCGTCGTCCCCCTTCTCGCGCCGCTGCCACAGCGCGCTCGCTCTTCTTGTTTCCCTCTTCATATAGACGCTCAAGGATCCGTTCACCGAGCCGCTCCTCTAACTGGAAGAGGAGCTTGATCCCGGCGAGGTTCACACCCAAGTCCTGGGTGAGGTGGCGAATCCAGAGGATGCGCCGTAGATCGTTCTCTGAGAAGAGGCGTATGTTCGACTCTGTCCGCGACGGGCAGATCAGCCCAGCCTCTTCGTAGATACGAAGTGTTCGCGGATGGACGGCTACGATCTCGGCCGCCACGCTGATCACGTAGACGGGCCGCGAAGGGTCAATCCCTGGGCCGCTGCTCCTGAACACCTTCGTATCCTAGAACCCTATCAATGGTGTTGTCAAGGGTGTTATCCACAAAAGAGGAGGGCTGGCGTGATGACGGCTGGAGCGGGCGGCTACTCCACGTCGCGGCGGTACGGGAGGTCAACGATCACCGTGTTGCGACGGCCAAGGAGCGTATCCCTGAGGCGCTTCCCGTTGCCGTTATGCAGGACGCGGTCCCACCAGTGGCGGCCGGCGTACTCGGGGATCATCACCACGTTGATTGGGAGCTCGCCAGACTTGTGTGGCAACTCCTCGAGTTCGTCGAGGAAGTGGCAGAGCGGCTCCACGATCAGCCGGTACGGCGACTCAACGGTGACGAGACGTACGCCTGGGAAGAGTTGCTCAAAGCGCGCGCGAATCAGCGCCTCCTCCTTCTCATCAAAGACAACGCGCACAGCGATCAGCTCACCCGTCTTCCCCTCAAGGATTCGACCAAGCGTTATCGCACGAACGGTTGACCGATTGATCTCTCCGAACGGTGCAATGATGCGCCGCGGTCGATGCGGTGCATCAAAGACCAGCCCAGGCTTGATCGTAAGCTCACGCTCATGGCGATCATAGCGCTTACGAACGCCAGCCATAAAGAGTGCAACAAGTGGGACCAGGATAAAGATGATCCATCCGCCAACTGCAAACTTTGCAAGCGAGATGATGACAAAGACCACACCTGTTACGGCAGCACCAACACCATTCAGAACTGCCTTTGCGCGCCAGCCTTCACCGCGAATCTTTCTCCAGTGAACCACCATGCCGGTCTGACTGATGGTGAAGCCGAGGAAGACTCCAATGGCGTATGCGGGAATCAGCAAGGAGACAAGAGCACCAGTCGCAATAAGGAAGATTACGGCACCAGCCGCAATTGCAACAATGCCACCCCCGTACGCGAGCCGATCACTCCGCTGGCCAATTTGTCGCGGAAGGAAGCCGTCACGAGCGAGGATCCGCGCAAGCTGTGGTCCACCATTAAATCCTGTGTTGGCGGCGAGGAGAAGAATGCCGGTCGTTGCAATCTGGAAGATTGCGTACGGAATCCCACCGCCGAGCGAAGCACGAGCAATCTGCGAGAGGAGCGTCTCACCGCCAATCTCTTGCGGGATCTTTCCAAACGCAAAGGCGAGAAGTGAAATGCCAAAGAAGATCACTCCGAGGAGGACCGCCATGATTGACATCGTGTCCGCGGCGTTCTTTGCCTCCGGCTTCTTAAAGGCGGCAACTCCGTCAGAGATCGCCTCTGTTCCGGTTAAGGCAACCGAACCGTAGGCAAAGGCCTTCAAAAGCAGGAAGGGGAGGATCAGCTGCATGCCGTCGTGTGCCTCTGCTACAACGCCCTGGCTCCAGTTCACCGCGGAATCGCCGAGCGCGATACGAATGAGACCAATGGCGATGACGGTGATCGCGCCGCCAACGAAAAGATAGGTAGGGATGGCAAAGAGTCGCCCTGATTCGCGGAGACCACGCAGGTTGGCAAGGACAAGCAGGAAGAGAGCGCCAAGCGCAAGCTCAACGCGAAGCGGGATGAGCTCAGGGAGGGCCGAGGTGATCGCCGCAACTCCAGCGGCGGTGCTCACCGCAGCGGTGAGGATGTAGTCAATGACAAGGCTCGATGCCGCTACAAGTGCAGGCGTGGTGCCGAGTGTGCTGGAGGCAACCGCGTAGGCGCCACCCCCCTTGGGGAAGCCGAAACAGACCTGGCGGTAGCTGATGGCCACAACGCCAAGCAGGAGACCAACCGCAAGGGCGATCACGGGGCCGAAGGCGAGGTAGGAGGCGCCCGCTGAGGCGAGGACGATGAGGATCTCTTCGCTCGCATAGGCGCTGGAGGAGATGGCGTCAGAAGAGAAGATTGGGAGGGCAAACTTCTTTGGGAGGCGCTCCTCGCCCTCTTCTGCGTTTGAGAGTCGCCGTCCGAAAATGGCAGTTTTTGCGGCGAGCGTTGCGCGACCAAGCTCGTTGACCGGCTCACTCCCCGCCTCAGAAGCTACAAGGTGATCTGGCTCCTCTTCAATGAACCACTCTTCCGCATCATGAAGTTCATCTGGTGTCTGCTTGCTGCTCGCCATGACGCGGAACCGCCCTCTGTTGCTTCAAGGGCCGGCGTTGAGGCCGGTCGGGGGTCGAGAGTGCCCATTGGCACCCATCGCCTCACTTGTCACTCATTCTATACCCGAGTGGCGCCCTCATCCACTCACGAGGACGAGGAGCGCATGATCAAGCCCAGGGCGCTCAACTCGTTCAACACGGATGGCGGATGCGCCAATAAGCGAGATCGCTGTGGAGAGTTCAGCCTCCCAACTCTCACCCTCACGTTTCCAGGCAAGCAGATGTCCATTAGCGGCGAGGAGGGGGCGTGCGAGTCGGATCAGCTCCGCGAGCGGCGCAACTGCACGAGCAAGGAGGAGGTCATAGCGCGTTGGGTTCCGTGAGGCGAGCTCCTCTGCACGCACATTCAGCACCCGAAGTTGCGGCGAGAGGCCACTCGCGGCCATGACACACTCCAAGAAGCGCGCCTTCTTCCCAGTCGCTTCGATCAAATCAAACGTTGCATTCGGATGCGCAGGCAAGATGCGCGCGGCGAGTGGGATTCCAGGGAAGCCACCACCGGATCCAAGATCGGCAAGTGTGCCGCCGTTTGGGAGGAGACGCTCAATAAGCGGAACCGCAACTAACGCATCAAGCAGGTGTCGTTTCGCACGCTCCTCCGCACTTTCAATGCGCGTCAGATTGATCGCAGGATTCCAAGCGTTAAGGAGTCGTAGGTGCGCGGTGTGAACGGCGCGCTCGCTCGACGTGAGTGGCGGGAGTGATGCGGCGGCAAGCAAGAGGTCAAGTTCGGCGAGCGTCTCGCGTTCGGTCGCTGGAAGTGCGGTGGGATCAGTTGGGAGCGGCTGTCGCTCGCTCAACCACGCTTCTCGGTCGATCGCGCCGGCCGTCCCATGGAGCGGCGCACAACGTCGAGCACCTCTTCAACATACTTATCTGCATCACCCTTCTCCACCGCGCTCTTCACGCAGCCGCGCACATGGTCTTCAAGAATCAGGAGGCCGAGCGCGTCAACAGCGGCGCGAAGTGCGGCGATCTGCTGAAGGATGTCAACGCAATACTCTTCGTCGTCAACCATTCGGCTAATGCCGCGCACCTGCCCCTCAAGGCGACGTAGACGATTCGTCAGCACCTTGCGGTCCTTGGTGTAGCTGTGTCCTGCGTGGGCATCCATACCCTGGGAGGGTATCCGATCCGCTTCCGATGCTACGATTCTGTCGCAATGAAGAGGTACGGGCTGAGTGATCGCGAAGTGGAGGAGGTCATCGTATGAGCAGCCACACGGGCCCTACGGGGAGTGCCAACCCACACGACGACATCGCCGAGATCCTCATTGATGAAGCGGCGATCAAAGCACGCGTAGAGGAGCTCGGCGCAGAGATCGGTGCGGCGTACCAAGGGAACGACTCAATTGTTCTCATCAGTGTCCTCAAGGGCGCACTCGTCTTCGTCGCAGATCTGATGCGCGCGATTCCGCGCAACGTGTCCATTGATGTCATGGAGGTCTCTTCGTACGGAGGAGGGAACACGGAATCGAGTGGCACAGTGCGCATCTTGAAAGATCTTTCTGGGACGATTGAAGGGCGCGACGTGTTAATCGTTGAAGACATCATTGACACTGGGCTGACACTAAATTATTTGACTGGGTATCTCGCCGGGAAAAACCCGCGATCAATCCGCATCGTAACACTGCTCAACAAGCCGGCGCGTCGCCTGGTTGACCTGAAGGTTGATTGGACTGGCTTCGAGATCCCAGACAAGTTCGTTGTTGGCTACGGTCTTGACTTCGGCGAGAAGTACCGCAACCTTCGCTACGTCGGCGTCTTGAAGCGCGAGCTCTACGCCTCAGCCATTGGGGAGGCGTAACGCGTGGCGCGACGCCTCGGGAAGATTCAGTCGGGAGCAGGAAGCCTGCGGCAGCGCAGCAACGGACGGCGCCTCAGCGCGGCAGGGGCACTCTTGGTTGTGCTCGGCGCACTCCCCGCATGGTGGACGCTCGGCGGTGGCGCTGGCGGACTCCCCCCGATTACAGGCAACGCCTTCGACTCCGCTGGTGCCCTCGGATTCTTCGCAGCACTCGCGCTGCTTGCGCTCTTGATTGCGCCCGACGCGGTTGGTGAGCAACTGCGCGTTGACTGGTGGCCAGTCCATCTCGCTTTTGTCTCACTCGCCGCACTCGGCTTCCTTCTTGCCGCCTACAGCGCCGCGGTGACCGCAACCGGGAGCGACCTTTCGCTCGCAACCGTCTTCAGCCCAACGCGCGCTCCTGGTCTCTGGGTCACCCTGGTTGGCCTCGGCGCCTGGATCTCTGGGGCGGCTCAGATCGTGGACGCCCGCGACGATCGCTAGCTCCCTCTGGGCCCAGATCCAGTCTTCACCTCACGAGGGGCTCACGCTCAACTGGAATCACCTCGCGGCACCTCTGTTAGGGTGGTTAGGTGCAGCCGTGCGCTCCGACGCGCGGGCAGGTGCCCATCAGGCACCGCCCCGTCGTAGCAGCGCATGCCACAAGGACTACTACAAGACAGATAAGAGGTAAACACATCATGAGTCGTAACGTTGCAGTATTCGTTGACGTAGCAAACGTCTTTTACGCAGCAAAGGCAGCCGGAGTCGACATTGACTACGTGACGCTGCTTAAGACCATCACCGCAAATCGCGACCTCGTTCGCGCCTATGCGTACACCGGACTCGATCCGGACAACGAAAATCAGAAGGCGTTCCATAACTTCTTAGATCGCAACAACTACAAGGTGATCAGCAAGGATGTTCGCAAGTATGGCGACGGTCGCTTCAAGGCAAACCTCGATATTGAACTCGTGGTTGACCTTGTGCGCCTTGCGCCAAAGCTCGACATTGCCGTAGTGATCTCCGGAGACGGAGACTTCGCACCAGCAATCCGCGCAGTCCAGGACATGGGCGTGCGCGTTGAAGTTGTCAGCTTCCGTGCGAACACGAGCAGCGACCTTGTGGATGTTGCCGACCAGTTCATTGAGATCACCTCAATCGCTAAGGTTGAGGCGGGTGGATCGCGCAGCGGCCGCCGAGTTGCTGCAGATGGCGACGAGGACCTCTCAATGACCGAGGTTCCAGACAAACAGTCTGAAGCTCCAGCACGACCACGACGCACCCCTGAGCCACGCGAAGAGCGTGGACGACCGCGACGCAGCGCCGCGGGGCGACCAGTCGCCGCACGAGGCCGCAGTGCAGCGGTGGTGCGCGTTGGGAACAGCGTGATTAATGCTGATTCCATTGAGACGATGTCACTCGATGATCTAGAGCCGAGCGATCTCGCACGACCAGCGCCAGGACAAGAGCATGACCATGCGGCGACCGGTGAGTTTGGCGATGCGCCACGCCGTCGACGCCGTCGCGGCGGACGCGGTCGACGCGGACGTGGCGAAGGGTTCGCCGATGCACCAACCGGTGACGGCGTGCGCGGTGAGGCACCAGTTCGCGGTTCGTCGTATGACGGACCGATCGAGACGATGTCACTCTCCGATCTTGATAACGACGCACCTCGCGGCGTTCCGGAGTACCTGCTCGCAGGGCGACGTGGTGCCGGACGCGTAGGGCCATCTGGTGCATCACGACGTGCGCTCGGCTCAGGGCCGTCGCGCATTGCAGACGAGGTTGCGCGCTCGCAGCGTGACGGTTCGAGTCGCTCCAATATGTCTGGCGGCATGGACACAGAGTCCGTCCCGTCCGATCGACGGCCGCGTGGTGCGGTTGCGCCAG
>OFSF01001050.1_pt1 | contig 9934 bp, 10 predicted proteins | sample 1543271 | NCBI WGS metagenome assembly OFSF01 (sample SAMN07774227, study PRJEB24372) | wastewater metagenome | isolation source: Exp Tend VB 100WW | collected 2016-02
ACCAGTCGGAGCGGGACGCCCTGGTCGCCCAGGCAGCCCAGGCCGAGCAAGCCGCGCAGACCGCAGCGCAAGCGGCCGCCGACGCCGCACAGCAGCAGGCCAGCACCATCGCCGCGCTGGAAGCCGAGCTGGCATCCCTGCGCGACACCGCGGCCAGCACCGGCGCCGAGGCGGTCACCCAGGCCGCGCGGGCCGCAGATCTGGAAGCCGAGCTGTCCCGCGAGCGTCTGGCGGCGGTGACGGCTGCGGGCCTGGCCACCGCAGCTGCCCTAGCGAACCAGAAGTCTCACGAGGACACCCTGGCTGCGCTGGAACGGCAGCACGCCGAACTGCTGGCACAGCGGGATCGCCAGCTCACCGAGTTGAACACCACGCTGGCAGACCAGGACGCCGCCTGGCAGGCCGCCGAGCAGCAGGCCCAGGCGCTGCGAGAGGCCCAGGCGGCGGGTCAGTCTGCAGCGCAGTTGCGCGAGCAGGCGCTGCAGCAGGAACTGGCCCAGTCCAGGACCGTGTCCCAGGGACTGGAGGCCGAACTGCAGGCCCTGCGCCTCACGCTGGCCGAGAACGACGAGCAGCTCGCCACGCTGAGCGCCCGTTTGCAGGCCGAGCGTGACCAGCAGGCGCAAGCCCAGGCCCGCATTGCCGAACTGGCGGCGCTGGTGCCGCCGCCAGCGCCGGAGGTGCCCGTGGTCGTGCGGCCGGCCGTGTCGGCCGCGGCGACGATCACCAGCGCCGAACTGGAGCGGCTGGTGCTGGAGGCCGGTGCCGGGCAGCAGCCCGCGCCGGTCGAGGTCGACCACCAGCGCCCCGATGACCTGAAGATCATCGACGGCATCGGCCCGGTCAACGAGCGCTGGCTGCACGCGCAGGGTGTGCGCTACTTCTGGCAGATCGCTAGCTGGTCGCCGGCCGAGCTGGCCTGGGTGGCGCACCACCTGCCGAATTTCGGCTCCCGCGTCTACCGCGAGAACTGGATCGCGCAGGCGGCGAAACTGGCCGCCCAGCAGTCGATGGCCTGACGGCCGCATGGGGGGCGGCCCGGCAGGGTCAGCTCCCCAGCCGCTCCAGCGCCCGCAGGTAGGGCGCGTGGTGCATCAGGTCATCCCACGGGATCGGCGGCGTCTGGGGCAGCAGCGCCAGGCGCCGTTCCTCGCTGTCGGGGCTGGTCTGCCACTCGCCGCGCTCCAGCGCCGCGGTCAAACCGTCGAGCAGGTCGTCCACCGCCTTGCCGCCGTCCAGCGACTGGTTGCACAGCAGCACCATGTCGCAGCCCGCCGCCAGCGCCAGCACCGCCGCTTCGGCATAGCTCAGCACCGCGCCGTTCTTCACCCCCGGCACGCGCCGCGCCCCTTCCATGCTCAGGTCATCGCTGAACACGACACCCGTGAAGCCGAGCCGCTCACGCAGGATGTCGTTCAGCCAGCGCGTCGAGTAGCCGGCCGGGCGCTTGTCCACCTTCGGGTAGATCACGTGCGCCGGCATCACGCTGGTCAGGCTGGTCGAGAGCCATTCGTAGGGCCGCGCGTCGTCGCCGAGGATGGCCGTCAGCGTGCGCTCGTCCTTCGGGACGGCGACGTGGCTGTCGGCCTCCGCCCAGCCGTGGCCGGGGAAGTGCTTGCCGCAGTTGGCCATGCCGGCTTGCAGCAGCCCATGCATCAGGCTGCGCGCGAGTGTCCCGACCACCCGCGGATCGCGGTGGAAGGCGCGGCTGCCGATCACGCCGCTGCGGCCGTGGTCGAGGTCCAGCACCGGCGTGAAGCTCAGATCGACCCCGCACGCGCGCAGCTCGGCCGCGAGGATGTAGCCCGCCGCGGTCGCCATGTCGCAGGCGGTCATCGCGCCATGGCCCGGCCCGTGGCGGCCGTCGTCCAGCCAGCGCTCGCCGAGTGTGCGCATCGCGGGCAGGTGCGTGAAACCGTCGGTGCGGAAGCGCTGCACCCGGCCGCCTTCATGGTCCACGCTGACCACCACGTCCGGGCGGACCGCCTTGATCTCGGCGACGAGCTGCGTGAGCTGCGCGCGGTCCTGCCAGTTGCGGCTGAACAGGATCAGGCCGCCGACCAGCGGGTGCTGCAGGCGGCGGCGGTCGTCGTCGTTGAGCGTGAGACCGGCGACATCGAGGACGACAGGGGCGTGGGCGTGGTGCATCGGCGGGGCAGGGTCCGTGGGAGGAGAGGTCAGGGGGTGCGGGTTTCGACCACGACGAAGCTGGTCGCGTAGTCGGTCTCGTCGGTCAGGCTGACATGCGCGCTCAGGTCACGGGCGGCGAACCAGTCGGCCAGCGCGCCGTGCAGGCGGATGAAGGGCTTGCCGCTCGGCTCGTTGAGCGTCTCGCACAGGCGCCATTGCATCGGCGCGTGCAAGCCGAGGCCGATCGCCTTGGAAAACGCTTCCTTGGCGGAAAAGCGGGTGGCCAGGTACGCGATGCCGCGTGCCTCGACCTTGGCGCGCCGGTAGTGGAACACCTTCAGCTCGGTCGGCCCGAGCACCTTCTCGGCGAAGCGGTCGCCGCGCCGCGCGAGCACCGCGGCGATGCGCCGGATGTCGCAGATGTCCGTGCCGATGCCGTAGACCATCGCAGCGTCCGTCCCGGCTCAGCGCTGGGGGGCGAAGGCGCGCTGGATGCAGCGCTGGTAGTCGCGGACCGTCTCGGTGTAGCCGAGTTCGAGCGCGTCGGCGACCAGCGCGTGGCCGATCGACACCTCCTGCACCCCCGGCACGGCACGCAGGAAGTCGGTCAGGTTGTCGCGGTTCAGGTCATGGCCGGCGTTGATGCCCAGGCCGACGGACAGCGCGGCTTCCGCGGCGCGCACGTAGCGGTCGAGCACCTCGGCCTGCCGCGGCGTGCCCCAGGCGCTGGCGTAGGCCTCGGTGTACAGCTCGACCCGGTCGGCGCCGACGTCGCGGGCGGCGCGCATCATCTCGGGGATCGGGTCCATGAACAGGCTCACGCGCACGCCGAGTGCCCGCGTTTCCTCGATCAGCGGGCGCAGGCGCTCGGCGTCGTCGGGGAAGGTCCAGCCGTGGTCGGAAGTGAACTGGCCGACCGTGTCCGGCACGAACGTGGCCTGGTGCGGGCGCACGGCGCGGACCACGTCCATCAGGTTGTGGAACGGGTTGCCCTCGATGTTGTACTCGATGTGCGGCCAGGCCTTGAGCAGCTCGGCCAGATCGGTCACATCGCCCGCGCGGATGTGGCGCTCGTCGGGGCGCGGGTGGACCGTGAGGCCCTGTGCACCGGCTTCCAGCACGAAGCTGGCCGCGCGCGTCACGCTCGGAATGCCGAGGTGGCGCGTGTTGCGCAGCAGCGCGACCTTGTTGAGGTTGACCGACAGCGCGGTGCGGCCACCGTGGGCGGACGATTCGGGGGCGACGAGGGGGTTCATGGGGACTCAGTCAGTTTCTGCACTTCGACCATCAGCGCGCGGGTGCGCAGCATCGAGGTGCCGAGATGGTAGTGCAGCAGGTGGCGCAGCTGCGTGCGCAGCTCGGGCAGCGCACCCTGGCAGGTCTGCTGCAGCGCGCCGAGGTCGAAGGCGTTCATGGCCGACTGCAGCGCCAGCAGCGTTGCGCCACCCAGGCCGGCCGCGCCGTCGGGCAGCGGGTGGACGCCGGTGTCGGGGTGCAGGCCGTGGCGCACGTCGGTGCGCACCGGCACCTGCGTCAGCGTCACCCGGTCCAGCTCCGGCAGCACGCCCGATTCGCGCAGCAGCCACAGCTCGAAGGCGCGCAGCGCGGCGGCGGTCTGCGCCTCGTCGTGCGGGGCGAGCCGGGGCAGGGTGGCGGCGTAGACCTCGAACAGGCGCGGGTGGGCGTCGTGGCGGGCGAGTCCGCGCAGCAGCAGCTCGTTCAGGTGGAAGCCCGCCAGCAGCGCCGCGCCGGACGGCATGGCGCCACCGCCCGCCCATTCGGCGCTGCGCAGCAGGTGGAGATCGGGTGCTGCCTCGTGCGCGGCGCCCTGGCTGGCGGCGGGGTCGGCGTCGCGCCGGGTGGTCTTGCCGCCGAGCACGATGGTCAGCCGCTGGAAGGGCAGCAGCACGCAGCGCATCTGCGAGTGCGGCCGTTTGGCGCCCTTGGCGACCGCGGCGATGCGGCCGTGCTCGCGGGTCCAGAGATCGAGGATCAGGCTGGACTCGCTCCAGTCGTGGTGGTGCAGCACATAGGCCACGATCGCAGCGGGCGCGGCACGGCGCGTGACCATCGGCGGGTGGCCCCGGGCTTACTCGTAGCCGTAGCTCTTCAGGCGCTTCTCGTCGTCGGCCCAGCCCGAGCGGACCTTGACCCAGACTTCGAGGAAGACCTTCCGGCCGGTCAAGCGCTCCATCTCGGTGCGGGCTTCGGTGCTGATGCGCTTGAGGCGCTCGCCACCTTCGCCGATGACCATGCCCTTGTGCGCATCGCGCTCGACGATGATGGTCGCGGCGATGCGGTTCAGGCGCCCGCCTTCGACTTCCTCGTACTTGTCGATCTGCACCGTGGAGGTGTACGGCAGCTCGTCGCCGGTCAGCCGGAACAGCTTCTCGCGGATCAGCTCGGCCGCCAGGAACTTGTCGCTGCGGTCGGTCAGCGCGTCCTCGTCGTAGTACCAGGGCTGCTCGGGCAGGTAGGGACGGATGATGTCCAGCAGGCGCTGGGTGTCGTCCTTCTTCGTCGCGGTCAGCGGCACGAACTCGGTGAAGGCGTGCCTGGCCTGCATCTGCTGCAGCCAGGGCAGCAGGTCCGAGCGGCGCGTGATCAGGTCGAGCTTGTTGGCGATCAGGAAGGTCGGCTTGCCCGGCGGGATCAGCGACAGCACCTTGGCGTCGGCCGGGTTGAAGCGGCCGGCGTCCACCACGAACAGCACGACGTCCACGTCGCCCAGCACCGACTGCACCGTCTTGTTCAGGTTGCGGTTCAGCGCCGCGGTGCCGCGGGTGGTGTGGGTGGTCTGGAAGCCGGGCGTGTCGACGAAGACGTACTGCGTGTCGGCCTGGGTCGAGATGCCGGTGATGCGGTGGCGGGTGGTCTGCGCCTTGCGCGAGGTGATGCTGACCTTCTGGCCGATGAGCGTGTTCAGCAGCGTCGATTTGCCGACGTTCGGCCGGCCCACGATGGCGATCAGGCCGCAGCGGCGGTCGCCGTCGTTCGAGCCGACAGCGGCCTTGAGCATCGTGTCGAGGTCCGGCGCTTCGTAGGCCAGTTCGTCGGCGTCTTCTCCGAAGTCGTCCTCGTCCTGGTCATCGCCATCGACGATGGGCTGACCATCGTCGTCGAGTTCGACCAGCGAGTCGTTCAGACCGTCTTCATCGGCAAAATCGTCCACCGGGTCGAGCAGATCGTCCGGCAGGGTGGCCGCGTGCGGCTTGGAGTGGGTGGTCATTCTGGGACGGCGCTCAGTTGTTCGAGGACAAGGCGCGCCGCTTCCTGTTCGGCGGCACGGCGTGAGCGGCCTTCGCCGCGGGCCTGCACACCCGAGCCGGCGATGCTGCAGACGACGACGAAGGTCTGGTCGTGCGCCCGGCCGCGGGTGGCTTCGATGCGGTAGTCTGGCACGCTTTGCCGGCGCGCCTGCAGCCATTCCTGCAGTTGGGTCTTGGCGTCCTTGCCCCAGGCTTGGGTGGCGGTCTCGGAGATCAGCGGCTCGAACAGCCGGCGCACCAGGGCTTCGGCCGACTCGAAACCGGAGTCCCGGTAGACCGCCCCGATGATCGCCTCCAGCGCGTCGGCCAGGATCGACGGCCGCTGGGCGCCCCCACCACGCGCTTCCCCCTCGGACAGGCGCAGCACCGCCGGCAGTCCGAGCGACAGCGCGATGCGGTGCAGCATGTCCTGGCGCACCAGGTGGGCACGGATGCGGGTCAGGTCGCCTTCGGGAGACTCGTCGTACTGGTCGAACAGCAGGTCGGAGACGGCCATGTTCAGCACCGAGTCACCGAGGAATTCGAGCCGCTCGTTGTGGTCCGCGCCGAAGCTGCGGTGGGTCAGGGCGCGCACGAGCAATTCGCGGTCGCGGAAGGTGTAGCCCAGGCGCCGGGACAGGGATTCGATCGCAACGGACGGATTCGACGGGTTCAAGGCAGACCTTCGGGGACGCGGGACACGGCGGGTGGGTTCAGGGTCACTGGGACCGGCCGCGGTATTTGATCAGCAGCGAGACCGGGCCGAACAGCTCGATTTCCTTGTCGTAGGCAAAGCTCACCACGACCCGGTCATTTTCTTTCGAGATGTCGAGATCCTTGCCGGAAATCGACTGGATGGCGTATTCGATGCTCTTGGCGCGCTCGAATGCCGCCCGGATCTCGGACACGGTCGAGCCACCTTCGACCGCGATCTTGGTCACCACCCGCTTGATGGTGGCAAATTCATTGACCGTCGGCAGCACCCGCATCGCCAGCAGGGCTGACATCGAGATCACCACGGCCCAGAAGACCAGACCCAGCAGGGTCACCCCGCGCTGGCGGCCCAGTCGGATCGGCCGGGAGGCCGGGCGTGGACGGTTGGTCATCGAGGAACTCCTGCGGCTCAGTGGAACGGGCCGATGCGCTTGAGACTGCCGAAGTTCATCCACACGAAGAAGGCCCGGCCGACGATGTTCTCGTCCGGCACGAAGCCCCAGAAGCGCGAATCCTCGGAGTTGTCGCGGTTGTCGCCCATGACGAAGTAGTGTCCTGCAGGAACCTTGCAGGTGACACCCTCGGCGGTGTAACGGCAGTTTTCAACCCCCGGAAATTGCTGGGCGCGCATGCCGTAGCTCGACGGCAGCTGCGGGTCGACCAGCAGGCGGTGGGTGGCACCGTCGCCCACGTCCTCGCGGAACTGGCGCGAGTAGGTGCGGCGGTCCTCGTCGTAGTAGTCGTCGAGTTGCTGCAGCGGGGCCAGCTTGCCGTTCAGGTAGAGCTTCTGGTTGATGTAGGCCACCTCGTCCCCCGGCACGGCGACCACGCGCTTGATGAAGTCGATCCCCGGATTGACCGGGTAGCGGAACACCATCACGTCGCCGCGCTTCGGATCGTTCAGCGGCACGATCTTCTTGTTGATGACCGGGATGCGGATGCCGTAGTGGAACTTGTTCACCAGGATCAGGTCGCCGATCTCCAGCGTCGGGATCATCGAACCGGACGGGATCTTGAACGGCTCGAACAGGAACGAGCGCAGCAGGAACACCATCAGGATCACCGGGAACAGGCCGGCGGTCCAGTCCAGCCACCAGGGTTGCGCGAGCAGGCGCTGGCGGGCGGGTTCGACGTCGCTGTCCACCTTGTCGATGCCCAGGCGCGCCAGTTCGGCCCGGCGCACGCCGTCCTGCTGGGTCAGCGTGGCGGCAGCGGCCAGCCGTTTCGGCAGGAACACGAAGCGCTCGGCCAGCCAGTAGGCGGCGGTGACCACGGTCAGGATGAACAGCAGCAGCGAGAAGTTGCCGCTCCACTTGCCGAGGTACCAGCCAGTGCCAAAGAAGGCGAGGCAGGCGTAGAGGATGCCGGTGAGGAGGCCCATCGTTCGTCCGGTTGGGTGGTTTGCGAGCGCGGGGCTCAGTCTTCGACGCGCAGGATGGCGAGGAACGCTTCCTGCGGCACTTCGACCGAGCCGATCTGCTTCATGCGCTTCTTGCCGGCCTTCTGCTTTTCGAGCAGCTTGCGCTTGCGGCTGATGTCGCCGCCGTAGCATTTTGCCAGCACGTTCTTGCGCAGCGCCTTGATGTTCTCGCGCGAGATGATGTTGGCGCCGATCGCGGCCTGGATGGCCACGTCGTACATCTGGCGCGGGATCTGCTCGCGCATCTTGGCGGCCACGGCGCGGCCGCGGTACTGGCTCTGCGCGCGGTGGACGATGATCGACAGCGCGTCGATGCGGTCGCCGTTGATCAGCAGATCGACCTTGACCACATCGGAGGCGCGGTATTCCTTGAACTCGTAGTCCATCGACGCATAGCCACGCGACACGGACTTGAGCTTGTCGAAGAAGTCCAGCACGATCTCGGCCAGCGGCAGCTCGTAGGTGAGCATGACCTGGCGGCCGTGGTAGGCCATGTTGAGCTGCACGCCGCGCTTCTGGTTCGCCAGCGTCATCACGGCGCCGACGTAGTCCTGCGGCATGTACAGGTGCACCGTGACGATCGGCTCGCGGATCTCCTTGATGCGGCCGAGGTCGGGCATCTTGGACGGGTTCTCGACCTCGATCACCTCGCCGCCGTTCAGTTCGACCTCGTACACCACGCTCGGCGCGGTGGTGATCAGGTCCTGGTCGAACTCGCGCTCCAGCCGCTCCTGCACGATCTCCATGTGCAGCAGGCCGAGGAAGCCGCAGCGGAAGCCGAAGCCGAGGGCGGCTGATGACTCCGCCTCAAAGGTGAAGCTGGCGTCATTGAGATGCAACTTCTCGAGCGCCTCGCGCAGCGCCGGGTAGTCCTCTCCGCTTAGTGGGTACAGACCGGCGAAGACGAGCGGCAGCGCAACTTGATACCCAGGGAGCGGTTCTGCGGCAGGGCTTGTTTGCGATGTGACCGTGTCGCCAACGCGCGCGTCGCGCACGCTCTTGAGACCTGTGGCGATATAGCCGACCTCGCCAGCGACCAACTCTTGTACTGGCACGTGTTGCGGTCGGAAGTAGCCGAGCTCCACCGGTACGCAGGTGACCCCGGAGCCCATCATCTGAATCGGATCGCCTGCCTTCAGTCGCCCCTCTTGCACGCGGATGTAGTTCACGACGCCCTTGTATGTGTCGTAGTGGGAGTCGAAGACAAGTGCGCGCAGCGGCGCGTCAAGTGGGCCACTCGGTGCGGGAATGCGCGCGACGAGTGCCTCAAGAATTTCGGCAATGCCGATGCCAGCCTTCGCCGACGCCAGGATCACCTCTTCTCGTGGAATGGCGAGGGAGTCTTCCAGCTCGGTCATCACCATCTCAGGGTCGGCAGCGGGGAGATCAATCTTGTTGAGCACCGGAATGATCACCAGGCCGAGCTTCATCGCCAGGTGCACGTTGGCGAGCGTCTGCGCCTCGATCCCTTGGCTCGCATCAACGACGAGGATGGCACCGTCACAGGCCTGCAGGCTTCGTGAGACCTCGTAGGCGAAGTCAACGTGGCCTGGGGTGTCGATCAGGTTGAGGCCATAGGTGAGGCCATCGTTCGCCACGTAGTCCAGGCGCACCGCGCGGGCCTTGATGGTGATCCCCTTCTCGCGCTCCAGATCCATGGAGTCGAGCATCTGCGAGGTCATCAGCCGGGCCTCCACCGTGTGGGTCGCCTCGAGCAGGCGGTCGGCCAGGGTCGACTTCCCATGGTCGATGTGCGCGATGATGCTGAAGTTGCGCAGCCGAGACTGCGGGATGGTGCTCATGGGCTAAGGATCGCACGCTCTCGCCAGCCCCGCCGAAGGGCGCTGGGAGCGGAGCGTGGCGGAGCCTCTGCTACGATCGCCCGACGGCTCAACCGAGCCCCAGAAGCTGATGGAGTGACCAATGGGAAAGACCCCACGTACGTACAAGGGTGCACGAACACCGCAGTCGCTCAAAGAGGTTCGCGCCTCTGCCCGCCGCAACGCGGTGCAGCAGCCAAAGCGAACTGCCGCCAAGAGCCTCGTCGCGAAGGCGCTCGAGATCATCACGGGCCAGACCCAGGGTGATGCCGCTACAGCGCTCAACAAGGCGTCGAGCGCCCTTGACCGCGCCGCGAAGCATGGTGCCATTCACAAGAACGCTGCAGCCCGACGCAAGTCGCGCCTCGCCAAGAAGGCTGCCAGGGCGGCGGCCGCTGGCGGCGTGATGCCAAAGGTTGTGAACAAGAAGAAGTCGGCACCGAAGAAGGTCGCCGCACCAAAGGCTGAGGCCGCCGCTGCAAAGAAGCCGGCCGCCAAGAAGCCATCCGCGAAGAAGCCTGCTGCCAAGAAGGCGGCGCCAAAGGCCTAAGCGAACGAATCGATCGACCGCCCGCTGCGCATCGCGCAGTGTGGCGGGACGA
>OFSF01001051.1_pt1 | contig 9931 bp, 9 predicted proteins | sample 1543271 | NCBI WGS metagenome assembly OFSF01 (sample SAMN07774227, study PRJEB24372) | wastewater metagenome | isolation source: Exp Tend VB 100WW | collected 2016-02
CCAGATCGAGCAGCTCAGGCGGGGCGTCGTCGGCGCTATCGGCCACGAAGGCGGCGAGCGCCTTGGCGATCTCGCCACCCTTGCGAATGCCACCATCTGCGACAATGGGCACATAGCGACCGTTGGCGGCGAAGAAGGCGTCGCGCGCGGCGGCAACGTCGCTCACCGCGGTCACCTGCGGCACACCGATGCCGAGCACTTCGCGCGTGGTGCAGGCGTTCCCTGGTCCAACGCCAACAAAGATCGCCGCAGCCCCCTGCTCCATCAGTGAATACGCCGCCTCGGCGTTGGTGGTGTTCCCCACCGCAACGGGGATGCTGCTCCGCTTCACAAAGTCGGCAAGTTCGAGCGGCGCGTAGCCAGTGGCAATATGTCGCGCTGATGAGACCTGACTCTGGATCACCAGCAGATCTGCGCCGCCCTTAATGATTGCGTCGCCAAACTTGCCGATCGCCTGCGGCGTTGCCGCGATCATTGCGGGCGACCCTGTGGCGTGAATCTCTGCGATGCGCTGCGCAATCAGCGCCTCCTTCACCGGTTCCGCGTAGAGCCTGGCGAAGAGTTCTTGGACATCACCTTTTGCTGCGGCACTAATCGCGGCGAAGTGTGGTGTTGGATCGTCATAACGGAACCAGAGCCCCTCAAGGTTGATGCAGGCCAAGCTGCCGAGCTTGTGCAGTACGCCTGCAGTTGTAGGTGAGACGACCGCGTCCATCGCTGACGCGATGATCGGCACAGCAAGTGGGATACCACAAAAGTTCTGTGAAAGGTCAACGTCAGATGGATCTGCGGTGTCGGTGCCTGGGGCGAGCGAGATGTCATCGAACCCGTAAGCGGGCCGGAGGTTGTCGACCTTAGAGGTGAGTTGGGGCACCATTGAGGAAGTGTAGCGGCGAGTGCGATCAGCGCGTGGTGGCGAGCGCGACGTGAACGATCTGGGCGATCTCTGCGGCGAGCGCCCCCTGCTCCGCGCTCGCGTCGAGTACGCGCCAGCGAGCAGGCTCCGCGGCGGCGAGGCTGCGGAAGCCCGTCGCCACGCGCTCATGGAAGGCGGCATCAAAGCCCTCTTCAAAGCGTGTGCGGTTACTCCCCGACTTTCGGGCGAGGCCGTGTTCAGCGGGGAGGTCGAGGAGGAGCGTCAGATCTGGCGTGCGCCCAGCGGTGGCGAAACGAATCATGCCGCGCAACTCCTCTACTGGGAGGCCGCTTCCGTAACCCTGATAGGCGAGTGTTGAATCCGCAAATCGGTCGGCGATCACCACGGCACCGCGCGCCAGCGCTGGCTCAATCACGTCGGCAACGAGTTGCGCGCGCGAGGCGTTGAAGAGCAGCGCATCCGCGCGTGGGTCTACTGGAACGGCGCCCCCCTCCCCAAGAAGGATGGCGCGGATCTTCTCGCCCGCCGGCGTGCCGCCAGGCTCACGCACGGTGACCACCTCACGCCCAGCGGCGCGGAGGGTTTCAGCGAGGCGTCCAATCTGTGTCGACTTGCCCGAGCCGTCTGGCCCCTCAAAGCTGATGAACATGGCTCTGCCTACCTCGTTACTAGCGGCGGCGGCGCGGCGTGCTTGAGGCGCGCCCTGGCGGCTCAAGGCGCACGCGACGGTGCGGATCGCGACCGCGCGAACTGCTGGTGATGTTCGCCTCACCGGCGAGTTGATGTTGTAGTCGACGGATGAAAGCGCTCTGCGGCGCAAGTTCAACCGGATGAGCCGTACGCAGCACCTCCTCCACGCCGTTCGCCGCCTCACGCAGCGCCATCTCGCGCGGATCATCAGGAAGGTCGTAGAGCGCCAGCAGGGCGCGCTCCATCTGCGCCGCAGCGTTCGACTTCAGCACATGGATCGGCACACCACGCCGCTCCGCTTCAACCAGCGGCGCACCGCGCTGCTTGAACTCATTACGAATCGTCATCACCGCATCCGCATCTTCTGGGCCGCGTGCCGTGCTCGCAGGAAGTCCAAGCTCACGAATCGCAATCTCCAACTTCTTTCGCGAAATCCCATGCGCGTAGATGCGTAGCTCGGGGAGCGCGCTTTCGCTCCGCTCTTCATCATCTGCACCTGGTGCGTCGTCCCAGGCTGCAGGAACCTTGCCGCCGTCTGCGGTACGCGCAGCGGGTTCGTTATCCATCTCCGAGACCGCGCTCGCCATGGTCACGCCGTTCACCCATCCGCGCGTTGGACGCCAACTCCCAGAAGCTTGAGGCCCACCAAGCACTGGCATCACGGGGGCTGCGGTTCCGCCAGGGATCGTCGCCGCTGGGTTTCGCATGTCATAGAGCTGTGCACCACGGCGTGAGCGGTCACGATGCTTCCGCCAGCCTCCCTGTCCTTCGTCGCGACCCTCACGACTATCACGTCGGTCGCGGCGATCGTCTTGTGGCGTCAGGCCACCAAAGCGACGCTGTTCAATACCAGGAAGTGCGCCTGGCCGAATACGCTGCTGGGTGCGATGCACGCCAGCCTCGTCGCGCCAACGCTCTTCTGGTGCAACGGCATCGCCGCGCAGCAGCGCGTCAACGGTTGCCGCAACATCTTCATGCACCAGGATGTGATCGCGATCAATGATCTCTACCACCACGTCAAACGTTGGCGGCGCCTTCCGCTCTAGGACGCTCTTCTGCGTGCGTCGTCGTCGCGCTTCGTCGTCGCCAAGCGTCACGCTCTGAATCCCACCGATCAGGTCGGTGAGCGTTGGGTTCAACATCAGGTTGTCCAGGCTATTGCCGTGTGCGGTGCCAATGAGCTGCACACCACGTTCTGCGATGGTTCGCGCCGCGATCGCTTCGGCCTCTGTGCCGATCTCGTCAATGACGATCACCTCTGGCATGTGATTCTCCACGGCCTCGATCATCACGAGGTGTTGTCGCTCCGGCGAGCTCACCTGCATCCTGCGCGCCTTCCCAATCGCTGGGTGTGGGATGTCACCGTCGCCAGCGATCTCGTTTGACGTATCAACCACTACGACGCGCTTTGAGAATTCAGAGGCGAGGACGCGCGCCGCTTCGCGCAGCATCGTGGTCTTCCCTACGCCAGGTCGTCCCATGATCAAGATCGACTTCCCCGACTCAATATGGTCACGCAAGATCTCAATCGTGCCAAAGACGGATCGCCCAACGCGACAGGTGAGACCAACCACGCGTTCAGAGCGATTTCTAATCGCCGAGATGCGGTGCAGTGTGCGCTCAATGCCGGCGCGATTGTCTCCGCCAAAATCGCCGATGCGCGAGATCACCCACGACAAATCCTCTTCAGTGACCTCGCGCTCAAGCAGTGTCACGTCGCCGGAGGTGAGTCGCGCCTCTGGGCGTCGACCAAGGTCCATGACGATCTCAAGGAGTCCGTCGCGTCCAGCGGCCAACTCTTCGCGCGTGGAGAGATCACGAACGCTCGCAATGATTTCGCCAGGGAGGCAGTCAAGGAGGAGGTCGAGATTGTCGACGATCGCCTCTTCCTGCACGACCGTGGGCTCCAGCGCTGCGCTGACTCCGTCGTGAGGGATCTCGGCAAGACTCATTGACGCCATCCTAGCGCGGCAACCGAGTTAACGGCTCGGTAGCACTCGGTCCGGCACTCCCCCGATCCGCCCGGGTCTGCCCAGATTCGCATGCGAGATCAGCCGATCGCTGGAACCATCCCTGGGGCGGTCACGCGCGCTCGCGCATCACGCACGGCAAGGCGCAGGTCGCCGATCGGCGCAAACCCCTGCGCCGCGAGCGCCGCGCCGAGTCCCCCTTCATAGCTGCGCGCCACCGCCAGAACGCCGTTCTCCGCCGTGCCAACACGCGCCGCCCGTTCTCCGATCTCGGCGAGGCTCGCTTCAATCAGTGGCGCCGCGTCGACGCCAGGGAGGAGGCTGATGCGCAGTGCGTGTGGGTGCTCTTCGCCCCGCTCACGCGCCACGCCGAGATGAACCCACGCATCAGCCTCGCCCGCCGCACCATCCAGCACAAAGGCGCTCTGGTCCGCCAGTCGAAGGAGCGGCGTGATACTCGCGCGCGGCGCCCATGTTCCGGCGGCGGCGCGCTCCCACTCCCGTGCGTCAATCAGCTCCATCCGCGAGACGGCTGGCGGCGTGGTTACTGACATCAGTTGCGCAATGCGAAGTGCATCACTCGGCTGCGCTAAACGAAGTGCAGCGAGCGCGGCGCGCGCAGAGCTTGGCGCGTTCCGTGCGCCACCTTTCAGGAGGAAGAGTGTCTCGCGCGCATACGGCTGAAATCCGGCGCCCCCCAAGAGCATCAGAGTTGCCGCATCTTCTGCGCAGGCAACATGCAGGCGCACAACTCCGTGTCGACCCGCTTCGCGTGCAACGCGAGCGAGAAGTCGCGCACGCGCCGCATCATCTACCGCATCCAGCTCAACAATCGTCCAGTCACCACGTTCATCGCGCTCCACGCGTGCGAGGCCGTCAGCAAATGCGCCGCGCTGGTGAATCCAGATGGAGTCAGAGGAGCGGATCAGGCTGAGCGGCATGCGGAAGAGTTGATAGAGACTCAACGCGGCGGGACCAAGAGGAAGGCCGAGCGAGCGCATCTCGCCGCTCCCTTCGTGCAGTGAGCGCTGTGCGCGCCGCGAGATCTCTACGAGTGCGGTGAGGTCAGTAATGCGTGCGAGACGGACGCGCGGTGCACTCTCAGCGTTCGGTGACACGGATCACCCGCGACGCGCTGTCGCCGCCTGCTCCACGAGCCAGCGATGCAGACGTGTTTCGCCAGCGATCTCCGGGTGGAAGGAGATCCCCACCACGTTCCCCTGTCGCGCAGCAACGATCTCGCCCCCCTCAAGTTGTGCCACCACGCCCGCCGCCGGCCCAACTCGCAGGATCTGCGGCGCACGAATGAAGACGGCGCGGAGCGTTGTGGGACCGCCACTCGCCTTCAGGCTCTGCATCTTCAGCTCCGTCTCAAACGAATCGAGTTGGCGACCGAACGCGTTGCGTCGCACCTCCATATCAAGAAGTGAGAGGACGGGTTCGTCACCATCAGCAATCTTGGTTGCAAGCAGGATTGCGCCAGCACAGGTGCCGAGGATTGGTGCGCCGCGCGTTGCAAGCGCCTTGATCGGTGCAACGAGACTCCAGCGCGAGTAGAGTTTGCGCATCGCCGTGCTCTCACCACCCGGAAGGATCAGCCCATCAACGCCATCAAGATCTGCGGGGAGGCGGATTTCGCGGCCAACAGCGCCGACCGCATCAAGTGTCTCGAGGTGTTCGCGGAAGTCGCCCTGCACCGCCATCACGCCGATCACTGGCTGCCGTTTACGACGCAACGCGCCGGCCATCAGTTACCAGCCGCGAGAGGAGAGTCGCTCCGCATCTGGGATCGTGCGCATCTCGATCCCCTTCATCGCTTCGCCGAGTCCCGCTGAGACTTCGGCCAAGATGGCAGGGTTCGCCCAGTGCGTTGTGGCTTGGACAATCGCCGCCGCCATCTTCGCTGGGTGCTTCGCCTTAAAGATGCCTGATCCAACAAAGACGCCATCGGCGCCGAGCCACATGGAGAGTGCCGCGTCGGCTGGTGTTGCAATGCCACCAGCAACGAAGTTCACCACTGGGAGTCGTCCCGCCTTCACGGTGAGCTTCACGAGTTCGTAGGGGACGCGCATCTCCTTAGCGGCGGCGCGGAGCCGCTTCTCGCTCTGGCCCTTCAGCGCCTCAATTTGCTCCTTGACGGTTCTAATGTGGCGCACCGCCTCAACAATGTTTCCTGTGCCGGCTTCGCCCTTGGTGCGCATCATCGCCGCGCCTTCGCTAATGCGACGGAGCGCCTCGCCAAGATCTTTGCAGCCACAGAGAAATGGGATGCGGAATTGATGCTTATTAATGTGGAATCGGTCGTCCGCCGGCGTCAGCACTTCGGACTCGTCGATGTAGTCAACGTTCAGCGCCTCGAGGATCTGCGCCTCCACGTGATGCCCAATCCGCGCCTTCGCCATCACTGGAACGGACACGGCCGCCTGGATCCCCTTGATCATGTCTGGGTCGCTCATACGCGCCACGCCGCCATCACGTCGAATATCGAATGGGACGCGCTCCAGCGCCATCACCGCCACAGCGCCCGCCTCTTCGGCGACCTTCGCCTCAGCCGGGGTTACCACATCCATGATCACGCCGCCCTTGAGCATCTGCGCGAGGCCACGCTTCGTCGCCCAGGTGGACTTGGCGACCTTCGCCTCTAGTGCGCTGCGCTTTCCCATGCACTCATTCTCGCATACCATCCCGTCATGAGTGAGACGCCAGCACCATCGGAGGGGGACCAGGAGGGTCGGGTAGACGACCTTGCCGCAGGACGGCGAGAGGTCGCACGCCTTGCCGCGGGGAGTCGCGGTCAGATCGCCAGCATCAACGTATCGCACCCTGGTGGTGTTCCGAAGCGACCGATTGATCGCACCGTTATTACAACGCGTGGGTTGATTGGTGATGGTCAGCGCACCAAGGAGCCGGTGCACGGCGGACCAGAGAAGGCGGTCTGCCTGTTTGGCGTAGAGCAGATTCGACGCGTCAACGCAGATGGTCATCACCTCTACCCAGGCGCAATTGGTGAAAACCTCACGTTGAGCGGGCTCGACCTTGGCGGACTGGAGAGCGGCGACCAGCTTCGTATCGGCGACCCTGCCACCGGACCGATCATTCAGCTGAGTGATCCGGCCGCCCCCTGCAAGAACATCGCGGGGAGCTTCGAAGATTGGCGGATCGCTCGGGTCAGCCATAAGGTGCGCCCCGAAGACAGCCGCTGGTACGCACGGGTGTTGCGCGAGGGGCCCGTGGTTTCGGGCGACCCGATTGAACTGCTCGGCGCGGCTGATACGATCGGGCGATGAGCAGCGAGGTCCTCGTCTTAAACCAAGACTACGAGCCGTTGAACGTCTCGTCCCTCCCCCGCGCCTTCCGGCTCGTCCTTGGTGGCAAGGCGGAGATTCTCGCCGAAGGGGAGCCGATCCGCAGCGCTTCGCGCAGTTGGACCGCGCCATCTGTTGTGCGACTCCGACATCGCGTCCGACGCCCGCGTCCACGCGCCAAGCTGAGCCGCAAAGAGATCTTCGCGCGCGACAAGCACGCCTGCCAGTACTGCGGTCGCGCCGGCGTCTCACTCACCATTGATCACATTGTCCCGAAGAGTCGCGGGGGCGACTCGTGGTCGTGGGAGAACCTGGTGACCGCATGCATGTCGTGCAATCACCGTAAAGGCGACCGACTTCCAGAGGCGGCGGGCCTGCAACTGCGCCGTCGTCCGTACGAGCCGCGCTGCGATGTCTACGCGATCTTCCTCCCCTACCTCCGCCACGATGCCTACTCCGCGTGGCGCGACTTCCTCTTCATCGGAGAAGGCGCGGCGGCGAGCGGCGCGTGAGCCACGAGGCGGCACTTCGCGCCGCCGTTCCCGAAGATGTGGCAGAACTCATGGGCCAACTCCGCGCAGCACGCTTCGCCGCATACGTTGTTGGCGGCGCCGTTCGAGACACACTTGCCGGTAGAGCTCCATCTGACTGGGATCTAGCAACCGACGCTACGCCCGACCAGCTGCGCAACGCCTTCCCTGACGCGCAGTACGAGAACCGATTCGGCACCGTAGGGATCCCAACGTCAGCGGGAGTGCGCGAGGTGACCACCTTCCGCGCCGATGGACCGAGTAGCGACGCACGTCGACCCGATGCGATCACTTTCCTTAGGGCAATCGAGGGTGACCTTGCGCGACGCGACTTCACCATCAATGCCATGGCGTTCGGCGCCCCCTCAGGTGCGCACGGCGATCCGGTTGCTTCTGGGACCCTTACTGATCCGTTCGGTGGCGCGGCAGACCTTGCCGCCGGGGTACTTCGTGCCGTAGGTGATGCAGGCGAGCGATTCCAGGAGGACGCGCTGCGCATGCTGCGCGCCGTGCGCTTCGCGACGCGCTTCAGCTTGACGATCGAATCAGCGACAGCGGCTGCGATACGCCGTGACGCCGCGCTCGTCACCACGCTCTCTGGTGAGCGGATCGGCGCGGAGATCGAGGGGATCCTCGCCGCAGAGAACCCCGCGCCCGGCCTGCACGCGCTCCACGAGCTCGGCCTCACCGCGCAGATTGCGCCAGAACTGCGCGCCGCATGGGTCGCTGAACTCCCTGCACGCGTCGCTGCAGTTGGTCGCGCCGGAAGCCAAGATGCGCCCGATCCGATCGGCAGGCTTGCCGAGCTGCTCGCAGTCCTTACAGATGACGCGGTGGTGGAGAAGGTCCTGACCGCATGGCGGAGGCCGCGCGCCACGCTGTATGCAGTGGCCGCGCTCCGTGCAGCTGATCGCAGCGCCGCAGCTGCCGAGCACGGCGAGATTGATGCCGCGTCGTATCGCATCGCCACTGCGGCGCAGAGTGGTGACCCGCGCGATGCCGCTCGCCAACTACGTCGCCGCATTGCGTCAGGTCGCGCCACTCCAGCCGCCGCAACACTCCTTGCGCTCTGTGACCGTGCCGATGAGCAGCAGATCCCCGCTCTCGTGGGCGACCTCGCCGCTGACGGAGCGGAGATCATCGCAGCGATCAACGAGCAGCCGGGCGCCTGGGTGAAGCCGCTCCTTGAGGAACTACTGCAGCAAGTTGCGCACGGACATATGGAGAACCGCCGTGACGCACTCGTCGCTGCGGCGAAGCAGTTGCACGAGAAGAAGCGATAGCACCTCAGCGCAGCGCTAGAATCCACGCATGACAGAGCCTGGCGCAACAATCTTGCTCACCGGAGGTGCCGGCTATGTTGGCGCTGCAACCGCGGACGCGCTGCTTGCCGCCGGCTATCAGGTTGTGGTGCTAGATGACTTGTCGAGTGGACATGTTGAGTCCATCCCAAATGCCGCCTCATTCCAGACAGGAAGCTACGGCGACCGTAACCGTGTAGAGCAGCTCCTCCACACCGCTCGCATTGATGCGGTGGTTCACTGTGGCGCAAAGAGCATCGTCTCGGAGAGTTCCGAGCAGCCAGGGTTCTACTTCAGCGTCAATGTCCAGGCGAGTCTCATCCTTCTTGAAGCTGTGCGCAACGCAGGAATCAACGCCTTTGTCTTCTCTTCGAGCGCCGCGATCTACGGCGCGCAGCCGGCCCTGAATCTCAGCGAAGAGCTACCCCCTGATCCGATCAACCCATATGGTGCAACGAAGGTCGCCTTCGAACTCGCGCTGCGCTCATTTGCAGAGGCTGGTGAGCTGCGCGCCGTTGCCCTGCGCTACTTCAATGTTGCGGGGGCGACGGAGCAAGTGTCGGAGCGCCACAATCCAGAGACCCATCTGCTGCCACGTCTGATGAGCGCTGCCCTTGCAGGAGAACACTGATCTGGCCCCAGAAACCATCGAGATGATTGTCAAGATGAAACTGGAACTTGTCGGATTGCGACAACATGCCAACAAACTTCCTTCGCAGATTTCTGGCGGAATGATGAAGCGTGCTGGACTTGCGCGTGCAATGGCGATGGATCCGAAAATTCTTTTCTATGACGAACCAAGTGCCGGTCTCGATCCGGTGACGAGCGCGGAAATTGACCAATTGATTCTGACGCTCACTAAGAAACTTGGCGTGACCAGCGTGGTGGTGACGCACGAAATGGATAGTGCCTTCACCATTGCTGACCGCATGGTGATGCTTGATAAGGGGCGCTGCCTGAAGATTGCGCCACGCGCTGATTACGAGCGCATTCGCAGCGTCAGCAAGGATGAAGCCGCGGTGATGCCGGAGGATGATCGCATTGTTCGGCAATTCGTTCGCGGCGATGCGTTTGGACCGATCACCGATCGGCGCACGCTCACCAGTTATTCCGATGATTTGATGGGATTGCTTGGGCACATGCCCGCGTCGCCGTCAATCACGCCTTCGCGCTGACGTCGGCGGATACTCGCTCACTGACGCGGCACGCCACGGAACCGGCGCGCCATGGATGTACGGATGCAGACTATGAAGCCCTT